>Ga0214473_10010653_pt1 | contig 10801 bp, 9 predicted proteins | sample RVTome_7_FD_203509 | JGI IMG/M metagenome (GOLD analysis project Ga0214473, IMG submission 203509) | Soil microbial communities from uranium-contaminated site in the Upper Colorado River Basin, Wyoming, United States - RVT98D197 | ecosystem: Environmental > Terrestrial > Soil > Contaminated >... | reverse complement strand
CTACCCCTTTACCGCGCCCGCCGTGAGCCCGGAGACGTAGTAGTCGAGGAAGAGGACGTAGCAGACGACGACGGGGACGCTCGCGAGCACGGCGCCCGCCATGAGCGAGCCCCAGTAATAAATGTCGCCGCGGATGAGGTCGGCGGTGACCCCGACCACCGCCGTCTTGTTGCCAGACTGGGAGATGAAGGTCAGCGCGTAAATGAACTCGTTCCAGCACAGCGTGAAGCTGAAGAGCAGCGCGCAGATGATGCCGGGGATCGCCATGGGGAGGACGATCCGGATCAGCGTCTGCATCCGGGTGGCGCCGTCCACGAGCGCGCACTCCTCGACCTCGCGGGGGATGGTGCGGAAGTACCCCATCAGGAGCCAGGTGCAGAAGGGCACGAGGAAGGTCGGGTAGATCACGATCAGCGACCAGATGGAGTCGGAGATGCCGAGCCAGACGACCACCTGGGACAGGGGCAGGAAGAGCAAGGTCGGTGGCACCAGGTAGGTGATGAAGATGGCGGTGCCGAAGGAGCCGGCCCCCCGGAAGCGGAGGCGCGACAGGCTATAGCCGGCGAGGATCGAGATCAGCACCGAGGCCGCGGTGGCCATCACGGCGACGATCAGGCTGTTCTTGATCCAGGTCAGGAACTCCGTCCGAAAGAACAGGAAGGTGTAGTGCTCGACGATGGGCGCCTGGACCGTGAACGGGACCGACTTGAGGTCGTAGAGCTCCGCGTTCGACTTGAACGACGTGACGAACATGAAATAGAAGGGGAAGAGGGCGAAGAAGACGAAGGGCAGCAGGTTGGCGTAGCCGAAGGCGGCCGATCGGATCTTGACGCTGCGACTGGCGGCGCTGGCCATGCTCACTCCTTCCTGATGAAGCGGAGCTGGAGGAAGACCACCGCGCCCAGGAGCGGGAAGAGGAAGAGCGCGATGGCGGCGCCCTGGCCGAGGTTGCCGCCGTTGAGGCCGACCTGGTAGGAGAGGGTGGCGAAGAGGTGGGTGGTGTTGACCGGCCCCCCCCGCGTCAGCACGTAGACGATATTGAAGTCGGCGAAGGTGAAGATGGTGGAGAAGAGGATGACGACGGCGAGGACGGGCTTGAGGAGCGGAAGCGTCACGTGCCAGAAGCGCCCCCACGAGCTGGCGCCGTCGACCTCGGCGGCCTCGTAGAACTCGCGCGGGATGGCGACGAGGCCGGCCAGCGTCGTGATCGCGAAGAAGGGCAGCCCCCGCCAGATGTTGACGACGATGACCGCGGCCATGGCGTAGGCGGCCTGGCCGAGCCAGTTCGGGCCCGGCGGGTTGATGAGGCCGATGCGGATGGCCGTCCAGTTGACCACGCTGTAGAGCGAGTCGAACATCCACCACCAGCCGAGGGTCGAGAGCGCGGTGGGGATGACGAAGGGCAGGAGCACCGCCCCCCTGATCAGCCGCTTGAAGCGGAGGTCGCGGGCGAGGAGGACGGCGAGCCAGACGCCCAGCACTGTCTTGACGCTGAGCGCGATGCCGGTGAAGACGAAGGAGTTCAGGACGGTCTGACGGAAAACCTCGTTGCCGAGGATGGCGCGGTAGTTCTCGAGCCCGATGAAGCTGCCCGGCGAGCCGACCCAGTAGTCCGAGAGGCTGAAGTAGATGGCCATCCCGAACGGGAAGGCCACGAGCGAGACGAGCAGGGCGAGCGCGGGGAGGACCAGGCCATAGCCGAAGACCTCCTCGCGCTCCCACCACTCGCGCAGCCGCGCGAGGCGGCCCGCGCCCGGGGAGCCGGCCGCCTCGAGGACCCGCGGGCCGACGGCCATGATGCTAGCCGGCCTTGAGCTGGCCTTTGACCGCTAGGGCGACCTGCTCCTGCCCCCAGTCCATGGCGCGCTTGGTCGGCATGCCGTTGACGGCCTTGGCGACCATGTCGGTCATGATGTAGTTGTTGTCGATGCGCTGGACGGCGTCGTTCGGCTTGGCCGGCCAGCCGCGCGGATGGGCGAACTCCGCCTCCTTCGGGAGCATGGCGAACTTCGGATTGCGCGCCCAGATCGGGTGGTCGGCCAGGTGCTTGAGCGGCGGGTGGTTGAAGGCGTTGGAGGCCACGATCCAGGCGTCGAAGTTCTGCTTCTGGAAGAGGAACTGGATGAACTCCTTGGCGAGCTCCTGGTTCTTGGAGAACTTCCAGATGCCGAGCCCGAGAATGGGCGGCGCCGAGTGGGTTCCGGCGGGCCCGCCGGGGCTGTTGTGATGGTTGATGTCGTCGGCGATGGGCTGCTTGTTGGCGAGGGCGGCATTGTAGGGGCTGATCGGGTTGTGGATCCACGAGCCCTTGCCGGAGAGGATGAAGCGGTTGTTCGAGGCGTCGTCCCAGGACAGCACCTCGGGCTCCATCGCGTCCTTGTAGAGCTCCTTGTACCACTCGATCACCTGGGCCGTCTTGTCCGAGACGATGGCGGGCGTCTTGCCGTCGGCCTCGATCACCTTGGCGCCGTAGGACCAGGCCACCGACCAGTAGGACGAGTGGGCGTCCGAGCAGTGGCTGATGGGGATGCCCACCGGGTTGCCCTGCTTCTTGAGGACCTTGCCCATCTTGAGCAGCTCGTCCCATGTCTTGGGCGGGTTCTCGAAGCCGGCCTTCTTGAAGTGGGCCTGGTTATAGGTGGCCGGGAAGGAGATCCAGAACCAGGGCACGCCCTTCCAGCCGGACTTGGCGTGATGCGACTCGGCCGCGAAGCCGTACCAGCCGCCGTACTGCTTGCCGAGCTTGTCGATCACGTCGTCGACGTTGGCGAGCTGGTTCTCGAAGAGGAAGCAGTCGGATGAGGCGGTCCGGAACATGTCGTGGCCGGACTGCGACTGGGCCTCGGCGGCGACCTTGGCCGGCATCTGCAGGTGCGCCATCGTGTCCACCCGCACCGTGCAGTTGGCCTGCTTGCTGAACGCCTCCGCCTGCTTGCGAAGCTCGTCGTCGGCGGCGGGAACGAAGTGGTTCCAGGAGAGGAACGTCAGCTCACGCTTCTGGGCGAAGGCGGGCGCCTTGCCGAGGGCGAGCCAGGCGGCCGTCCCGGCGGTCGCGCCGGCGCTGTGCTCCAGGAACTGTCGACGGGTCACCCCTCGGGTTCTGGTCTTGTCCATGTACACACTCCTTCGACACGGGATGTCGGGTCAGGTGCGGCGGTGTCGGAGCGAACGGGTGCCGGCTTGATCTCACCCCCCTCGTGGAACGGTCGAGTGCCACTCTTGTATCGTCCGCCTCAGGGGTTGTCAAGGGTCAGCGCACCGGCGATGCCGACCGGCCTCCCCCGTGAGGCGCCGCCGGGGCATGCGTCGGCTCGCGATGGGCCTCGACAAGATCGGCTTCACGATCTACAGCCCGCCCCCCGCGCCGTCAGCGAGCTTCGGCGCTGGGCTGGTAGCCGAGGGAGCGGGAGAGGCGATCGGCGGCCGCCTTCACCCAGAGCCCGAGCTGCTCGCGCTGGGCGAGGAGCCGGGGAGTGGGCCCGATGACGGTGCACGCGGCGCCCGGCGAGCCCTGCCGGTCGAAGATCGGCGCGGCGATCCCGCTGGCGCCCGCGATGAACTCGTCCACGTTGATCACGACGCCCGCTCGCCGGATGGCGTCGAGACGGGCACGCAGGCGGTCGCGGTCGGTGAGCGTGGCGTCCGTGAACGCCCGCAGGGTCAGCGACTTCAGCACGCGGCTGCGCTCCGCCGGCGGCATGAAGGCGAAGATCGCGAGCCCCGGCGCGGTGCAGTAGAGCGGTCGCCGCTCGCCGAGATCGGCGGTGTAGCGGATGCGCTGGCGGCTCTCGACCTTGTCGATGTAGACGACCTCCGGCGGGTTGCGCGTCAGCACCCCGAGGAAAGCGCTCTCGCCACTCTTCTCGGCGAGGTCGAGCAGCACGGGGCCCGCCGCCGCCGGCAGCCCGCGCTGGACGGCGGGTCTGAGACCGATCTCCACCGCGCGGGGCCCCGGCCGGTAAACGCCGGTGGACTGGCGCTCGAGGTAGTCGCGCGCGACGAAGGTCCGGAGGAGCGCGAGGAGGCTGCTCTTGGGGACGCGCAGGCGCCGGCTCAGCTCGGTGAGGGTGAAGCCGTCGGGGCTCGAGGTGAGGACCTCGACGATGTCCAGCACGCGGCCGGCGCCGCGATGCGCGGCGCTGGCGGCCTCCGGCGTGCCTCGAAGCGTCTTCCTTGACATTATCCGGCGGACTTGGTAGGACTCTACCACAGTTCGAACACTGTTCCGTATTCTGAACACGGCCGGCGCCCGCGCCGGTGACGACGAGGACGCCTCGAATGCGCATCGGATTCCACCTCACGCCGTTCTGGAGCCCGGCGACGCGCAGCGCCACCGCGCTCATCGACGAGGCGATCCGGCTCGTCGGCGCGGCGTCGGGCATGGGCTTTGCGTGGGTCTCCGCGCCGCACCACTGGCTGGGGCATCCCTCGTTCTTCCCGCACCCGTTCCCGATCCTGGCGCGCCTCGCGCCCGAGACGGGGGCCATGCGGCTCAAGACCAACGTGCTCATCCTGCCGCTGCTCAACGCCGTCGACGCCGCCGAGAGCATCGCGACGCTCGACCACATCTGCCACGGCCGGCTCGACGTCGGCGTCGGCATCGGCTACCGGGAGACCGAGCTTCACGCCGCCGGCGTGACCCGCAAGGACCGCGCGCCCAAGCTCGAGGAGTCGCTCGGCCTCATGAAGCGGCTCTGGAGCGGCGAGGAGGTCACGTTCGACGGCCGGTACACCAAGGTCGCGGCGGGACGGATGGGCTACCGGCCGTACCAGACGCCCCATCCGTTCCTGGAGATGGCCGCGCAGAGCGTGGCGGCCACCGAGCGCGCGGCGCGGCTGACCGACGGCGTGTTCTTCGGGCCGCAGGTCGGCTGGCGCGACATCGCGGCGCTGACGGGCGTGTTCCGCCGGGCGCGCGCCGCGGTCCCGGGCGCGACGCCGGGAACCATCCTCGCCTCCCGCAGCCTGATCGTCGGCCCCAGCAAGGAGGCGGCGGCGGCCGCCGCCCGCGAGTTCCTCGAGAAGACGTTCAACCAGTACCGCGCGTGGGACATGCAGGAGCGCACCATGGTGCCGCTCCGCCTGGGCTTCGACGCGAGCCTCGACGACTGGGCGGTCTACGGCTCGCCGACGGACTGCGTCGAGGCCCTCGCGCGCGGGCGCGAGATGGGGCTCGACGGCGTCGGCTTCACGATGTACTCCCTGCCGAAGGACGCGCAGGCGCGGATCGACTACCTCCACATGGTCGCCGAGGACATCCTGAAGCCGGCGGGCGCGACGCCGCCATGAGGGACCCGTGATGCGCGTGGTGCGCGACCTCGACGTCGCCGTCCCGCCGCCGGCACTGTGGGAGATGCTGTGGGACGTGCCGCGGATGGTGGCGTGCCTGCCGGGGTGCGGGGAGGCGCGCGAGATCGAGCCGCACCGGCGGTACGAGGCGCGCATGACCCAGCGGGTGGGGCCCATCACGCTCTCGGTGCCGCTCGAGGTGACCGTGTCCGGCGTCGTCCCGCCGACCTCGCTCGCGCTCGAGGCCCGCGGGCGCGACGGCGCGCTCGGCGCGAACGTGGCGATGTCGGTGCGGCTCGCGGTGGCGCCGCGGGAGGCGGGCAGCCGCGTGCGGATCGAGGCGGAGGGCAAGATCCTCGGCAAGCTCGGCGCCCTCGGCCACGGCATCATCCAGCGCAAGGCGGAGGAGCTGATCGACGAGTTCGGCGCGCGCCTGCGCCGCGCGGTGGAGGGCTGAGCGTGCTGCGCCCCTTCGCCCTCTACCAACCGGCGACCGTCGCGGAGGCCTCCGAGGTGCTCGCCCGCGACGGCCGGGACGCCTCGCTCTACGCGGGGGGCACCGAGGTCCTCCTCATCCTCAAGGCCGGCCTCCTGCGCGTGAGGAGCCTCATCGACGTCAAGCGCGTGCCGGGGCTCGCCGAGATCCGGGCGGACGACGGGCACCTGTCGATCGGGGCCACCGCCACGCACCGCGCGGTGGAGCGCGCGCCCGCCGTCCACGCGCGCTGCCCCCTCGTCGCCGGCGTCGCCCGGCACGTGGCCAATATCCGCGTGCGCAACGTCGGCACCGTGGGCGGCAACCTCGCCTTCGCCGACCCGCACAGCGACCTCGCCACGGTGTTCCTCGTCTTCGACGCGGTGGTGCGGCTGGCCTCGCGCGCGGGCGAGCGCGAGCTGCCGCTCGGCGACTTCGTGCGGGGGGCATACGAGACGGCGCGGGCGGAGGACGAGCTCCTCACCGCCGTGCGGCTGGCGCCCTGGCCGGCCGGCGCCGCGGGCGCCTATGTGAAGTTCGGGGTCCACGAGCGCCCCACTCTCGGCGTGGCCGTCGCGCTGATGCGGGACGGCGCGGCGATCGCCGGCGCCCGCGTGGCCGTCGGCTGCGTGGGGCCGCGGCCGCAGCGCGCGGGCGCCGCCGAGGAGCGCCTGCGCGGCTGGGCCCTCGCCGACCTCGAGCGGCACGCCGACGAGGTGGCCGCGCTGGCCGCCGGGGAGGTCGAGCCCGTGACCGACCTGCACGGGTCCAGCGAGTACAAGCGCGACATGACCCGGGTCTTCGTGCGACGCACCCTCCTCGTGGCCGCCGCCCGCGCGGCCGGGAGGGACACCCATGCACGTCATCCCCATACGATCATCGTGTAGGATCCGCGTCACCGTGAACGGCCGCCCCGTGGAGCTCGACGTCCGCCCCGAGGCGCTGCTGCTCGACGTGCTGCGCGATCGCCTCGAGCTCAAGGGGGCGCGGCGCTCCTGCGACGTGCAGGTCTGCGGGGCGTGCACCGTCCTGCTCGACGGCGCGCCGGTGAGCGCGTGCACGTTCCTGGCCGTCGAGGCCGACGGCCGCGAGGTGCTGACGGTGGAGGGCCTCGCCACCGGCGACCGGCTGGACCCGCTGCAGGAGGCGTTCATGGACCACGGCGCGGTGCAGTGCGGGTTCTGCACGGCCGGCATGCTGCTGACGGCCAGGGCGCTCCTGGCCGAGGAGCCCGCGCCGTCCCCGGCCCGCGTCGCCGAGTACCTGCGCGGGAGCCTGTGCCGCTGCACCGGGTACCGCAAGATCGTCGAGGCGATCCTCGCGTGCGCGCGGCCGGCGGGCGTGGCGCGGTGAGCGGGCGGGGCCGCTTCCGGGTCGTCGGGCAGTCGGTGCGGCGCACCGACGCGCTCGAGAAGGTGACGGGGCGCGCGCGCTACCTCTGCGACCTCGAGCTACCTGGGATGGCGCACGCGCGCCTCCTGCGCTCGCCGTACGCGCACGCGCGGCTCGTCCGCGTGGACGTGGCGCGGGCGCGGGCGCTGCCCGGCGTGCACGCGGTCCTCGCCGCCGCCGACCTGACCTTCTGCGATCCCACCTACGGGCCGGCGCTCCGCGACCGTCCGATGCTCGCCACCGGGGTCGTGCGGTACGAGGGCGAGCCGGTGGTGGCCGTGGCCGCCGTCGACGAGGCGACGGCGGCGGAGGCGCTCGACCTCGTCGAGGTGGACTACGAGGAGCTGCCCGCGGTGACGACGCTCGAGGAGGCGCTGGCGCCCGGCGCGCCGCTCGTGCACACCGGGGAGCCCCTGGCCGGGCACTTCTCGGACCTGGCGACGCTCAAGGCGAAGCCGGGCACGAATATCTGCCACCAGTTCGACTACCAGCGCGGGCGGCCCGCCGCCTTCGCCGAGGCGGACTTCGTCCTCGAGGAGACCTACACGTTTCCGCGGATCCAGCACTACTCGATGGAGCCCCACGGCGCCGTCGCCTCCTGGGACGACGAGGGCGGCCTCACGGTCTGGGCGTCCACCCAGAACCCGTTCTCCGTCCGCGCGGAGCTGGCGAAGATGTTCGACCTGCCGGCGAGCCGGATCCGGATCGCGGTGCCGCTCCTCGGGGGCGGCTTCGGCGGCAAGACCTACGCCAAGCTCGAGCCGCTCGCGGCCGCGCTCGCGCGCGTCACGCGGCGGCCGGTGCGCCTGCTCGCCTCGGTCGAGGACGCCTTCCGCACGGTGCGGCGCTGCAGCGCGCGGGTGCGGCTCAAGCTCGGGTTCCTCGGCGACGGGCGGATCCTCGCGCTCGACTGCCGTGCCGACTTCGACGTCGGCGCCTATGCCGACATCGCGCCGCGCGTGATCCAGAAGGGTACCTACACCACCACCGGGCCCTACCGCGTGGCCAATGTGAAGCTGCACAGCAATGCCGTGTACACGAACACGACCCCGGGCGGCGCCTTCCGCGGCTTCGGCGTGCCGCAGATCGTGTGGGGCGTGGAGTCGATGATGGACGTCGCCGCGGACCGGCTCGGCCGCGATCCCGTCGACCTGCGCCGGCAGAACCTGCTCGCGCACGGCGAGGAGTTCGCGCCGGGCGACACGCCGGTGGACGGCAAGCTGGAGGAGACCCTGGGGCGGCTCGCCGAGGCCATCCAGTGGAGCCAGGCCTCGCCGCCGGGGCGCGCCAAGGGCGTGGCCGCGATGATGAAGGCAAGCGTGGCGCCCTCGGTGTCGGAGGCCATCGTGCGGCTGCACGCCGACGGCAGCGTCAGCGTGCTCGCGAGCACGGTGGAGATGGGGCAGGGCGCGCGGACGGTGATGGCGCAGATCGCCGCCGAGGTGCTCGCCGTCCCGCTCGCGCGCGTCAGCGTGGTGCCGCCCGACACGGCCGTCACGCCCTACGACCAGACGACCAGCTCGAGCCGCTCGACCACCATGGTCGGCCGCGCCGTGCAGGAGGCGGCCGAGGACGTGCTCGACCAGCTCCGGAAGATCGCCGCCGCCAAGCTCGGCGTCCCCGCGGGCCGGCTCGACGTCGACGACGCCGCGATCGTCAGCGGCCCGACGCGCCTGCCGTACCCGGAGCTGCTCGACCACCACTTCGGCATGCGGGGGGGCGAGCTGATCGGGCGTGGCGTGGTGGCGCCCGGCCGCACGGCGGCGCCGCTCGGCGGCAGCACGCCGTTCTGGGAGGTCGCCATGGGCGGCGCCGAGATCGCGCTCGACGAGGAGACCGGCGCGATCAGCGTCGAGGCGTACGCCTCGGTGTCCGACGTCGGGCGGTGCATCAACCCGCAGCAGTGCGAGGCGCAGGACGAGGGGGCCATCATGCAGGGGCTCGGCCACACGCTCCTGGAGGAGATGGTGTACGAAGGGGGCCAGCTCCTGAACGGCGATCTCGTCGGCTACCGCGTGCCGCGGGCCGGCGACGTGCCCCCGCGCGTGGAGACGCGCTTCGTCGAGAACGGCGACGGCGCCGGGCCGTTCGGCGCCAAGGGCGTCGGCGAGGGCGGGCTCATCCCCGTCAGCCCGGCCGTCGGCAATGCGCTGGCGCGGCTCGCCGGCATCCGCCTGCGCGAGCTGCCGCTCACGCCCGAGCGCGTGTGGCGGGCCCTGCGCGAGCGTCGGTCGCCGCGCCCGGGAGGCTAGGCAAGCGACGGGCCTCCGAGGCGAGACACGCGCCTGGGTTGTGTGTGAAGCAGTGCCGATACCCTCGCCCCCGGAGGGGGGGGAGGGCAGGGTGAGGGGCGCGCAGGACGCGGGCCGCGCGTTCGCGAATGGTGCACGCTGGATCATGACGGGAGGGTGCGCACATGTGTGAGATTGATCGGCGGACGTTTCTGAAGGGCGTGCCCGGCGCGGCGCTCCTCGCCGGGGAATTCGTGTACGGCGGCCGGGCGCTCGCCCAGGGCCAGCCCATCAGGATCGGCGCGCCGCTGCCGCTGAGCGGGCCGGCGGCGCCGCTGGGCCAGCACTCGCTCTGGGGCACGCAGACGGCCCTCAAGGTCATCGAGGGCAAGGGCGGCATCGCGGGGCGGCCGGTCCAGCTCGTCGTCGAGGACGACGGCGGCCGCCCGGCGGACGCGGTCAAGATCATGCGCAAGATGATCCTGCAGGATGGGGTCGACGCCATCATCGGCGGCGCGAGCAGCGTGGACACCGTGCCGATGCTCCCGGTGGCGCAGGAGACGGAGACGCTCCTGCTCGTCACCGTGGCCGAGTCCGACATCATCACCGCGGACAAGTGCAACCGGTACACCTTCCGCCTGACGCCCGACGCGCGCGCCAAGGCGCGCGCCATGGCGCCGTTCCTCACGGAGAAGGTCGCGAAGAAGTGGCAATTCCTCTACTGGGACAACGCCTATGGCCAGAGCATGGTCAAGTGGTTCACGGAAGATCTCCAGAAGGTGGGCGGCGAGGTCGTCCAGGGCATCCCGATCCCCGCCGGCACCAGCGACTACTCCTCGTATCTCGCCAAGCTGCGCCCGGCGGACCAGGCGCCCGGCCTCTTCCACTCGGTGGCCGGCAGCGACGCCCTCAGACTCGGCAAGCAGATCGGCGAGTTCGGTCTGCAGAAGAAGTACAAGCTCGCGGGCACCTGCGACGTCATCTTCCCGGAGACCTTCGACCAGCAGGCGGCGGACCTCGACGGCGCCTACATCGTCGAGCAGTACCCGGTCAAGGAGATGGCGCCGCTCGACACGCCGGACGACCGCGAGTTCCGGCGCGTGTTCAGGGAGGTGTCCAAGGGCGTGCCGGCCGGCCCGCACTCCTACGCCAGCTACCAGTCGACGTTCATCTTCAAGCGGGCGATCGAGTCCTCCGGCTACAAGACGAAGAAGGACACGCTGAAGGTGGTCCAGGCCATCGAAGGGATGTCGGCCGCGAAGAGCGTCGAGTTCCCCCAGGGGCCCTTCACGATGCGCAAGGAGGACCACCAGGGGCTGCTCAATCTCTACATCTGGCAGCTCCGGAACGGCCAGGCGCACATGCAGGCGGTCGTGTCGGCCAGGGACTCCGGCTATCCGCCGGCCACCACCTG
>Ga0214473_10010652_pt1 | contig 10802 bp, 4 predicted proteins | sample RVTome_7_FD_203509 | JGI IMG/M metagenome (GOLD analysis project Ga0214473, IMG submission 203509) | Soil microbial communities from uranium-contaminated site in the Upper Colorado River Basin, Wyoming, United States - RVT98D197 | ecosystem: Environmental > Terrestrial > Soil > Contaminated >... | reverse complement strand
CCGCCGCTTCAGGTCGTCGCCGATCCGATCGGCCAGCCGGTCGGCGGTGGACTTGATGCCGCCCTGCTCGAGCAGCAGGTCGCGCGCCAGGAGGGCCTGATGACGCAGGTCGGAGGCGATCTCCCCGGTGATTTGCCGGCCGATGGCGCGATTGAGGAGGTAACCGGAGACGACCGTCGACAGCCCCGCGACGACGACGAACGACAGTGTCAGGCGGTACAGGATCCTCAGTCGGCACCTTCCGGCCGGAAGCGATAACCGACGCCGCGGACGGTCTCGATCCACTCCCCGAGACCGCCGAGCTTGGCCCGCAACCGCTTCATGTGGGTGTCGACGGTGCGTGTCTCGACGTCGCCCCCATAGCCCCAGACTTCGCTCAGAAGCCGGTCGCGGCTGAACACCCGGCCCGGTCGCTGAGCCAGGCGGTGCAGCAGGTTGAACTCCGTGATGGTCAGCTTGACCTCCCTGCCCTTGACGCGCACCACGTGCGCCGACAGGTCGATCTGGAGCGGGTCGAACTCGAGCGTCTCGTCCGGCTCCTCATGTCCCTCGCGCTTCAGAATCGCCTGCACGCGCAGCACCAACTCGCGCGGCGAGAACGGCTTGACGACGTAATCGTCCGCCCCCAGCTCCAGGCCGACGATCCGGTCGACCTCCTCCCCCCGGGCCGTCAGCATGATGATCGGGATGTCCCGGGTCTTCTCGTCCTGTTTCAGGCTGCGCGCCACTTCCGCCCCGGGCAGGACCGGCAGCATCAGGTCGAGGACCACGAGATGCGGCCGATCGCGGCGCGCCAGGTCGATCGCCTGCCGGCCGTCCGACGCGGTGATGACCCGGTATCCCGCCTGCACGAGGTGATGGCGGACCAGATCGACGATGTCCCGTTCGTCGTCAACGACCAGGATTGTCTGAGGCATGGGTGACGGTTCTCCCCCTCCCCGGGCGTCCCCGCGCGGCGCGGCAATTATATGTCCGCCGCCAACTTCCGCGGGCGCGGGCCCGGAAGGGGCATTCTGGAAGCGGTTCGGGGATCGTTCTGTGACGCTCGCGTGACGGACGGGTGACGAGGTGGCCGGCGGCTGCAGGGGCCGGGTAAGGGGGTTTTGGCTAGGATGCCTTCTTGACCAGGGCCATCAGGGCCCGCGCCATCTCGAAGCGGGCCCGGCCGGCGGGCATTCCCTTGGTCCGCGCGATCAAGGCGTCGCGCGAGGCCGCTTCGAGCTGGATGGGGACGCGTGTCGCGGCCTGCACCTCCGCCCGCACCTCCTCGAACAGCACGGCCAGATCGTTGCCGGAGGCGGCCGGCCAGTCGAAGACGACGCAGGCCGAGGTCAGTTCGGGCGGCAGGACGAGCCGCGGCGCCGTCAGAACCAGCATGTTGTGAGCGGTCTCCTGTTCCATGACCATCTCCCGCAGCGTCCGGACGACGGTCCGATCCTCGAGACAGGCGCGGAAATCGGCCATCAGGTAAAGACCGCGGTTCTTCTGCCGCCGCACGAACTCCAGGGCCCGCAGCGGTTCCCGGTACATCTCGCCCATCGGCTGCTCGTTGTCCTTGAGCAGCCCCCGGGCCGACGACCAGGTGTAGAAGTCGCGCTGCGTCGAGGCGGCCATCTGGTAGAGGGCCTTGACGGCCGCCTTCTCCTCCTGGGTCTGCAGACAGATGACCGGCACTTGCATCTTCATCCGGCCGACATCCAGGCTGGCCTCGATCCGGAAGATGTCCTCGAGATCCGGGGGCATCGCCTGGATCTGCTCCGCGGCCGGGGCCCGCGGGGGCGGCGGCGCAGAAGCCCTGACCACCGGCTCGTCCTCCTGGAGATCGGCGAAGAAGGCCGCGGGATCTTCGGCGGGATCCGCCTCCGCGACCGGAGCGGCCGGCGCCGCCTCCGCGACCCGCGCCGGAGGCCGGGGCGGGGGAGCGGCGATCCGCGGCGGCCCCTTGGGAGCCGGTGACAGGTCGGCGCTGTCGAGCCTGACGGTCGCCGTCGGCGATGCGGTCTCCGGAGTCTCGTTGCCCATCACTTCCCCCTGCCAGTCGTCCGCCACTTCGACGTTGACCGGCACGGGTGGCGCATCGGCATGCCGCCCCCCAGGCTTCTGCCGGGACGCTGCGGCCGCCGCGGGGGCGGCGCGTTGCGGAGCGGCCGGTGCCGGGATCGCCGGGGGCCCCGCGGGCGCGGCGGCAGCCGGCGGGGCGCCCGGTGCCTTCCGATCGCGCGCCTGCCGGACCGCCTCGACGGCCCGGGCCACCTCCTCCTCGACCACGGTGAGATCGTCGAACGGTTTGAGGATGATGCTCCGGGCCCCGATCTTTTTCGATTTCTCGACGTTCTCCGGGGTCGCGTTGGCGGTCATGACCAGGATTTCCGGACGGAACTTTACCTTCTGCATGTCGGTCATCAGCTCGATCCCGGTCACGTTGGGCATGTGAATGTCGGTAAGGACCACGTCGACGCGGTCCTCGATGAAGCAGCGCACCGCCTCCTTGCCGTCGCTGGCGACCAGCAGCCGGTAATCCGGCCTGCCGCTGAACAACTCGGTCAACAGCTTCCGGATGTTCGGGTCGTCGTCGATGATCAGCAGGTTGATCGACTGCATCTCCGCCTCAGCGCAGGTTGATCACGCGCAGTTTCTTCTCCGGTGCGCCGGCCGCCCGCGGCTCCTCCGCCGCCGGCTGCGCCACCGCCGGGATGACGATGGTGAAGGTCGTCCCCTCGCCCACCTTGCTCCTCACGGTGATGTCACCCTTGTGTTCCTTGACGATCCCGTAGGACACCGACAGACCGAGCCCGGTCCCCTTGCCGACCGGTTTGGTGGTGAAGAACGGATCGAAGATCCGGCTGACGATTTCCGGCGGAATGCCGCCGCCGGTGTCGGCGACCTGGATGACCGCCTTCGGCCCCGGCAGCAGCCTCGTGGCCACGTTGACGGAGCCGCCCGATTCCATTGCGTCGCCCGCGTTCATCATGAGGTTGAGCAGGACTTGCTCGATCTGGTTGGGGTTGCCAAGGACGTTCAGCGGCGCTCCCGACAACGACACGGCGACCTGGATGTTCTTCATTTCGAGCTGGTGATTGACGAGCTTCACCGTATCCTGCACGACCGCGTTGAGCTCGATGGGCGACATCTCCGCGGTCTCCTGCCGTGAGAATCTGAGCAAGTTCTTGAGGATCTCGAGCGACCTCCCGGTCTCCCGCTCGATCGTCTGGAAGTATTCCCGCAGCGGGCTGTCGGCGGGGGCCTTGCGGAGCCCCATCTGCGCATAGCCGCGGATGGAGGTCAGCGGGTTTTTCACCTCGTGGGCGATGCCGGCGCCGAGCTGCCCGATGGCGCTCATCTTCTCGGACTCCACGACGCGCCGGTTGGCCTCCTGCAACGCCCCCTCGCGCGCCCCGAGCTCCTCTCCCATGCGGCGGAAGCGCGCTCCGAGTGCGCCGATCTCGCCGCCGCCGGTCGCCGGGAGATCGATGTTGAACTGACCCTGGCCGATCTGTTCGGTGGCGTGGATGAGACGGACGAGCGGCTTGGTGATCGACGAGGCCAGGAGGACCACCAGCCCCAGGGCGACCAGACAGACGAGACCGGCGATGACCAGCGACCGCGTCACCAGACGGCTCGCCGCTTCGAAGGCGCGCGCCTTCGGGATCTGGACGACCGCCCAGAGCCCCAGATTGCCCGCCGGCGCGTACGCCGCCAGCATCGGGACTCCGGCGGGCGCGTACTCGCGCGTCCCGGCGGTGGCGGCGGTCTTCGGCAGCAGGCCTGCGAAGGCCGGAGTCGCCCCGCTTCCCGTCTCCACCTGCGGCTTCGCCAGCGTTGCGGCCGGGGCGATCAACGGGTGTCCCTTGGAGTCGGTGATGTAAATCTCGAACAGCCGTGATTCGCCACGCATCGCATAGAGTCGATCGAGAGGGAATTCGGCCACCAGGGCCGGCCCCGGCTTGCCGTCCGCCACCGGGAAGGCCTTGACCGCCAGCGTGAAGGTGGGCGACTTTCCCGTCAGACCGAGGCGGCCCAGGAATGGCCGATCCGGGGCGAGCCCTTCGAACGGCACGCCGCCCCCGAGGTAGACGGCGTGGACCTGGTCCACCGTCAACCCGGCGCTGGCCAGGGCCCGCGAAAGAAAGATGTTGCGCAGCGTGCCGTCCTCTCCCCGGACGCTGAACAGCAGGAACTCGGGGTACTGGCGCAGCATCGACGTCAGCAGATCCTTGCGATCCACTCCATCGGGAGCCGCGAGACGCACGGCGTCCGAGAAGATGCGCATCTTCTCGACCAGGTGGCGCACGTTGGCCTGCACGTCCCCGGCGATGGTCAGGGCCCGCGAGGCGTTCAGGTCGAAGACATAGGACGACTTGTCTTCCTGGAACAGGAGGACCGCCTGGCCCGACACCAGCGCGATGGCGACGGAGATCACCAGGAACATGGCGATCAGCAGCCGGGCCCGCAGTCCGAGTCGCAGCATCAATTCCCCGACACCGAGGCGGCGCTCGACCGCTTCGATCCCTTGTAGGTGATCAGCCGCTTGCCGTACTCGGAGTTGCCGGCCGGGTCGACCGCCTCGATGGTCACCAGGTTCACGCCTTCCTTCAGCCGGAGAGTCGTCGCGAAGGTCCCGTCGGGGTTCACGCCGACTTTCTGCCCGTTGACCTTCACCCGCGCGTCACGGTCGGTCTTTCCGCGGACCTCCACATCGGGACGCGGCGACACGGACATCTCCGGCGGCGAGAGAATCGCCAGGGGCGGCGGCGCGTCGTCGTACACCGCCTTCACGGATCGCACCCCGCTGTAGGGCCCCTCGAACCCGTCGCCGTCCTGCGCGCGGACACGCCAGTAATAAGTGCCGGGCTGCAGATTGCGGACCGGAAGGCCGGTCGCCTCGACCCGCTCGTCGGCGAAGATTTTCCGGAACGAAGGATCGGTCGCGACGACGACGCGATAGCGCCGGGCGCCGGGGACGGCCTCCCACTTCATCTCGACACGCGGCACCTTGCGCTGGAAGGCATAGGTCACGCCGTCCTGCGGGAAGGAGAGCGCCGGGACTCCCGGCAGCGTCCGCGGCTTCAGGACGATCCCTTCCGGGGAGATCTTGGTGATCATCTTCTCGTTCAGGGTCACGGCCGGTCGTCCGGAGGTGGCCAGTTGGACCGACCCCCGGACCGCCGCGACCGTCGTGGACCGGTCCGGCAATGTCCGGACGGCGACCCGGGTCTTCGCCGACGGCGGGACACCGGGGGCGCGGCGGATGGTCAACTGGCGCTTTGTCGATTCGGTCTCCAGGACTTTCGCCTGCTCCGGGGCCGGTTTCGCGGCCAGACTGTCGATCAGATCGCCCGACAACAGCGCCAGGGAGATCTCGTTGGTCTCCTTTTCACGCCGCTTGATGATCACCAGGGCGTTCTGATCCACCTCGACGACATCGCCGGGCCCGAAGGCGATCGCGGCCGACGCCTTGTCAAACGTCCGGACGGCGTCGTTCTCGAACAGCTCCATGTCGGGCTGCGCGTCGTCCCACAGCAGCTCGCTGGCCCGCTTGGTCTTGACGATGCGCTCGGTCTGGACCAGGGTCGCGACGGCGTCCCCCGCGGCGGGAGGGACCGCCTCGGCCAGCTCCGGAGCCGGCAGGTCCTCGGCCACCGGTTCCGGCTCCGCCTGGACGGGGAACTCGGTCGCCTCCGGCCGGGCGGGGCGTGCCACGAACTCCCGGTAGACGTAGAAGGCGCCGCCGCCGAGCAACATCGCCAGCAGCAGCGCCAGTGCCGCGACCCTGAACGTCTTCATTCCCCTCCCCCTTGGAGCAGCCGCCTCTCAGTACTTGCCCTGGATGCGGAAGAAATATCCCTTGGCCGAATAGTCGTTGGCCGCGAACTCGTTGTCGGTGAACTCGGTGAAGTTGTAACCGACACCGAGACGCAGGTGACCCCAGAACAGCCGGTTGACCTCGAGCAGGAACCCGTCGGCATCGTTGTCGCCCGCCTCCTCCATGCCGAGGATGCGGTACTCGAGCGCCGCGTCCCAGGTGTCCGACAGGTGGTAGTTGAACCGGTTGATCCAGAGGGTCATCCGGCTCTTCAGGTCGGCGGCCACATTGGCGACGTTGATCGTCTGGTCGCGGATGGCGTATTTCTCCGTCAACGTCACCCGGCGGTGCAGGTCCACCACCGTCTGCAGCGACAGGACCGTGTCGGTCCGCTCGTCACGCGGCGCCGTGGCCTGGTTGAGAGTCGGCAGGTTGCGCACTTCGGTCCAGCGCACCATGGCGTGGATCCAGTCGACCGCCACCGGGCGGTAGGCGAAACCGGCGCTCTGCTCCCGGAAGATCGACTCGTCGAGCGCGCCGTTGACCGACTCGCCGTAAGTGAACCGCCCGACGAAGGTCAGATCGCGGAACATCTTGACCTCGACGGCGTTGGTGGTCAGCCACTGCTCGCGGTCGTCGACCAGGTTCTCGTCGTTGCGGATCTCGTACTTCGAGAAGATCTTGAACCAGGGGTGGGCGTACGAGGCGCTGGCCGACGCCGCCTGCCGCAGCGTGTCGGGGTTGCCCCCGGTCCCGTCGAGGCGACTGCGCTCGAAGGTGACGCTGGTCGTCAGCCGGTCGGACATGCGGCTGGACAGACCGACGACGCTGGTGGTGCTCACCTCGCGTTCGTTGCTGCGGAACTGTTCCTCGGCGTAGATGCGCGACCGGTCGCCCAGGGCCGAGGTCGCGCCGAGAGTGACGGTGCCGGTCGTCGTCCCGGTGTGGTCGGGGGACATCGTGTAGGTCCCGTAGAGAAGGGTTTTCTCATCGATGCGCGTCGTCACGCCGACCAGCGCGCCGTCGCCGTCCTCGGTGCTGATCAGCTCGGCTTTGGCGGTGATCCGCGGCGTGATCTGCGCGTCCACGCCGATGGCGGTCTGCCGGCGGCTGGCGAAGGCCGCCAGGGGATCGTCCGATTCCTGCAGGAAGTCGTCCTGGGCGCGCGCAAACAGCGTCAGCGTCGGCTTGACGCGGAAGTCGAAGCGCAGCGCCCCGATCCCTTCCTGGGTATCGAAGGTCAGGGCGCTGTCGGTGTCGCGGTAACGAGCCTCGGCGGTCACCCCGAAGCGCCCGACCGTCTGGCGGTACTGCAGGGTACCGGTGAAGGTCTCCTCGAATCCCTGCACGTCACGGTGATCTGCGAGGAGGTTGATCGAGGCGTTCTTGCCGAGTGGCAGCGCCAGGGTGCCGCCGGCCTGGTCGCTCTCGGCGACACCGGTGACGAAGGACGACGAGAAGCCGGCGTCGATGTGCCGGTAGTAGGCGGTGCCGCGGGCGCGATCCTTGCCGGCCGTCAGCTCGAAGCGGTAGGCCTGGGCCGGGTCGGTGGTGACCGGCGCCGGCTTCGGCACGAACGTGAGGCCGCCGTCGTTCGAGGTGAACTGGGACAGCGCTTCGTTCTCCGACTGGCTGTACTCGGCGTTGATCCGCGCCGACTTGCCGACCTGCACCGTGACGTCACCTCCGGTCAGGCGGTAGGTGCCGCCCGTCCGCTCTTCCTGGACGTAGGTGGCGCCCACCGACACGTTGTCGCCCAGCGCGTGTTTCCCCCGCGCGCCGTAGGTCGTGTCATCGAGCGACGCGATGGTGGCGCTGTTGTACTCGTAGTCCACGACCACGACGACGGGATTCCCGTTGAGCACCTGGTCGCTGATGATCGTGCCGCTGGCGGCGATCGAGGCGACCGGCTCGCGGAACAGAATCCTGCCGTCCGCGTAGTCGATTTCGTAATCAACGTAATTCCTGCGGGTGATGTTCGCAACCGGGATGCCGGTGATCTTGTCGCGCACTTCGATGCGGATCTTCTCGGAACCGGGCACCACATCCTTGTTGCGCAGGAGGAACAGCGACCCGCCGGTGCCGTCGAACTCGTCGTGGGCGCCCAGCGTCTCGGGAAGCGCCGCGAACACCAGCGCCTGGCCCAGGGACTCGCCGTTCTTCCCCCGCTTGAGGCTCTTCCAGGTCGCCTTGCCGCCGTAGAGGGTGCGGTTGAACGAGGACAACTCGTTGCCGGTGATGCCGGAATTGTAATTGCCCCACTTGAGGTCGTAGGACGGCGCCTCGAATAGGACGTAGAACCGGCCCTGGCTGTCGGTGTCCTTCACGGTGCGGCTGGAGTCGCCGTAGACCGGGTAGAAGGCGTCCGGGTCGAGGTTGCGGAACGCCTCGCGGTTGTTCCGATCGCCCAGGCGATCCCCGATCTCCGACAGCCGCCCATCCCCGGTGTCGAGACCGGCGGTGATCAGGTACTTGCCCTGGATCCGGCCCTTCATGTAGAGGGCGACGCGCCCGTCCACGAAGACGTCGTCCTCGAACCGGTCCGGGGCATTGCCTTCGACGCTCATCTTGTTGACGGTCGCGTCACCCAGCGCCACCAGGAAGAAGTACTGGCTGTTGACCGTCACCGGCACGCCGACGCGCCCCTCGGTGCTGTTGGGCATGCTGACCACCACATTGATGACCGAGGGGCCTTCCGGCAGCCGGACCGATCCGGCGAACGTCCCGTTCGCCTGCACCGGCAGGCGCCAGTTGTTCACAGAGACCGTCGATCGCGACGGGGCGGTGCCGCGCAGGAAGAGGTTCGGGCTCGACAGGACGGCGCCGCGCGGCGGCAGCTCGATGGTGAACGCCGGCACCGGCTTGCGCACGGTGATCAGGTCGCGGTTCTTGTCCACACCCGACAGGTTGACCTCGAGGTTCACCAGGCTGGTGTTGCCGTTCGGCCCCATGGCGACGACCCCGAAGGTGTTCTCTCCCACGGCCAGCGGCAGGTGGGTCTTGAAGGAGCCGTCGCCGGCCACGTCGACCGCCTCGCCGTCGATGAACACCTGGTTGCCCGGCTCGGTGCGTCCGCGGACCGGGAGTTTCACCGTCGGGTAGCGCAGCACGCCGTCGCCGTAGGACGGCTGCATCAGCCGGATGACGTCCTCGCGTTTGCCGATCTCGAGCTTCACGTCGGTCGTCGGCTCCAGGATGGTCACGGTCGGCAGAGTCACCGTCGTCGCGGCCACGCCGCCGTCCTCGGTCCGGATGCCGACGTAGACGCGTCCCTGGTCCTTGATCGAGTCCACCACGGTGCGGAAGGAGCCGTCCTCGTCCACCGGCACCGTCTGGCCGTTGACCACGACTCCCTGCTCGCCGCTCTCGGCGTTGGCCTCGAAGGTCCGGGCGCGCTCCGTGTCCTCGAGCTGCGCCTTGATCTCGACGCGACGGTTGCGGGCCCGGCCGGCCTCCGTCGTGTTCGGGGCCACCGGGCTGCCGGCGCCGCGACCCTCGACCATCAGCCGGTCGGCCAGGATCCCGGATCCGGTCAAGTAGGTGCGGACCGCCTCGGCGCGCTGCAGGGAAAGCTTCGCGTTCCACTCCGGCGAGCCGGTGTTGTCCGTGTGGCCGCGGATGATCACCTTCTCGTCCGGGTATTTCGCCAGCGTCTCGACGATCTTGTCGAGAACCGGCCGGGCGTCCGGCTTCAGCCGGTCGGTGTTGACGTCGAACGACGCCCCGGTCAGCTCGAACGCTATGGCCTGCGTCCGGTTGACGCCGAACAGCCGGAGCGGGCTCTTGGACAACGACCCGTCCTTGAACTCGATGGTCAGCTGGTACTGGTAGATCGACCCGCCCCGGACCAGGTTCCCCTTGGCGTCCTTCCCGTCCCAGACGATCTCGGTGGTCTTGATGTCTTTGGCGCGGAACCCGCGGATGCGGCGGAGCTGCGCATCGAAGATCTCGAACTGCCACTGCTTGACCGACCTTTCCTGGGGATAGACGATCTTGAAGACCGCCGGCTTCTCCAGCTTCCCATTGACGATCTTCAGGTTGCGCTCGAGACTCAGGACGTCCATCTTGACACGCGCCTTCGGCAGCCGCGCCTGGACCCCGTTGACGACCGCGGTCATGTCCTCGAGATTGCCGACCACCTCGGCGGGTGATTCCACCTTCTCGCTGATCACCGCCACGCCGTAGGTACCCGGCTGGCCCTGCTTCACGGTGAGCGGCGGCTTCATCTTCACGCCGAAGTTGACCTTCACCATCAGGCCTGGTGTCAGCGTGATGGTCTGCGCCTCGGGCAGCGTCAGCCCGTCGTTGGGCGGCAGGGTGTGCCGGGCGACTTTCACCAGGCGGTTCCCCGGACGGACGGCGGCGATGTGGTACATGCCGTTGCCGTCGGTGACAGCGTAGACCCCGTCCTCCATCGCCACCATGACACCGCCGATCCCCTTCTCGCCGATCTCCTGCACGCCGTCGCCGTTCTTGTCGTCGAACACCTTGCCCATGACGGTCCCGAGGTCGAACTCAGGATCTTCGATGAGGGCGAGGTCGTGGCGGGCCGTGAGCGACAGCGGTTGCGTCGCCGGGTCCTGGGCGAACGCGGCCGTCTGCAGGTCGCTGATCTGCGCCCCCGAGGTCACCACGGCGCGGTAGACCAGCGTCCGGGCGCCGGCGGCCCCGGGGTTGACCGTGCCGACCGGCAGGAGGAGCGGGATCGCCGGTGTCGGGTCGGCCTGCGGCACGCCGTCCAGCGTGATCGTGCCGGGAATGATCTGCGACCCGACCGGCAGCAACAGGGTCAGGTCGACACCGGTGACCGCCAGGGCGTTGGTGTTGGTGACGGTGATCGTGTAGATCACGAAGTCGCCGCGCCGCGCCACGACCGGATCGCTGGTGATGCTCACGTCGAGCACGTCGCCCCAGTAGACGGCGCCGGTGAGCGTCGGGTCGTCGTCCGTCGGATCGAACGGATCGTTGCCGGTCTCGGCGCCATTGGCAGCGGTCGGAT
>Ga0214473_10010651_pt1 | contig 10803 bp, 8 predicted proteins | sample RVTome_7_FD_203509 | JGI IMG/M metagenome (GOLD analysis project Ga0214473, IMG submission 203509) | Soil microbial communities from uranium-contaminated site in the Upper Colorado River Basin, Wyoming, United States - RVT98D197 | ecosystem: Environmental > Terrestrial > Soil > Contaminated >... | reverse complement strand
GCCTTCCTCGGCTTCACGGTGAGAGACCAGGGAATACGTGATGACCTCTTGAAGCCCGGCGGCGGCCAAAAGATCGCGCAGGCGGTCCTTGAACGACCAAAGATCGCCGGCGGGCAGTGCCGAGAGCCGGCCGACAGCGAGCGACTCGGGAAGGCCGGAGTAGCCTTCAATCCGGGCGACCTCCTCGATGAGATCCGCCTGTTCGGCGATATCCGAGCGCCAGAACGGGACCGTGACCTGCACCGACTCGCGTTGCGTTTGCACGACGAAGCCCAGGTTGCCCAAGATGGCGGCGGTGCGCTGCAGCGATATCTCGACGCCCAGGAGGCGCCGCGCCGCTTCAGACGTCAGGCCCAGGCTGACGATGGGGCGCCGCGCTGGATAGACATCGATCAGGCCCGGGGCCACCGCGCCCCCGGCAAGCATCGCCAGCAACTGGGCGGCCCGGCGTAGCGCAGGTATGGGCAACTCGGGGCTGAGGTTGCGCTCGAAGCGGAGCGACGCCTCTGTCCGAAGACCCAAGCGGCGGGCCGTGCGCCGGATGGAGGCGCCGAGGAACGCTGCTGACTCAAGGAGGATGTCGCGGCTCACGGGCGTCACCTCAGTGTCCACGCCACCCATCACGCCGGCGATGGCCACGGCGCGCTCTGCGTCCGCAATGACCAGCGTGTCAGTGGTGAGCTGTCGCTCCATCCCATCGAGCGTGCGCATCACCTCGCTCTCTCGCGCCCGCCGCACAATGATGCGTCGACCGCGCAAAGTGCTCACGTCGAAGGCGTGGAGCGGCTGACCGTACTCCAGCATCACGTAGTTCGTGACATCCACGACGTTGTTGATGGGCCGCATGCCGGCCGCCAGCAACCGCTGCTGGAGCCAATATGGCGAGGGCGTGACGGTGACGCCCCGCACCAGGGCCGCTGCGTAGCGGAGTCCCAGGTCGGGGTCGGCTATCTCGACCGACACCTCGTCGGCTATAGGTCGACCCGCCTCTGGGTACGAAATGTCGGGGGGGTTCACGCGCTGGCCGCTGACCGCGCCGACTTCCCAGGCGATCCCCAGCATCGAGAGCCAGTCGGGACGATTGGGCGTCACCTCGCAGTCGAGGACAGTGTCGCCCAGGTAGTCGGCCAGCGGCGCGCCGACCGGCGCGTCGTCGGGCAGCAGCATGATGCCCGTATGATCGTCGGAGATGCCCAACTCGCTTTCAGAGCAGAGCACGGCCTCGGAGGTGACGCCGCGCAGGGCCCTCTGGGCGACGGTCACCGGCGCGCCCGTCTCCGGATCGTGCACATGCGCCCCCGGCACGGCCAGCGGCACCTTCACCCCGGCCGTGATGTTCGGCGCGCCCGTGACCAGAGTGAAGCGCCGGTCACCGGCCTCGGCGCGCGCCACGAGAAGGCGATCGGCTCTGGGATGCGGCTCAACGGAGACAATGTGGGCGACAAGGATGCCCTCCCAGTCGCGGCCCACCTCTTCGATGTCTGAGACCTCCAGGCCTGCCTCAGTCAGCCGACGCGCCAGCTCGTCAGGAGCCAGGTCAGTCTGCACATAGTCGCGGAGCCAGCGTAGCGAGACGCGCATAGGAGTCCTTTAGACAGCCCGTAGTAGCCGTAGCGGCGCAGCATGCTGCGCCGCTACGGCGTAGCGAGCGCCGCGGGGCGATCTGTGTACCGGGAGCGTGACGAGTCCCACCCCTCAGCCCTTAGAACTGCTTCAGGAAGCGAAGGTCGTTGCTGTAGAAGAGCCGGATGTCCTCGATGCCGTACTTGAGCATCGCCAGACGCTCCACGCCCAGACCGAAGGCGTAGCCGCCGTAGCGCTTGGGGTCGTGGCCCGTGTTGGCGAGCACCTTGGGATGGACCATGCCCGCCCCCAGGACCTCGAGCCAGCCGGACTCGCCGCAGGTACGGCAGCCCGCGCCGTTGCAGCGGAAGCAGTCGATGGCGACCTCGATACCCGGCTCGACGAAGGGGAAGTAGGAGCCGCGGAAGTCGACCCGGCGCTCCGCACCAAACAGACGGCGCAGCAAGGTCGCGAGCGTGCCTTTCAGCTGGGCGAAGGTAACACCCTCATCCACGACGAGCCCCTCGACCTGGTAGAAGATCGCCTCATGGGTCGCATCCGTAGCCTCGTAGCGGTAGACGCGGCCGGGAGCGATGATGCGAATGGGCGGCTGCATGCGCTCCAACACGCGGACCTGCACCGGCGAGGTGTGGGTCCGTAGGAGCACGCCCTGCTCTGGCTCCAGCCAGAGCGTGTCCCACATGTCCCGAGCGGGATGCTCCGGCGGCATGTTCAGCGCCTCGAAGTTGTAGTAGTCGGTTTCCACCTCGGGCCCTTCCACGACCTGAAAGCCCATGCTGACAAGCGCCCCACAGATCTCCCGAAGCATGCGCGTAGTGGGGTGAAGACGACCGACGGGCGGCGTCCTACCGGGCAGCGTGACGTCGATGGCGCCTTCCACCAGCGCGCGCTGCATGGCGTCCTCTCGGACTTTCTGGGCACGCTCGTCGAAGCGCTCCTCCAGGAGACGGCGTACCTCGTTGCCCCGAGCGCCGACCGCTGGACGCTCCTCGACCGGCAGATCACCAATGGAACGCAACGCGGCGTTCAACGGGCCACGCCGGCCGAGGTAGTTGACCCGCCACTCCTCCAGCGCTCCCTCGTCAGCGACTGCGGCGAGGGCGGCCAGCGCCTCTTTCTGGAGGCTCTCTAATTGGGCAACCAGTGGCTGGGCCACTGCTCTCCTTTACACAGAACAGGCGGCCCCAAGCCCGAGTCGCCGAGGACGACTGCACGGCCCGAGGCCGCCGGTGGGCGGCGCAAGAACGGTTACTCTGAGACCGACTTGAACCCCATGTCCTTCACTCCAACCGAAGCGAGTCTAAAGGCAGCCCCGCGCGCTGTCAACCCTACAGGCGTGCCGCCTCTATCGCCTCAAGTTCGCCGCAGGAAGGGCGGGATGTCAGTCGTCCTGTGGCAGCGCAAAGGCGAGGTCGGCAATCTGGTAGGTTTGTTGCTCGGAGCTGCGACCTCAAGGGGATGTACGTGCCTTGCGGAAAAACCGACTGTGAACTCTCACGCCCACCCAAGTGAGGGCCAGCGACAGGACAATGGCTCCCCAGACGTAAAGGTCCGCCCATCCGCTGATTTCCTCGGTCAGGAGCGCGACAAGGCCGAACCCGATGACTCCTGCTAACGCAGTCACCAGCAGCGCCCAATCGCGCCCCGTCAGAAAACCCACGGCCAAACCAAGGAGAGGCAGTAAGTTCACATCACCCTCCGCTGCTTATATGGTCGTGGCGGCGCCTGATAGCCAGCCTTTCGGGCCAAGGACCGGCGTGAACGGACCAGCCAATCGAGTACGCTATTCGGTTACCTCCCCAGATTACGCCGCAGGAAGGGCGGGATGTCCCAGTCGTCCTGCGCGTCTATCGTGGGAAGTGGGAAGGCGGGCCGGCCGATGCGGTCGTCGAGCGGAACCATGGCCGGCTGCCGGGACACTTGGCCAAAGCCGGTGGCAATGACCGTAATCTTTACCTCCTGCTCCATCTTCGGGTCGATGACCATGCCGTAGATGATATTCGCCTCGGGGTGGGCCGCCTTCGCGACCACCTCGGCCGCCTCAAACACCTCGTGCAGCGTCAGGTCCGCACCGCCGGTCACGTTGAAGAGCACGCCCATGGCGCCGTCGATGGAGATGTCCAAGAGCGGGCTGGCGATGGCATGCTGTGCAGCGTCAACGGCACGAGTGTCGCCGCTGCCGCGACCAATAGCCATGAGCGCCGGGCCGGCCTCGTTCATGACGGCGCGAACATCTGCGAAGTCCAGGTTGATGAGCCCCGGAACCGTGATGAGCTCCGAGATGCCCTGGATGCCCTGGCGCAGGATATCGTCCGCGAGACGGAAGGCCACCTCGACCGTCACCCGCTTGTCGGCAACGGTCAAAAGGCGGTCGTTCGGGATGATGATAAGGGTATCGACCTTCTCCTGGAGACGGCGGATCCCCTCATCGGCCACCTGGCGTCGGCGGAACCCCTCGAACGAGAAGGGCTTCGTGACTATGGCGATGGTGAGCGCGCCGGCTTCCCTTGCCAGCTCGGCGATGACCGGGGCGGCGCCAGTGCCCGTGCCACCGCCCATGCCTGCCGTGACGAAGACCATGTCGGCGCCCTGGAAGAGCATCGCCAGCTCTTCGCGGCTTTCCTCGGCCGCCTTCAGACCGCGCTCCGGGTCGCCGCCGGCGCCCAGGCCCTTCGTGAGCCGCTCGCCGATCCGGATCCGCTGCTCGGCCTGGGAGGCGAGCAGCGCCTGAGCATCGGTGTTCACCGCCATGAACTGCACGCCACGGATCTTCTCCGCGATCATGCGATTCACCGCGTTGCAGCCACCCCCGCCCACTCCGACCACTTTGATGGTCGCAAAGCTTTCAAGGTCTTGATTCATAGCGCCTCCTTTGGTGACGATGGCCGGTGACTCCTTGTATCTGCCCTCTCGGGCGGCTTTTACCTTGTGTTGCATGTTCATCGATTCCTGCGTATATCGTGTTCCGACGGGCGGCTGCTCAGGCAAGCATCAGCCATCTCCTGGCATCAAGTCGCGAAGCCAGCGCCAGGCCAACCTAGGCCAGGCGAGCCAGTCGTTCGCGGCCGGATAGCTGTCCCAGACGCCGTAGCGCAACCCCCAGAGCAGCAGGCCAATCGAGGTTGCATAGGCAGGGTCATCGAGGCTCTCGGCCAGGCCATGGGCCCCCTGAGGGATTCCAACACGCGCCGGTCCCTCCGTCTTTTCTCGCGCCAGCGCCTCGATGCCGCGCAGGTTCGCACTCCCTCCGGTGAGGACAAGGCCCGCCGGGACGCGTCCGGCAAAGCCGGCCCGCTGCACCTCCTGCTGCACGAGCTGCAGGATCTCGTCCACGCGAGCGTATACGATCTCGGCCAGTCGGCGCTGGAGCACCGGTCGCTCGCCCTCGCTGCCGAAGCCGGCCACCCACACCATGTCTTCCTGCGCCACCATCTGCGGCAGCGCGTGCCCGTAGCGGTTCTTGATCTCCTCAGCAGCGCCAAACTGCGTGTGCAGGAACAGCGCAAGGTCATTCGTGACGTGGTTTCCGCCGATACCCAACACCTTGCAGAAGTTGACGCTGCCATCCTGGTAGATGACGATATCGGTCGTGCCCCCACCGATATCGGCCAAGACCACACCCATCTCACGCTCCTCCTCCGAGAGGACCGCTTCGGCGCTGGCGAGGGGGGCCAGGACCAGATCGGCCACTTGGATGCCCAGCCGCTGCAGACAGGTGGTCAGGTTCTGGAGAGGGGCAGTGGCCGCAAAGACGATGTGCGCCTCAACTTCCAGCCGAAAGCCGTGCATGCCGAGTGGGTTACGGACGCCGTCCTGGCCGTCCAGGGTATAGCCACGCGGCACCACATGCAGAACCTCGCTCTGGCTGGGCGCGCTGATGGTGCGAGCCGCCTCGAGCACGCGGCTTACGTCCGACTGACCGACCAGGCGCTCGCGGCCAGCGACGGCGACTACACCGTGGCTGTTCGTCGAGGCGATCTGGCCGCCAGTCACCGAGACCAAGGCCGAGGTGATCTTGGTGCCGCTGCTCCGTTCGGCCCGCTCCAGCGACGACTGAATCGCCTCCGTGGCCTCGTCGAGGTCCACTACCTGACCGCGGCGCACCCCTCGAGATGGGACCACGCCCAAGCCGATGACCTCCAACTCGCCGTCGTCCTGCAGCTCGGCGACGAGCGTGCAGATCTTGGTCGTCCCTACATCCAACGCAACAAAGGTGCGGTCACGCGCCACGAGCGCCTCCTTTCACCATCAACGCAAGAACGGGCGTGCCCCAAACCGCAAGTCCACATGGTTGACCGTCAACCGGTCTCGCGCTGCCTGCGCCAGGACTGCCTGCCAAACGGCCATCTTGTAATCGAAGTCGTCCTCGGTATCGAAACGCGCGCGCCCGCGGCTCGTCACCACGACCAGGCCCGCGCGCTGTGTGTACTCGAAGCTTTGGACCGGCACCCTAAGCTGCGCGGGCACTGCCTCGGTCAGCCGCTGGGCGAGCCGCAGGGCGCCTGGGTCCACCCGCGCACTCTCGGCCAGCGATGTCGTGTCCAGGCCTTTGATCTGCCAGAGGGAGGCGGTTTCCGCCTGTCCGGCGGGCAAGACCGCAGCCAGTACGTATGCCTCCAAATCGACCAGGTATGATTTCCCCGCCTGGCTCCAGACCGCCCACGGCTGCCGCTCCACGATGGTGACCCGCACCTGATGAGGCAACACGCGCGCAACCGTGGCGCTCTCGACACGCGGGAGAGTCGCCACGCGCTGCGCCATTGCCGCCTCATCGACGAACAGGATGCTGCGGCCTAGGGCGTCCACTTGGTCCTGTACAAGCACTGCCGGCACCGTCGTATTGCCTTCCACAAGCACCTCGGCGACGCGTAGCCAGGGCCCCTGAACAAGCGCGACGCCTCCGCTCACCACGGCTCCAACCAGGGCGAGCGCGCCAAACGCCAAGAGACGTCGGCGCCAGCGGCGCCTTGACCTGGCCATCGGCTGGATCGGAACCAAGCCGGCTGGGCTTGTGGCGAGGCTGCTACGCCAAGCGCTCATATCGCTCCGCGTGGCGCTCCAGCGCCAAGGACACGAGCCTGTCCACAAGGCCTGGGAAGGGAATGCCGCTCGCCTCCCAGAGCTTCGGGTACATACTCACCGCCGTGAAGCCTGGTATCGTGTTGAGCTCGTTAATGTAGAGGTCACCGCTGGGCCGCAGGAAGAAATCGACCCGGGCCATCCCGGTTCCCTGGATGGACTTGAACGCTGCTACGGCGAGCCGCTGCACCTGCTCCACCTGAGCCGCCGGCAGCGACGTGGGTGCCACGAGGCGGGTAGCGGGGTCGCTATATTTGGCTTCATAGTCGTAGAAATCGCGGGCAGGGATGACCTCGCCGGGGAGGGACGCCTGGGGCTCGTGATTGCCTAGCACGCTGCACTCGATCTCCCTGCCATCGATGGCCTCTTCCGCCAGCGCGATCGGATCGAGACGAAACGCCTCCTCAAGCCCGAGGGCCAGCCCCTCCAGGTCATGCACCTTGGTGATGCCGACGCTGCTACCGCCGCGCGCCGGTTTGACGAACAACGGGTACCCGAGGCGCGCCCTGACCTCGTCCTGGACGACCTCCGGCTGCTGGCGCCAGCGGTGATGCTCGACGGCGACGAAGTCCGCCGTGGGCAGACCGCATGCACGCAGGACGACCTTCTGCGACCACTTGTCCATGCCCAGGGCGCTGGCCAGCACATCGCAGCCGACATACGGCAGGCCGATCATCTCCAGCATGCCCTGCAGCACGCCGTCCTCTCCCGTGCGCCCGTGCACCAGTGGGAAGGCAACGTCGATGTCCGCCAAGGCCGTCAAGGCATCGCGCAAGCTGAGCGCGAGGGACTTATCCTCCGCGGTGAGGAGGGCTTTGACATTCGAATCGAGCGCGGCGCGACTGCGCCGCAGGTCGAGCCAGACGCCACCCTTGGAGATGCCGAAGGGCACAACCTGGTGGCCCGCCGCCTCGAGCGCCTCGGTCACCGACCGCGCGGAGAGCAGCGAGATCTCGTGCTCCTCTGAGCGGCCGCCGAACATCAGACCGACGCGCAGGCCGGTCACGCCTCACCCTCCCAGTCGCCGATGAACCGCACCTCCGGCTCGAGTCGTGTCCCGGTCCTCGCCCACACCTGCTCTTGCGCCAAGGCGATCAAGGCGGCGACATCGGCCGCCTTCGCGCGTCCTAGATTGACGATAAAGTTGCCGTGACGGGGTGAGATCACAGCGTCGCCCCGACCTGTTCCTTTGAGCCCAGCCTCTTCGATGAGGCGGCCGGCCGCAGGCAACGCGCTGTCTGGGCTTGGGTTACGGAAGATGGAACCAGCGCTGGGCTCTTTGGGCTGCGAGGCCTGCCGTCGGGCGCGGAAGCCCACCATCTGCCCGCGCAGGTCCGCAACATCGCCTCGCTGCAGCAGAAGCTCCGCCTCCAAGACCACCCACCCGGCCAGATCAGCCTGGAAACGGGTCGAGCGGTACGTGTAGGCCAGCTCCGAAACGAGGAAGCGTTGCTCCTTGCCGTGCGGGTTCACGGCGCTGACGGCAACCAGGTTTTCGGCGAAAGAGCCGCCGAATGCGCCCGCGTTGTAGATAGCGCCTCCCCCCACGGTGCCGGGGATCCCCTCTGCCCACTGCAGGCCGGCCCAGCCCTGACGCGCCGTGCGCAGCGCGAGGCCCGGTAGCGCGACGCCCGAGGCCACCAAGAGCCGCAGCGTGCCGCCCTCGTCGCGTTCCTCCCAGCCCCGCGAGCGATTGCTTAGCACGAGGCCACGGACGCCCGCATCGGCCACGAGGACGTTACTGCCGCCGCCAAGGACGGTCGCCGGCGCCTCGGCGGCTCGCGCCAGCGCAAGCGCGGCAAGAAGCTCGTCACGCCCATAGACGGGGGCATAGAGGTCGGCAGGACCGCCGATTCGGAAGATGGTGTGGCGCATGAGCGGCTCGTTCGCCCGCACCGCCAGCCCGAGGCCGGCGAGATCAGCGTGCAGGTGCGATAAGCGCCGCTCTGAGGCCACGGCCATCACAACCGCCCCTCCGAGCGTGCCGCGCGGCGGCTAGAGAGAACCGCCTCACCCACCTGGTCGGCCTCTCCAGCGCCCATCGTCAAGAAAACGTCTCCGCGGCGCAGCACTTCCTCGACCGCAGGCAGCGCTTCCTCTAGGCTGCCCACGTAGCGGACATGGAGATGCCGCACAGCGGCGGCTAGGTCACGCGCGGTGATAGGCCACTCCTCGTACCGCTCACGCGCCGGGTAGATATCGGCGATAAGCACGACATCCGCGTCTTCGAAGCAGGTGGAGAACTCCTCCAGCAAGAGCTTCGTGCGGCTGTACGTATGCGGCTGAAAGAGACACACCAGCCTCTTCCCCTGAAAGCGCTGCCGAGCGGTCGCCAGGGTGGCCCGCACTTCGGTGGGGTGATGGGCGTAGTCGTCCACTACGACGATGCCGTCAGCCTCCCCCTTCACCTCAAAGCGGCGTCGCACGCCTCGGAAGCCAGCCAAGGCGGTGCGAATGTGGGCCAGACCGACGGCGAGATAAGAGCCGGCGGCCACAACGCCCAGCGCGTTCTGGACGTTGTGCAGGCCCGGGATCGCGAATTGAAAGCGATCGATGGGACGGCCGCGATGCGACACGGTGAAGGCGTAGCCGCCGTCCTTGTCCTGCTCCCAGTCCGATGCCCGCCACTGCGCATCGGGATGAAAGCCGTAGGTGATGGTGGTGGCAGACCATGGCGAAGGTTCTCGCTTGGTCAATTCCCGCAGCGCCGGATCGTCGAAGCACAGCACGACTGCGCCATCGCTTGGCACCTGGCCAAGGAAGCTCGCGAACGTCTCAAGCTCCTTCTCGAAGGAGCCATAGAAATCGAGGTGCTCGGGCTCTACGTTTGTCACCAGCGCCAGGCGGGGACGCAGCTGAAGGAACGACGCGTCGTACTCGTCGGCCTCGGCCACCAGGTGTCGGCCCTGCCCTAGGCGCGCGTTGACGTCGTCAAAGTCCACCATCTCGCCGCCGACGAGGATCGTTGGGTCCAAGCCGGCGCGGTACAGGAGGTAGCCGATGGCGGCGCTGGTGGTCGTCTTGCCGTGTGAGCCGGCCACGGCGATGCCGTATGACTCTTCCATGAGGAGGCCCAGGAACTCGGCGCGTTTCATCACCGGCAGTCCCCGCCGTCGCGCCTCGACAAGCTCGGGGTTGTCGAAGGCAGCAGCGGCTGTCGTAACGACAAGGCCAGCGTCGCCGACTTGGACCGCATCGTGGCCGATGAACACGTCGGCACCCTCGTGCCGCAACCGGTCTAGGAGCGGCGAGTCCTTGAGGTCGGAGCCAGACACGCGATGGCCCCGCTGCATGAGGATCCGTGCCAACGCGCTCACGCCGATGCCACCCAGCCCCACGAAGTGCACGTGCTCCGCCCGGGTCAAGGAGGCCACCTGCGGACGGCGTCGTCTCATCCTTCCCTCGAAGCGCTGAGGGTTCGCTCGCTCGCTGCCTCCCTCGTGGCAAGCCCAATAAGGAGGCGCGCAATCTCCTCGGCCGCGGGGGCAGCGGGGGCCAGCGAGCGCACGTTCTCCGTCATTTGCGCCAACCGGCCGGGCCTCGCGAGCAGGTCATGCAGCACCGGTAACAGCTCTTCAAGCGCGTCGTCAGCCACGATGACGGCGCCCCCAGCCTCTACCAGCGCTTGGGCGTTCTCCCGCTGCCGCACGAGTCCTGGATAAGGCACCAGGACGCTCGGGAGGCCCGCAGCGGGGTATTCGCCCAACACCGAGGCACCTGCACGGGAGACCGTCAGGTCGGCGGCAGCCAGCGCGGCAGCGAATTCCTCATGCAGGTATTCATAGACGTGATAGCGCCCCAGCGCCACGGGGCCCAGCGTCGCCCGGCGGGCCAGGGCCTCCACCGTCCCATCTTCCCCCGTTATGTGCAGAATACTCGCCCGTTCCGTGAGTGTCTCGAGGTCTCGAAGCACGGCCTGATTGATGCTGCGAGCGCCGCGGCTGCCGCCCCAGATCAGGAGGACGAGGCCGTCGATGGGCAGGCCGAGCCGCTCTCGCGCCGCCTCTTTGCTCCAGGCGCCCACCTCCGGCCGCACCGGATAGCCGGTGACCACAACCTTCTCGGAGGGAAGGTGCCCGACGGAGGAGGGGTGGGTCGTCGCCACCCGGTCCGCGACCCGCGCCAGTAGACTCACAGCCA
>Ga0214473_10010650_pt1 | contig 10804 bp, 9 predicted proteins | sample RVTome_7_FD_203509 | JGI IMG/M metagenome (GOLD analysis project Ga0214473, IMG submission 203509) | Soil microbial communities from uranium-contaminated site in the Upper Colorado River Basin, Wyoming, United States - RVT98D197 | ecosystem: Environmental > Terrestrial > Soil > Contaminated >... | reverse complement strand
CCCACATCAAGATCCAGGAATCCGGTCTCTGTATAGACCTTTGCGTTCTTGATAAGCAAGTCCACTTCTTTCATATCGCTTTCCTTCGCAGAGGCATCATCGTGTCTTTCGATCATTTAAGTGGAAACCGTTTGTGTTGTCAAGATAAATTCTCGAGAGCTCTGATGACAGCCTTTCGCTCTCTTGATTATGCGGATTTCCAAAAAGGATTACACAGATTTTGCTCTATTTTCGATGCATTTCTAAGCGGTGTAATCGTTGCGTAATCCGTGTAATCAGAGATTTCTGGCTTTTTCAGAAATCTCATATCTTGACAAAGGGTTCAGGGACGGGATAATACCTTGGCTGATTACACGTGATGATGATCGCCTATTGTGCACTTGCACTCGTCCTCTGGCTAGTAGGGCCGATGCAGTATTTTTGATTGAAAGGGGAATTTCATGATTCAGGTCACTTCAAAGATCGTCTCCAATAAACGATTGACAGAAAACTGCTGGCGGGTCGTTCTGGATTCTCCTCAAATTGCGTCCGAAGTCAAACCCGGACAGTTTATTCACGTGAAAGCAGGCGGGGAGAACGGTCCTATTTTCAGGAGGCCCTTTAGTGTTTTCAGGTGCGTGAACCTGGATGGAGACCGCCTCGGAATCGAGATCGTCTACAAAGTGATTGGCAGGGGAACCCAGCTCATGACGGAATTAAAGCGTGGGGATAAGCTCGACATCATCGGCCCCTTAGGCCACGGTTTCGAATTGGTCAGGGACAGGCCAAGCCAGGTGATAGTAGCAGGAGGGACAGGGGCTGCGTGTATCTTCTTGCTGGCGGAGGAAATATCGAAGGCCGGGCTTGAATTGAAGGTTCTTCTGGGCGCTGAGACAAAGGCTTCGGTCATCCTGAAAAAGGAGTATGCCGCACTCAACGCTGAAGTGATGGTTTCGACAGACGACAGCACCTATGGTCATCACGGTTTCGTGACACAAATGCTGGATGAGGCGCTTGACGAAGGAAAGATTGCCCTTGACTGTGTGGTTTACTCCAGTGGTCCGGAACCCATGCTCAAGGCATTAGTTCCCATCTGCCGGAAATATCGAATTCCGGCCCAGGTCTCTGTGGAGAGGCACATGATGTGCGGGATAGGGGCCTGCCTTGCCTGTATCTGCAAGGTGGATCGGAATCATATCTCGAAGAGCCGGGATCTGGGGTCGTCCCACATCCAATTCGTTTCCGACAAAGAGTTCGGATATGCCCTGGTTTGTAAAGACGGCCCCGTCTTTAATATCAACGAGGTGATATTCGATGAATAGTAGGCTGCTGAAAAACGCCCATTTGCGGCGTACGCCACCGTGGTGAACGCATATATGCGTTCCCTGCAACGGATTTCGCCTGCCTGCCGAAGCCTCGGCGCAGGCAGGGGCGCCTTGCACCTGGGCATTTTTGAGCAGCCTTAAGAAATTGACGTTTCCCGCAATCTGTAGGAGGAATCCGTGGACTTGTCAGTTAATCTGGGCAAATTAAAGTTGAATAATCCGGTCATGCCTTCCTCCGGGACCTTTGGGTACGGGACTGAGTTTGCCGATTTTCTGAACCTGGATGACCTGGGAGCGATCGTTGTCAAGGGAACGACGCTTCATCCGAGGCTTGGCAATTTCCCTCATCGATTTACGGAGATTGCCGGATGCGCGGAGATAAGCACGATCGGACTGCAGAATGTGGGGGTGGAAAGTTTTGTTCGAGACAAGCTTCCGCTTCTCCGGCAATTCAAGTCACCCGTGATCGTCAATATCGCCGGGGAAAGTGCTGAAGAGTTTGTTAAGATTACCGACATCTTAGCCCGGGCAGATGGGGTCGGTGCGATAGAGGTCAATCTGGCGTGTCCCAATACGAAGGGTGGCGGACTCCAATTCAGTGCGGATCGCGAAGCCACCTTTCAAGCGGTAAAGGCGGTCCGGGGTGCCACGGATCTTCCGGTCATTGCCAAGCTTGCGCCATCGATCACGGATATTACTGTTTTATCAAAAGCGTGCGAGGAGGCTGGTGCAGATGCGATCTGTCCCATCTTCGCCATTACGGGCATGACGATCGACATCCATACGCGGAAGTCAAAGCTGGGCGAGAATATGCTGGCCTCCGTAGGAGGGCCGTGGATGAAGCCCATTGCCTTGAAATTGGCCTGGCAGGCTGCTCAGGCCGTGAAAATTCCCATCATCGGAGGAGGGGGAATCACCTGCGCAGAGGATGCGATCGAATTCTTCATCGCCGGTGCAACCGCCGTCCAGATCGGTATTTACAATTTCATCGAACCCAAAATCATGATCAAGATCATCGACGGCATCAAGCGATACTTAATCGATCATCAAATCGAAAACCTCAGCGATCTGAGAGGCAGCCTTGTGTTCCCTTAAGGGCGTAGAAAAATTTGGGGCGGTATAAGGCAGAGGCAGAGCAACCTGGAGGCTTTGCATGTCAGACGTAGAGATCCGCAAAGGTTATGTTCCCGGTGCGATCGGTCGCGTCGTCGAGTTGCACGGAACATACTATCATACCCATTCAGGTTTTGGCTCATTCTTCGAAGCCAAGGTGGCAAGCGAACTCGCAGAGTTTATCAGTCGCTATGATGAGCGACGCGACGGCTTCTGGATCGCTTGGGCCGGCGGTCGTGTCGAAGGCTCTATCACAATCGATGGTATCCACGCAGCAGACGAGGGGGCCCATCTCCGTTGGTTCATCATTTCCGATACGCTCCGTGGAAAAGGGGTGGGCAACCGGCTCATGGATGCCGCCGTAGACTTTTGTCGCGGTAAGGGTTACAACCGTGTCTACCTCTGGACCTTTGAAGGACTGGACGCGGCACGGCATCTGTACGAAAAAGCAGGGTTTATGCTTGTCGAGCAGTGCCGCGGCATGCAGTGGGGGACAGAGGTCAATGAGCAGCGATTCGAGCTACTGCTCAAGTAGCAGTAGGGCCAATGAGAGACGGCATAGTTCAATGCAACTCCACCAAATCTTTGGAAGGGAGAACCATGGCTCGACCGACACTTGCTTTACAAGAAGTCGATGAAGCGCAAGTCACATTAGTCATGGATAACAGCATCGATGTCCTGATGGCCAGCACGGAGGTGGCTAAACGGTTTTCACGCGGGTCGAATCCGTTCGATCGGCCCCAGCCCATCGCTGAGCATGGTTTCTCCGCTCTCATCCGCGTCAAGAAGGGCGGCAAGAACGGGACGGTGTTGATTGATACGGGCACCAGCCGGAAGGGTATTTTACACAACCTGGATGCGCTGGAAATCCACTCGGCCGATATTCAGGCCATCATCCTCAGCCACGGTCATCCTGATCATACTTTGGGGCTGCCCGGTTTGATGGATCGGCTGGATACACGCAACCTTCTTTTAGTACTGCATCCCGACGTCTACCTGGAACGAAAAGTTATATTCCCCAACGGGACTGAAACGAACATTCCTCCCTTACGCAAAGAGGACCTGTGGCGTGAAAAGATTGCGATGATCGAGGAAGTCGGCCCTTCTATGTTGATGGACGGCATGGTCCTTGTCTCTGGCGAAATCGCACGGACTACCGACTTTGAGAAGGGCTTTCCTATCCACTATTCCAAACGGCATGATGCTTGGGAACCGGATCCGCTGATCATGGATGATCAATGCGCGATCATGCATGTGAGAGGCAAGGGACTGGTTATCGTGACGGGGTGCGGTCATGCCGGAATCATCAACACGATCCATTACGCGCAGACCCTGACAGGTGTCGAGAAGATCTATGCTGTGGTTGGCGGTTTTCACCTTACCGGGGGCCTCTTTGAACCCATCATCCCCGCCACAACCGCCGCCTTACAAAAAATCAATCCCCGGTATGTGATGCCTGGACACTGCACGGGTTGGTCGGCTATACATCAGATCGCCCGCGCAATGCCGGAAGCCTTCATTCCGAACAGCGTCGGTACCACTCTGATTCTTTAAAAAATCTTCTTCCCGTTTTTTGGTTTATTAGCCGCTTTGGAGAGCCTACCCATCCCCGTATCTAAATCCCTGAAATCAACGCAATGCATTGACTTCTTTGGTCCGAGCGATTAGTATTCGAATTGTAACTACGTAAAAGGAGAAAAGAAGTGACAGAAGAAGAGATGGAAGAAGGAACGAGTTTCGCTGAACTCCTTGAGGCTAACCTTGAACCTTCCGGTCGCAGGTTTTCCGTCGGAGATAAGGTGTCTGGAAGAGTCGTCAAGATCACCCGGGATACGATCTTCCTCGATCTGGGAGGCAAGAGCGAAGGCTTTGCGGAGGTTCAAGAATTCCTCGATAAGGATGGAAACCTGACCCTCCGAGAAGGGGATCGGGTTGAAATGAGGGTTGCCTCGACCAAGAACGGGATCCATCTCGCCAAGGGGATCAAGGTTCAGGGAGATGAGGCATACGACATCCTTCGCGAGGCCCAACAGAACCTGATGCCTGTGGAAGGAAGGGTTTCGGCTGTGAAAAAAGGCGGTTTTGACGTTGATTTTTCCGGCATACGCGCCTTCTGCCCAATAAGCCAGATCGATCTGAAGTACTGCGAAAAGCCTGAGGAGCATATCGGAGCAAAGTACTCTTTCCGTATCATGGAAGTGAAAGAAAAGGGGAAGAATATCGTCGTCTCCCGGCGCGTGCTCCTGGAGGAAGAGCGGGAGAAGAAGTCGAAAGAGATTATGGCTATGCTCAAACCGGACCTTGTGTGTGAAGGCCAGGTTACAAAGGTGACCGATTTCGGGGCCTTTGTCGACCTTGGAGGGGTCGAAGGAATGGTCCATGTCTCCGAGATTTCACGGTCTCGGATCAGCCATCCTTCCGAGGTTCTCAAACCCGGTCAGCCGGTCAGGGTGAAGGTGACGAAGATCGAAGGCCAGAGGATCGGTCTTTCCATGAAAGCCCTTGAACCGGATCCATGGGAGGCAGGTCTTCCCGTTCGAGAAGGGGAGATCGTTCGCGGTCGAGTTTCGAGACTGACCGACTTCGGTGCCTTCGTGGAGGTGGCGCCGGGTATCGACGGCCTGGTTCATGTCTCGGAGATCAGCTACGAGCGCGTCTCCCATCCGAACCAACTGCTCCATGAAGGGGACCTGGTAGATGTGATGGTCTTGACAATCGATCAACAGGGTCGTCGCATCGCTCTTTCTATCAAAGAGGCGGCGATGAAGAAACAGGTCGTGGAAGAGGGAGGGGATCAGGTTCGACTCGAAGCAGGCCAGATTTTGAGAGGGATTGTTGACGATATCAAACCTTACGGACTTTTTGTCAGACTTCCCCAGCTCGGACCGGGGGTGCGAGGACTCCTTCCCGTTGAAGAATTGAGCAGTTCTGAGAAAGGAGATATGAAGAAGAAGTTTCCCAAGGGAAGAAAGGTTTTGGTGGAGATTCTTGCGATAGACGAAAAAGGACGGATACGACTCTCCCAAAAGGTGATGGAGGAGCGGGAAGATCGAGAGGATTATAAGAAGTTCATCGAGGGGGATAGCAAGAGCGGGACATTAGGTTCTCTGGGAGACCTTTTTAAGGACCTCAAATTGAAGTGAAGCTTTAAGAAAGACTTCCGGGCATCTTTTCCTCGAAGGTTTTACCTCCTCCAATTTAACCCCTTAATTTCCTTGAAAAAAAAGAAAGCCCATGTTAGGTTTGGTTTAGTGATGATTCAGATGACGCAGGTCTACAAGACTTACCCCGGCCCCATCACTGCTCTTTCGGATATCAACCTGGAGATATCGCCCGGAGAATTTGCCTTCGTTCATGGGAACAGCGGGTCCGGAAAATCGACTCTTCTTCGGATATTATTCCGTGCGGAAAAGCCGACGAGTGGAGACGTGGTGGTCAACGGCATCCTAATCACCCGTCCGGGCTTCAGAAAGATCTACCCTTTGAGGAGAACGATGGGAATCGTCTTCCAGGATTTCAGGCTGCTGCGGGATCGAACGGTGGGAGAAAACATTGCCTTTGCTCTGGAGGTGACCGGTCATCCCCAGAAGGAGATAAAGAGAAAAGTTTCGGAGATCCTGAGCAGGTTCGGCCTCCTCGAGCGGGAGAGAGATTCGGTCCTTGCTCTTTCTGCAGGAGCACAGCAGCGGGTGGCCATTGCCCGGGCTCTGGTCAACGACCCTCCTCTGTTGCTCGCGGATGAGCCGACAGGGAATCTGGATGCTCAGATGACGAATGAAGTGATGCGGATTTTCACCGATCTCCATCACAGGGGCACGACCATCCTCTTTGCAACCCATGATATGAATTTAATCGAGCAGTATCCTCACCGAATCGTTCGCATTGCAAGCGGAAGACGGCAAGACGAGGAGGTAAGAGAAGAGGTATGACCTTCTTCCGATATGTGATCATACGGGCCTTCCGGAACATGAAGGGAAATCTATTCCCGAATCTGACGACCATCGGCATTATCGGTATTTCCATGCTCATTTTTTCTGCCTTCTCCCTGATTGCTTTCAACCTTGCAGCATTTCTCAAAGTCTGGGAAGATAAGATTGCGGTGATTGCCTATCTGAAGAAAGGGACGCCTTTAAACGATGTGGGAAAGCTTTTGAAGAATACCCGCCAGCTCGAAGGGGTTGAGACCGTAAGATACCTTTCTCCCTTTGACGCGATGGCCTTTATGGAAACGAAACTGGGTGGGCAGAAGGATCTCCTCGAAGGGATTCCTCCGGGAGTGCTTCCCTCTTCTCTGGAGATTCAGTTGAAGAATGAATACCGGAACTCCTCACGAATTAAGGAAGTGGTTTCCCATCTGAAGCGGTTTCCGGAGATCGAGGAAGTCCAGTACGGCCAGGAGTGGGTCGAGACATTTTCTGCAATTGTTCATATGGTGGGGGTTACCCAGTGGATCCTCGGGGGACTCCTCCTGGCTGGGATGACCTTTATCATCTCCAATACACTTCAGTTGACCATCTCCTCACGGCGCGAGGAAATCGAAATGATGCATATCGTAGGGGCGAGCCCCGCCTTTATTCAGGTCCCCTTCTATGTGGAGGGCCTCGTCCAGGGCCTTCTCGGAGCGGGGCTGGCGGTTCTCTTCCTTTTCTTTTTCTATTACAAGGTTTTGTTATACAAATTCTTTTTTCAATACCTTACCCCTTCGATGAAAGAGTGGGTTGCAGGGATTCCCGTCCTTTTCTTACCGGGGAGGACGATTGGAATGATCATATCGGGGGGGATGATTCTCGGTCTGTTTGGGAGTTTCGTGGCCTCTATGAGGTATCGGAAATACGGAGGGTGAGCCTTTGATGAAGAAGGGGAGACTCCTTCTGATGGGATGCGTCGCGCTGGTATTATCAACGCACCCCTGGGCGGCCGGAACCGAACCTGTTGAGAAGGATCTCACCCAGAGGAGGAGGGATCTAAAGGAAATCAAAAAAGAACTTTCTCTCACGAAGGAAAAGGAGAAAAAGATTCAGGGAAAGGAGTTCTCCGTCCTCGAAAGCCTTAATAGAATTGAGACTGAGATTTATAGGAAGGAGAAAGAGTTAAAGCAGATGGAGTCCGGGCTGACAAAGACAAGAGAGAGGCTCCACCTGGCAAGAAATCAGATTGGCAGGCTCAACAAAGGGATGGAGAGGACCAAGGACGCCCTCTTTTCCAGGGTGGTTGCCTTTTACAAGACGGGAAAGATGCCTCCGGGAGTCTTTCTGCTTACTTCCCATTCCTATCCTGATCTCCTGAAGATCGAGAAGTGTCTGAGGGTCATCCTCGATTACGACGCACGCCTGGTGGAGACGTATCGTTACCAGGTGACATTGAAAGAGAAGTATAAGGATGAGCTGACTCAGGACCAATCTCAGTGGGAACGCTCCATCTCCGAGGTGGAGGCGAAGAAAGGAGAAATTGAAAGGGTCAGGGCAACGAAACGGGCCCTCCTGAAATCGATCCAGGACGAAAAAGGGGTGTATAAAAAAGTGATCGGCGAGTTAGAAGAGAGGGCAAAACAGCTTCAGGTTTTGGTCGCCAAGTTGGAGAAGGAGAAGAGCCTTCTCGCCCACCGAAGCCCAAAAGTTGACGTCCCCAGAGGAAAGGTGATTCCCCCGGTCCAGGGAAAAGTGATCAGTTCCTTCAAGGAAAAGGGACAGAACGGGATCGAGATCAGAGCCCCTCTCGGGGCCGAGATTCGGGCCGTCCTCCCCGGAAAGGTCCTTTATGCCGATTGGTTCAAGGGGTTTGGAAATTTGGTGATCATCGATCACGGGGATTACACCGTCACGGTCTCCGGTTACGCTTCTGAGCTGTTGAAGAAGGCAGGAGAGACCGTGTCCCAGGGGGAAGCCGTCGCATTGGTCGGGAGCGCAGGATCATTGAAAGGTCCATGCCTCTACTTTGAGATTCGCCGTCAGGGAAAGCCTCAGGACCCGATGAGCTGGCTTCCAAATCTGGATCGAGTTGTCTTCCTCCCGAAGGAAAAGGAAGCTCCCCCCGGCCGTAACCGGGAGGCCGTTCGATAGATCTCACGGCCCTGAGTACGTCGAATGGGCTTCCCGGTAAGGTAATTTTATTTTCCCGCCCAGGGCGGGGCGGGGCTTGCGGGGCACGTTCCGGTCAGACGGGACGGAAGTGATTGTAATTGTTAAAGGAGGGAAAAGCATGTCTCAATGGAAAAGGATCGGAGCTTTGAAAATTGGTTTGTTGATCCTGCTGGTCTTCGTTCTGGGGGTCACCATCGGACTGGGACAGTCCCCGAAGGGCCCGTCGGTCTCCGGTGGGATCTACGAGGAGCTGAGGGTGTTCACGGACGTGCTCGGTCTTCTTCAGAAGGAGTATGTGGAGGAGATTACTTCGAAGAACCTGATCTACGGAGCGATCAAGGGGATGCTAGAAACCCTGGATCCCCACTCCGCCTTCATGGCTCCCAATGTTTACAAGGAGATGCAGGAAGAGACGAAGGGCCGATTCGAAGGATTGGGGATCGAGATTACGATGAAAGACGAAATCCTCACCGTGGTCTCCCCTATTGAAGACACCCCGGCTTTCAAGGCTGGAATTCAGGCTGGCGATCAAATCATTAAGATCGACGGAGAATTGACGAAAAATCTGACTCTCATGGATAGCGTCAAGCGAATGCGGGGTCCGAAGGGAAGTAAAGTGACGATCACGATCATGAGGGAGGGGTTTGGCAAACTCCGGGACTTCACCCTGGTTCGGGAAGTCATCCCCGTCCGGAGTGTACGCCATGAACTGTTGGAGAAACAGTACGGGTATATCCGCCTTTCACAGTTTCAAGAGAAGACCGACGGCGATTTTGATAAAGCGATCAAGGCATTGCAGGAGGAGAGCAAAGGAAACCTTAAGGGGTTGATCCTTGATCTGCGGAACAATCCCGGAGGGCTTCTCGATCAAGCGGTTAAAGTGTCGGACCGCTTCATCGAATCGGGCCTGATCGTATCGGTGGAAGGGAGGAAAGAAGAGCAGAAGATGAAATTCTATGCCCATTCTCAGGGGACTCTTCCGAATTATCCAGTAGTGGTCCTGGTGAATGGCGGAAGTGCCAGCGCTTCCGAAATTGTGGCCGGAGCGATTCAGGACCATCATCGAGGAATTCTCCTCGGGCTCCAGACCTTCGGGAAGGGATCCGTTCAAACGATCTTTCCCTTGAAAGACGGGTCAGGATTGAGATTGACAACTGCACGCTACTTTACGCCGAGCGGCCGCTCCATCCAGGCCAGAGGGATCGTGCCTGATATCATCGTCAAACTTGCACCTCCTGAAGAAGAGAAGGCTGAAAAGGCTGAAAAGGCTGCTCCTCTCCCCAAGATGCCTTCAGAAAAAGATCTTAACAGGCATCTGGACGATGTTGAGAAGGGGGCTCCCAAAGAGAAGAGAGAGAGACCGAAAAAGGAGGAGTCCAAAAAAGAGGAGAAGAAAGAGGAGATAAAAGAGAAAAAACCGCTCGACAATCAAGTGGAGCGTGCTGTTGAACTCCTCAAGAGTTGGGAGGTGTTTAAGAGCATAACCAAAGGGAATAGTAAATAGTCCGGAGTTGGAAGTTCGGAGTTCGGAGATAGACACTTACGTTGGAGTTGCACTTAAGGTGGCAATGCTTTTAAATTCGAAGCACCTGCCTGCGCGTAGCCGCTTCGGCGAAGGCAGGCGAAATAAGAAATTCGAAACAATTTCGAATGATCGAAATCCAAAACGAATGAATAAAAAATGTTTCGAAAATTTGGTCATTTGGAGTTCGGATTTGCTTGCCCTGTTAAATATGTTCGGGGACGTTCTGGTTGATTAATGACGATCTCATTTAGAAATCAAATCATCAATTTCGAAAAAAATAATTTAACAGGGTAAAGATTTCGATATTCGGAGTTCAGATTTTTCGGCTGCGGGGTTGAATGGCTAAGCGACCACACAGGCGAGGAAGACTGAGGGGATGGGTGGGTTACTTCCTCTCCTTCTTCCTCGGGGTTCTCCTGGCCTTTGGGAGTTATGTCTATCTGACCCGGGAGAAACCCCTTGGCCCGGAGGCTTTTTCGCAGAAGGTATTTCTCGTCGATCAGATTGTCCAGAGCCAGCTCTACGAAATAGGAATCCCCAGGAAAGATATTCTCCTTCATCAATCCGCTTCGAAAAAAGAACGAGGGTTCGCATGGAAAGAGTCGATCCTGAAGATCCAGGTTTCCAGGACCCTTCCTTTCTCCGCCATTGAAGAACATCTCAAACGAAACCTTTCCCCCCTTGGGAAGACGGTCGTCATCCATTCATCGCAATTAACAGAATCCCTTCAACTGGATATAAGAATACAGGACAGGACGACTCACCGTCTTGCTTTCATCATG
>Ga0214473_10010649_pt1 | contig 10804 bp, 8 predicted proteins | sample RVTome_7_FD_203509 | JGI IMG/M metagenome (GOLD analysis project Ga0214473, IMG submission 203509) | Soil microbial communities from uranium-contaminated site in the Upper Colorado River Basin, Wyoming, United States - RVT98D197 | ecosystem: Environmental > Terrestrial > Soil > Contaminated >... | reverse complement strand
GGTGCGTGTCTGGGACAGAAATGGCGCCCAGAGGGTGTCGAAGCGGACGAATCCTGTTACCACGTCGCCCTGCTCTTCCAAAAACTCCTGCCCGCTGCCGTCGATCAGTACCCAGCCGGAATCGGAGTAGATCATACTTTTCGCGGCGTAGGTTTTCACTATCTTGTTTTCGAGAATCCTGTGCACCCTCACCCCCTGGGCTGAACCATTGACCACGTCATAAGTTTCGCCAATGATAATCCAGCCGTTCTTGCCCGGTACTTTGATATTGCGGCGAGTCATTTTCGATACTGGCTGCTTCTTTTCAATTAGATTGCTCTTAACTTCGTCTTTTCTGCGCTCCGTTTTTGTCAGCACGAATTCGCCGAAAAACATGATTCCAATGGACAAAACGAAAGCCGCAATCAGAACCGGCGCCGCTACCCTGTAGAGGCTTTGCCCCGATGCCTTCATGACATCTAACTCGTGATTCTTTGCAAGAGAGCCCAGAGAGAACAGAGTCGAGACTAGCATGGCGACTGGAAAGGCGAGGATGATATAAAAGGGAAGATAGTAGACGTAGTACAGCCCTAAGATATGCAACGGCACGTCGTATCGTTGTATCATGCGCAAGCCCCGCTCCACGAAGTCCACGACGAAGACGATTACTGTGAACGAGAATATGGTAGCCGTGAGGCCCAGCAGGTAACGTTTGAGAATGTACCAGTCGAGTATCCTCATGATTTGGCGCCTGACTTGTGGGCTCTGATATGAAAAGCCGCTTTCAGTCGATCAGCAATAGATACTATCGTCGATTGCCTGATGAACAAGATCGTCAGAATTATTCCGGCAACAGAGATGACGAAGTTGGGCAGCCACATCGCCCAGAACGCCGGAAGCAGACCCGCATCAGCAAGCTGTTCGCCGCCTATTAGAAACGCCCAGTAAATTATGAAGAAAAACAGGGAAAGTCCGATCCCGGTGGCGAATCCCCCCTTCCTGGCAAACGAGCCAAGGGGCGCTCCTATTAGCACGAACGCCAAACATGCGACCGGGATGGAAAACTTCTTTTGAATTTCGACCGCCATAGAATTGATTTCCCTTGTGTAGTTGCGAGCGTTTTTGCCCAGAAAAGTCAACCTGCCCTTGATTTCATTATTGAATATATAGGCGGTCTCGGCAGCATTTCGGGTCGGAATGGGATTCTCACTGCGAACCGCCCGCGAACGATTCGCCTCCGCAACTGCATTTGTTAGGAGGCTGTCGATTTGAACCCTGACCGTCTTAAGTTTCTCCTTTCGACCACGATTCTGTTCCAGCATCATGCCAACTGTCATTTCGCGGTCGCCCCTGGTGCTTTCCGTGCTGCGTTCGAGATCGGATGACGCGCCCGGAATGGCTATTGTCTGCTTTTTAAATTCGGTCAGGGTATATCCGTTGGGGCTTTTGGGATCGGCTTCGAGAATCTCTCCGTCCAGGAGTTCAAGCATGAGCATTGAGCCATCGGATGAGAAGTACATCAGTCCCCTTCTCGCGGTAATGATCCTCTCCGACCCTTTCGTCTGTATTACGATAATATCGGTTATCTCAGACGTTTTTCTGGCGATGGTGCGCACTTTGATGCTATAACCTTCGAAATGATCGAGGAAGATATTTTCTTCCAGCGACCAGGTCGGCTTTTTTCTCGTAATGTCTGTGAGCAACATCCTGGCGCGATGGTTCGATTCCGGCAATACCCTGTCGTTGAACCATATCATCAGAATTGTCAGAATGAATGCGCCCCCCATCATCGGAAAGAGCAGTCTGTTGAACGATATTCCGCAGGCCTTGCAGGCGATGATTTCATTATCCGATGCCAACCTGCCAAACGTCATCAGCACAGCCACCAGCACCGCCATGGGGACTGCCAGGGCCAGCATCCATGCCAGGTTCAACCCGAAGAGCTCGAGAACAAGGGGAATCCCCAGTCCCTTGTCGATTATGAGGTTCATGATATCAACGAGGAAATCCATCACCAGAACCAGCGTTATTATCGCCAGCCCGAAGAAAAACGGTCCTACAGATTCCAGCAGTAAGTATCGGGATAGGATTTTCATGTTAATTGCGATTATATACCCCTATAAAAGTTATCTCAAGCACTTTCTGCTTGACTTGCCCCTCTCGGGTTTTGTAATTGGAAACGTATGAAATCCACCTTTGTTGCGGAGCTGTCAGCAGGCGAATCCGTCGATGACCTCTTCGCTCTTCGCAAAGCCGAGCTCAAGGAATATTCAACCGGCAAGATGATTGTGATAGAAGTGGGCGACCGCACCGGCCGAATAAAGGGAGTAATCTGGTCCGGGTCGGGCGAAATCCTTAGAAACCTCATCGCCGGCCAGATTTACCGAGTTAAGGGATCTGTCACCACATATAAGAGCGAGACCCAAATTACGGTCGAAAAAACCGAGCCGGTGAGAGAATTCGACCCCGCAGATTTCCTGCCCGCAGGGCCGATTTCGAGAGATGATCTTGATTCCCGACTCGAACGAGCCATTAATTCAATCTCCGATCCCCATTATCGAGCACTCGTTTCCGGAATCTTTTCGGAGAGCGGGTTTCGACAGGCGTTTCTTGGAGGGGTTGGAGGAAAGCTCTGGCACCATAATTATACCGGCGGTCTGGCCGAGCATACATTATCGGTTTTTGACCTTTGCACGGATTTTGCCGCAAGATACAAGGAACTTGACAAGGACCTTATCGCCGCCGGAGCTCTCCTGCATGATATCGGTAAGGTCGAAAGTTATTCGCTCGATAACTTCATCGACTACACCGACTCGGGCAGGTTATTGGGGCATATCGTCATAGGAGATGAGAAAGTTCGCAATGCGATCTCCGGGATTCCTGAATTTCCGAACGAAAAGCAGCTGAAGATCAGACATCTGGTTCTATCGCACCAGGGTTCGCCGGAACAGTCATCGCCGGTACCACCTATGACATCCGAGGGAATGGCGCTCTATATAGCTGATCTTCTCGATTCCAAGTTAGCGGCTTTTCGACGAATAAGGCAGAAAGAATTGCGACCGGGAGTCCGCTGGTCAAACTACGTCAACCTGTTGGAGAGGCATATTTATTTCGGAGAAGATACGAATCCAGATGAGCAAAAAGATATTTGAACCGATGACCGCCCTCATACCGCTTCCGGCCGCAATGGTATCGTGCCAGAAAAACGCAGACAAGCCCAATATAATCACTATTTCATGGATTGGAATCATTTGCAGCGAGCCACCGATGCTATCCATAAGTATCCGCAAGAACCGTTTCTCGCATCAAATAATAAAAGAGAGCGGCGAATTCGTTGTCAATATGACGACGAGAAAGCTGGCGGAGGCCACCGATATCTGCGGGGCGACATCCGGCCGCGATACCGATAAATTCACGCTCACCGGCCTTACGCCCGCTCCTTCTTCGAGAGTAAAAGCTCCGCTCATTGCAGAATGTCCGATTAATCTCGAATGCCAGACCAGGACTGTATTAGCCCTTGGAAGCCATGACATGTTCGTGGCCGAAATCGTGGCAACCCATGTCGATGAGGAAATACTGGACGATCAAGGGAAGATCGATATCGAAAAACTCGATCCTCTGGTATATTGCACCAAAGCTCGCCAGTACTGGGCCGGGTTGACTCAGCTTGTGGGAGAATACGGTTACACCAGCGTCGGCGTCAAATCACGGAAGAAAAGTTGAAATTCGTTATAGAGGGCAGGTCAGGCCGGGCCCGCGCAGGCGCTCTCATTATTGGCGCGAATAAAATTCCAACGCCGGTTTTCATGCCGGTGGGAACCAGAGGAACTGTAAAGACTGTCTCCCACGAGGAACTCGAATCTCTGGGTGTCCGGCTTATTCTGGGTAACACTTATCATCTTTATCTTCGCCCCGGTCACGAGACAATCGCCAAGCTCGGTGGACTGAACAGATTCACCGGTTGGAGGGGCTCCTATCTCACTGATTCCGGCGGCTACCAGGTATTCTCGCTGAAAACACTAAATAACATCGATGACGACGGAGTCAGCTTCCAGTCTCATATCGATGGTTCCAGGCACAGGTTTACAGCCGCCGGTGTCATAGAGATTCAAATCGCTCTCGGCGCGGACATCATCATGCCACTGGATGTTTGCAGTCCTTACCCTGTTGACGAGAAGACATCAAACGCCGATTTGCTTAGAACTATCAGGTGGGCCGAGGATTCTTTCGAACATATGAAAAGGCTGCAAATGACGTCAGAGTCTCAAACATTATTCGCCATCGTACAAGGATCGATATACATGGATCAGCGCTTGCATTGCCTTGAACGTCTGCTTGGCTTGAATCCACCGGGGCTATCTATAGGCGGACTCTCAGTTGGGGAGCCTATCGACGACCGACGCCGGGTTCTCGAAAACCTGATTCCGCATCTGCCGGAGCATCTTCCGCGTTACCTCATGGGTGTTGGCACGCCAGAGGACCTGATCGAAGCAGTCGGTTACGGCTTCGATATGTTCGACTGTGTTATGCCGACTCGAAATGCGCGCAATGGCACGCTTTTCACTCGTTTCGGCAAGATGATTATTAAGTCCGCCCGTTACGCTGAGGACCCCCGGCCGGTCGATTCCCAGTGCATTTGCCCCGCCTGCCGGAATTATTCGAGAGCTTACATACGGCATCTCATATCCGTGGGAGAGATTCTCGGTTTGCGGATGGCGACGTTGCATAACCTCCATTTCTATCACGATATGATGAGGCAGATAAGAACTGCAATTTCCGAGAGCAAATTCGAGTCCTTCAGCCATCTTTTTCTGAAAAATCTCTCTCTCGGCGTCGAGCAGTTAACTTAAAGATCCGCCTCGGGGCGCGCAATTCTACTATTCGCCGGGCACTCATCGCAACACCGAGCAAAATCATTTGACCTCGGGTTTAATACGTGCTAATAATCTATCTATGAAGAAGGCCAGAGCCGACCTCCCCGGAAAGAGAGTTCAGGGAAAACACTGTTTTGTCTGCGGAAAAGAGAATCCGCGCGGATTGAATATCCCGTTTTATTTTGACGGTGACTCGGTGACGGGGAGATTCGTGCCCGATGACCGCCTTTGCGGTTTCGAAGGGGTAGTCCATGGCGCTGTCATTTTCGCTTTGGCCGACGAGGCGATGATGCATCTTATTTGGGCCAAGGAGCTTCGAGCTGTCACCGCAGATGTTAATATCAGATTTCATAATTACGCCAAGACAGGGCAGGCTCTCAGCGTCGAGGCCAGGATTGAATCCTTATCTTCCAAGTTGATTAAGGGTATCAGCACTGTCAGAGACCACAAGAATCGCAAGATAGCCACCGCCCACGGTAAGTTCCTTCGCATCACGGAGAAAGGTAAATTTGAAAAGGCGTTTTAGAAGAAACGAAACTCTCAGAGCCCGTTTTGTCAGACGGGTCAACTATCTCTTAATTTGCATTGCGTTTCTTATCGGGATACTGATTTACGCACCTGATGTCCTTGCCGATGGTCTCGATGACGTGAGATCGCGCGGCGTACTCTTTGTTGGTACCGATGCCACATATCCGCCGTTTGAATACGCCGACGAGACCACGCGCGAAATAGTCGGATTCGATATCGACCTCGTGCGGGCAATCTGCGATAACCTTGGCCTGCGCGTGGAATTTACAGTCGTACCGTTCGATGCCATAATCTCAGGTCTCAACTCCCGCAAATACGATTGCATCATATCGGCCATGACGATAACTCCCGAGAGGGCCGAAGCAATCCTTTTCAGCGAACCATATTATGATGCCGGTCAGTCAATCGCCGTCTCCACAGACGACAAGACCATCTTATCTTTCGAAGATCTTAAAGGCAAGCGGATCGGAGCTCAGCTTGGAACAACAGGTGAAATGCTGGCCAGGAAAATCGAGAATGCCACTGTCAAGTCGTTCGATAACATCGGGGAGGCCTTTCGCGATATGGCAAATGGCAACCTCGATGCGGTAATCAACGACAAGCCTGTTTCCCAGCAGATTATCATTGCCCGCGGCAAGGCGAAGCTTGTCGGCCCCACTCTTAGCTCCGAGCAATATGGCATTGGCATGCGCAAAGGTGAGGAACGGCTCAAGCGCGCTATCGATGACGCCCTGACAGAGCTTAGGGCCCAGGGAATCTATTCTGACATCGATGAAAAATGGTTCGGCGCTCCGCCGATTCCGGCCATACCGAAATCATTTCCGGGGATGATCTGGAGCATCCTCAGATACCTCGCTCCCGCCGTGCCCATGACAATTCTAATAACGCTTTGCTCATTCCTTCTTGCCATAATCTTTGGCATCGTGGCGGCGCTGGCCCGCATCGGTCGAAATCGTGTCGTCGGCGGCTTATCCAAAGCATATTCCGACATTGTCCGCGGAGTGCCCCTGATCGTGCAGATATTTTTCATATATTTCGGGCTTGGCTCGATATTTCATCTTGGCGAATTCTGGGCAGGGGCCCTGGCCATAGGCATTTGTTACGGCGCTTACCTTGCCGAAATATTCCGCGCCGGTATTCAAGCCATCCCCCACGGCCAGAGCGAGGCCGCTCTCTCTCTGGGCATGAATCACTGGCAGGTCGATCGCCACGTAATCCTGCCGCAGGCCTTGCGTATGGTTGTTCCACCGGTGGCCAACGAGTTCATTGCCTGTCTGAAAGACTCGTCACTCGTATCCATAATCGGTCTTCGTGAGCTCACCAGGGCTGGACGAGAGTATCTTTCCTGGACCTATATCGATTTCGCCACCTGGCTGATGGTGGGGGCGCTGTATCTCATTATGACATTGGCCCTGGCGCGGCTTTCTCGAATAATCGAAAGCCGTTACAGGATTCCGGGGCTCGGCACGCAAATATGACCCCGATCGTTCAGGCCCGCAGCCTCGTAAAGAAATTCGATCACATCGTGGCGGTTGACGATGTCTCCGTCGAGATCGAAAAGGGGGAGGTGATTGTCATCATCGGGCCTTCCGGCTCGGGGAAATCGACGTTCCTGCGTTGCCTGAACGCTCTCGAAAAAATCGACTCCGGCCAAATCATCATCGATAAAGAGATTCTCGATACTGATGCCAAGAAAATTCACGATATCCGACTCGAGGTGGGAATGGTATTCCAGCAATTCGATCTCTTCATGCATCTGAGCGTGCTCGAGAATCTCATGCTGGCCCAGCGGGTGGTTCGGAAACGGAGCCGACAAAACGCAGAGCAGATTGCACGCGAATACCTGGGACGCGTTGGACTGGCAGACAAAGCCGATTCGTTTCCGGCACATCTTTCGGGAGGTCAGAAGCAGCGCGCCGCCATCGCCCGCGCTCTCTGCATGAATCCCAAGATCATGTTGTTCGATGAACCCACCTCCGCGCTTGACCCGGAGATGATCGGCGAGGTGCTTGACGTAATGAAGAATCTCGCCCGCGGAGGTATGACAATGGTCGTTGTGACTCACGAGATAGGATTCGCCAGAGAGGTTGCCGACAGAATAATTTTCTTCGAGGCAGGCAAAATTGTAGAGTCGGGACCGACCGACGAGATTTTGAGCTCGGCCAAGCACCCGAGGACAATGGAGTTCCTTTCGAAAGTACTCAAGTGAGGATCTGGTACGCTTTTATTCTGATAATGGTTCTTGCTTCACCATCATTTGCGGGAAGGCCATATTTCCAGCAACGCGTAAACTACAACATAAGAGTGGGGCTTGATCCCGCTACCGCAAAACTGACCGGAACCGAGACCGTGTTCTATTTCAATAACTCACCTGATACCCTGGGGGAAGTATTCTTTCATCTCTACTATAACGCATATACTCCTGGAAGCCATCTGGATATCAGGAGTAGGGAAGAAGGTGACTACAGCCTGGCTCTGGCAGCTCCCCGCGACTGGGGATACGCGAAGATTGATCTGCTCAAGGCAGGCGGCATTGTAGTTGATACTTATTTTATCGATGATACCATTATGCGGGTTCCACTCAGAGTCCCCTTATTGCCAGGCGATTCGACATACTTCTATATTGAATTCAAAAGCCAAATCCCGGCGCAGGGGAGCCGCGCGGCTCATAGGGGAAATCACTTCGATGTCGGGCAGTGGTATCCGAAACCCGCATTGTACGACCGTCGCGGCTGGCACGCCAACCAATATTATGATGAGACAGAGTTTTTTTCCGATTATGGCGAATTCGATATCGAAGTGACACTTGCGAAGGAATTCACTCTTGCCCATGTGGGAACGCTTATGAACGAACGAGAAGTTTTCGATGGCTTGCTTCCGGTTCCCGACGATGACTCAATCATCGTCAATGCGCTTGATCATGTCGTCAAGGACTCGACCACCAAATCATACTCAACTCTCGAGGTGACCGAGTCAGATACTTTAGGGAGCATGGGCGAACTGGACAGTCTCAGGACCTGGAAAATCAGCGCCAGGAACGTTCACGACTTCGCCTTCTCCGCCGACGCCAACTTCAAACTCGATATCTGCCATTATGAAGATTGCATTATCAAGGTCTTTTATAACGAATCCACCGAGGGCTGGTGGCGCCGCAACGCCGCCGATTATGCCAGGAAATCCATCAGGCTATTTTCGGAAACATATTATCCGTGGCCATATCCTCAATATTCAGTTGCCACGTCCGTGGTATCAGGAGGAATGGAATACCCCGATTTTTGCATGATCTCGAGCAAGTATAACTCCGAAAACAGGTTCGAGACCGCCCTGGAATCGACGATCGCTCATGAAGTGAGCCACGCCTGGTTCTACGGCATTCTCGGATTCAACGAGACCGAGGAAAGTTTTCTCGACGAGGGACTCGCATCATTTGCCACCACGCAATATCTCGAAGATAACTATGGACGATTCAGGAATAATTACGTGTATGAAAGATCGTGGCAGAAGAAGCTGCTTCCCAACGGCAATGACCGCAACGACTGTCAGAAACTCTATATTCAGAAGGCCATCTCGCAAACAGAAGATCCCCTTAACACTTCTGCTGTTTTTTTCAAGGACGGCTGGAGATATTATAACGCGTCATATTACAAGGCATCATCGGTCTATTTCATGCTGCAGTATGTAATGGGGTACGACAATTTTGATCGCTTCATAAGGACTCTATTCCAGCGCTGGGCCTTCAAGCACCCGTCACTGGTGGAATTCCGGGCCCTTGCCGAGGAAGTTTATGGCGCCGACCTGACATGGTTTTTCAGGCAGTGGTTCAGTACCACCTGGACCCTCGATTACTCTCTCGAGAAATTTGAGACCAGAAAACACACATCGAACGGCCATTTAGCCTACAAGACCGACGTTGTCGTCAAGAGAAAGGGCCGCTGCATCTCGCCGCTCGATTTGGTATTCCATTTCAATGGTGGGAGTTCCGATACTGTTCTGATACCGGTTACCTGCTGGCTTGATAATCAAATATACTACGACACGACTCTGTCTTTTGCGTTGAAGCCATCGAAGGTGACTATTAATCCGGACCTTCGCCTTGCAGACATAAACAGACTCGACAACTCATCCGGGACACCTCCAGTCAATTTTCAATTCATGGTCCCGAGGTTTATATATCCGGCGAACTATATCGAATATTATACCGGTTCTTATGCAATCGCCCATAATCCATCTCTCTGGTATAATTCTGTCGATGGCTTAAAGCTGGGCTATGCGGCCAGAGGTTCGTATCTCTCAATTCAAAAGGCCCTTGATCTCGAGGCAACAATCGGCCTCCGGAATGGCAATACAAACTATAATCTTCGATACGATAACCCCTTGCCGTCGTTTCATCCCCAGATTTCATACTATTGCAGTTCCAGGGAATGGGATGGTCGCGGGCGCCAGGAACTCGGATTACATTATCAGTCATACAATATGGAGGACGTAAACACGACAGTTGCCGATCTTAGTCTGAGGCGGCACTACCTGTTCGATTCCCGCTATCTTTACGCCAATGGCTGGTCGCCGGGAAATGTCAATACCATAGATCTGAGCCTGGTCCGAAAAACATCCTTCCGTTATTCAACTGTCATTTTTCAGGGGTCGTTGAGTTCGTCACTGCTTGAAAGTGACTACTATTTTACGCGGTTCGCCGGCGCTCTCGGTATTCACGTGTCCGGGATCGGAGTGGGGGAGAGCAGGGTTTTCATCAAGGCTGGGCGAGCAGACGGCAACGTGCCATTTCAGCGGCGTTTCTATCTCTCATCCGCCGACCCTTACGATATCTGGGATTCTCCTCTATTTCGCAGCAAAGGCACTCTGCCGGACCGTTGGAAACGCGACGGCCATTTATTCAAGCCGGGAGGCGCCGGATTGAACGGTTACGGTCGTCTCGAGGCTTCAGGCACCAGGATGCTTTCGCTTAAAATCACTAACGATCTTCCACGAGCTGAGCTTCCCATTGAAGTTCCCTGTCTATCCGGTCAGATGAGCAGGGTCACTTCTGAAGCATATTTCGCCGGTGGTTTCGTTTGGGATGACACCATCGACGCCGGTTTCGACGATTTTCTCTGGGAGGCCGGCCTGCATTTTGAGTATCAGGTGCCTTATCTGGATTTATTTATGTCGGAAAATAAACTGAGCCTATATATTCCGATATGGCTCTCCGATCCCCACAGCGGCGACGAGAGCCTGAAGTGGCGATGGCTTTTCAGCTTCACTCCGTAGGAGGATTCGATGTTCAGGTATGCCTTCATTTCATTCTTTTCGATTCTGATTTCAGTTCCAAGTCTCCTCGCTCAAACGCGCGATATCACGATCAATATTTATAACGGCGGCTTCTCGCAGGTTACGGAAAAGAGGGAGATTGACCTCGAGAAAGGGGA
>Ga0214473_10010648_pt1 | contig 10804 bp, 13 predicted proteins | sample RVTome_7_FD_203509 | JGI IMG/M metagenome (GOLD analysis project Ga0214473, IMG submission 203509) | Soil microbial communities from uranium-contaminated site in the Upper Colorado River Basin, Wyoming, United States - RVT98D197 | ecosystem: Environmental > Terrestrial > Soil > Contaminated >... | reverse complement strand
TCCGGATTTGCTGTTCGGGTTCCATCGGATTGGGTGTTCGATTTACACTGGATTTGGTGTTCGAGGTGGACCGGATTTTACACGTAAGAGCGTACTCGTTCCCGTGAGGCCACATCTTTTGAGCTTCACCAATGGCCGATATGAACAAACCGCCTGTGGCCGTATTCCCTTGAAGGGTTTCAAATAGTCCATGGCTTATTCCGGAAATCCCGAAGATCGCCCCAAGCGTTGCTACGATTGTTCTTGTCGCTTTGTTCATTCCCTTTTCTCCCACCCACCCCTGACATGAATTGAATGGCTTCGCAAATAAGCAGCATCCGTTCTACGGACTATTGCATCGCCGAGTTGCAGTCCAACACCGGGCACGTGCGCTTCCAATGCACCGCACCCTCTCCCTATCAATAATACCGGACCAGGCGTTTCTCTGTTCGACGCGCCTGCTATGTGTCTCCCTTTCGTCTGATCCTCAACCGTGGCAGCCAGGCGGGGACTCGCGACGCATACACGGCCCATTCGTCGGGGAACTCCTCGGCAAGCATCCTCTCCTCCCGCCGCGCCCGAACGATGAGTCCGAACATAGCGGCGGCGAACAGCAGGGAAGCCCAGGTTCGGTAGAGGAAGAAGGTGCCGAGCGCCGTGGCTATGACGCCGAGGTACATCGGGTGACGGACGTAGGCGTACGGCCCGGTCGTCACAAGGCGGTGGGCCGCCTGCAGACGGACCCCGAAACCGGTCGAGGGCGCGAACATCTCGCCGAGAGAACGCATGCCCATCAGGTAGAGCATAAGGCCGCCAAAGAACAGAAGGGAGCCGATCAAGAGAAGGGCCGCGCGCGGCCAAGGGGACAAATCCACGGGAATCGGACGCCACAAGAGCGCGCCAATCGCCAGGAATAGGACCGTACTGACTACAAGGACTGGAGGGCCAAGAACGCGCCGCGCCACCGCCTCCTCCCTTGCCGCCGGCCTGCGAACCGAGAGGAGCATGGCCATGACCGCAATAGCGAGGATCCCGAGGCCTACGACAGCCCCGAGGTTCCGCATGGCCCGGTCGACGACGTCCAGTGTCATCGTACTCGCCCCCTGAGATAGTCTGCCCTGAACTCACGCAGGACGGCGCCCAAGCAGAGCGCATCAGCAGCAACCTAGCCTATTTCCGTCCTCCATACACTGCAAATATCCCGTATTTATAGAAACAATCAACGTCCTTGAAACCAATAGCCTGCAAAGAACGGAGCTGAGCACCCAAAGTATCGGGCTTATCGTTCGTTTTGTCTTTGTATGCTCCGATAATGTCATCGTAGCGATTGTCCTCAATCCCCAAGGACGATTTTCTCTCATCAATCCACTTCTTCCAAAGCAGAAGATACCACTTTTCAAGTGCATCCGATGGAGCAAGGATAACATCAATATTCAGAAAATAGCCATTCGTGTTTAGATGGGAATGGACGGTTCTAAACAGGGCTGTTTTATGCTCCATAGCCAGGTGATGTATCGCCAGTGAAGAGACCACAAAATCATACGTGTGGAGAGCAACGTTTTTGTTCAGAATCTCTTGAAAGCTTGCTCGCGCAAAACGGGTATTTTCAAATTCTTTCAGCCGGTCTCTTGCTTCATTTAACATGTCTTCGGAACCATCCATCAGAGTAGCGGCTATTGAGCCGTCAATTCTCAGAAGCTCGTGGATAATAATTCCGTCTCCGCATCCCAGGTCAAGAACACTATTATTTCGCTGATCGCCGATAAAATGCTCATAGAAGGACTTCACAATTTCAAGCAGCCTTCTTCGCTCCACAATACAAACATCCGCACTATCTCTATACCCTTGTGCAAATTCGGGCTTTGCCCACTGTGATCTGTCAAAGTCTGTCATATGCGTGTCTTTTCGCTACTTCGGCCGGCCGTTGCTTTTTTTCATGATTGGCAACATCATATGTTGACAGAGATTGGGAATCAAGGTTTGACTGAAAGAGCCGTTTGAATTACGAAGAAATACACTCGATCCCTGGACACTTCTCATGTATCTTGCCTTATAGGAACTTGCTCGCCAACTTGTGGGTTTGCTTAACATGCTTGCCGGAGATATCCCATCGTTGCAGTTCGGCTCTTATCAGCTCCTTGTGCTTCTTGCTTATGTCACGCAGAGCATTTCCCACAGACTTCCGCACATATTCGCTCTCATCATCCCTTAATTGGCTCAGCAGCCGAATCGCGATATCTGGATGCTCGTGAAAATAGGGCCTCCCCGTCCAGATTCGCAATCCTTCAGTTACCGCGCGCCGCACGTTGGCCGATGGGTCAGCCAGCCATTCCTTGATGACGGGAAGCGCTCGCTCGTAGCCAAAGTCAGCACAATACCTGTCGAACGCTTTCGCCAAGATCTCCTGCACACGCCAATCACCGTCCTGGCTCACACGCAATTTCAGCCACTCCACGCTTTCATTTGAATCTGCAGCCAAACCGCCGAAGATAAAAGTCGCCAAAGAGCGCGCCTGGTATATCTCAGATACGAAGAGCTGTTCGGCAAGTCGAAGGCTCTCCTCCGCGGAGTGATCCGCCAACACTTCGTCCGCCGCTTTCTGAATGTCCTTAAATCCATGCTCTGTCTTTTGGACTCTGCTAATGAGTTCTTCTATGACTTCCATCAAGCCCCCGCTGCGAAGTAAGCAGCAACTGTCTTGAATGACTCTTTGGATTCCCGTGTCATATCGGGATAACTTTGAGGACTTTGTCCTTATTTCTTAGGTTAGCGTCCGCGCGCTATGCCGCCGGTCGGTCAAGGCTGGTACCGCGCTCGACGCTTTGTCGCGCATTACATAATATTATGATTTCGATAGACAACGTTACCCTTTGCATCCAGACCTATTATCCAAATCTCAGGCCAGATTCGTGCCCCGTAATGATATTCTTTGACGCTATTCTTAATATATGATGACCAGAAGTTTTTATCACCTAGGAGAACAACCTCACTTGGTCGGCCCATTAGTCTGACGACCTGGCTTTCCGGATCTCCAACCTTTATCTGCTTATAACCCTCGTTAACCGAGTAAAGACCGTAGAAAAAATAACCTACAAACCCGACAATGATAAATGCGATTATGATTGCCCCTACCACAATTTTCTTCATTCTTTCGCCTCGCAGAATAACTGGTCTGTCTCACTATTAGACGTCTCGCTCACCGAGCAAAGATCGAGCCGCATGAATCGTATTCCACGATACCCACCGCGCGCCGTCAGCCGGCCCGTGGGAAGAGTGAACTTGCGTCTGAACCCAAGCCGCTCATAGAGCTGCAACGCCCTGTCGTTGACGTCAACGACTTCAAGCGTGACCGCGTGCATACCTGCTTCTCGAGCCGCCTCAATCACAGACTTAAGCAGCGCAGTGCCGATCCCGCTACCCCGTGCTTTCTCATCCACCGCAAGTGCCTCGATGCGCCACTGCCACTTCCCCGGTCGCGTCAAGACTTGTTCACCCAGCACAAACAACCACCGCGAAATCGCTCCGAAGTAGCCGAACTCAAGCACCAATATGGGGTAGCCAATGTGAGAGAACCGCCGGCCACGCATACCGGCGCCGACTACGCCCACCACAGTGTTCTCATCGTCAAGGGCAACCCAGCCGAGATCCGGCGCTAAACTTCCGGCAATGAGCCGACACGCCTGTTCAGAATTGTGCGTTCGCAGCTCGTGCTCGACCTTCAAGGCAAACGCGTCCATGAATAGCCGCACGACCTCGTCGATCAGCTCCGAGGGTATGCCTCGCAAAATTCGCGGATCTGCCACAACAACCTCCTAGCTTTACCGATTCCACCCATCACCGGACAACTGGCATCCGGAGTCCGTCCACTTGCCGGCACGCACATCAGATACACGCGCATCGTGTCGGCTGCAAGCGCTTGTTGTCTCGCATCTGCCCAACTATGCTTGCTGCTTGCTGAACATTTTCTGTGCGGGGCACCCAATTTCTCTTTGTTCGCAGTATCTACAAGCAAATGCCCCTCTCACCAATGCGTTGCCGCTAAAAAATAGAATGACCAAAAGAGTCAGCATTCCAACAAGAAGCCAAGTGAACTCCCGCACCAATAGTATGGTTCCACCGACCAGAGGAAAAAGAGAGACGATAAAGTCCGACAGCATATCTTTCCAAGAGACTTCTCTCTGAATAAACTTTTGTGGATCGCCCTTCTTGAACAATAGGGAACAGAGTTTGCCTCTGCCTAAACCACAAACCTTGCCGTAGTAATAGCAATGCACGCAACTTCCTTTGAGGACTCCGACTTCAACCCAAAGGCAGTACAGCACATAGAGGATAGAGACCGGAATACCGAACCCAGCAAGGATGTACGCTCCAACAGCGTAGATTGATACGGCGACGGCGCTGGAGATGATGACCATCCATGCAGGATAGTTCTCGTAGCTTCTCGATTCCAAACTCGCCCTCTCCTTCTGCTTTATGTTCTAACGCTGATTGCAAAGCCTTTCCGGGCGCTGCAAGGGTTCTTAACTGTGTTCTTCCAGCCACTCCAGCATCGCGCGAATACTGCCGGTCGCGAGAGCGATGCTCGTATCCGCCGCGCCGTAGTACAGGTTGAGGGTGTCGCCATCGGGGGCAATGGTGTAGCCACATGGGAAGACAACGCAGTTCACATCCCCGCTTACCTCGCAGGATTCTTCCGGGCCGAAGACCCACTCGTTGCCGCGTTTCAGACATCGGTCGGGTGCATTCAGATCAAACAGCGCGAGTCCCAGCCGGTAGATCGAGCCGGACGCGGTCCGGCGCACGCCGTGGTAAATCACCAGCCAGCCCTGCGGAGTTTCGATGGGCGGGGGCGAGAGTCCGATTCTATTCGCATCCCACCACGCACCCATCCGGGATTCCAACATCATTGTGTGGTTGCCCCAATGTTGCAGGTCGGGCGAGTAGGAAATCCACATGTGCACCCGGGGCGCGCTCGCCGGACGATGGATCAAAGCCCAATTGCCGCCAATGCGATAAGGTAACATGGCCGCGTCTTTGTCGTCCGGCGCCATGATCACACCATAGCGCTCAAAGTGATGGAAATCTTCCGTGAACGCCAGGGATACACCGGGTCCGTCGCGCGTGAACGCGGTGTAGACAACGGCGTATTTTTCTAATTCGGGAACGAAGGTAATGCGCGGGTCTTCAATACCCCACAATTCTTCCGGATAATGATCGGGATCAGCCACCAGCGTGGGCTGGGAATCAATCTGCCAGCCGTCTACACCATTGGCGGAGCGGGCAACGCACAAGTGCGAAAGCCCGCGCCGATCTTCGACGCGGCACAACAGCAGGGTAGTTCCGTCAGGTAGCAACGTCGCGCCGGGGTTGAACACGCTATTGACCGGATAGGGCCAATCGGCGGCGGTCAAGATTGGATTGTGTTGATGACGGCGAAAGAGTTGGGTGTGTTGATTGTTCATTGCGTTTGTGCCTCCACAGATAAAAGAATATTCTCCGCCAAGCGCAGTTCCAGCAAGGATTGGAGAAAAGCGAGCGTAGATTCCGCACCCTGGTTCTCGTTCGGGCGCTCAGGATGCAGACCGTCGCGGCAACCACCGGTTGTCGCGTCATAGATGGGAAGATTTAGGTCGTTGCGACCCACGAACCACTCGAAGGCGCGGCGCGCTTCGTTACGCCAACGTTTATCGCCGGTGATGCGGTACGCTTCGAGGCATGCGGAAACCATCGCTTGTGCTTCGACCGGTTGTTGATCGAATCTCGCGCGCTCACCGCCTTGCTGATAAAACCCGTTCGATCCAATCGGGACAAAATGTCCGCCCTCGACATCCGCGCGCTGCAAATCGGCAAGCCAACTGAGAGACTCGAGTCCGGCTTGTGTCATTGCATCATCCGGTATGGATTTGCCGGACACGAGCAAGGCATGTGGCAACGCGGCGTTGCAGTAGCTCAGCCCGTCTTCGTACCAGGGCCATTCATCCGAGCGATGCTGCTGATACAACGACAGTATTCGTCCAGCCAATTCCTCCCGAACCCGGCTTGCCCTGCGATCGCCGGCAAACCGTTCGAGATACTCGTGGATACCGGCAAGCGCGAATGCCCACGCGCGTGGGCTGGTTGTGCCAAGAATCGCCGGTAAGGCTTGCTCGAACACGCTGCCGGCCATACTGTGAAACGCCGGCGTGTTCGAACGGCCAAGGACGACGCCCAATGCCCACAACGCGCGACCATGGCTATCGTCAGAACCGCAATCTTCCAGCCAATTGCGTTGATAATCCATGAAATTGCGAAAGCGTCCGGTTTCAGCATTGAAAGCATACCAGATGAAAGCGAGATAACGCGAAGCGAGTTTGCGCGCGTCGCTGTTGCCCAGTTCTTCCAAGAGCGCACTCACCATCAACGCGCGCGCGTTGTCGTCGGTCGTATAGCCCTCGCGGTAGTTGGGTATCGTGAAAGTCGCGTGTTGGAACATGCCGGTCTCGTCCGTCAGGCGATGCAAGTGATCGAGTTTGAGCGGCGGTAGTTCGCCCAAGTGTTTGTCGAGTGCTTTTGCCGGAAAGCCGGGCGGAGTGAAATGCCGGCGTTCGGCGCGCGCGCGTTCGAAACTTGCCACATAGCAGCGTGCCACATTCGGCCAAACCATCTCGCGTCCAAACAAATACGCGCGCTTGCGCATTGCGTGTCTCTCGGTTTCGTTGTCCAACAAGTTGATCACTTGCTCAGCCAACGCCGCCGGATCGCCGAACGGCACGAGCACGCCGCGTTCTTCGGCAAGCATCTCTTCCGCATACCAATACGGCGTCGAAATGACTGCCTTGCCCGCGCCGATGGTGTAAGCCAATGTGCCGGAAGTGATCTGCGCCGGGTCGCGGTACGGCGTAACATAAATGTCCGCCGCGCTGATAAACTGAACGAGCTCCTCCAAACTGACAAAGCGGTTGTAAAAGATCACGTTGCCTTCCACGCCTTTTTCTTCCGCCATCCATTGCAAGGATAGACGATAGGTCTCGCCTTCGTTCCGTACGACTTGAGGATGCGTCACGCCGAGGATGATGTACACCACGTTTGGATAGCGTTCCACAATCGCGGGCAAAGCGGCGATGACGTTTTCGATTCCCTTGTTCGGGGAGAGCAATCCAAAACTGAGCAGGACGATTTTGCCCTCGACACCAAACAGGTCTTTGTGAAAACTCGGATCCACAAACGGCACATCAGGAATGCCGTGCGGGATCAGATCGATTTTCTCCGGCGACACGCCATAGATCTCTTGCAGAAATTCCACGCCGCGCTTACTCATGACGACCAACCGATCCGACAACGCCGCGACTTGCTCCAACACCCGACGCTGATCCGGGTCGGGATCGCGCAGAATCGAGTGCAAGGTCGTGACGATGGGCATCCGCAACTCACGTAAGAGCGCAAGGATGTTACCGCCCGCGCGCCCGCCGTAGATGCCATACTCGTGTTGCAAGCACACCAGGTCTACGTTGTTGATGTTCAAGAAGTCGGCGGCGCGGTGATATGAGTCAATATCTTTCTCAGTCAGTTCAAACCGCACGCGGGGTGGATAGGCATACCCGGCTTCGATGTCGTTAACAGGCAAGGCGATGCAAGTTGTCCCCGCGTATGCCGTTGCGACGGCCTCACACAAATCGGTGGTGAATGTGGCAATGCCGCACTGGCGCGGCAAATAGTTCCCAATAAATGCAATGCGATTGAGTGTTGAATCAGCTAAACTTTTTTTCATGACGACGAGCTCCTTCGCAATTATTAATCCTCTCTTTGGTCCGGTGAGTTTTCGATCAATTGACGCAAAGAGGCGGTTGCCCTAGTGACCGCCTCTGCCATACCCTGAAAAGATCGGCGCTGAGTGTTTTCAGTGTGGGATGTGAGCCGACAATGATTACATTATACCAGACGGTTGAGGTTAATCTTAACCCGCTCTCCTTGCTCAATTTGCTAAGCCAGCTTCAACCAGTCCACGACATTCTCTGAGATGTCACATTTTGAGTATCTGTCCCCTGTGCGAAGTGTGCGCCTGACGGGCTGCGGATAAGATGCGAGCGATCTCATTACCGGCGGAGATTGCTTCGCAGCGCTCGCAATGGCACTTACAGAATGGTTCGGCAACGAGTCAGCGCAACCAGCGCCCCCGCCTGCAGAGCGCCCATTGGACGTCGTCAGCTATATTCTTGCGCCATCGCCAGGATCTTGCAGACGGTCCGCCAATTTCGACCGGTCATCGAGACGCCCAGCATCCTTTCAGCACTTGCGGCAAGCTTGGATCTGCCTGCTCCTTCAGGTGCATGCAGGTAGAAAATGTTATCTTTGATCTCGAATCGTTCGCTCGGCTTCTTGATGCTTTCAAGCGCTTTCAGGTTAGGGTTCTCCGGCAAGGAGGCCAAGAAGTTCACATGCAGAGTCTTTGGTTCGGATTCCGCTTCAGGAAAGGGATTGGATTCTACCGCCTTTTTGATTTCGTCCGACTCCAACAGCAGTACCTGGGGATCGAAGCCGCGGCTCTTTTTAATTTCGGCGCTTATTTTGCTTGAAAGGCGGCCGGCGTTTTCTTCCTCGCTCCTGAAAACTGCATTTCCGCTTTGGATATAGGTCTTGATTTTTTGGCAGCCGAGATTTTCGAGAAGCGAAACGAGGTCTTTCATCGGTAGAATGCTATTGCCTCCAACGTTAATACCCCTGAAAAGCGCGATGTAGGTCTTCATTCATATTGCCTTTCGATGGCTGCTTCCCACCAACCGTCAAAATCAACAGTCGATCTCGCTCCTGGCAGAGATCGCTTCGCGGAGCCAACTGGGTCAGCTAGGAAACAGTGTCCCTCCCCATTCGGTGCGTCGCTTATCCAATCCGGATCACGCCACGGTTCTTGAGCTCGAAGAAGCAGCACGCACAGGCCGCCACATCCGCGCCGGCATCGTGCGCACCGGCGAAGGTGGTACCGAAGAGGAAAGCGTGCAGCTCCTCAAGCGTCGGCCACTTATTGCCATAAGGGCCGGGCAGGCAACAGTAGTTGGTGCTCTGCTTCATCGTGCAAATCATCGAGGCAGGCTTGAACGGGGGATCGCACCGCAGGCGAAGGTACTCGACAGCGACAACGCTCCCATCAAAGCTCGCATTATGCGCCGCAACGACTTGCGCCTGCGCTGCTGCCGCAGAGAGCTCCGTCAAAACGTCTGCGACCGGTTTGCCCTCGGCCCGAGCTCGCTCCATGGTTATCCCATGAACCTGTACGGCTCCGGAAGGGATTGTGAATCCATCGGGCAGGACAATGTGTGCGGCTGATGAGACAAGCCTGTGCTCGCTGTCATAGAGGCCCCAACCCACTTGGACCGCCCGCGGCCAGTTCCGCAAGTCGGTAAGTGGTGCCCTGCGGTCTCGCGGCAGACCGTTCGTCTCGCAATCGATTATCAGATACATCGCCACCCCCTCCGGCGAGTCGGTTATACCTAACGTTAGCGATCAATGCAAGGTGCTGCCAACATGCGGCCTTTCAAGCTCCGCCGTCGTGGGCTCGACACGCCTGTTCGGCAACGACGCGCTACCCGAAGAATGCGCCGTACCTGTCGTCTTCAACTAACGCCACAAGCGATTCCAAGTCGCTCGGCGCCGCTTCCGGATCGTAGGCATGCCATTTGAAGTCGGCCCGCATCCAGTACAGGGCCCAGCTTCCGATGCTCCGCACGTATCGAAACCTGGCGACGCCCTGACGCGTCCACTCGCCTACACCTTGCCATGGAGGACGTCAGACTGTGTGAAAACTAGTAGAAAGCGCGCTTTGTCATTCTGAGCGAAGCGAAGAATCTCAGGTCACAGACTTGTTTGCTCATTAGATTCTTCGGCTGACGCCTCAGAATGACACTTTTCACACAGTCTGACGTTCCTCGTAAATGGACACGCGGTGACCTTCAACATCATACGTGAACCGAAGCTGGCCGGCGTATCGCCGTAGCGACTTTTGCCGACACAATGCGCCAACCGTCTTGTCAATTTGCTTCAATTCAAGTTCGCTGAATGCCATTGAATCAACTCCCAGCCTTGCGTTACCCGAAGCTTGGGGGTCAGTAGCAAAGACCGCTGGAGCCCCTGGTTATGTGAAATCATCAATGCACGGACAGCCTATAAGTCAATTTCATCAATCCGCAACAACCTATGTCCTTCAAAGACAGTGAGAATTTCAATGCTATTTTCATTTAGTCTGCAGACAATTCTGTATTTCTTGAATATCAACTCTCTTATATCGGGATTGGCAATTTCAAGTACAGTCCTTCCCACCCGAGGTTGGTCGGACAATGCTTCTTCTACATGTTCAATAAGTTGATCGATAAATCTTGCTGCTCGTTCCGGGCTGTCTTTCGAAATATAGTCTTCAATTTCCGTCAATTGGACAAGGGCTTCATGTGTCCATATTATTTTCATCCGGTACTATTCCTTGCTTCTTCTGGCTGCTAATGCCGCTCTGATTTCTTCAGTACGGTAAGTCCTTCCGTTTTCGGCATCCGATATTCCGCTGCCAACAGAATCAAGAAAAGATTTTCTATATACCAATTCGTCGTAGTCATTTGGTGACAATAGAACCCCGGCCGGTCTACCATTCTGCGTAATAATCAAGGGATGTCCCGTATTCTGCAGACCTTTAAACCACTTAGAGATGCTTCTCTTAAACTCGGCAATTGGGACAATATCATTCTTGACTGAAATGTTTTTCATGGCACAGCTCCTTATTGTGACTCCTTTGTTAGTCTAAATATAGGCCAACATAAAAGACAAATCAAGTTTTTATTTTCGCACAACGTTTGCTTGGCGTCCT
>Ga0214473_10010647_pt1:2500-10805 | contig 10805 bp, 6 predicted proteins | sample RVTome_7_FD_203509 | JGI IMG/M metagenome (GOLD analysis project Ga0214473, IMG submission 203509) | Soil microbial communities from uranium-contaminated site in the Upper Colorado River Basin, Wyoming, United States - RVT98D197 | ecosystem: Environmental > Terrestrial > Soil >... | reverse complement strand
CTTCCCGAAGCAGGGAGAGAACTACATCCGCGGCGAGTTCTTCGAGAAGTCGCCAAACCTCCTGCTCGATCTGGTTCCGTCAGCGGAAGAATGGGTGGAGGGGGTGAAGGTGATCGATCCGCGCATCTCCACGGGGGACGGCGCGCCGGCCAGGCTGATCGCCGACGCAGTCGAGCAGAAGGTGATCTGCTACTTTCACCGATGGAGGTCCCCGCCTGGAGGCCAAGTGAGGAGCGCATGAGTCAGGCGCGCGTGCCGGCGAGGAGCGGGTTGTACGATCCGCGGTGGGAGCACGACGCCTGCGGCATCGGCGCCGTCGCCAACATCTCGGGCCGGCGCGACCACGCCATCATCGAGTACGGCAACGAGGTGTTGCTCAATCTCATGCATCGCGGGGCTGCCGGCAGCGATGAATCGACCGGCGACGGAGCGGGCATCCTCTTCCAGATCCCGCACGAGTTCTTCGACCAGGAGGTCAGGCGGCTTCGCTTCAGGCTGCCCGAGCCGAGGCGCTACGGAGTGGGGATGGTGTTCGGCCCGCGCGAAGCCGGTCTCCGCGGTCGCTGCGAGGACCTGCTGAACGGGGCGATCGACCACCTCGGCCTCAAGGTGCTGGGCTGGCGGGACGTGCCGACCGACAACTCGCGCCTGGGGGAGCTCGCCCGCGAGGCCGAGCCGGTGGTGCGGCAGGTCTTCGTCGACGGGGTTGGCCAGCAGGGCATCGCGCTGGAGCGCCAGCTCTACCTGGCCCGCAAGCGGGCGGAGCGGCTGGTGACGGAGCAGCTCGGGGAGCAGGCCGAGGACTTCTACCTCAGCTCCCTGTCCTGCCGGACGCTGGTGTACAAGGGAATGTTCATGGCTCCGCAGCTGTTCGCCTACTATCCGGATCTCTCGGACAGGCGGATCGTCTCGGCGCTCGCGGTGGTGCACCAGCGCTACAGCACCAACACCTTCCCCAACTGGCGGTTGGCCCAGCCCTTCCGTCTGCTCGCCCACAACGGCGAGATCAATACGCTGAGCGGCAACAAGAACCGGATGCGGGGGCGCGAGGGACGCCTGGCCAGCCCGCTGCTCGGCGACGATCTCGGCGATCTCTTCCCGATCATCACGCCGGGGGGGAGCGATTCGGCGTGCTTCGACAACGTGCTCGAGCTCCTGGTGATGGCCGGCCGGTCGCTGCCCCACGCGATGATGATGCTGATCCCCGAGGCGTTCACCTCGAGCTACCACATCAGCACGGACAAGCGGGCCTTCTACGAGTACCACGCGGCGATCATGGAGCCCTGGGACGGCCCGGCGGCCGTGGTCTTCACCGACGGCCGACTGGTGGGGGGCACGCTCGACCGCAACGGGCTCCGCCCGGCCCGCTACGTGGTCACCAGCGACGGGCTGATGGTACTGGCCAGCGAGGCGGGAGTCATCGACTTCCCCATCGAGCGGATCCAGTCCAAGGGCCGCCTGCAGCCCGGCAAGATGTTCCTGGTCGACACCGAGCAGGGACGGATCATCGTCGACAACGAGGTGAAGGGGAAGATCGCCCGCCAGAAGCCCTACCGCCGCTGGCTGGAGCGGAACCAGATCGAGCTGCGCGGGCTCTTCGGTGCCTCGAGCGCGGTCGAAAGCGACCCGGAGACGATCGCCCTGCGGCTTCGGGCCTTCGGCTACACCCGCGAGGAGCTGCAGATGATCCTGGTGCCGATGGCGGCCAACGGCCAGGAGCCGGTTGGGTCGATGGGTACCGACACGCCGCTCGCGGTCCTCTCGGACCGGCCCAAGCTCCTGTTCGAGTACTTCAAGCAGCTCTTCGCGCAGGTGACCAACCCGCCCATCGATCCGCTGCGCGAGGGGCTGGTGATGTCGCTGATGACCTTCATCGGCACGCGGCGCAACCTGCTGGACGAGACGCCCGAGCACTGCCGCCTGCTCACGCTTCCCCATCCGATCCTGACCAACGACGACGTCGAGCGCCTGCGAGCGGTGAAGCGGGACGACTTCCAGGTGGCGACGGTGGAGGCGCTCTTCGACGTGGATGCGGACGATCCCGGCGGATCGCTTCGGCGCGGGATCGACGCGATGCTCGACGCGGCGGAGGCGGCGACCCGGGGTGGCGCGGCGCTCCTGATCGTCAGCGACCGCGGCGTCTCGGAGAAGCGCGCGCCGATCCCCAGTCTGCTGGCGACGGCGGCCCTGCACCACGGTCTGCTGAACCGGGGCCTGCGGACCGAGGCCGGGCTCGTCGTCGAGAGCGGTGAGCCGCGCGAGGTGATGCACTTCTGCCTGCTCTGCGGCTACGGCGCGAACGCGGTGAATCCCTACCTGGCCTTCGAGGCGATTCACTCGCTCCACGGACAGGGCGAGTTCCCGGGCGTGACCGATCCCGAGCAGCTCTGCGACCAGTACCTGACTGCGGTGAAGAAGGGCATCCTGAAGACGATGTCCAAGATGGGCATCTCGACGCTGCGCAGCTACCGCGGGGCCCAGCTCTTCGAAGCCGTCGGCCTCGACCGCAGCGTGATCGACGCCTACTTCGAGCGGACCGCCTCCCGGATCGAGGGAGCGGATCTGGAGGTCATCGCCCGCGAGGCCCTCGCCCGTCACCGCAGCGCCTTCGGGCCGCAGCCGCCGGGAGCGAGCGAGATCGATTACGGCGGTGAGTACCACCTCAGGCTGGACGGTGAGCGCCACCTGTGGAATCAGCGGACCGTTGCCAGTCTTCAGCACGCGGTGAGGGCCAACGATCCCCAGGCGTACGCGGAATACGCCCGGCTCGTCGACGATCAGGCGCGCGCTCTCTGCACCCTGCGCGGGCTGTTCGAGTTCGTGCCGGGGGAGCCGGTGCCCCTGGCGGAGGTCGAGCCCAGAAGCGAGATCGTCAAGCGCTTCTGCACCGGCGCGATGTCGCACGGATCGATCAGCAAAGAAGCGCACGAGTCGGTGGCGATCGCCATGAACCGGCTGGGCGCGATGAGCAACACCGGAGAGGGCGGCGAGGACCCGGCGCGCTACCGGCCGCTGCCCAACGGCGACTCGAAGAACTCGGCGATCAAGCAGGTGGCGAGCGCCCGGTTCGGGGTCACCATCGAGTACCTGGCGCACGCGAAGATGCTGCAGATCAAGATGGCGCAGGGGGCCAAGCCGGGAGAGGGCGGGCAGCTGCCCGGTCACAAGGTGACCGACGAGATCGCGAGGCTCCGCTACTCGACGCCGGGTGTCACGCTGATCTCACCGCCGCCGCATCACGACATCTACTCGATCGAGGATCTGGCGCAGCTCATCTACGACCTCAAGTGCAGCAACCCAGGCGTGAAGGTGTCGGTGAAGCTGGTGGCCGAGGTGGGAGTCGGCACGGTGGCCGCGGGAGTGGCCAAGGGCAACGCCGACGAGGTGCTGATCAGCGGCCACGACGGCGGCACCGGGGCCAGCCCGCTCTCCTCGATCAAGCACGCGGGAATCCCCTGGGAGCTCGGTCTCGCAGAGACCCAGCAGACCCTGATCCTGAACGGCCTTCGCGACCGGATCCTGGTCCAGGTGGACGGTGGGATGAAGACGGGGCGCGACGTCGTGGTAGGAGCGCTGCTGGGGGCGGAGCGATTCGGCTTCGGGACCGCAGCCCTGGTGACGCAGGGCTGCATCCTGATGCGGAAGTGCCATCTGGGCACCTGTCCGGTCGGGGTGGCGACGCAGAAGCCGGAGCTGCGCGCGAAATTCGCGGGCGATCCGGCGTACCTGGAGCGCTACATGCTGTTCGTCGCCGAAGAGGTGCGCCAGATCATGACGCAGCTCGGCTTCCGCAGGTTCGACGACATGGTGGGGCGCGTGGACCGCCTGCACAGCCGCGAGGCCATCGACCACTGGAAGGCGCGCGGGCTCGACTTCTCGGCGGTGCTCTGGCAGCCGGAGGGACGGGCGACTCGCTGCGTGCGACCCCAGACCGAGACGCTCCAGTCGCATCTGGACTGGCGGATCCTGGAGAAGACGCAGGCGGCGATCGAGAGCGGTCAGCCGGTCCAGTACCAAGGGTCGATCCGGAACGTGCACCGCGCGGTGGGCGCGATCCTGAGCAACCGGATCGTCAAACATCACGGAGCGCGAGGCCTGCCGGACGGGACCATCGAGGTGACGCTCACCGGCTCGGCGGGCCAGAGCTTCGGAGCCTTCCTGGCTCCGGGCGTGACGCTGCGGCTGATCGGCGACTCCAACGACTACGTCGGCAAGGGGCTTTCCGGCGGGCGCATCGTGGTCCAGACCCCGCCCGGCGCGCGCTTCGCCGCCCACGAGAACATCATCGTCGGCAACACGGTGCTGTACGGGGCCACCGCGGGCGAGGCATTCTTCAACGGCGTGGCCGGCGAGCGCTTCGCGGTGCGCAACAGCGGGGCGGTGGCGGTGGTCGAGGGCCTGGGGGATCACGGCTGCGAGTACATGACCGGTGGGGCCGTGGTGGTGATCGGAAGGACGGGCCGAAACTTCGGGGCGGGCATGAGCGGTGGCGTTGCCTTCGTGCTGGACGAGCACCAGCTCTTCGACACCCTCTGCAACCTGGACATGGTGGACCTGGAATCCCTCTGGCACGAGGAAGACGAAGCCCTGCTGCGCTCGCTCATCACCCGCCACCAGAGCTGGACGGGGAGCGAGCGGGCCCAGCGCATCCTGGACAACTGGGACGAGATGGCGGCGAGATTCGTCAAGGTGATGCCGATCGATTACCGCGAGGCGCTCGAGCGGCAGCGCGAGCGCGAGGAGGCGCGGGACCCGTTCACCCCCGCCACCGAGGAGGTGTATGGGTAGGCCGGAGGGATTCCTCGAATACCCGCGCGAGGAGATCGCCCATCGCCCGGTGGTCGAGCGGCTGAAGGACTTCTCCGAGCTCGACATTCCCCATCCGGAAGAGGTGCTGGTCCGGCAGGCGGCGCGCTGCATGGACTGCGGGATTCCCTTCTGCCACACCGGATGTCCGGTCCACAACCGCATCCCGGAGTTCAACGACCTCGTGGTTCGGGGGAAGTGGCGCGAGGCGAGCGAGAATCTCCACTCCACCAACAACTTCCCGGAGATCACCGGGCGGGTGTGTCCGGCGCCCTGCGAGCCGGCGTGCACGCTCAGCATCAACGACGACCCGGTGCTGATCAAGCACATCGAGTACCAGATCGCCGAGCGCGCCTTTGCCGAGGGTTGGGTGGAGCCCCGCCCGGCGCCGCTGCGCACCAACCGGCGGGTGGCGATCGTGGGGTCGGGGCCCGCCGGTCTCGCCGCCGCTCAGCAGCTGGCTCGGGTGGGACACGACGTCGTGGTGTTCGAGAAGGACGACCGGGTCGGAGGCCTGCTCCGCTACGGGATCCCGGACTTCAAGCTGGAGAAGTGGGTGATCGATCGCCGCCTCCGCCAGCTCGATGCGGAAGGCGTGAAGTTCGAGACCAGCGTGGTGGTGGGGGAGGACCTGTCGGAGCGCTACCTGCGGAAGAACTTCGACGCGATCCTGCTGGCGATGGGAGCGTGCGAGCCGCGGGGCCTGGGCGTTCAAGGAGCCGCCTTCGACAACGTCCGCCTCGCCATGGATTTCCTGGTGCAGCAGAACCGTCTGGTCGCCGGGGATCCGCCCCCTCCTCCGGCCGACCGGATCTCCGCCCAGGGGAAGATCGTGGTGGTGATCGGCGGGGGCGACACGGGGAGCGATTGCGTCGGCACCGCGCTGCGGCAAGGTGCCTGCGAGGTCCACCAGCTGGAGATCCTCCCCAGGCCTCCGGAGACGCGCAGCACGGCCACTCCCTGGCCGATGTGGCCCGAGATCCTGCGGACCTCCACCTCTCAGGAGGAGGGGTGCCAGCGGCGCTGGGGCGTCCTGACCAAGCGGCTCTCCGGGGTCAACGTTCGCGCGACCCGGCTGCACGGGGCCGAGGTCGAATGGAGCAGGGGGCCGAGGGGCTGGGAGATGAAGGAGATCCCCGGCACCGAGTTCAGCATGCCGGTGGATCTGGTGCTGCTGGCGACGGGATTCCTTCACGTGGTGCACCCCGGACTGGTCGAGACCCTGGGGCTCGGCCTGGATCCGCGGGGCAACGTGGTGGTGGACGACTACATGACCAGTGAGGAGGGGATCTTCGCTGCCGGCGACACGACGCTGGGTGCGTCGCTCGTGGTCCGCGCCATCGACGCCGGGCGCGAGGCCGCCCGGAGAATCGACACATACCTGATGGGGCACTCGCTCCTGCCCAGCTTCGCCGATCCCTAGCGCGAGTCTCTGCGGCGGCCCTGGAACCGACGCGAGCTCGCTGACCTCCCTCGAGCCGTTTCCCCACCCCCCGGAGGGCCGAGCGCGAGAGGCGTCCCGCCTCACTCGGTTTTTTTCAGAGGATCCGCAACAGCCTTGACTCGTTTCCGTCGGTGCCGGTAGGATCTCCGCTGCGACAGGGGTGAAGCCATTCCCGACTCCGGATCGACGACGAGCAAGGAGACCCGCTTCGAGCGGCTCGACCACCTGGTGCGCAGCCTGGTGGAGAAGTTTCGAGTGCTCCAGGCCGAGAACGCTGCGCTGCGCACCGAGCTCGAGGGGCGTGACTCCCGCATCCGATCCCTCGACGATCGGATCCTGGAGATGAACCAGGGCCGCCAGGACGCCGCGAAGCGCATCGATGATCTGATCGCCCAGATCGATCAGCTGGACGCGCGATTCGACGCGCGCTCCTCCGGGTAGGGCCACCCCGTGACCAAGCGCACGGTTCCCGTCGAGATCCTGGGCCAGGAATACCGGATTCGCAGCGATTCCGACGCCTCGATCATCCGCCGCGCCGCCGCGCTGGTGGACGAGACCATGGCGAAGGTGCGGGATCGAACCGGTACCGTCGACACCCTGGACATCGCGGTGCTGACCGCCCTCAACATCGCGAACCACTTGATTGCGTTGCGCGATGGTGCGGCGGGCGCTTCCCAGGGGGAGAAGATCCGCCCGGAGGACCTCGGGAAGCTCATCACCCTGGTCGAAGCAGCCATCGCCGAAGCGGCGCCGACGACCCACTGAACGTCTCGGCCCGGAAGGAGCGGCTGCGGGAGCTGATGGCGGCGCGGAGGCGCCAGCTCGGGCGCGATCAGGCCCAGGCTGCGGGGCAGCAGGTCGCGGAGCGGCTCGCGGGGGCTCCCGAGTTCCGCGCGCGCGCGCGAGTGGTCCTCTACGCCGCGCTTCCGGACGAGCTTCCGACCCGCCCCCTCTACGAGATCGCGCGGGCCTGCGGGAAGGTTCTCCTCTGGCCGCGCACCGCGGCGGGGGGGCGCCTGGAGTTCGCCCCCTGTCAGCGGTGGGAGGATCTCGTCCCGGAGCGCTACGGTGTGCTGGCTCCGCCGCCGGCGCAGGAGAGCGTCGCGCTCGGCCCCGAGGACCTGCTGCTCGTTCCGGGCGTGGCTTTCGATCTCCAGGGCGGCCGGCTGGGACGGGGAGGGGGGCATTTCGACCGGGCACTCGGCGAGATCGGGGAAGGGGGGCCGCTCTCCGTGGGTGTCGGCTTCGAGTTCCAGCTGGTGGACGAGGTGCCGCGAGAGATCCACGACCGAGCGGTGGGCGCCGTCGTGACGGAGCGCCGCTTGCACCGGGTCGGGGGAAGGGTTCGATGAACGGGGTCAGCGCAGAGGTCGAGCGTCAGCTCGAGATGATTCGCGAGGGAGCCGCGGACTTCGTCGGAGAGGAGGGGCTGCGGCCCAGGCTGGCGGAGGCGATCGAGAGGGGGAGGCCTCTCCGCGCGAAGCTGGGACTCGATCCCTCGGCCCCAGACCTCCACCTCGGTCACAGCATCGTGCTGGAGAAGCTGCGGCGCTTCCAGGAGCTCGGACACACCGTCATCTTTCTGGTGGGAGACTTCACCGCCCGGATCGGCGACCCGACGGGCAGGAAGAAGACGCGGCCCCCCCTCGACGAGGAGGCCGTTCGTCGCAACGCTGCCACCTACGTCGACCAGGTGCGGCTGATCCTCGACGTGGATCGGGCCGAGATCCGCTACAACAGCGAGTGGACCGACGGGATGCTCGCCGCGGACTTCGTTCGGCTCTGCTCGAGCTACACCGTGGCGCGCATGCTCGAGAGGGACGACTTTGCCAAGCGCCTGGCGAGCGGCGAGCCCATCTCGCTTCACGAGATCCTGTATCCGCTCCTCCAGGCCTACGATTCGGTGGCGCTGCGCGCCGACGTGGAGCTGGGAGGAACCGATCAGACCTTCAACCTGCTGGTCGGGCGCGAGGTCCAGCGCTACTTCGGACAGCCGCCTCAGGCCGTGATCACCCACCCCCTCCTGATCGGCACCGATGGCCGTGAGAAGATGTC
>Ga0214473_10010646_pt1 | contig 10806 bp, 11 predicted proteins | sample RVTome_7_FD_203509 | JGI IMG/M metagenome (GOLD analysis project Ga0214473, IMG submission 203509) | Soil microbial communities from uranium-contaminated site in the Upper Colorado River Basin, Wyoming, United States - RVT98D197 | ecosystem: Environmental > Terrestrial > Soil > Contaminated >... | reverse complement strand
GGAGCCTCCGCCGGCTACTGGTGGCTTATCGCCGAGCGCGCCGCGTTCCTGTTCGGCGTTTACGGCCTGCAGGCTTTCGGGCAATACTATCTGCAGGATGCGCTGCGCGTTCCGAACCCGCCGCAACAAGCCGCCAACCTGCTCGCTCTGATCGGAATGGGCACCATCGCCTTCGTTGTGGCAGGAGGTTGGCTTGCCGACAGATTTGGCCCAAAGCGCTTGCTGTTTGCGGCGAGCGGGCTGGCAGCCCTGGGCATGATGCTGATGGTGCTCACGACCGACCTTCGGGGGCTTTACCTGATCGGCTCCATTGTTGGCGCCGGGATCGGTCTCTTTCTGACATGCAACTGGGCACTGGCCAACGGCATCGCGCCGCCTGCTGAGGCCGGCAGATTCCTAGGGCTCACCAACCTGGCGACGGCAGGCGCAGCCGCCCTTGCCCGGCTGGAGGGGCCGGGTGTCGACCTGCTGAACGCCGCTCGCCCCGAGGCTTGGTGGGGATACAAGGGCGTCTTCGTCTTTGGCGCCCTGTGTATACTGCTGAGCACCTGGTTCCTGACGAAGGTCAAATAATCTGGCCTTGGCGCTCTGTGGCTCCCCCGGGCAAGACAAGGCGATCGGCGCTGCACGCCCTGCCCGGGCAACCGCAACCTTCGTAGGGCGGCATCGTATACATGGATAGAAGGCCGCAGGAGCTTCTGTGAAGGACGAATCAGCACTGGTCGTACAAGCACAACATGGCAGCGAGGAGGCCTTCACCCAGCTGGTGGAGGCTTACCAGAACCACGTCTATAACTTGTGTTACCGCATGCTCGGCGAGGCCGAGTTCGCCGAAGATGCATCGCAGGAGACCTTCTTGCGCGCCTTCCAGCATCTTCACCGCTACGACCATGGACGGCCATTTGCCACCTGGCTGCTCTCCATCGCCGCGCATTACTGCATTGACCGCCTGCGGCGGCGCAGGCTCTCATTCATGTCCATGGATCAGGGCGACGATGGCGACGGCCTGGAGTTTCCGGATCCAGCGGCACCCAGTCCCGAAGGTGAGGCGGTGCGCCACGAGTTGCGCGAACAAATGCAAGGCCTGCTGCAGCATCTCAATTCCGTGGATCGCGCCGCCATTATCCTGCGCTACTGGCACGATTGTTCGGAGGCCGAGATCGCCGACACTCTGCACCTCACCGTGAGCGCCGTAAAGTCAAGGCTTCATCGGGCAAGGCGCGAGCTTGGCGGCCTGTGGCAGGAAGAAGGAACTCGAACGAATCCTGAAAGGAGGCCCCATGAATCACCAGCCTTTTGAGAACTGGTTGCTGGACGACGAGCTTCTCACCATTCAGCAGGAACGCGAGCTGCAGATGCACCTGCGCGGCTGCACGGCATGCGCCGGCATCGCCGACTCGAACCTGGCACTGCACTCGAGGCGGCTGGTGACACCCGCGCCCGGCTTCACAGAACGCTTTCGGCCGCGGCTGGCTGATTGGCGAGGCGAGCAGCTCCGGCGCCAAGCACTGGGGACCATCGTATTGGTTGTCGCGGGCCTTGCCCTGCTCTATGCCCTGGCCTGGCCCGCGATGCTGGATGCCGTGCGCTCGCCGGCCGAATGGGTTGGGCTGATCACGGCCTACCTTGTGGGAACGTACACGTTTCTCAGCGTATTCACACAGGTGGGGAGCATCCTGCTCCGCAATCTGCCGGGCATCGTCCCGCCGGCTGCCTGGTTCGTCATGTTCGTCGCGGGTTGCGGCCTGGGGATTTTCTGGGTCGTTACAATGCGGCGCCTCGCAAGGGCACCGCAAGGAGTCTGAGTAATGAAGAAGATCATCTACTGGTTGCTGCTTGGTGGGCTCTTGTTCATTCCGAGCCGCGCCGCTCTCGCGGACGACGGTTCCATGAACGGCCGCGTGATAATCGGTCAGAATTTCACACTCCGGAGTGGCGGGACGATCGATGGAGACTTGGTTGTCATAGGCGGAGAGGCGGCCATTGAAGCGGGCGCCACCGTGCGGGGAGACCTGGTGGTAATCGGCGGGAGCCTGCGTCTGGATGGAGAGACGCTGGGATCTGCAGTGGTCATCGGCGGCAGCGCCTCACTTGGAGCGACCAGTTCCGTAAGCCGCGACCTCGTCGCCCTGGGCGGTTCGTTTCAGCGCGGGGATGGATCTCGCATCGGCGGCGACATAATCACCAACCTCGCAATCGCGACTGAAACGCTTCCCCGCGCCACCGCCGCGCCCACCCCCACGCTACCGCCGCGGACCGATTTCCGTTTTGACTTTGGGCCGTTGGGAACGCTTGCCACCGTACTCTTTCAGGCTATTGGCCTGGGCGCGGTGGCGATGCTCCTGACCGCCTTCCTGCATCCGCAGTTGGACCGCGTGGCCCAGGCAGTGCAGGGACAGCCCTTTGCCGCAGGCAGCTTCGGATTGTTGACGGTCTTCCTGGCCCCGCTGGCGATCGTGGTCATGGCAATCACGCTTATATTGATCCCGTTGGCGCTTGCTGCGGGAATGCTGCTCGTACTGGCCTGGTTGTTCGGCATCATCGCGGTGGGTCAAATAGTCGGGGAGAGGCTGACCCAAGCAATGCACCGCACCTGGGAGCCTGTGCTCTCTGCGGGCTTGGGTGCCTTCGTGCTGGGCATCGTGCTCGGCACGTCCAACCAGATACCCTGCGTGGGCTGGATGGCGTCGGTTCTCATCGGCTTGGTGGGACTGGGCGCCGCAGCCATGACAGTGTTCGGTACACGCTCGCAGTTGCGCGCGCCCGTGCCAGCCGTCTCTCCCGATGCTGGGACGAAGGACGTCGGACCAATGGCGCCCGGCGTCTAACAGGGCGTGCCCCCGTGGGCCATCCCCGCCTACGGGACAAAAAGCCTCTGAAGACCTGCGTGTTACAATCCCGGGTCTCGGCAAAGAGCGCCGAGACCCGTGCGTTTCCAGCGCGAGGCCTCATGCTCCCCAAGGTCGACGTACCCAATACTCCCATACACAACGCTCCCCCGCCGCTGATCGAACTGAAAGGCACGCACGGCGAGATAGGGCGCCAGATGGGGGAGGCGCGCCGGGGCCAGATCCAGCACAGCGTCGCCAATGCGCGCGCCCTGATCGACGAGACCTACGACCAGCTGGAGCTTACCTGGGAGGGGGCCCAGATCCAGGCCAGAAAGTACCTCCCCTTCGTCGAAGAGCGCTACCCCCAGTACGCTGACGAGCTGCGCGGGATCGCCGAGGGCTCCAACGTCGAATTTGATGATGTGCTGGCACTCAACACGATGGAGGCGGTCACCATGGACGCCCTGCACCTTACGCGCTGCACAAGCTTGGCCGTCAACGAACAGCGCACAGCAGACGGGCACATCCTGGCCGCCCACACGGAAGACTGGATCCCCGAGGACGAGGAAGATGTGTTTGTCGTCCTGGTCAAGCCGATCGACGAAGCGCCATTCCTGGCAATGACGTACGGGGGGTTGCTTCCCAACGTGGGCTTCGACGCCCACGGGATTGCCCAGTTGATCGACAGTGTGTATCCTTCCGACTCACGAATCGGCATCCCGCGGCTCGTCGTGGCCCGCGCTGTCTTGGCCTCGCGGCGCATCTCTGGCGCCATCGGACGAGCCCTCGTCACGCACCGGGCGGCTGGATACAACCACCTTATCATTCACGACAGCGGCGAGATGTACTCCATCGAGGTGTCCGCAACGCGCTTCGAGATCCTGCACGGCACAGATGGATACATCGTCCACACCAACCACTATCTCTCCGATGCCATGAAGGGCATCGAGAGCGATCCGGAGGAGCTGATCTCGTCGCGGGTGCGCTTTTTCCGAGCCGACCGCCTGCTGCGCGGGAGCTCAATGCACGGCATTAAATCCCTGCAGGCCATCCAGAAGGACCACGTGAATCTCCCCAACTCGATCTGCAATCATGCGATCGAGGGGACCGACCCGCTGGATAGAGAGAAGACAATCAGTGCCCTGGTGATCGATCTGACTGCGCGCGAGATGCACATCTGTTGGGGCAATCCCTGCCAGAACGGCTTTCACACCTATCATCTGGACGCCTGAAATCGGCGGGTGATCCTTCACGGGGGCTCGGCGCGCCAGGCTTCCGGGCCGTTATCGTCCGGGGGAAACCGGTCATGTTAGAATGGACTACTCCCGGAGCGAAAAGATGATAGAAGTGACCATTGACAGCGTGCGAGTTAACTTGATGTCGCCCCAGAGATTGGTGATCCTGCGCGAGGTGGGCGCCGAGCGCTACCTGCCGATCTGGGTCGGCCAGTATGAGGCTGAAGCCATTACGGTTGCCCTGCAGGAAGTCGAGATGATCCGGCCGCTTACCCACGACCTGCTGAGGAACGTCTTCAATGCGCTCAATGCCAAACTAAAGCGTATTGAAATCGTCTCACTCAAAGAGGATATCTTCTACGGGAGCATTGTTGCTGACTTCGGCGGCTATGAAACCAAGGTCGACTCGAGGCCCTCAGATGCGATCGCCCTGGCCGTGCGTGCGCACGTTCCGATCCTCGTCGACGACAGCGTCATGCAGAACGCCGGCATAACGCCTGAGGCGGATGTGGACACGGCCGCGGCAACGCCCGCGCGCCAGAAACAGGCTCGAATCACGCCGCCCGTGGGTGAGGTCAGTAAGGAACGACTCACAGTGTTTGAGGATTTCCTGGGCAAGCTGGATCTTGACAAGCTGGACAAGGACAGGCACGCGGGCGACAACACGGATCAAGATGACCCCGCCGGGCCCGGAGAAAACCCCGGACCCGAGAAGCCGGATAAGCCAAAGAGACCCAAGAAGAAATGACCGAGTTCGCGCCCGTCGAAGCGACCGCCCCCTCAGCCGCGCCCGGCGTCCCGCATAACCGGGAATCCGAGGAAGCCGTCGTGGGGGCGGTGCTGGTTAACCCCGAGGTCTACTACGACGTAGCCCAATTCCTGCAGGCGGACGACTTCTATATCCACCGCCACCGCTGGATCTGGGAGGCGTACACGAGCCTGCACGAGCAGCGCATACCGATTGACCTTTTGACTTTGAGCGAGGAACTTGAGCGCAAGGGACAACTGACCGAAATCGGCGGTCGGGGTTTCCTGACGGCCCTTGTGAATCAGGTGCCGACTTCTCTCAACGCCTCGGCCTACGCACACATCGTGGAGGGCCACGCTATCCGCCGCCGGATGATCGCCGCGGCCAACGCCATTGCCTCGGTCGCGTACAACGAGGACATGAAGATCGACAGTGTCATGGATGAGGCCGAGAAGGCGGTGTTCAATGTGAGCGAACGCCGTCTGCGGCACGACGTCCAGCCAATCCGCGACGTGTTGCGCGACTACTACGACCGGATCGACGAGGCGGCGAGGCGTGGTGAGGAGATCTACGGTGTGCCCACCGGTTTCATTGACCTGGACAAACTGCTTCGCGGCCTGCAGCCATCCGACCTGCTGATCATCGCCGGCCGACCCGGCCAGGGTAAGACAGGCTTCCTGTTGTCGGTGGCCAAGAACGCCGCCCTCACGTACAAGAAACATGTGGCGGTATTCTCGCTTGAGATGTCCAACTCGCAGGTGGCAGAACGACTGATCTCCCAACAGACCGGGATCGTCTCCCAGAACTTACGAACCGGCAGCCTTGACGAGAATGGTTTCGGCCTGCTGGCTGAGGCTGTCGAGAAGCTGTCTGAGACGCAGATCTTCCTTGACGACACTCCCGCGATCACGCCGATTCAGCTCCGCACGAAGTGCCGCCGACTGCATCTTGAGCATCGGCTGGACCTCATCATTGTGGACTACCTGCAACTCATGACGGGCGATACCCGAACCGACAATCGCGTTCAGGAAGTCTCCTACATTTCGCGGAACCTCAAGGTGCTGGCACGCGAACTCAATGTTCCGGTCCTGGCCGCAGCACAGCTGAGCCGCGCCGTGGAACAGCGCGCCGACAAGGAGCCCCAGCTCTCCGACCTGCGCGAATCCGGCTCCCTCGAGCAGGACTCTGACATTGTCATGTTCATCTACAGGCCGGATGCGTGGGAGGAGGACGAGAGCAAGAAGAGCCTGGTCAAGCTGCGGGTGGCCAAACACAGGAACGGGCCAACCGACGAGATCAATCTCATCTTCCTCAACAAACTGGCGAAGTTCGAAAACGCTGCGGCCTGGGATCAGGCATAGACCGGGCTGTGGTTATGCTTCCTAACTATGAAGGCATTTGGCGGATTCCAGGACTCTGAGACGCTCACAGCGATCCCGGACACCTTCTTCAGGGAGCTGCTGGAACTCATCACGGACGCCGGGGAGCTCAAGGTCGTCCTGTACGCCATGTGGAGCATCGAACACATGGACAGTACTCTGCGGGCGCTTACAAAGCAGGACTTCGCGGCAGCGGTGCTGGGACTCGCCCCGGATCAGGTGAAGTCGGGATTGGGGCAGGCCATCGAGCACGGGATAATGTTGCGCGCGGGGCATGGAAACGGCACAAGATACTTCCTCAATTCCCCGCGTGGCCGTGCCGCGGCTGAGTCGCTCGCGGAGGGTACGCTTGAGAGCCCCTCACAGCTCTCGTCTGGGCCCCTGGAAAGACCGAATGTGTTTAGGTTGTACGAGGAGAATATCGGCCCGCTGACCCCCCTGATCGCTGACGCCCTCAAGGATGCGGAGGGCACCTATCCCGCAGAGTGGATCGTCGAGTCGATTGACTTGGCGGTCAAGAACAACAAGCGCAGTTGGAGCTACTGCCAGGCAATTCTCAGACGCTGGAAGGAAGAGGGTCGTGGCAAAAAGCAGAATAGACGAGACGATCAAGCAGCTCGCCAGCGCGACGTCGAGGAGAAGATCAGAAAATTCATCCGCGGCTGAGACCGGTGGTGATACCCTTGGCGATCCGAATTGCCCTCAGTGCCACGGGGTGGGATACCTCCGCCGGGACGTTCCCGTCGGAGACCCCGATTTCGGCGAGGTTTTTGTCTGCATATGCCGCCGCCGCATGGTTTCGGGCGTTGTACGCGATCGTCTCTTCGCCCTCAGCCATCTGGATGAACTGCGCCTGCTCACTTTCGAGACCTTCAAGCCACGGGGGCGTCCTGGAATCGGCGAGCGGCAGGCCGCCTCGATCCAGATGGCCTACAACCAAGCACACCATCATGCGGAAAACCTGAATGGCTGGCTGTTCCTCCAGGGTGGCCCCGGCTGCGGCAAGACCCACCTGGCGGCAGCCGCGGCGAATTACGCCGTCGGAATCGGGGTGCCGACGCTCTTCCTGACAGTGCCTGATCTCCTGGATACCCTGCGTGGGGCCTTTGACAGCCAGGACACGACATTCGAGCGGCGGTTCGATGAGGTTCGCAACGCCCAACTCCTCGTGTTGGATGACTTTGGCACTCAGAACGCCTCCGGATGGGCCCGGGAGAAGCTCTTCCAGGTCATGAATTACCGGTACATCAACAAGCTTCCTACCATCATTACGAGCAATCTGATGCTGAGCGAGATCGACGAGCGCATCCGCTCGCGGCTCGCCGATCCCGAATTGGTCACGCAGTCGCGCATCCTCGCGCCCGACTTTCGCAGGCCGATGGAGGATTCCGGTCATCCGGAGCTGTCGTCGTTGGAGCTGCATGCCCGCCGCACATTCGATAGCTTCTCTCTACGAAAGGATGAGGGCTTGAACACTCCGGCCCTCAAGTCCCTTAAGGACGCCCTGAGCGCTGCACAGGAGTTTGCAGATGATCCACAGGGGTGGCTGGTACTCAGCGGCGACTATGCCTCAGGCAAGACACACCTCGCCGCGGCGATTGCCAATCAGCTTGCCCAGCTCGGTGATCCACCTCTGTTCGTCATGGTCCCGGACCTGCTCGATCACCTGCGGGCGACGTTCAGCCCCTCCAGTTCCGCGACCTTTGACCGGCGCTTTGAGGAGATCCGGACCTCACGGTTATTGGTTCTGGACGATCTGGGAACGCAATCCATGACCCCCTGGGTGCGGGAGAAGCTCTATCAGCTTTTCAGCTACCGCTCCAACGCCGAACTGCCCACGGTCATTACCATCGCAGCAGATTCCCTGGAGAGCCTGGATCCTCGCCTGGCTTCCCGGCTTCGGGACGAGCGATTGTGCCGCGTCGTCAGCCTGTCCGTGCCGCCGTTTCGCGGAAAACCAACTCGCCACAAGGCGCGCACCCCAAAGGAGCGGTAGTCCAGGCAAAGCTGCGGGGGCTCTCGCAATTCGGGAGCGGGGGCACCGGCCTCGGCCGGCTTGAAGGAGCGGAATGTGAACCGGTGGGGCCGCTCCTTGCCGGTCGAGCCAGCTGCAGTTTGGACCGCCAGTCGTTTGGCTCAGCCCATTAGCTGAGGCAAGACCGCAGCGATCTCATCGCGGACCAGTCGAAAGATCGCCAGGCATTCTTCGTCGGTACCTTGGGCCTTGGCCGGATCGCGAAAGCTCTGGTGCTTTCGCGCCCCTTTGCCCAGCCAGACTGGACACTCCTCGTTGGCCTCATCGCAGACCGTAATCACCAGATCGAACGCTTGATTCCGGAACTGATCCGCGGATTTCGATTCCCCCCTGTGCTCGATGCCCAACTCGCGCAGCACCCGGAGTGCCATGGGGTGCACGTATCCAGACGGGCGTACTCCTGCAGAGAACGCCTGCCATGCGGAGAAGCGTGCGTTGACCAGCGCTTCGGCCATCTGCGAGCGGCACGAATTTCCCGTGCACAGGAAGAGCACCCTCTGGAAGTCCTTCACTCGCGCTTCCAAAACTCACTATCAGTGTCGCTTATCTCCGTAAGATTCCCCGTGGCGACGAACAACGTGCGTTCGCAGATGTTCGTGACGCGATCAGCAAAGCGCTCCAGGTTGTGAGCGGTCCACAGCAGCCAATTGGCCCGCTCGATCGTCTTCGGGTCTCCGATGACGATGGTCATCAGCTCCCGGTATACCTGGTTGAAAAGCGCGTCCACTTCATCGTCTTCAACCGGTATAGCCCGCGCGGCCCCAATATCCTCGTTGACGAACGCGGTCAACGCCCGGTGCAGCATGTCCGCGCCTTTCTGCGCCATGCGCGGCATGTCGATGAGCGGTTTGAGCAGCGGGGCGTCTCCCATGCGGATGTTGATGTTGGCGATACCCTTGGCGTAATCGCCCATGCGCTCCAACTCGGAGATGATCTCCAGGCACGACGCCAGCAGGCGCAGGTCGTGAGCCATCGGCTGTTGCGTGGCGATCAGTATCAGTAGTTCACTCTCGATCTGGAAGCGCTTCTTGTTAATCTCCGTATCGGCGGCCAGGATCCTGTGCGCGGCCGCTGTATCGCGCTTCTTGAGGGCCTCCACGGACTCGATGATGGATTGCTCAACCATGCTACCCAGCACGAGGACGCTGTCTTTCACCTGTTGGAGTTCAGCTTCGAACGTCTTCCTCGGCATGTGTGCCTCTTCCTTTCCGGGACCGCCAACTGCCCGCAAGCGGCCTAGCCAAAGCGGCCCGTAACGTAGTCCTCGGTGCGCTTGTCGCTGGGGCGGGTGAAGACCGTGTTGGTTTCGTTGTACTCTATCACCGTTCCGGCGCGCGTGTCCTCAGCCAGCATCATCATGGCAGTATAGTCGGAGGCGCGGGCCGCCTGCTGCATATTGTGGGTGACGATCACGATGGTGTATCGCTGCTTCAGGTCCTGCATCAGTTCTTCGATCTTGAGGGTGGCGATCGGATCCAGTGCTGAGGCCGGCTCATCCATCAAGATGACCTGCGGCTGAACCGCCAGCGCACGCGCGATGCACAGCCTCTGCTGCTGCCCGCCGGAAAGGGTCAACCCGGATTGCCCAAGTTTGTCCTTGACCTCATCCCACAACGCCGCCTGCCGAAGGCTCGACTCCACGAGGTTATCCAGGTTTCCCCGGAAGCCGTGGATGCGAGCGCCCCAGGCGACGTTCTCATAGATCGACTTCGGAAATGGGTTCGGCTTCTGAAATACCATTCCAATGCGGTAGCGCACCTCCACCGGATCCACAGATGGATCGTACAGGTCGCGCCCCTCAAAGAAGAGCCGTCCCTCGATACTCGTCCCGGGCACCAATTCGTTCATGCGATTGAAGGCGCGCAGCAGCGTCGTCTTCCCACAGCCGGAGGGGCCGATGATCGCTGTGATGTGATGCCGGAGCACAGTCAGCTGCACGTCCGTCACTGCCCGGAAATCCCCGTATCGGACGCCCAGGTCGCGGGCTTCCAGCACTGAGCCGGTATTCACATTGCCGTTCGTCTGCGCCATGGCCTAGAGTCTCCTGGTATAGCGATTGCGCAAGAAGATTGCGGAGGCGTTCAAGCTCAATAGCAGGAGCAGCAGCACCAAAATCGCACCCGCTGCCAGGCTTCGGAATTCGGCCTGCGGACGTGAGGTCCACTGGTAGATCTGGATCGGCAGGGTCGTGAACTTGGAGAACGGCGAAGACGGATCGAAGCTTATGGCCGTCGAGGCTCCGACGACCACAAGGGGGGCAGTCTCTCCGATCGCCCGTGAGACGGCCAGGATCGTTCCGGTGAGGATACCCGGCAGCGCGCCGGGCAGCACATGATGCCAGATCGTCTGCCAGTTGGTCGCGCCGAGGCCATAGCTGGCGTTGCGCAGGGATCTGGGCACCGCGCGAATGGCTTCCTGCGCATTGATGATGATGATCGGCAGGACCAACAGGCCGAGAGTGAGCCCCGCCGCCAAGACCGTGCGTCCATTGGCGGTGGTCGAATTCACTACGCCGAACGCCGCCCCGCTGGTGAGAGGCTCCAGGAGGCGCACGAATACCGCCAGACCAAGAATGCCA
>Ga0214473_10010645_pt1 | contig 10806 bp, 8 predicted proteins | sample RVTome_7_FD_203509 | JGI IMG/M metagenome (GOLD analysis project Ga0214473, IMG submission 203509) | Soil microbial communities from uranium-contaminated site in the Upper Colorado River Basin, Wyoming, United States - RVT98D197 | ecosystem: Environmental > Terrestrial > Soil > Contaminated >... | reverse complement strand
AAAAACGGACCACAGGAGGAGAAAAGCCGATGGCCAGCGCCACTAAGGCGGTGCCGCAGCCCATGATTCCGCGGATGGCGCCCCGCGAGGAATTGAACCCCTACCGCATTTCGCAGATCCAGTTCGACATGGCGGCGGAGTTCTTGAAGCTTGATCCCGGGCTGCGGCAGATTCTGCGCACGCCGCGGCGCGTGCTGGAAGTCGCCGTCCCCGTCAAGCTGGACAACGGGCAGGTCAAGGTGTTTCCCGGCTACCGCGTGCAGCACAACATCGCCCGCGGCCCTTCCAAAGGCGGCATCCGCTATCACCCCAACCTGACCCTGGATGAGACCAAGGCCCTGGCGGCCTGGATGACCTGGAAGACGGCCACGGTCAACATCCCCTACGGCGGCGGCAAAGGCGGGGTCATCTGCGATCCCAAGCGCATGTCCCGCGGCGAACTCGAGCGCATGACGCGGCGCTACACCTCCGAGATCCTCCCGCTGATCGGGCCGGAGCGGGACATTCCCGCGCCGGACGTCTATACCGACTCGCAGACCATGGCCTGGATGATGGACACCTACTCGATGATGGTGGGCTATTCGGCGCTGGGAGTGGTCACCGGCAAACCCGTTTCCCTGGGCGGTTCCGAAGGGCGCGCCGACGCTGCTGCGCGCGGCCTGCTGTTCGTGGTGGAAGAGGCCTGCAAGGTCAAAAAGATTTCCCTGCGTGGTTCGAGCGTGGCCATCCAGGGTTACGGCAACGTGGGCTCGGGCGTGGCTCGCCTCTTTGCCGAGAAAAAGGCCCGCATCGTGGCCATCAGCGATTCGCGCGGCGGAGTGCACAATCCGCGGGGGATCGATCCGCTCAAGGCCTTCCGCTACAAGGAGCGTTCCGGAACCGTGGTGGGCATGCCCGGCGCCTCGCGCATTTCCAACGACGACCTGCTGACGCTGAAATGCGACATCCTGGTCCCGGCGGCCCTCGAAAACGTCATTACGCTGCACAATGCCGACCAGATCAAAGCCCGGATCGTGGCCGAGGGCGCCAACGGGCCCACCACGCCGCACGCCGATGAGGTCCTGGCGCGAAAGAACATTTTCGTTCTGCCGGACATCATGGCCAATGCCGGCGGCGTGACCGTCAGCTATTTTGAATGGGTGCAAAATCTTCAAGGCGCCGTCTGGCAGGAAAACGAAGTCATCCAGAAACTCGATTTCATCATGCGCCGCACGTTTGCCGACGTGCACGCGTCCATGCGCAAAAATCGCGCCCATCCCCGCGCCGCCGCCTATGTGTTGGCCGTCGGCCGCGTGGCCGACGCCACGCTGGCCCGCGGATTGTTCCCGTGATTCCGCGGCGCTGATTTTCATCACCCCAAACGCACTGTTGTGCCGGAGAGCGAGCGGCCGACGCTTGCGCCGAAAAACATCTTGCGTTCAGTGGAACGACGCGCGTAAATTCGTTTCTGCCGGCTGGCTGCGCTCGTTTGGCGCCGTCGGCATTGTGCCTGGCGCGGAGAGCACGGCTCGTTGAACAACCATCATCAGCATTCGCTGCCGATTGTCCTCACAATCGCGGGCTTCGATCCTTCTTGCGGCGCGGGCATCGGCGCCGACTTGAAGACCTTCTCCGCCCATAACTGCTACGGCGTCGCCGCCGTCAGCGCGCTCACGGTGCAATCCACGCAGGGCGTGCAGTCGGTCCATCCCACGCCCGCCGCCACGCTGCGCGCGCAGCTTGAAGCTCTGGCGCAAGACTTGGAGATCGCCGCCGTCAAAATCGGCATGCTGGCGACTCGCGCCAATGCCCAGGTGGTCGCCGAATTCCTGGATAAGGGACGTTTCCAGCACGTGGTGCTGGACCCGGTGATTAAACCGAGCGCCGGCGGAGCGGATCTGCTCGATCCCGGCGGCGTGAAATTGCTGAGCGAAGAATTGATGAAACGCGCCTCAGTGGTCACGCCGAATATCGCCGAGGCTGCGCTGCTCACCGGCCTGGAGATCACAGACGTCGCAGGAATGGAAGCTGCGGCGCGCAAGCTGGTCGAACGCGGCGCGCGCGCCGTGGTGGTCAAGGGCGGCCACATGGAAAAGCCCGTGGACGTACTCTTCGACGGCACGGAAGCGCAAATTCTCGGCGCCGATCGCGTGAAGACCGAAAATACGCACGGCTCCGGCTGCACCTTCGCTTCCGCCATTGCCGCGCAACTGGCTTTGGGGCGCGTGCTGCCCGAAGCCGTCATGCTGGCCAAGGCCTACGTCACCAAGGCCATTGCCAACAGCTTCACCATCGGCAAAGGCCCCGGGCCGCTCGACCACTTCTACCGCGCTCATCAGGAACCGCCGTCGCGCGGAGTCCACGAAGTCCCCCAGCACGGCCTGCACCCGGCCGCCGAACCCGCCACGCGGTAGGCCGCGGCTCGCCGCTGCAAATGACAATACGTGTCCGGCGGATGCGGCCTCAAGATGCACGCGCATTCCTGGAAGTTCACCATGCCAGCGTGCGCGGGATTGCCGCGAGGGATTACCCTCCTGCCGTCATCGAAGACTGGGCACCTCTACCCGTCACGGATGCCGCGATAGAACGTTTCCTCGCCAATCCAGAAAAAGAAATCCGTCTAGTGGCGGAAATGGGGGGCGAGATTGTGGGGATCGGGGCATTGGTGGTCGAAGAATGTGAATTGCGGGCCTGCTATGTCCTGCCCAGAGCAGTGCGAAAGGGCGTCGGTTCGGCAATTGTCCGCGAGATTGAGCGAATTGCACGAAGGAAAGGCGTAGTCTCCTTGCAGTTGGTCGCCTCGGTGACTTCTGAACCCTTCTATAGAGCATTGGACTATGAAGTTCGGGGACGCGGAGAACACGTCTTGCAGTCGGGCCAGCGAATGGCCTGCGTAATGATGCGGACAGTGTTGCGGTCTCCGGCACGGTCTCCGGCCAGGGCCACGAAGAAGAGGGATTCCTCGCTTCGCTCGGAATGACGTCTTAATCGGGACGTCACAACTACATCAGGCGTCGCGGCGGAAGACGACGCGGCCGGCGACGATAGTCGCCATGGGGGCGCCGCGGAAGGCGCGGCCGTCAAACGGGGTGTTGCGCGACTTGCTGGCGGAATCGGCGGCGCGAAACGTCCAGGCATGGTCGGTGGAAAATAGCGTGAGGTCGGCGGGCTGGCCTTCGGCGATGCGTCGCTCGCGCCCCAGCACGCGCGCGGGGCCGGTGGTGAAGAGCTCGACCATGCGCATGAGCGGTAGCTTGCCGGCGTGAACCAGCTCCAGCGCCAGCGCCAGCGCAGTCTCGAAACCCGTGATACCGAACGGCGCGCGATCGAACTCCACTTCCTTGCTGGCGGGCTCGTGCGGCGCGTGGTCGGTGGCGATGGCGTCCACCGTGCCGTCGGCCAGGCCTTCGACCAACGCGGCGCGGTCTTCGGCCGAACCCAGGGGCGGGTTCATCTTGTAGTGCGTGTCGTAGGCCACGTCCTCATCGGTCAGAGTGAAGTGATGCGGCGTCACCTCGCAGCTCACGCGCAGGCCGCGTTTTTTGGCCGCGCGCACGGCTTCGAGCGAAGCCCGCGCCGAGAGATGGGCCACGTGGAAGCGGCAGCCGGTCAGCTCGGCGATTTGAATGTCGCGGGCCACGGCGATGGATTCGGTGGCCGCTGGCATGCCGGCCACGCCGAGGCGCACCGACTGGCGCCCCTCGCGCATGGAGTTGCCGGCGAATAGCGAAGCGTCCTCGCAGTGGTCAATCACCGGCAGGTCCAGCGACCGGCAGTAGTCCATCACCTGGCGCAAAAGCCGCGCGGTGGCGATGGGTTTGCCGTCATCGCTCACGGCCACGATGCCGGCCTGTTGCATGGCCGCGATCTCCGCCAGGCTCTCGCCGCGGCTTCCGGCTGACGCTGCGCCGATCGGCCAGACGCGCGTGCTGGCCGACGCCGCGGCGCGCTCCAGGATGCCCCGCGTCACCGAGGCGCTGTCGTTCACCGGCCGCGTATTGGGCATCGGGCACACCGCCGTAAATCCTCCGCGGGCCGCCGCCCGCGTTCCCGTCTCGATGGTTTCGGAATTCTCGATGCCCGGCTCGCGCAAATGGCAGTGCAGATCAATGAAGCCCGGCGCAACGATGAGCCCGCCGGCATCGAGAGTTTCTTCTCGCGTCCCGCCGGGCGCCCGATCCGATTCCCCGCCACCGCCCGGCGGGGCGAGGCGCACGATGCGATCGCCATCCAGCCAGATATCGCGCGGCGCATCGGTGCCGCTCGACGGATCGATCACCCGCCCATTCCTAATCCGCAACATGTTTGGACCCTTTGCCCGGCACGGGTGCGGGTCCGCCCTCTGTCTTGGCGGACAGCCCGCGTAGAAAATCGGATTCACTGCCCCCGCCCAGCAGAATGAACAGCAGCGCCATGCGCACGGCCAGACCGTTGGTCACCTGGTCCAACACGCAGGACTGCGGCCCGTCGGCCACCGCCGGGTCAATTTCCAGCCCGCGAATCATCGGCCCCGGATGAAGCACCAGCGCGCCCGGCTTGGCGCGGCGCAGCCGTTCTGGCGTGAGCTGATAGAGCAGGATGTATTCGTTCAGCGGCAGCGCGGGCTCGTGCATCCGTTCCTCTTGCACGCGCAGGACGATCACCGCGTCGGCCCCGTCGAGGGCCTCATCCACGCGCGAAGTCAGCCGCACCGCCCCGCCTAGCGGGGCCATCGTCTCGAATTCGCGCGGCAGCCACATCGCCGGCCCGCACAGCGTGAAGCAGCAGCCGAATTTTCCGAGCAGGTGCAGATTCGACCGGGCCACGCGGCTGTGCAGGATGTCGCCCAGGATGGTGATGCGCAGCTTATCGAGCGTGCCCAGGCGGTCGCGCAGCGTCAAGGCGTCCAGCAGCGCCTGCGTGGGGTGTTCGTGCGAACCGTCGCCGGCGTTGATGACCGGGATGTCCAGGTGCTGGGCCACGAATTGGCAGGCGCCCGAAGAGCCGTGCCGCATCACGATGCAATCGGGCTTCATGGCGTCCAGGGTGCGAGCGGTATCCAGCAACGACTCGCCTTTTTTGAGGCTCGACGATTCCGCTTGCAAATTGATCGTGTCGGCGCCCAGACGCGCCGCCGCCGTGGCGAAGCTGATGCGCGTGCGCGTGGAAGCCTCGAAAAAAGCCAGCGCCACGCTCTTCCCGCGCAGCGTGGCCAGTTTTTTCAGGGGATAGCGCTGGAATTCCTGGAATGGCTTGGCCTCATCCAGCACAAAGTTGATCTGCGCGGCGGTCAGAGGCTCGATACTCAACAGATGGCGAAGGCGTTCCGGCACTCCACTCCTCTATGTCCGGCTCGATTGCCGGCAGCGGGCACGCATACTAGACCAGCTCAACCAGCATGACTCGCTCCTCGTGGTCAATTTCATTCAGGCGGACCTCGATGATCTCCGTCCCGCTGGTCTGCACGCGCCGCCCCACAAAGCTGGCTTCGATCGGCAACTCCCGGTGGCCACGGTCCACCAGCACGCACAGCCGAACTCGCTGCGGGCGGCCCAGATCAAACAGGCCGTTGATGGCCGCCCGGACCGTGCGTCCGGTGTAGAGCACGTCGTCCACCAGGATCAAGTCTTTGTCATCCACGCCGAATGGGATCTCGCTGGAGTGCAGTACCGGCTGCGCCGCCACCTTCGACAGGTCGTCGCGATACAGCGTGATGTCCAGGGTGCCCACCGGCACCTCCACTCCTTCCATCCCGCGCATCGCCAGCGCGATCCGCTGCGCCAGCGGCACGCCTCGCCGCCGGATGCCGATCAGCCCCAGATTCTTTGTGCCGCCGCTCTTCTCCGCGATTTCGTGCGCCAGCCGCTGCACCGTCCGGTCAATCTCGGCGGCCGACATCAATTGGCTCTTTTCCACGATGCGCATCGGCGCAACATCCTAGCATAGCCGCCGCCAGTCCGCAGACTTTGCGGGCAACATCGTGCCGGCGCGCCCTGCGCACTGCATCCTCATCGAAGGCGGCTCAGTGCCCCGTGTTCGACAGGTGAACGTCCTTGTGAACTAACACACGGGTCTGCAATACTATGCCCCACTGCAGCAAGGAGAGACTCGCTTGTTTGAGCGCCGCTCCGCGCTCCTCGGCTTCATCGCCAGGCTGCACGATCTGCTTCTGACCGTGGTGGCCTTCCTGGTGGCCTACTGGGTGCGCGCCCAAGTCTTGACCGATCTGTTGGGTCCGCGACTGGTGCGCCCGGAAATCTATCCCCTGACCCAATATGCTTCGCTGCTCTTGTGGATTGTGGTGGTCTGGCTGGTAAGCGGCTACATTCTGGGTATCTACCGTGACGTCGAGCTGCGCAATCGCCGCGAACTGGCGACCGATGCCGCCAAACTGGTCGTCCTGAGCATCCTCCTGCTGAATGCGGGTTTATACCTGTTCAGAGCCGATTACGTCAGCCGCGCCTTTGTGCTGACCATTGGCGCCGTGGATTTGGTTCTGCTGACGGTGGGGCGCTGGACCCTGGTGTGGGGAGGCAGTTGGTGGCGCGATAAAGTGCGCACCCATCATCACTGCTTGATCGTTGGAACCGGGCCGGCCGCGCGCGAGCTGGCCAAACTGATCGAGCAGAGCGAGCCGCTTGGATTGCGCCTGATCGGATTTGTCTCCACGGGGGCGCATCTGAAGGAACCGCTGGCCGGCAGGCACTCCAGCTATCCCGTATTTACCCTGGATCAGGCGCACGGAATTCTCAAGAATCACGTGGTGGACGAATTGCTCTGCGCGGTGGGCCCGGACGACCTCGAGCGCCTGGCGCCGCTGATTGGCCGCTGCCACGAAGAAGGCATCCGCACGCGCGTGGACCTCGGCTTTCTTCCTCAAACGTTTCCGCGCGTGCACATGGAAAACCTTCGCCACGTTCCGCTGCTCACGCTGGGCTCCGCGCCCAACGACGAATTCGCGCTGCTGGCCAAGCGCTCGGCCGATGCCGTGGTGTCCGCATCCGCGCTGGTCATTCTTTCTCCCTTGATGCTTCTGGTGGCGCTCTTCATCCGTTTGACTTCCCGTGGCCCCGTCCTGCACCGGCAGACGCGATGCGGCTTGAACGGCAGGCGCTTCACCCTCTACAAATTCCGTTCCATGGTGGCCGATGCCGAGGCCCTGCGTACCGAGCTGGAGCCGCTGAACGAGATGGACGGCGCGGCATTCAAGATCAACGAGGACCCTCGCCGCACTCCCGTGGGCCGCTGGCTCCGCAAATTCAGCCTGGATGAACTCCCCCAGCTCTGGAACGTGCTCCGCGGTGACATGTCCCTGGTAGGTCCCCGGCCGCCGCTGCCGGAAGAGGTGGAACGATACGAACCCTGGCAGCGACGCCGGCTGCGCATGCGGCCGGGGCTGACTTGCCTGTGGACACTGGAAGGCCGCAACCGCCTCTTGAAGTTCGACCGTTTGGTCCAGTTCGATCTGGCCTATATTGATAATTGGTCGCTCTGGCTGGACCTGAAGATTTTCCTGAAGACCATTCCCCGTGTGGCCCTGGGCCGCGGCGCCAGCTAGCCCACCGGTTGACGTGCCAGGTGCTGCCGCACCGCCAGCGCTATTCCGGCCAGAAACCAGAAAAGAAAAACCACCACGGAGTCCCCGAAATCGTAGTGCACCAGCGAACTGGCCAGAAAGCCGCTGGCGCCGCCGAGAATCCCCAGCGCCAGGCCGTAGGCCGGCCCGTCCTGCTGCTCACGAGCGCGCGCCACCAGCCGAACCAGCAACAGCCAGTACGACGCCATGAATGCGATCCAGGAAACGAGCGCCGGAATCCCCATCTCGACGCCGAGCTGGATCGGCGTGGAATGGAAATGCGAGCGCAGCGGATACTTGCGATACGCTGCCAGGTCGAATCTCCACCACGCATCGCGCACCGAGTTCATGCCCACGCCGAACCAGGGATTTTCTCCCATCAGGCGCAGTCCATCGGACCACATCAGGACGCGAAAGTCCGTGCCCGGATCGCGCAGGTCAATCAGTCCCGTGCCACGCCAGCGATGCATCGCCGCGCTGGTCGCCAGCACAGCCAGGACCAGAGCGGCAGGCAGCAGCAGTCTCACCGCCCAGTGCCGGATGTGAAACCACACCTGCACCGCGCATCCCAACGCCAGGGCCAGCCAGGCCGCGCGTGTCAGAGTCATACCCAAGGCCAGTGTAAACAACAGGAACGCGCCGGCGAGAGTCAGTCCTTTCGCGGAAAAGCGCCGCCGCACACTCAGCCATAGGCCAAACACAAGCGACGCCAGAAGCGCCAGGACCATGGAGTAGGTGACGTAGTGGCTGTAGAAGCCAAAGGCGCGGGCCGGCCGCGCGGCCTCGATGCTCGACTCCAGTTGATCGATGCTGGCAGCCGGAAGCCATTCTCCCGGTGGCACTCGCACCGGCCGCGCGTTCCTGGAAACTTCTATGCCGTCCACGGGAACGGCGGCCAGCTCAAGCGTCTCGGTGGGCGGTTTGGCGCGCAGGTGCGCGAGAAACTGCTGGGGCGTGGTGAGACGGCGGCCGTCCACGCGGAGGATCACATCGCCTTTTCGCAGGCCCGCGCGAAACCACGCCGGGTCAGGGCCGGGACCGAGGACGTGGAGGCCAACACCGCCGGCGTACATCCAGAGGGTCCAAGCCACGGTCACTAGCCCGGAAAGGAGGAGAACACTTACCAACTGCCGAGCACGATCGAGTGTGCGTACGTTCTGGGCGACAACCAACACTACGCAAACCAGGGCGACCTTGCGAAATCCTTCCCAGCTCGAGACGGGCAGCGGGGATTGCAGGGCCGACAGCGCCGACAGAACGAGGTAAATGAGAATCGGCAAGTCCAGCGGAGAGCTGCACAGGCCGCGACGCCGCACCACCACCAGCCGAGCCAGCCAGGCCAGCGCCGCGCCTGCGTAGGAGATGTGCGTGGCGGCTATGGAAAGGGGCTGCACCAGGGCAAAAAGGAAAAGAAACCCCATCGCCACGCCGTCCAGGATTTTCGGCAGCCTGCGCGAGGCAGGTCCCGCGAGCTCGGCCGGCGCCGAGATGGCACTGAGGGGGGAACCCGCGGGCTGGCCGGACATGTAGTTTCCTCAATTTCTCGACAGGCTTCCCGCGGAATCCGCGGCAGGCTCGCGGTAGAAGGCAATCAGACTTTCGGGCCAAAATGTCACGCGCAGCTTGAGAATCCGGCTGCCGGGAAACAACTCTCGCATCTGACGCGCGCTGAGCAGGTGGATCGGCTCGGCGGCGGGCCAGCTAGAAAGCCTGCGAGCGATGCGCTGCTGCCAGCCGTTTGGCAGATAGTGAATCAGGGGCAGCTTGTGGTGCAGCTCAATGGGGTACCAGAAGTTCGGGGTGGTCACGAACCAGGACCTGCCCACACGCATGATTTCCCGCGCCATGCGAAGCTGTTGCTCGGGCAGCAAGTGCTCAATGACCGCATTCGAGAAGACGATATCAATGCTCTTGTCTGCGAAGGGCACGCTGCAGCCGTCGCTGACCAAGCAGGCATTGCCGGGATACTGCGCGCCGTATTCCCGAACGTTGTCCGGCGAGAGATTGGTGCCGATGATCCGCAGGATTTTCCACCGGGGGTCTTGTTCGGGTTGCTCGACGATCTCCGCCGGCTGGCTGCCCAGCAGCGCGCGACCCACGTGGGGAGGCGTCGCTCCCAGATTCAGCACGCACTGGCCTGGCGTGGGCGCCATTAGTTTCCAGAAGAGGTCCAGTTTCCGCCGGCGAGACTCCACCATGAATTGATAGCTCCATTGCATTTTGAGATGGCGCATTTTGTCCCACATGGTGGCGGCAGACTTTTGATGCTTTGGCGCCGGCCAGCGTAAGCGATTCCAGCCCGCGGCATCAAGCCAGGGGCCGGCCCGCTTGACCCGGCGCGAATCAAGAGAAGCTGCTGCGGGCGCGGGCAGCGCTCGGGCCGAGCAGCTCGAAGAAAAGATCCTCATAGTTTCGCGTGACCTGGTCCCAATTGTACTGTTCCTCCGCCCGCTCCCGAGCCCGCCGGCCAAGCTCGGCGCGCCTGCCGGGATCCAGCAGGAGCGCCGCCAGCTTGGCCGCCAAATCGTTCTCGTCCGGCCGAAAGGCCAGGCCGCAGTCGCCGACCGTTTCTCGATTTTCCGGTGTGTCCAGAAAGAGCACGGGTTTCTCGGCCGCCATGGCCTCTATCAGCGCCGGGTGTATTCCGCCAATCTCACAGGCGAAGACGTACAGACCGGCATTTTTCAGAAGCTGCCAGTAGCCCTGTCCGTACACGGGCCCGAGGAAAACCACTCGGCCATCGGCGAGAGATTTCAAGCGCTCGACGTAGGAAGCATCGTAAGGGTTGCCCCCCACCACGGCCAGAGGCCAGCCGGTCTGCACCTGGCGGTAGGCGCGGATCACGAGTTCGGGATTGTTTTCGGGCTCGAGCCGGCTGACGTATAGGATAAATTCCCCCGGGATCAAGCCGAAGCCGGGGAACCGGCCGCTGACCGGAGGCAGCTCCGCACCGTAGCCGATCAGGGTGGAGGACTTGCCGTAACGCCGCGCGTAATAGTCTCGAACCAGCCGGGCGTCCGTCACAATCCGTGTGGGGGTGAGCGTGGCCAGGGCCTCGCACAAAAACAGGAAGGAGCGGCCCAAGACGTTCCACTTGCGGCGCTTGCGATCGAGCCCGTCCACGTTGAGCACGGTGGGTTTCCCAGCCAGCCGGGGAATCCACGCCCAGGGACTATTGGCCGCGTTGCAGATCAAGATCACATCGGCGTCCGTAAACAAGACGTGAATCACGGAGAGAAATGTGTGGACGATGGTGTCGAAGTACTTGTGCG
>Ga0214473_10010644_pt1 | contig 10807 bp, 7 predicted proteins | sample RVTome_7_FD_203509 | JGI IMG/M metagenome (GOLD analysis project Ga0214473, IMG submission 203509) | Soil microbial communities from uranium-contaminated site in the Upper Colorado River Basin, Wyoming, United States - RVT98D197 | ecosystem: Environmental > Terrestrial > Soil > Contaminated >... | reverse complement strand
TTCGCTACTTCGAGCTGGCTCAACGGCTCCTAGCTTCCACGCCCCGTCCCCCACAGCCCCACGGTTTCGGCACCCACGACATCGGCTTGATCGAGCACATCTGCCACCACGCCCGTTCCTCCGGGGTGCCCAACGCGGCGTTCGAGCTGCAGATGCTCTTCGGCATCCGGGCGGCGGACCAGCTGCGCCTGGCCCAGGCCGGCTACGCCATGCGGGTCCTGATCAGCTACGGCAGCTACTGGTTCCCCTGGTACATGCGCCGCCTGGCCGAGCGGCCCGCGAACGTGTGGTTCGTGGTGAAGTCGATGTTTGCCTGACGGCGGGGGATGGAGGAGGATGGAAGACGATGGAGGAGGATGGACCTGCTGAGGTCATCCCCCTCCATCGTCCCCATCCCCATCCATCCCCTGCGTGTCTCCTCGTCGTCCGTTATAATCCTCCCCAGGAGAGGTGTCCGAGTGGCTGAAGGAGCCGGTCTCGAAAACCGGTAGGCCCGTAAGGGTCTCGTGGGTTCGAATCCCACCCTCTCCGCTTCCAGTCCCCTGATCTCCAGATGAGCCACGAACTCTTAAACGGCTTCCCGGTCGTCATCGAGCTCCCCGTGCAGTGGGGCGAGATGGACGCGTATGGGCACGTGAACAACGCGGTGTTGTTCCGGTATTTCGAGTCCGCCCGCATGGCCTACTTCCAGCGTTGTGGCTTCACCGGCTCGTACGAGCGCGACCAGATTGGAGCCATCCTGCACTCGACCAGCTGTCGCTTCCGCCGGCCGTTGTTCTGCCCCGACACGGCGCTGGTGGGGACCCGGGTGAGCGACATCGGGGATGACCGCGTGACCATGGAGTACCGGGTGGTCTCCCGGAGCCAGAACGAAACAGCCGCCGAGGGCAGCGCGATCATCGTCTCCTACGACTACCGCCAGGGTCGCAAAGCCCCGCTGCCGCCCGCGGTGCGGGACGCGATCGTGAAGATCGAAGGGTGACGGTACCGCCCGCCGACGATTGGGGTATATGTATATATTGAACCCACGGGCGCCCAACCCACGCCCCTCTTCAACGCCATGACGACGACCTCTCCCGTCTCGCCCTTTCGCGAAACTCGCGACCACGTCGTCATCCGGTTCGCCGGTGATTCCGGCGACGGGATGCAGCTTACGGGGTCGCAGTTCACCGTCGAAACGGCGCTGGCCGGCAATGACCTCGCCACCTTCCCCGACTACCCGGCCGAAATCCGCGCGCCCGCCGGGACCACCTTTGGCGTGTCCGCCTTCCAGATCCATTTCGGCACCACCGACATTCGCACCGCCGGCGACGAGGTGGACGTTCTGGTGGCCATGAACCCGGCCGCGCTCAGCGTGAATCTTCGGGACCTGCGCGTGGGCGGGACCATCGTGGCGGACGTCGGATCGTTCAGCGAGCGGAACCTGACCAAGGCGGGCTACTCGGCGAACCCGCTGGAAGACGGAAGCCTCACCCCGTATCAGGTGGTCAAGCTGGACGTCTCCAAGCTCACGCTGGACGCGGTGGAGTCGTTTGGCCTGGGCCAGAAAGAGGCCCTGCGCTGTCGCAACATGTGGGCGCTGGGGCTCATGCTCTGGATGTACGACCGCGATCGCCAGGCCACGGTGAGCTGGCTCAACAAGAAGTTCGCCAAGCGCCCGGAGCTGGCGCGCGCCAACGTCGCGGCGTTGAACGCCGGTCACGCGTTCGGCGAAACGGCGGAGATGGGGGCGATCGTGGGCTACCGGGTGGCCCCCGCCGTGGCCGAGCCCGGCGAGTACCGCACGGTGAGCGGAACCGAAGCGCTGGCCTGGGGGTTGCTGGCCGGCGTGCGGGCGGCGGGCCTTCAGAAGCTGTTCTTCGGATCGTACCCCATCACGCCCGCCTCGTCCCTGCTCCACACGCTGGCCGGGCTCAAGCCCCAGGGCGTGGTGACGTTCCAAGCGGAAGACGAGATCGCCGCCATCGGGGCAGCGATTGGCGCGTCCTACGCCGGTGCGCTGGGCGTCACGTCCAGCTCCGGCCCCGGCGTGGCCCTCAAGGCCGAAGCGCTGGGCCTCGCCATCGCCACGGAGCTGCCGCTGGTGCTGGTGAACAGCCAGCGGGCCGGGCCGTCAACCGGCATGCCCACCAAAACCGAGCAATCAGACCTCTATCAGGCGGTGCTGGGCCGCAACGCCGACGCTCCCCTGGTCGTGCTGGCCGCGGCCACACCCGGCGACTGCTTCCCGGTCGCGGTGGAGGCCGTACGGCTGGCGACGAAATACATGACGCCGGTCATCCTGCTGACAGACGGGTACCTGGCGAACGCCGCCGAGCCGTGGCTCATCCCCAACGTGGACGAGATCCCCACGTTCCCGGTGCGTTTCCGGACCGACCCCCGGGGGTTCCATCCGTTCGTGCGGGACGCCAAGACCTTGGCGCGGGCATGGGCCATTCCCGGAACGCCCGGCCTCGAGCACCGGATCGGCGGTATCGAGCGAGACCATGACTCCGGTCACATCTCGTACGATCCGGACAACCACGAGAGGATGACCAGGGTGCGGGCCGCGAAGATCGCAGGCGTCGCCAACGACATTCCGCTGCAGGAAACCACGGAAGGCCCGCCGCGCGGCAAGCTCGCCGTGGTGGGATGGGGCTCCACCTACGGACCCATTCTCCAGGCCGTCCGACAGGCGCGCGAGGACGGGCTGGAGGTGTCGCACGTTCATCTCCGCTATCTGTCGCCCTTCCCACGGAACCTGGGGGCGCTGCTCGATGGATTCGACAACGTCATGGTTCCGGAGATGAACAACGGACAATTGGTGAACCTGCTGCGCGCCGCGTACCTGGTGCCGGCGCAGGGACTGAACAAGATCCAGGGTAAGCCGTTCAAAGTGCGCGAGGTGCTGGAGGCAATCCGGGGGGCGATCCGATGACCCACACGAGCACGGTCGAGCCGCTGGCCGCCAAGGACTACGCGTCGGACCAGGAAGTCCGGTGGTGCCCGGGGTGCGGGGACTACGCCATCCTCAAGGCCGTGCTCAAGACCCTCGCGGACCTGCAAGTGCCGCGCGAGCGCACGGTCTTCGTCTCCGGCATCGGATGCTCTTCCCGTTTCCCCTATTACGTGTCCAGCTACGGATTCCACACCATCCACGGCCGGGCGCCCACCCTGGCCACCGGCATCAAGCTGGCCAATCCGGAACTGGACGTCTGGGTCATCACCGGAGACGGCGACGGATTGAGTATCGGCGGCAACCACATGCTGCATGTGCTTCGCCGCAACGTGAACCTACAGATCATCCTGTTCAACAACGAGATCTACGGCCTGACCAAAGGCCAGTACTCGCCCACCTCGCGCCAGGGAACGCGGTCCCCCTCAACCCCCGCGGGCTCGGTGGACTACCCCGTCTCGCCGGGCGCGTTCGCGCTGGGTGCCGGAGCGCGGTTCATCGCCCGCTCCATTGACACCCTGCAGCCCCACCTGGTGGGCGTGCTCAAGCGAGCGCATGCGCACCGCGGCGCGTCCTTCCTGGAGGTGTTCCAGAACTGCGTGGTGTTCAACGATGAGGTGTTCGCGGACTTCACCGACAAGGGCGCGGCCCCGGCGTCGCAGCTGCCCGTGGAACACGGCAAACCGCTGCTCTTCGGGAAGGGCAAGGACAAGGGCCTGCGCCTGAACACCACGACCCTCCAGCTGGAGGTGGTCACGCTGGGCCAGGACGGCGTCACCGAGGCGGACGTGGTGGTTCACGACGAGCGCAACAAGGGCCTCGCCGGGATGTTGCTGGCGCTCCAGCCACCGGCCTTTCCCATGGCGTTAGGCGTCGTGTACTGCGATCCCGCGCCGACTTACGAGGAAGCCGTGTACGCGCAGATTCCGGCAGGAGCGAACGCCGCGCAGGCCGATATCGGCAAACTGCTGCATCAGGGGCAGACCTGGACGGTGGCCGGCTAGATGGAGAGGTTGTCGGTTCTCGGTCATCGGGCAGGTGCCCGCGCCGAAAACCGACAACTGAATAACGCCGTTAGCTTACCACGCTATCCCGTAGTCCTCCCCGTGCGTACTCGACCCACCCCAGAACGTCCCGTGCTTCTGGTCGAAGAAGATCGCGTTGATCGGGCCTGAGGTGAGCCGCTCGAACTCGAGCGCGTAGCCCATCCGCCGCAGCTCGGCGCGCACCCACTCCGGGACACCGTCCTGTAAGGTGGCGCGCCCCGGCCGAGACTCGTGATTTGCAAACGAGCTCAGCATCTGGTAGCTGTTGATGTTGGCGGCCTCCGCGGCCTGCTGCACGTTCATTCCAAACTCCACGACGTTCAGGAAGAACTGCAGCAGGTTCTGGTCCTGGGTGTCCCCGCCCTGCACCCCAAACGCCAGGAACGGCTTGCCGTCCTTGAGCGCCAGGCTGGGCGTGAGCGTCACCCGCGGCCGCTTACCCGGCTCGATCACGTTGAACGGGTTCTCCGCCCGATCCGTGATGAAGCTCTGCATTCGCTGGCTCATCCCGACCCCGGTCCGCCCGGCGATCACCGCCGGAATCCATCCGCCGCTCGGCGTAATCGACACCACCCAGCCTTTCTGGTCCGCAGCTTCGATGGACGTGGTGCCGGCGTTGAACGTCTCCTCGAACCGGGCGTCGTCGTCACCGGTGGAGTTCGTGGCGGCCACGGGCTTGGGGGGCCAGGCCTTGAGCAGCTCGGCGTACGGATTGGCACCGCCCATGAACGGGTACGGATCGCCGGGCTTGATGGCGGGATCGTTCTTCTCCCACTGAATCAGTTTGGCGCGCTCCTTCGCGTACTCCTTGGACATGAGCCCGCGGACCGGCTCCTCCGGCGGGAAATAGGGATCGCCGTAGTAGAAGTCCCGGTCGGCGAAGGCCAGGCTCATCGCCTGATACACCAGGTGGATGTACCGCGCGCTGTTGTAGCCCTGGGCCTTGACGTCGAAGTTCTCCAGGATGTTCAGCGCCTGGAGCAACGCCGGTCCCTGGGTCCAGACGTTGAGCTTGTACACCTCAATGCCCCGGTACGTGGTCATCACCGGCTCTTCGATCCGCACCCGCCACGTGGCGAGGTCCTGGAGCGTCACCAGCCCGCCTTCCTCGCGGGCTCCGCGAACGTACTCCTGGGCAATGTCGCCCTTGTAGAAACGGTCGTACGCGGCGTAGATCGCGTCCTTCCGGCTCTTGCCCTGGCGAAGCGCCTGCTGCTCGGCCTCCACCAGCTTGCGCAGCGTGGCCGCCAGATCGGCCTGGACGAAGACCTCACCTCCGACCGGGGCCTCGCGCCCCTCGCCCAAGTGGGGCAAATACACTGCCCGCGAGTACTGCCACTCCTTGATACGCCGTTTCTCGCGCTCCATGGAGTTGGCCGTTTGATCGTCGATGGCGTACCCGTCGGCCATTTGCATGGCCGGCTCCAGCACCTCCTTAAGACTCAGGGTCCCCCACTCCGCCAGCATCGTGAGCAGGCCCCCCGGCGTCCCCGGCGTCACCGCCGCGAGCGGTCCGTACTCCGGGGGGTACCGCATGCCTTTGCCGCGGAAGAACTCGGCCGTGGCGCCGGTGGGCGCCACCCCCAGGGCGTTGAGCCCGATCACCTTGCCGGTCGTGGGATTGTAGATCAGGGCCTGGGTCTCGCCGCCCCAGCTCAGGACGTCCCACATGGTGCAGACCGCCGCCAGCATGGCGGCGGCGGCGTCCACCGCATTGCCGCCCTTCTGGAACATCATGGCCCCGGCCGCCGCGCCGAGGGGTTTTCCGGTGATGGCCACCCAGTGCCTCCCGTGCAGGACCGGCTTCATGGTCCGCTGCGCTTCGAGCCCGGAGGCGGCGAGGGACAACCCCAGCATGACGCTGAGAGCAATACGCATGGCTCCTCCTCGAACGTGACTACCAGGTTCCCCAGGTGAAATACCCTACGAGACGGCGAACGGCCAGGCGCGTCCCCGGGGCTTCCATCACGGACCCGAACCTACGACGTTTAGGCATGGGGATCTCCCGCCTCCTCCAGACCCCGCTCGCCTTAGGCCTGCTGGTGATTACCGGCGCCGCGGCGCAGGGGCCGCCCGGCGACCCGCTCACCAATGCCGGCATCGAGCGCGCCGCGGCCCGCCTGGACTCCGTGTTCGTCTCTCGCACCAGCCCCCGCGTGATGATCAAGGGCGGCGACTTCGGTTCCTACTTGATGGCGCGGCTGGGCGTAGTCCCCATCCCCGCCGACCTCACCCTGCGGGTGATCGTGAGCCGGGAGCATATGACGCTCACCGGCAGGCTGCGGGACGTCCCGTTGCGGGCCCGGGACGCGCTGGGGGCCATGTTCTCCATGGTGCCCCTGGAGACGCCGGTGGCTGCGGAAATCGAGGTGCAGCGGATCCAGCCCGAGCGGGTGCGCTTCCGTTTGGCTACGCTCCGGGTTAACAATCTTGCCGTCCCCGAGACCATGCTCAACGCCCTGATGTCCCGCGTCGCCCGTCAGTACGGTGCGCCCAGCGAAACCGGGCGGGATCTCGTGGTACGAATCCCACCGGAGGGAAACGTCGAGCTGGTTTCCGGCTGGGTGCGCGTAAGCCGGTCTACGGCGGGCCAGGAAGGGCGACCGTAATGCCTCGCTTCCTCAAGTACGTGTTCATCCTGGTGCTGCTGGCCCTGGGCTTCGCCGCCTATTCCTACCTCGGCGCGCGCTTCACGGCCGGCCGGTTCTTGGGCGCCAGCTCGCCGCTCAGCGGGCGAACCATCACGTTCAATTTCGATGGCGTGCGCGGCGTCCCCGGCACGCCCAAAGCCTGGGTCTTCAGCTACAGCCGCAGCAAGCTGCCGGGCGTGTCCAGCGCGCAGATCATCATCTCCTACAACGGCCGCATCCTCGCCACGCGCCCGCAGGATCTTCCGGCGCGCCTGTTCGCCTGGGAGAAGACGCGTCTGCCGTAGAGCGGACACCGTTCCGCCGGCGGCCGTCCGCTGAGCCTCCAAAGCCCCGTCTTGCCTCTCACGCGCCGGCGGTGCAATCTCCTGACGTTCGCCGAATTGCGTCTAACCCCAGCCGAACGACGTTGCCATGACCATCTCGCGTTGCACTCGATTGCTCGCCGCCGTCGTCTCCATCGCGGCCGGAGCTTCCGGGCTCGAGGCCCAAAGCACGGACCCGAACACCACGTACAGCCCAGACCTGTTCCGTGGGATCACCTACCGCATGGTGGGCCCAACGCGCGGGGGACGGGTCACCGCCGTGGCCGGAGTTCCGAGCCAGCCCAGCGTCTTCTACCTGGGCGCGGTGGGCGGCGGCGTGTGGAGAACCGACGACTACGGCCTCTCCTGGCGCCCGCTCACCGACGGCTACTTCGAAACCGGGTCCATTGGCGCGATTCGCGTGGCGGACTCGGACCCCAACACCATATACGTCGGGACCGGCTCGGACGGCATCCGCAGCAATGTGATCCAGGGCCGCGGGGTCTACAAATCCACGGACGGCGCCAAGACCTGGCAATTCGTGGGGCTCAAGGAAGTGGGTCAGATCGGCGCGGTGGTGATTCACCCGCGCGATCCGCGTGTCGTCTATATCGCGGCCCAGGGGACCGCGTTCAAGCCCACCCGGGACCGTGGCGTGTACCGCTCCAGGGACGGCGGGGCCACCTGGCAGAAGGTGCTGTTTGTCTCCGACTCCACCGGAGCCACGGACCTGGAAATGGCCCCCGACAATCCCAGCGAGATCTACGCCGCCATGTGGCGCAACGAGCGGAAACCGTGGACTATCATCTCCGGCGCCCGCGAAGGCGGCATCTACAGGTCCACCGACGGCGGCGACACCTGGACCAAGCTCACCAACGGCCTGCCCAAGGGGCTCTTCGGCAAAAGCGACCTCGCCGTCTCCCCGGCCGATCCCAAGCGGGTGTACGCCCTGATCGAAGCGCCGGAGCCGGAAGACGGTCTGTATCGCTCCGATGACCGCGGGCAGACCTGGCGCCAGGTCTCCAGCCACAACCCGCTGCTCAACCGGCCGTTCTACTACACCGGCGTGGACGCGGACCCCACCAACGCCGACGTGGTGTACGTGAACGACGAAGATTTCTTCAAGTCCGCCGACGGCGGCGCCACCTGGGCAGAGGTGCGGACGCCCCACGGGGACAACCACGACATGTGGATCAACCCTCGCAATCCCAACGTGTTCATCCAGTCAAACGACGGCGGGGCCAACGTCACCCAGGACGGAGGTGAGACCTGGTCCACCCAGCACAACCAGGCGACCGCCGAGCTGTATCAGGTGGACGTGGACGACCAGTTCCCCTTCTGGATGTATGCCGGCCAGCAGGACAACACCACCATTGCGGTACCGAGCCTGCCCCCGTTCTCCCACCCCGCAGGGCCCAGCGGATACTGGCTGGAAATCGGGGGCTGCGAGACGGGCCCTGCGGTGCCCAAGCCGGGGAACCACAATATCGTCTACGCCAACTGCAAGGGATTGTTCGGCCGCTACAACAAGCTCACGGGGCAGGAGAAGCAGTACTACATCGGCGCGCAGAACATCTACGGGCACAACCCCAAGGACCTGAAGTACCGCTTCCAGCGGACCTCGCCAATTGAGGTCTCACCCCACGATCCGAACACTGTGTACATGGGCTCGCAGTTCGTACACCGGACCACGGACGACGGCGCCACCTGGGAGACCATCTCGCCTGACCTCACGGCGAACAAGCCGCAGTACCAGGTGTTCTCCGGCACGCCCATCACCCGCGACATCACCGGCGAAGAGCACTACCAGGTGATCTACGCCATTCGCGAGTCCCGTCTGGAGCGCGGCCTGATCTGGGCGGGGGCGAATGACGGCCCGTTGCACGTCACCCGGGATGCCGGGAAAACCTGGGCCAACGTGACCCCGCCGGACCTCCCGCCGGATGGCCGAGTGCAGAACATCGAGCCCTCGCCCCACCGGCCTGGCAAAGCCTACTTCGCCGCGTACCGGTTCCTCCTGGGCGACGAGCAGCCCTACATCTACCGCACCAGCGACTACGGGAAGACCTGGACCCGCCTCACGACCGGCCAGAACGGCATCCCGGCCGACTACCCCACCCGAGTGGTCCGCGAGGACCCGACCCGCGAAGGCCTGCTCTATGCCGGCACGCAGTACGGCATGTTCGTGTCGTTCGACGACGGCGCCCATTGGCAACGATTTCAGCAAAACCTGCCCGGCACTCCGGTGACGGACATCAAGGTGGTCGGCAGCGACCTGGCCGTCTCTACCATGGGTCGCTCGTTCTGGGTGATGGACGATGTCCAGCCCCTCCGGGAGCTGTCGCAGCAGGTCGCCTCCAAGCCGAGCCACCTGTTCCAGCCCCGGGATGCGTACCGCATGCGGTACGGCGCCGGCTTCGGGCTCGGGCCCCAGCCGCCGGCCGATCCTCAGTACATCCGGCCCGGTGCCGTCATCGACTACTACTTCGCTCAGCCGCCGGCCGGCGAGGTGAAGCTCGAGATCCTGGACGCCCGGGGCAACACCATTCGCGCGTTCTCCAGTGAGGGAGCGGGCGCGGGCAACCAGGCGCAGCAGGGGATGCGGGCGCCGGTGATCGTGCAGGCCGGGTCGCCCCGTCTCGACAAGCGCGCCGGCATGCGGCGGTTCATCTGGGACCTCGCCCACCCCGGGGCCTGGGACACCAACCCGCAGCGCGCTGGGAGTGGCGGACCGCTGGCCGTGCCCGGGAGCTACCAGGTCCGGCTGAGTGCCGGCAGTTGGAGCGAAACGAAGTCGTTCCGGGTGCTGATGGATCCGCGGATCGCCAAGGATGGCGTGACCCTCGCCGACTTGGAGGGCCAGTTGGACTTGAGTCTCAGAGTCCGCGATGCGCTGGGCGAAGCCCGCATGGCGCTCCAGCGCGTGCGGGACGCCAAGAAAGGTCTTTCCCAGACCAGCGAGGGCTGGCGCCGTCTCGATGACGTGGAATCGCAGCTCGCCACCGCCTCAGCGGACGGCATCCGGTACCCGCAGCCCATGTTGATGGATCAGATCTCGTACCTGTACCGGATGCTCGCGCAGAGCGACCAGAGAGTCGGTCGCGACGGGCTGGAACGGTTCCAGGAGTTGCGGAAACAGCTGGACGCGCTATTGCAGCGGATTTCGGGGGCTGTGGACGGAAGTCGGTAACGGCAGGCAGATGGGGGAATGTCCGGGTGGGCGGATGGGAGGCGGAACCATCCGTCCGCCTATCCCACCATCCGCCTACTCTTCACAAGACCGGCAGGGCAACCCCGCCGCCACCCGCTCATCTCCCGGCCGCGACTCCCCGCACTGCAGGCATCTTAGGGCCGCCAGGGGCTTCCCGCTGGCCTCCCCGGGAAGCGGCTGATCCGGCTCCGGCGCCTCGTAGGGAGTACCCCGAAGGTCTCGCTGGCGCCAGCGACGCCCGCTGGTTCTACGGTACATGTCCTACTCCTCCGCTGGGGTGGGGAAAAGGCCTCCGGAGGGAGCTTACACACTTCTTGGAGTTTCTCAACCCCCCTAATGTAAGTCATTTATTTACAATATAATACGCGATACGCCTTGGGACCAAGCTGACCTCGAAAGCTTCTCCGGGCCGACTACGCTGCGACTTCTTCGACGGCGCGGATGAAGTCCTGAATCTCGAAGGGCTTGCTGAGGATTGGGCGCCCCGTGCGGGTGAGAAATTCCTGTACTTCGGGATCGTCGAACCAGGCACTCACGAACATGACATGCTTGGCGACCTCGGGGTGACGAACCTCGAGGAGCTGGTACATCCGAATCCCGTCCATCACGGGCATCATGATGTCGCTGATAACCGCCCGGAACTCTTCGCCCTCCAGCTTGGC
>Ga0214473_10010643_pt1 | contig 10807 bp, 13 predicted proteins | sample RVTome_7_FD_203509 | JGI IMG/M metagenome (GOLD analysis project Ga0214473, IMG submission 203509) | Soil microbial communities from uranium-contaminated site in the Upper Colorado River Basin, Wyoming, United States - RVT98D197 | ecosystem: Environmental > Terrestrial > Soil > Contaminated >... | reverse complement strand
GGAGGACATCGGTCTCGAAGGCCGAGGAGGGTATTTCGACGAATACGGCGTCATCCGCGACGTCGTGCAGAACCATCTGCTTCAGATTCTGGCCCTCGTCGCCATGGAGCAACCCGTTCGCCTGACGGCAAGGGACATAAGAGACGAGAAGGTCAAGGTCCTGCGTTGTGTCAAGCCGGTCGACCTGGAGCAGGTGGTTCTCGGACAGTACACCCAGGGAACGGACCCCAAGGGCGTCGTGAAACCGGGGTACACCGAGGACGAGGCGGTTCCGGACGAATCACGGACACCCACCTACGCCGCCGCCATCCTGAGGATCAACAATCGCCGCTGGGACGGAGTCCCCTTCCTCATTCGCGCTGGGAAAGGGCTCAACCGCCGAGTGACCGAGATCCGCATTCAGTTCCGCGAAGTGCCGGGCAACATTTTCTGTGACAGCAGAGCCTGTTTGGACTCCAACGAACTGGTCATCCGCATTCAGCCGGACGAATCCATCTCTTTTCGGATCATGAACAAAGTCCCCGGTCTGCGGATGGATCTAACGGAATCCGAGCTCGATCTTCGATACCAGTCTGCCTTCGAGTCGCTCATACCGGACGCTTATGAATGCCTGCTCCTGGACACGATCGAAGGCGACCGGAGCCTTTTCATCCGGGCCGATGAACTTGCCACGGCTTGGGACATATTCACTCCTTTGTTGCACGCGATTGAAGATCGGGAAATCCGGCCGGACCCTTACCCATTCGGAAGCACGGGACCCGAGAAGGCCCTGGAACTCGCAGGTCGGTGCAACGTGCGGTGGAGGGATTCCTGATGACGAATTCATCCTGGTTCATCACCAGTCGAGAGTTCTCCTCTTCCGCGGAACTGGCCGAGGCGACCGCCGGGGAGATCCTCTCGCTCGTCGCCGAGACGGGGGACAGACCCACCGCAGTCATGCTTTCCGGTGGAAACACGCCTCTGGCCGCTTACCAGAAGGTTGCTGAAGCGAAGGCCCGCGCACCGCACACGCTCCACGTCTTCTTCAGTGACGAACGGATGGTTCCGTCCGATTCCCCGGATAGCAATTATCGGAATGCCCTCCCGACGATCGACTCGCTGGGAATCCCCGCGGCGAACGTCCATGTCGTCCAAGCGGAGTTGCCCTTGACGGGCGCAGCGGATGCATACGATCGGGAGCTAGAGAGGTTTCTGGGCAACGACGGCAACATCCTCTTGGGCCTGCTGGGACTCGGCGCGGATGGTCACACCGCCTCGCTTTTCTCACCGGGCGACCTAAAACGAGGTCAGAAACGTCTCGCCATTCCGGTTCCGCGCGAAAAGGGACCGGCTCGTGTGTCAGTCACTCCCAAGCTACTCTCGCGAGTCGAGCGTCTTCTTTTCCTCGCAGTGGGACCTGAGAAGTGCGAAATCGTGCGGACACTGATCGAGGATCCGTTGAGCATCCCGGCGGGGCTCGCAGTCGCAAACCACCCGAACGTTCGGATCTGGTTCGCAAGGTGAAAATTCCGCGGCCGATCGGAAAGAGTTTGGAACCTGAGGATAACCCCAGCTTTCCGGTTCAAGGACCCCTACTTTGAGACCTCGGTCAGATCGAATGCGGGCTTCGGCTGGAAGAACCGGGAAACCAGGATCGATATACCGTAGAGAAGAAGTAGCGGAGCTGCCATGAGCAGCTGAGTCGCGGCATCGGGTGGTGTCAGAAAAGCGGCCACAATGAAAATCCCGAGAACGGAGTATCTCCAGTACCCGATGAGAAAGGCGGGCGTGAGGATTCCCAACATCGAAAGCAAGGCCGAAAGCACCGGGAGCTGGAACACGATCCCGAAAACCAGCAGCATCCGGAGGACGAAGCCGACGTAGTTTGCCAACGACCAGGCATTGACAGTGATGCCTTCCCCAAACTTGGCGAGGAGGGGAACGGCAACCCTGAGCATGCCGAAATAAGCAAAGAGCCCGCCCAGAATAAAAAACAGCCAGGAGCTCAAAATGAAGGGGCCTAGGAACTTCTTTTCATTCGGTTTGAGCCCGGGTTCGACGAAACGCCAAACTTGATACATGATGAACGGAAAAATGAGAAAGATGGCCGCCACGATGGCGACTTTCATGTACGCCACAACCGTTTCGGTAGGGGCCAGGCTCTGGAGCATCGAAACGCTCGACTGCGGCCTGAAGGTCACGAACGGCCCGACGACCGGGCTGAAGCCGATCTCGAGAGGAAACGTCTGAGCCCTTCCACGAATACCCGAATCACGAGCGTGGCGCGTGATGATTTCCAACAGGGGAGGGGCAAAATAGAAACCGATGACCACGGCGGGGCCGATGGCGTAAAGACAATAGACGATCCGGGTCCGCAGCTCTTCGAGGTGCTCCATGAAGGTCATTTCCACGTCGCGTGACATCAGTCGTAATCCTTGTCCTCCTCCCGAAGAGGGGCATCCTCAGGGGGACTCGACTCGGAAGTCTTTTCGCCGGAATTCTCGGCCTCACCCTTCTCTTCGGAAGCCGCACCGGAAGATTCCTCGCGCTCTTTGATTCTCTCTCTCTCGGATCGCGATCCCGCATCGACAATTTCGGCGGGTTCATCCTCCCTCGCCGGGGAACGATCGATGGCGGGCGTGGGCTTACGTGGCTTGGGGGGACGATAGTCCTCTTCCATGTAGAGGCCGCGTTTCATCTCTTCGCTGGCTTCCCGGACCATTTTCATCCAGCGACCCACCATTCGCCCGAGCTCCGGCAGTTTTCTCGGTCCCACGACCACGAGAGCGATCACACCGATGACCGCCAGTTCCATGGGACCGAGGTTGAGGAAATTCATCGCTTTCAGTTTTCCTTCTTCTATCTACGGAAATCAGCCTAATGCGTCCCCTCCGAGTTAGCAATCCGGTTGGGGGAACGCGCGTTGGGCGATCCGTCCGTTCCGGTTTACCCGCTCGTGCCGAAGGGAGCCACCCCCCCGAATCCCGCATCGGCCGTCCTCTGCGTCCATGTCCATGGTCCGTCTGGCAACGATCCCTGCACGGGGAATGGGGGCGAAAAACAGCTGGACAAGTCACCCGCATCAGACAACCATAACGGCATCGACGCCGGAAGGAATGGCGATCTCATGCGGTCGCCCGCAAAGAGGCGGGGCGGACCCGGGTTTCCGCCCCGCATTTGGCTTGCGCGTTCGACTCAGAAAACCCGAATGGATTGGAGCGCAGGCTGAAGAGGTCAAATGTGACAACGCCCGCAAAGGAAGCGCCCGACAGGAAGATTCAAAGGCCCGAGGGGACCCTTCGTCTTTTTTGGGCGGTCCCTCTTTGGGACGAATTCCGGCCGGGGGCGGAAGGACATTTCAACCGTCTCAAGGCTTACGGCTGGCCGCTCAAGTGGGTCCGACCCGAGAACTGGCACATCACCCTGAAATTTCTCGGCAACGTTCCCGAGACGGCAGTGACGGACCTCTCGGAGAGCGTTCGGGCGCAGGTTGCCGGGATTGAACCGTTCCGCATTGGTTTGGAGGGATTGGGAGGCTTTCCCCGGCTTTCACGGATGCGGGTACTTTGGGTTGGCGTCAAAGAAGGCAAGGAACCCCTCATCTCCCTGTCGAAGGGTGTCCATCGGGGCTGTTTGGCGGCGGGGCGCCCCGGCGACAGAAAAGAGTTCCAGCCCCACCTCACACTCGCCCGGTCGAAGGCAGATCCGGTTTCGGTAAACCTGCCGAGGGACCTGCTCTATGCGGCTTGGGGAGAGCGCCGCGTCGAGTCGGTCTTCCTCGTGAAAAGCACTCTCCAGCCATCGGGGGCGGTTTATGAAACTCTGACAGAGATCCCGATTGTCTGAATGGGTCTATTAGATCTCATTTCCAGAGGAACGTCACATCCTCTCGTCGAACCGCCACAGCCCCGCGTCCCGCGCCGCTTCGTAGGCAAGGCGCAGCTCCGCCGATGTGATTCGCCGGTCGATTTCAGGGTATTGGATGCCTCTCTTTCCCGTTCGTCCGACCTCGTTCTCGGGGTGATACTGCGCCATCACGTTCACCCAAGTGTCTTTCGAGAGATCGCCTGCCAACCACTCGAAAATCTGGGCTGATTCCTCCAGATGACCGGGCATCACCAAGTGGCGAACCAGCACACCCCGACGCGCCAGACTATCCGGACCGAACGTGAGGGAACCGACCTGACGGTGCATCTCTCGAATCGCTTCACGCGCGCGTTCGGGGTAGTCCTTGGCTTTCAGGTACTTGCGCGCACTCTCCTTTTCCCAGACCTTGAAGTCGGGCATGTAGATGTCCACAATGCCGTCGAAGAGCTTGAGCGATTCCACCGAATCGTAGGCGCTCGTATTGTAGACAATGGGCAGGTTGAGCCCGCGCGGGACGGCCTCGGCAACGGCCTCCAGAACCTGCGGCGCGACGTGCTCCGGGGTCACGAAGTTGATGTTGTGACACCCCCCCTGTTGGAGCGCCAGCATCAGGCGAGCGATTTCGGTTGCGGTGCATTCCTCACCGGAGGCGTTCTGGCTGATGTCCCAGTTCTGGCAAAACACGCATCGGAGGTTGCAGAGCCCGAAAAAGACCGTTCCGGAGCCTCTCCAACCGCGGAGGCAATCTTCCTCGCCCAGGTGTGGAAAAGCGCTGGTCACACGGGCGTAGCGGCCCGTGTTGCACACGCGCGTTTCGTTTTTCATCCGGTTGACATGACAGTTGCGCGGGCAGGCGCAGCAGTCCTCCAGCTCGGCGAGCGCCGCCTCAACGCGCGCCTGGAGCAAGCCCTTCCGATGAACGTCTTTGTAGGCAGGCTCGAAGGGATCCCGCAGGAAACGAGGGTCCGGTTTGGGAAGGCCGACTCGGAAGTGCATCTTGCCTCTGACTCTACCGAGGGGTCTTGCCCGGTGTCAACTTTTCCTCTGGCCTGCCCCCAGGTCGCGCGTTCCCTCGATGTTGACACCTGTGCCGGCCCCTCCCTAAACTCAGCGCTTGCATTTTCGGAGGTGTCGTCCAATGGCGAATGAACGAACCCTGATCCTCGTCAAGCCGGACGGGGTCAAAAGAGGGCTGACCGGCGAGATCATCGGCCGATTCGAAAAAAAAGGGCTGCGGATCGCGGGGATGAAGATGCTCCAACTGACTCACGAAATGGCGGAACGCCACTACGCCGTCCACAAGGAAAAGCCCTTTTTCGGGGAACTCGTCGACTTCATCACTTCCGGCCCGTTAGTGGCGATGGTCGTCGAAGGCCCGAGCGCCATCGCCCTGTGCCGGAAGATCATGGGGGCCACTCGTCCGGAGGATGCCGACCCGGGATCCATCCGGGGAGACTTCGCCACCGTGGTAACCGAGAATCTGGTCCATGGCAGCGACGGGACGGAAACGGCAGCTTATGAGATCCCGATCTATTTCGAAGACTCCGAACTGATTTGAGTCGTTCCCGCTGCGATTTCAGCGGAAGAGGAAGAAAATCCGTTTTCCCTGAGGAGAGAGAGAATGAGGAACCACCATCTGGTTGCAGGGATTGTCACGGCCCTGAATGTCTTGGGGAAGGGCCTCTTCATGGGAATGGGAGGTTTGTTTTTGATGACTGCACCGGCTTTGGGCGACTCCGTCCTCACTTGCGAGAGCGGCCTGGCGGATTACCAGGTCTTCCAGCGTTCTGAGGACGGCGCCGCGATCGTGAAGATGGAGGGCACGGCAACTCAGGGTGGAACGATCGTGGCGACCATCCTCGAAGGAGACAAACCGCTGGAGGGGTTCGACAAGGTGGAGGTCATCCGATCCGGGGAAGGCAAGTGGCGGGGCTCCTTGTCGGGTGTCCCCACGGGCGGCCCCTACACCGTTCGCATCGCCCTGCAGAATCCCGCCGGTGAGAAGGTTTCCGAGCTCGCGTTCTCCAACGTTCTCGTTGGCGATCTCTGGCTTCTGGCAGGCCAATCGAACATGCAGGGAGTGGGCGACATGGTCGACGTGGAAGCCCCCTCCGACCGGGTCAACGTGTTCCGCATGCGCCGGGAGTGGGACAACGCCAAGGAACCGATTCACCGTCTCTACGAGTCGCCCGATTCCGTCCACCTCATGGGCCAGCCCCAGCTTTCCAAAGAGGAGGCGGACGTCCGCGCGGCTAAAGAGGTCAAAGGCGCCGGGCTGGGTTTGCCTTTCGCGAAACAGATGGTCGCGCGGACCGGGGTTCCCCTCGGCCTGGTTGCGGTTGCGCACGGCGGGACCTCCATGAGCCAGTGGGACCCGAATCTTCGCGACAAGGGCGAGGCCTCGCTTTACGGTTCGCTGCTGCTGAGCCTGAAGGCGGTTGGCGGAAAGGTGGCGGGTGTCCTTTGGTACCAAGGCGAGTCGGACGCCGGCGACATGGAAACCGCCAACGCTTTCCCCGCGAAGTTCACCGCCCTCATACAGGCCATCCGGCAAGACGTCGGGAATCCGAACCTCCCCTTCTACTATGTCCAGATCTCCCGGTTCGTGGTCGACCACCCCGCCCCCCAGGCCTGGAACGCCGTCCAGGAACACCAACGACTGGCCGAGAAGACGATCCCGAACACGGGCGTGGTCTCGGCCATCGACCTGGCCCTCGACGATCTGATTCACATCGGGACCCCCGGCCTGAAGACCCTCGGTATCCGGCTGGCCAATCTCGCGGTCGGTCAGGTCAAACGGGGGCCGCGGCTCTCCCGGGTGGAGAAGCAACCCGCTGGGTTGAGGGTCGTATACGAAGAAGTCAACGACCGCCTGCTTCCCGAGAAACGGTTATCGGGTTTTTCGATTCGGGACGCATCGGATGTCAACTTGCCCCTCATCTACAAGCAGGAAGTCGATCCGGCCAGGCCCAACACGGTTCTCCTACACCTGTCCAAGGAAGCCCCCAAGGGGTCGCAGCTCTACTACGGTTACGGGACCGATCCTTTCTGCAACCTGCGGGATTCCGAAAACATGGCCGCTTTGGCCTTCGGTCCGGCGCCGGCGCCGGAATAGCCGGCAGGCACGCGCCCCGCCGCGAAGCTTTCCTCGTAGGGAAGTGGGATCGGCCTGGAGGGGTTTTCACGAATGGAGCAGTGGCCACGCGGAGGGCGCGGGAAGGCGCTCTGCGACCTCTCCCCAGGTGGAGCCCTCCACGCTCCAGACCAGTCCTTCCAAATCGGCGATTGTCTTCCGACTATCCTGTGCTATTCTTCCCTTGGAATTCCAAGGAGTCCGGGTAATGGATCCTGGAACTGGCGGGGCATAGCGACGTCAAGACTTCGATGATCTATTCCCACGTCCTCAACCATGAGGCAAGGGCGTCAAGAGCCCTGTGGATGACTTGTAGAGGGATAGTCCGGTGTATTATAGAGACACTATCTATCACCCCATTCGAATTGTCACGGGGGTCTTGCCGTGCTACGGATATATATGACTCATGGAGACTTCGGCCTCGGCTGTTATACCGTAACTTTTCGGGCCAAGGGTTTTATAGAGAAACCATGTAGTCATTGTTCGGCAAGAGGAGAATAGGCGTGAAGGTTGATTTGAGTGATGCTTTCCATTGGGGTTTCGGTAGGGGCTTCTGGTATGCGGACCCTATCAAGGAAACAGAAGGTCTTACCGAAGATGAGCTCTATTGGTCGCCTGCTCCTCAAATACAATGCATACTCTGGCATGTCGGTCATATTACACATAGGGAGCGCTTTCACATAAAGTGTCTGCTTGAAGGTAAGAACGAGGAGGACGTAATCCCTGGGAAACACTCGGTCTTCTTTCACGATGCCTACGACGTACAGACGTTCAGAAATAGGTGTCCCCAGCCAGATCAAGTTATGGGTTGGGCCAGAGAGGTCCGTTGGGAATCCCACGAGTTCATTTCCAGGTTGACACCGGAACGATACAATGTGGTTCCGGTTTCGTCGTTTGAAGGGAACTCCATAGCCCGCGTATTGATTCAAACCGTCGGTCATACTGGCTTGCATATAGGGAGGATCCAACTCCTGCGGATGATGATGCAAGGCGAGGATGTATAAAGCTGAGCCACTGCGTTGAACGGACGCTGTCGCGCCGCTCAAGCATGGCGTTGGGCAATAGGAGGAGATCGAGAGACGTGACAACGAAAGAGAAAATCAAAGAGCTGATCGAAGAGCAACCCGACGATGCCAGCTACGACGAGATCATACGCGAGTTGGCATTCGCGCGGATGGTCGAGCGGGGCCTTGCGGACGCTCGCGAGGGACGCGTCGTCTCCAATGAGGAGATGGGAAAGCGCATCCGCCTATGGCAGAGATAAGGTGGACTCAAGAGGGAGCCACCTGGCTCGAAGACATTTACAGATACATCGCACAAGAGAATCCGCCTGCTGCGGGAAAGGTGGCGCAAGGCATCTACGACAAAGTGCAGGTCCTGTCCGCGTTCCCGGAAATCGGATACCGCTACCGGAGAACGCCCGACGGAGACATCCGGGTGTTGCTGTATGGGCACTATCGCATCGCGTATCTCGCGCGCAAGGAGGGTGTCGTTGAGATACTCGGGATTTTCCATGGTGCTCTGGAGATAGATCGATACCTGTAAGACAATGCCAAACAAGGAGTCCCAGCCGATTTGGGATTGCCGCGCGCTTTCAGCACACGGCAATCCCAAACGGCTGGACTCTGACGTTAGCACCTCGACACCATTCATAACGCTCGGGAAAACCCTTCACCTCCCCACCGGCACGTCCTTTGCGCACCTCCCCTTTCTTCTCTCCCCGGCTGTGGGAGTCTGGAGTCCGGAGTCTCGAGCATTCGGACGAGACGGCGGTGTTCAAGAAATTTCCGGAGGGTTACCCGGCCTTCGTCGAGGAGCTGCCGGGAGCCAATACGCAGGGAGAAACCCTCGAACAGGCTCACGGGAACCTGGTCGAGGCGGTCCAGCTCGTTCTTGAAGCCAACCGCCGGCTTGCAGAGGAATCGATTGCCGGCGAAGACGTGATTCGCGGGCCGTTCGCGTTTCCCGCGTCGTGAAAGGACGGGTTCTGAATCCCATTCTCTACTCCGACGCAAGGAAGATCGGTGCACTGACCGTGCTGTTGCCCAGATCCTGTTTAAGGTGCAATATGATACGAACGGACAAATCGGAAGGATGGGGGAAAATCGAACTTGAAAAGCGTTCTCAGATTCATAACGGAGATGGACGGAAGGAGCGCAGCCGTCTACGGCACGTCTCTTTCATTGATTGTTTTGCTGGTCGACTATATCACGGGAAAAGAGATTCACTTCCCAATCGTCTATCTCCTTCCTGCTGGGATAGCCGCATGGAAAAACCAAAAGACGCTGGCCTACGCAACAGCGGTATTGCTCCCAGCGATCCGAGTCGGATTCCACTTTCCTTGGCATGAGACCGAGTCGCTTTTCGCCGCAGGCGTCAATGCTCCGATCATAGCGACGGTCCTTGTTTTTTATGTTTATCTGGTGGACAGAATTGCCGCGCAGACGAGAGAGCTGGAAAAGGAGGTCCGAACGCTGGAAGGCATCCTGCCGATCTGCGCCTCCTGCAAGAGAATTCGAGATGAGAAAGGGGAATACGAGCAGATAGAAGTTTATATCTCGGAACACTCGGAGGCCTCTTTTTCTCATGGCATCTGTCCGGAGTGTGCGAGAAAACTGTATCCCGAGTATGTCCAGGACGAAGACGGTGAGAGTCGCCGATCGCCGTAGGCGGACAACGGTCCCTCCTTGTGGAAGTGGGACGGTCTTTCGGCCACCAGGGGCGATTGAAGGAAGCACTGGGTTTCTGGGGTGGAGGCGAGGAAGGCGCAGACACCTTATCCAACGTCCCGCATCCCTTTCACGGGAAACGGAGGCGGGTCCACGTCTTCGAGAACTCCGCCGTTCGCCACCGACTTGGATGCAGCCCCCAGGTAAAGGAGGTTCTGGACCAGCGGTGGCCTGGCGCTTCATTCCACGGTGGGCTTTCAAAGCTTTCCACAACCCGATAATCTCCGTACTACGCCCCTGTTTCCGGGCCGTTCCAATCCACTTGGAGATCGCTGGTGGTAACGATTCGACGGGCGAAGCCGGAAGACAACCGAACCATTGCCATGCTGTGGATGGAGATGATAAGCGACCACATCGACCGGGACCCTCGTTTCGAGGTCAACGAAGACGCGGAGGAAACCTATGCCGAATATGCGAGAGGGATGTTGGATAACCCGGATACGGCGGTCTTCCTGGCCGAGGAGGAAGGGGAGAGCGTTGGGTACGTTCTGGCTCTTGTCTTGGACAACCCTCCTGTTTTCCAGCTCGGACGGTACGGCTTCGTTGGCGAAATGGTGGTGACCTGCAAACACCGGAGAGGCGGGATTGGCCGCATGTTGTGGGACCGGGCGAGACGCTGGTTCAAGCGGAAAGGGGTCTCGGTGGTCCAGCTCAACGTTTCCGAATCCAACCTTGAAGGGAAAGCCTTTTGGAAATCCGTGGGCTTCGAGGACTTTCTGGAGGTCAAATGGTGCGAGCTCGATCGGGAAGGAGAAACATGATTCCTCTGAAAGCGATCCTCCAGACAACCCGCCCGAGACAATGGTCCAAGAACGCCTTCGTCTTTGCCGCCGTTGTATTCGCGCCCCGTTTGAACGACGCGACCGCCATCGCCAGGAGTCTGCTGGGTTTCGCGGTTTTCTGTCTGTCCGCGGGTGCGGTCTATCTCATCAACGACATCCGGGATGCCGAGAAAGACCGCCTGCACCCGACAAAGAAGAATCGTCCCATCGCAGCGGGTCGCCTTTCCGCGGGGATGGCGACGGCATCCGCCCTGGCGTTGTTTCTTTTCTCTCTAGTCGGCGCCTTGTTTCTGGGGTACCGGTTCGCAGGAATCGTG
>Ga0214473_10010642_pt1 | contig 10808 bp, 7 predicted proteins | sample RVTome_7_FD_203509 | JGI IMG/M metagenome (GOLD analysis project Ga0214473, IMG submission 203509) | Soil microbial communities from uranium-contaminated site in the Upper Colorado River Basin, Wyoming, United States - RVT98D197 | ecosystem: Environmental > Terrestrial > Soil > Contaminated >... | reverse complement strand
ATCCACGCGATCAGCCCGTCGACACATGGGCTACAAAGCCCCGAAATCGTGTCAAGGCGACCCGGCTTTCATAGTTTCTTCGGGGCTGGCTGAAACCCGACCGCTCACATGCCGGCGGCGAAAATGCTTGCCGCCTAAACTGTCACGGACCCGCTGCGACAAGCTCACGCAATCCGATCTCGCACGATCCCTCGCAGGGGGCTAGAATCCCCTTCGCGCGCCCCGCGCCCGCCGCGAGCGCGGCCGGTTCGCCGCCCGATGGATGGAAGGACTCCTGACCCAATGAGCAGGACCGGCCTTGTGGCACGTCATGCCCCGTTTCTAGCGGCCATGATGCTCGGTGGATGCCATGCCGCCCTGGTGGGCGACACCGACCGCGACGTGTACCGCCTGATCGACGAGCGCCAGCGGGCGGCGCTGGGTGCCGCGTCCGATGTGCGGATCGATACCGAAACGGATGCGAACCCCACCAGCGAACGGATGTACCGGTTCAACCCGCGCCCGGTGGGGAACGAGATTCCCGAGGCGTTCCAGACCCCGCGGCCCGTGGCTCAGCCCGGCGGCTCGGGAGACCGCGCCCCGGAGGCCCCTGGCCAACCCGAGGGGGCCGCGTCGGAGATTTTCCCGGCGATTTTTCCCGACGAGGTGATCGATCAGGTTCAGGTGTTCGGGCTGCGCGAGGCGCTGAGTTACGCCATGGGCCACGCCCGCGCCCTGCAAAGCGCCAAAGAAGACCTCTATCTCGCCGCCCTCGATTTGACCCTCGAACGCCACCTCTGGACGCCGCAGTTCGTCGCCGAGGCGCAGGCCGACGTCCGCTATGCGGACGCCGGCGGGCTCCGTGACGAGGAGCGCACCTTTACCGCGCTGAGTGACCTATCTGTGTCACAACGCCTCCCCTACGGCGGGGAAGTCGCCGCTCGGGTGGTGGGGACGCTGGTCCGCGACCTCAACGAGCACGTCGCCTTCGGCGAGAGCGGCAGCGCCATCCTCGAGGCCGACATCCCTTTGCTTCGCGGGGCCGGCCGGGTTGCCTACGAGTCGCGGTACGCCGCGGAGCGCGAGCTCATCTACGCCGTGCGGACCTACGAGCGCTTTCGCCGGACCTTCCTCGTCGACGTCGCCGCGGAGTATTTCAACCTTCAGCGGCTCAAGGCCGCAATCGCCAACACCTACAAGTCCTATCAGAGCCGCAAGCAGGCCTGGGAGAAGGCCGATTTCATCAACCGCATGGGGCGAAGCCCGACCATCTTCGACGCGCCCCGGGCCAAGTCCAGCCTCCGCGAGTCCGAGGCCGCCCTGGTCAGCGCCAAGGAGCAGTACCAATTCGCCCTGGACCGATTCAAGATCTTTATCGGCATGCCCGTGCAAACCCGGCTGGACGTACTGGACCAGGAGGCCGACGAGGCCAGCCGCTCGCTCGACCGCCTGCGGCCCGCGGTCAGTGAGGATCTCGCCCTAGAGACCGCCCTCAAGTACCGGCTCGACCTGCTCAACCGGGTGGACGCGGTCGACGACGCCAAACGCGGCGTGGTCATCGCCAGGAACCAGATCCTGCTCGATCTGGATCTCACCACGGACTGGGCCGTCAACAGTGACCCCGAGCACCTCAACACCGCGGATCTGAGCGTCGAGCGGTACGAATGGAACGCGGGGCTGCAGCTCCGTCTGGACGATCGCAAGGCCGAGCGCAACGCCTACCGGGCGTCGTTCATCGCCCTGCGGCAGGCCGAGCGCCAGCACGAGGAGTTTGAGGACACCGTCCGGTCCGAGGTCCGCCGGGCCATCCGGGTGATCGAGCAGCAGACCAGCCTGCGTGAGATCCAGGCACTCAACGTCGAGGAGAACGATTTCCGGCGGGCCGCCGCCCAGGCTCAGTTCGACCTGGGTAAGTCCACCAACCAGGACGTGGTCGACGCCGACAACGACCTTCTTTCCGCCCGCAATGAGCTGGCCAACGCCGTGGCTGCGTACCGCGTCGCCATCCTCAACTTCCGGCGGGACACGGACACACTGCGCTTCAGTTACGACGGCGAATTGATGACCGGCCCCAACGAGCCCCCGGCCGGGGATTGAGGCCGCCAGGCGCCCTCGTCCACTGTTCCCTGGGCTTCCGCCCGTCGCGTTTCGGGGGGAATCGGCGGCGCCGCGGTAGGCCGCAATCGTGGTAGGCTCGGTTGCCGGCCACGGATTCGCGTTCCGGGCGAAAGTGCCTTCCTCGCCTGCCTCAACACAAGTTTCGACCGCCCCGGTTTGGTGATCCGGACTAGGCGCGGTACGCTAGGGTGACAGAATCCTGGTGCTCCGCGCGGACCACCCCGCGCATGCGAGGAACCAGCGTCTGCCCTGTGGACCACCCAGGCGGCGACGCGGACTCCTTCTCGCTTCATGCGGGACGCTCGTCGCGATTGCGGACACCACGCGGAGATTGGCCCGATGACGACGGTCGTGAGTTCACCCGCGACGGAAACTCGAAGCGAGAGCGGGACGGGTACACCTCGCCCCGCGGAACGCGTCCGCGGGCGGCGCGGCCGGTCGGCGTTCTTCTACGTCGGCATCGTCTGCATCATCGGAGCCATCGGTGCCGCCGCCTCCTGGGCCACGGCGCGCTGGTCGGCCACTGCCGGGCAGGAGGCCGACGTTCGCAAGTACACCGTCGGCCCGCAGACCTTCAACGTGGTTCTCAAGGAGAAAGGCGAGCTGAAGGCCGCGAAGTCCACCGACGTCGCCTGCGAGGTGGAGGGCCGCAGCACCATCATCTGGCTGGTCGAGGAGGGCACCGCGGTCAAGGAGGGTGACCTGCTCGTCGAGCTGGCCAGCGACGAAATTGAGGACCGAATCCGCCAGGAAGAGCTCAAAGAAGCCAACGCCATCACCGCCTATGAGGCGGCCAAGACCGAACTGGAGATCCAGCGCGACAAGAACGCCAGCGACGTCCGCAAGGCCGACCTGGAGATCGAGCTCAAGCAACTCGAGTTGGAGCGTTACGAGAAGGGCGACTGGGCCCAGAAGCTCAAGGACGCCGACATCGCCATCCAGGAGGCGGAGATGATGCTCGAGCGGCGCAAACAGGACTTCGACGCCGCCCAGGAGCTGCTTACCCGACAGTTCATCACCCAGACCGAGTACGACGAGGACGAGTTCAACTACAACAAGGCCATCTGGGAGGTGGACAAAGCCAACAGCGCAAGGGCCGTCTTGGAGAAATACACCCACGTCGCCGACCTGCGGCGGAAGCAGTCCGACCTGGAAGAGGCCCAGAAGGAGCGCGAGCGCGTGGCCAAGAACGCCGAAGCCGAGGAAACCAAGAAGCTCCGCGACGTCGAGGGCAAGCGCAAGGAGCTCGAGCTCATTCAGGACCAGCTCGCCAAACTCCGCCTGCAGAAGCAGAAATGCCGCATCACGGCCCCCACCCGCGGCTTCGTGGTGTATTACGCCGGCGACGGCGGGGGCCGCTTCAGCATGGGCGGCGAGGGGCAGATCAAGGAGGGCGCCGAAGTCCGCGAGCGGCAGATCCTGATGCAGTTACCCGACACCTCCGCCATGGTCGTCACCGTGCGGATCCACGAAGCCAAGACCGACAAGCTAGAAAGCGGACAGCACGCCACCGTCGACGTCGAGGGATTGCCGGGCAAGCGCTTTACCGGCACGGTGACCAAGATCGCCGTCTTGGCCGACACCCAGAACCGCTGGTTGAATCCCGACCTCAAGGAATACGAGACGGAGATCACCCTCGATCCCTCTGATGTCCCGTTGAAGCCGGGCGCCACCGCCCACGCGGAGATCCTGGTGGAGACCGTCACCGACCGATTGGCCGTTCCGGTGCAGTCCATCTACGCCAAGACCGGGAAGCGCTACGTGTTCCGGTCGCGCGGGGGAGAGATCCAGCCCGTGCCGGTGACGCTCGGCCCCATCGGCACCGAGTGGGCCCAGATCGACGAGGGGCTGGCCGTGAACGAGCAGATCCTGCTGGCCCTCAGCGACGATCACAAGCGGATGATTCCGGACGCACCGGCTCGGGCGGGCGTCCCAGGCATGCCCGAGAACCATGCCCCGACGTCAGAAGCACAGCGCGGTCAAGCCGGGGCCGCCCCGGCAGAGCGGCCCCGTGAGGGCAATGCCCCGCGGCCAGATGGCCGGAAACGTGGTCCCCGGGGCGACCGAAGTTCTTCGACGAGGCCGACAGCTCCGTAGCGATCATCGCCGTGCCCATCGCCGCCCTTCGCCAGCTCACCAAGATCTACGGCGACCCCGACAGCCGCGTCCGGGTGCACGCCCTGCGTGGCCTCGACATCGACTTCGAGGAGGCCGAATCGGTGGCCATCTGCGGCCAGAGCGGCTCGGGCAAGAGCACCCTCATGAACCTGCTGGGATGCCTCGACCGTCCCACCGGCGGTCAATATCGCCTCGGCGATGTCGACGTCGCCGACCTCAATGACGATCAGCTCTCGGACATCCGTGGGCGACGAATCGGCTTCATCTTCCAGAACTTCAACCTCATCCCCCAACTGACCATTCTGGAGAATCTCGAGGTCCCGCTGTTCTACCAGGGCTGTCCCCAGAAGGAGCGCCAAGACAAGGCGAGCGTCCTCGTCGAGCTTGTAGGCCTGTCCGATCGTGCGGCCCATCGCCCCAGCGAGCTCTCCGGCGGACAACAACAACGCGTCGCCATCGCCCGAGCGTTGATCAATGACCCGTTGCTCATCCTGGCGGACGAACCCACCGGGAACCTGGACACGGCCACGGGGGCCATGATTCTGCGCATCTTCGACGATCTGAGGGAACGGGGAAAAACCATCATCGTCGTTACCCACGAGCAGGACGTGGCCGAACATTGCGAGCGCATCATCACCCTGCGTGACGGCCAGATTCTGACCGATGCGCGGACGCATTAGCCCCCGCGCTGATCGGTCGTCGAAGGCGAACGGGCCTGGCTCGTGCCGATCTGCACCCTGGCCGAATTCGTCGTCGTTGCCACGACCTTCTGGGATCGGTCTCTTGGCGCGGGCTTCCCGAGCCGACGCGACTACGATCGCCTTCTCGCCGTACCGGGTCGGACCGCCGGCATCCATCCCCCAAACAGCCGGCTTCAGGCACCATAGTTCGGCCGTTTTTGCATGTCCGATAAGTCAACGATGAGCGCCTTGGCGGTGTTAACAAATCTATAACTATTTGTCGCCGTTAAACTTAAAACGGATCCCAGCCGCGCGGACTCCACGGACCTTCCGCTGAAGAAAAACGACTTCCTCGACCGAAAATACCCAAACCGTGAAAATGGTGTATACTTCCGAGATTACCCAATTTTACAACTCGCTCACGAGGGTGTAAGAAACCAGGCGCGGTGCTCGTTACTCGATACCCCGACACGGAGCCATAACGATGCAGAAGCGGGAAACGTCCGTCAACAAAATGTGGAAGAGCTACTTGTCCAGCCGATCGGTCGAGATGCGCAATCGAATCGTCGTACACTACAGCGGACTGGTGCACACCCACGCCGCTCGGCTTTCGCGCAAGCTCCCCGCACAAGTCTCGTACGACGAGATTTGCAGCGCCGCGTTTGACGGACTCATCGAGGCGGTGGAAGCCTACGATCCCACCCGGCAGGCCAAGTTCGAGACCTTCTGTCAGCAGCGCATCTCCGGAGCGGTGATGGACTGGCTGCGCAGCCTCGACCCGCAGAGCCGTACGGTGCGGACGTTTGAAAAGCGCCGTATGATGGTCAAGGAGGCCTTGGGCACCGACAACGACTTCGGGCCCTCCCAAGGCGATCTAGCCAGGCGGTTGGACATGAGCATCGACCGCTACGATTATCTTGCCCGCCTGTCTCAACTCGGCAAAGAGGTTCACCTCAGTGCCATGGAGCCCTCCGACGACCACCGCAGTCAAGGCTCTTCGCACTCCTGGGACATCCGCGACAATCGCTGCGAGGACCCCGCCGTCAAGGTGTCGCGTGAGCTGCTGACCGAGCATCTCACCAAGGGGTTGGCCCGCGAGGAACGGCTCGTGTTGATCCTGTACTACTTCGAGGAAATGACCATGGCGGAGATCGGCGCCGTGCTCGCCCTGTCTGAGTCGCGGGTCAGCCAGATCCACAAGGAGATTCTCCAGCGGCTCCGCCATCGCTTCAGAGGGTCGGTTTGCGAAGAGCTGGTCGCGTAGCTGCGTCTGGGCCGGGCCGGCCGCGAGCCCCCCCGCCGGCCGGGACGCCCGATCCGAGACGCGACCGTGAGGGAGCGGATACCGCGAGCCCGCCGGCCGGGAGGGACGCCCCCGGCGTGTCGCTGACCCTTGTCGGTCACGGATGGCGGATTTACGATCGCCGCCGTGAGCCGGACCATCTACCTTCTCGCAGCGTACGATGGGACGGAGTTCCACGGCTGGCAACGCCAGCCCGGCATGCGCACCGTCCAGGGCGTGCTTGAAGACGCTCTCCGCCGCGTATTGCGCCACGACGTTGCCCTGGTCGGCTGCGGGCGGACGGATGCCGGCGTTCATGCCGCCGGGCACGTCAGCAGCTTCGCGACCACCGCGTCCATCGAAACCTCGAAGTTGCGCCACGCCATCGGTTCACGTCTGCCCACCGACCTGGCCGTGTTGGAGGCCCGGGAGGTCCATCCGGACTTCCACGCAACGCAGAGCGCCGTGAGCAAGCTCTACCGCTATCGCATCCACCACGGCCAGCGCCGGCCGGTGGAACGGGACCGCCAGCGCTATGCGTACCATTGCTGGCACGCCCTGGACGAACTCCGCATGGCCGCCGCGGCGCGCCACTTCGTGGGGCTGCTCGACTTCTGCGCCATGACCCCGGTTCAAAACAGGCGCGAGACCACTGTCCGCCGTGTTTTGCGCTGCGACGTCGCACGCCATGGAGACGAGGTCCGCATTGACGTGGAGGGCGACGGGTTCCTGTACCATCAGGTCCGCACCATGGCGGGGACTTTGATCGACGTAGCCCGCGGCATCAACCACCCGGACGATGTCCCGGAGGTCTTGGCCAGCCGTGATCGTAGCCGGGCTGGACCCACGGCGCCGGCCCATGGGCTGTGCCTCCGTTGGGTGCGTTACCCCCCTGAACTGCTGGGGTCGCCCGCGATCTGCGAGCCCGGCCTGCCGCCGGCGGCCGGATGAACTCGACCGCGGCAACGCGACGGACCGGTATGAACGTCTGCCATGTCATCACCCGTCTCATCGTCGGCGGAGCCCAGGAGAACACCGTGCTGACCTGCCGCGGCCTCGTCCAGCGCGGGCACCGCGTCACGCTGGTTGCGGGGCGGGAAACCGGCCCGGAGGGATCGCTTTGGGGCCACGCCGAGGCCTGCGGCGCCGAATTGGTCCGGCTCGACGACCTCCGCCGGCGGGTCAATCCGTGGTGCGATTGGCGGGCCGGCCGCGGGTTGCGAAGGTTGTTCGAGCGCCTCCGGCCCGACGTCGTCCATACCCACAGCAGCAAAGCGGGGATCCTCGGTCGATGGGCCGCGGCACGCGCCGGCGTGCCGGTCATCGTCCACACCATTCACGGCATGAGCTTCAACCGCACACAGCCCGTGGCGGTGCGTTGGCTTTACCGCTCACTGGAACGGTGGGCGGCGTGGGAGACGACGGCTTTCATCGCCGTCGCCGAGGCGATGGTCGATCAGGCCGTCGCCGCCCGCCTCGCCCCGCGCCCACGATTCGCCACCATCCGCTCGGGAATCGAGACCGACCGGTTCCAGCCCCGTCCTGAGGTGCGGGCGAGGGTTCGGAAGGCGTGGGGCGTGCCCGATCACGCCGTCGTGGTTGGTACGATCGCCCGCCTCTTTCGCGACAAAGGCTACGAGGAAATCCTCGCGGCCATGCCCTCGGCCGTCGTCCAGGTGCCGGCGCTCCGCTTCGTTTGGATCGGGGACGGGGCCTACCGGGGCAGGTATGAGGCGCGGCTTAACCGGCTCGGGCTCCAGGACCTTGTGCACTTCGCCGGCCTGGTGCCCCCGGAGCAGGTCGCCGATCACGTGAACGGGTTTGACCTGCTCCTGCACGCCTCGCGATGGGAAGGCCTACCGCGATCGGTGGTGCAAGGACTGCTCTGCGAGGTTCCGGCAGTCTGCTTCGACAATGATGGCGCGCCCGAGGTCGTCGTTCCAAACGAGACCGGCGTTCTGGTTCGGCTGGGCGATGTGGAGGGGCTAAGTGCCGCCGTCGTCCGCCTGGCGACGGATCCACCCCTCCGCCAGACGCTCGGCCGACGCGGGCGGGCCCGGTGCTTGGGCGAGTTCGACTGGGCCAGAATGGTTGATGAAATTGAGCGGCTTTATGACCGGTGCCGCGAAGCGGCGGATGGCGCCGTTTTTCCGGACTTGTCAACGTCTTGGCCCGTTGATAGAAGGGATCGATAGAATTTCCAGCCTTGCACCACCGAGCGGCTGCACCGGATTGGCGGTTCAGGCCGGTAAATCGTCAACGCGCACCGTGCTCTCGCTCGATAAGTAACGCATGCCGTCGTTCCGGGCGGCCATCGGCAACGATGGGCGACGCGAGCCGCTGTCGTGCGGGGAAAACGGGCCGAGACCGTCCCCGCCCGTGGCGGGCACGGTTGACCGGCCTCTCGCGTTGCGCGATAACGCATGCAATGTGACTGTTGTTAAGCCTAACGGAGATTTTTCGTGATGGATAAGTCAATTCGTCGAGCTTCGCTGGGTCCGCGCCAGGTCCGGTGGATGGGAGTGCTGGCATTCTGTCTGCTCATGGCCGGCGGCGGCCTGGTCGCCTGCGTCCCGCAGCGATCCGGCGACGGCAACACCAACGACAACACCGACAACGGCAATGACAACACACCACCGACGGACAACTGCCCGGGCGTCGACAATCCCGATCAGGCGGACGGCGACGGGGATGGCGTGGGAGACGCCTGCGACAATTGCGTGGCCGTCGCCAACGCTACCCAGGTCGACGCCGATGGCGACGGTCTCGGGGACGCGTGCGACAATTGCATCGACGAGTCCAACCCCGATCAGACCGACGAGGATAGCGACAGTGCGGGCGACGCCTGTGACAACTGCGAGGGGCTCGCGAACTCCTCGCAGGCCGACGCCGATGGTGACGGTCTCGGCGATGCTTGCGACAACTGTCCAGAGTCGGCCAACCCCGAACAATCTGATGCCGACGGCGATGGGTTCGGAGACGCGTGCGACAACTGCCCGGCCGTGGGCAACGCGGACCAAGCCGACGCCGACAACGACGAGGTCGGCGACCTGTGCGACAATTGCGTCGACGCCGCCAACCCCGACCAGCTCGAGAACGACGCTGACGGCGTGGGCAACGCCTGCGACAACTGCATTAACGTCCCCAACGCTGATCAGGCCGACTCCAACGGCGACGGCGTCGGCGATCCCTGCCAGGGCGACCGCGACTCGGACGGGGTGCCGGACGAAACGGACAATTGCCTTAACACCGCCAACGCGGATCAGGCGGAGGCGGACGGTGATGGTTTCGGCGACGCCTGTGACAACTGCCCGGCGTCCGCCAACCCCGATCAGGCGGACTTCGATGGCGACAACGTGGGCAACAGTTGCGACAACTGCCCGGAGGACGCCAACCAGGACCAGATCGACACCGACGGCGACCTCATCGGCAACGCCTGCGACAACTGCCCCGACTCGGACAACCCCTTCCAGGTCGATGCCGATGGTGACGGCATCGGCGATGCCTGCGACAATTGCATCGACGTGGCCAACGCCGGCCAATCGGACGCCGACGGAGACGGATTCGGCGACGCTTGTGACACGGACGGCGACGGAAATGGCAACGGCAACGTTCCGCAACTCCGCGTGGACATCAGCGCGGCAATCGGCGGCGACTTCCCCTGCGACGATGTGACCCTCACCGCAACCGTCAGCGGTGCAGCCGGCGCCGTGGTGGCTTGGTCCGGCGACACCAATCTGGTCAACGGATTCTCCGCACCCGGCAGCGGCACGGTGGCCACCTTCAGCGTCGACGAGGTGCCGGCGGCGTTCGAGTTCACGGCCACGGCGAGCGCCACCGGGGCGACCAGCGGCTCCGACACCATCGCCCTCGCGCTGGCAGGTTTCACCAAGACGAGCGGTGCCGCCCAGCCAGGCCAGACCGTGACGTTGTCCCTGGACGACTTCGTGCCGGCGAGTTGGGGCGACACCGCGGACTGGACTCAAACAGCCGGACCGGGGGTCAATCTCAACGATGCGGGCGGCGGTTCAGCGAGCTTCGTGGCGCCGAACGTCGCCGAAAGCTCCGTCCTTGCGTTCGAGGTAAGCACGGACGGCTGCGCCCTGGGCCGGCTCACCGGCGCCGCCAGCGTCCCGGTTCAGGTGGCCACGGTAGTGCTTGACCTTCCTGACGCAATCAGCGAGGGCACGTTGATCGACCTGGCGGACTTCACCACCGTGACAGGAGCCCCAGGCAACTTCCTGGCCCTCTATTTTGCCGAGGAGCAGTTGCCGCCCGGCGTCGTTCAGATTGACCAGGCCGCCGGAGAGCTGGAGGTCATCTCCGGCGCAGGTCAGAACGTTACCATCATGGTCGACGTGTTCGCGGCCGCGGGGCTGCTCGGAGAGACATCCGACACCTTCGCGATTGTCGCTGCGAAACCCCGCTGATCGCCGACCCGGGCGGTCGACGGAACATGCTCCGGGACCGGTAAGCTGCCCGGTGCGTAAGGCATCGATCGGTCCCCGCTTGCCCGGATTGGTCCTGTAAAACACTACCGCGTCGCCATTCACCCGATGCTGCTGTGCGCGTTTCCATAAAGAGCCACTGCATTTTTGGCATCATTCATCTGAATAGAAGAGATTCAGTGC
>Ga0214473_10010641_pt1 | contig 10809 bp, 11 predicted proteins | sample RVTome_7_FD_203509 | JGI IMG/M metagenome (GOLD analysis project Ga0214473, IMG submission 203509) | Soil microbial communities from uranium-contaminated site in the Upper Colorado River Basin, Wyoming, United States - RVT98D197 | ecosystem: Environmental > Terrestrial > Soil > Contaminated >... | reverse complement strand
GACGGTCCGCAGCTTCTCGGCTTCTTCATCCGGGATGTCCACGTCGAACTCCTTCTCGAAGGCCATCACGAGCTCGACGGTGTCGAGGCTATCGGCACCAAGGTCCTCCATGAAGCTGGCGTCGTTGGTCAGCTTCTCGCGCTCGACGCCCAACTCCTCGACGATGATGTCCTTAACCTTTTCCTCCAAGTCGCTCATGAGGTCCTCTGGGAAAGAGTAGGTGGATGGTTACATCACCAGACCGCCGTCAACCACCAAAACTTGGCCTGTAATGTAGTCGGCTAGGTCGGAAGCGAGAAAGAGCACAACGCCGGCGATGTCACCCGGGGTCCCCAGGCGGCCGAGCGCGATCTGGTCGGTCAATACCTTGCGGGCCGGCTCGGGCAGGCCACGGGTCAGGTCGGTATCGATGAACCCCGGGGCCACGGCGTTCACCAGCACGTTGCGCGAGGCAAGCTCCCGGGCCACGGCCTTGGTGAGCCCGATCAGGCCCGCCTTGGACGCGGCGTAGTTCGCCTGCCCCCGATTGCCCGTGAGGCCGATGACGCTGGTGACGTTGATGATCCGGCCCCAGCGCCGCTTGATCATGGTGCGTCCCACCAGCCGCATGGTGTTGAACGCGCCCTTGAGATTGGTATCCTGCACCGCGTCCCAGTCCGCCTCACCCATCCGCACCAGCAGGCCGTCCTTGGTGAAGCCCGCGTTGTTGACCAGGATGTCCACCGGTCCTAGGTCTTTCTCTACCCGGGCCACGGCCACCTCGACCTCCGCCGTGATGCCCACGTCCGCCCGCACCGCCAGCGCCCGACCCTTGCCGGTCAACGCCGACAATGCCTCCTGGGCCCGCGCCAAATCACGCCCCAGGATGGCCACGTCGGCCCCGGCCCCGTACAGCCGCGCGGCAATGGCCTGGCCGATCCCGCGGGATCCGCCCGTCACCAGGGCCACTCTGCCACCCAGATTGATCGTCATGCCGCCTGCTCCAGGAACCGCTGCATTGCATCCGCCGTGCCGAGGTTCAGGGACCTGGCTTCAGGGAGGATGCGCTTGAGCAAACCGGAGAGCACGTTTCCGGGTCCAATCTCCAGGAAGGTCGCGTCGCTGCCCGCCACGGCGGCCGCTGTCCGCATGCCCTCCACCCAACGTACCGGAGCGGTGAGCTGCTCCCCCAGGAGCCGCCGAGCCGTGCCCGCGTCGCGCGCCGGTTGGGCCGTGGCGTTGGCGATGACCGGGAACCGGGGGTCTTTGAAGGCTACCCGCTCGAGCTCGGCCTGGAGGCCCTCCTGGGCCGGCGCCATGAGCGGGGAGTGGAAGGCGCCGCTCACCTTGAGGGGGAGCACCCGTCTCGCGCCGGCCGCCTTGCACCGCTGGCCGGCTCGCTCCACGGCGGGCGGGTCTCCCGAAATCACCGTCTGGTCCGGAGCATTGAAATTCGCGGCGACGGCCACGTCGCCCGTGCCGCTGACCTCGCGACACGCCTCGGCGACGACTTCCCCGGCGAGTCCCAACACCGCGGTCATGGTGCCCGGCCGTCGCTGTCCCGCCTCCAGCATCAGCTCACCCCGGCGCCGCACCAACCGCGCCGCGTCAGCCAGGGGCAATGATTCCGCCATCGCATACGCGCTGTACTCGCCCAGCGAGTGACCCGCAGCGGCCACCGGCTGAAGCCGCCGCAGGACCACGGCGTGAGCCGCGAGCGTATGGGTCAGGATCGCCGGCTGGGCATTGTGGGTCAGCGTGAGGTCGGCCTCAGGTCCTTCCCACGCGAGGCGGGAGAGCGGGAATCCCAACGAGGCGTCCACGGCGTCGAATACGGCCCGCGCCTCCGGGAATCGCTCCGCCAGATCTTTGCCCATCCCCACCCGCTGCGCGCCCTGTCCCGGGCACAGCAGAACGACCTTCACCAGCGCACGATCATGCTGGCCCACGTGAACCCACCCCCGAACGCCACCAGCATCACGTTCATGCCGGCGCTAATTCGCCCAGAGCGCACGCACTCGTCCAGCGCGATGGGGATGGATGCGGCGGAGGTGTTCCCATACCGGTCAATGTTCACGTACACCTTGTCCATAGGGATCTCGGCGTGCTTGGCCGTGGCCTCGATGATCCGGATGTTCGCCTGGTGAGGGATCAGCAGGTCAATCTGCTCACCGGTCATGCCGGCACGCTGGAGCGCGCGGTCGCACGCGTCCGCCATGGCGCGGACCGCCGATTTGAACACCTCTCGGCCCGCCATCTTGATGAAATAGCCCTTGTCCGCGAGGAGCTTCTGGTCCGGGGGGTGGCATCCGCCCCCGCCGGGCCGATACAAGAGCTGCGCCAGCGTGCCGTCGGTCTTGAGGTACCCGGCCAGAATGCCCCGCGTGCCGTTGGTGGCCGGGCGCACCAGCGCAGCCCCGGCGCCGTCGCCGAACAGGATGCAGGTCGCGCGATCGGTATAGTCGGTGATGGTGGACAGCCGCTCGGCCCCCACCACCAGCACGTGGCGGGCCATGCCGGCGGCCACCATTCCCTCGGCCATGGAGAGGCCATAGAGGAATCCGCTGCACGCGGCCGAGAGGTCGAAGGCGGCGGCGTTCTTGGCGCCCAGCAGGGCCTGGAGATCGCACGCGGTGGACGGCAGCAAGCGGTCCGGCGAGGCGGTCCCGAGGATGATAGCGTCCAGATCTTCAGGGCCGATGCCGGCGTCAGCCAGCACCTGGTCCGCGGCGGCCTTGGACATGAAGGCCACGGTTTCGGACGGGCCGGCGATCCGGCGCTCCCGAATGCCGGTGCGCTCGACAATCCACTCGTCCGAGGTGTCCACCATCTTGGCGAGGTCGGCGTTGCTGAGGATCTTGTCCGGCACGTAACGGCCGGTGCCGGCCAGCTCCACGAACGGCCGCTTCACGCTACCGCCTCGCCACCCGCGAACTCCGCGCCGATGTGCTGGCTCAAGTGGCTCTGCACCGATTGGATCGCCACGCGGATGGCGTTCTTGATGGCGCGCGGTGGTGAGCTGCCGTGACAGATGATGGAGACCCCGCGGATGCCCAACAGCGGCGCCCCGCCGTACTCGGAGTAATCCAGCAGCCGGAATACTCGCTGCATGGCGTGCGAGTCGAGGACGTCCCGGCCGACCTCCCGATCCAACAGGCCGTGCACCAAACGCGCCACGGATTCGTAGAACTTGAGCACCACGTTCCCCACGAAGCCGTCGCACACCACGACGTCCGAGGTGCCGCCCAGGATGTCGCGTCCTTCGACGTTGCCGATGAACGTAAAGTGGGTGGTGTGCTTCAGGAGGGCATGGGCCTCTTTCACCGCCGCGCTCCCCTTCTCTTCCTCTTCGCCAATGTTGAGCAGCCCAACGGTGGGATTGGAGCGCCCCAGGACGTCCCGCGCGTACACGGCCCCGATGTAGGCGAACCCCTGGAGCTCGCGGGGCGAGCAGTCCACGTTGGCCCCGCCGTCCAGCACCAGCACCGGCTCTGCGCCCGTGGGGAACAACATGCCGATGGCGGGGCGCTCCACACCTGAGTGCAGACCCAGCAGGATGGTGCTGGCCGCCATGACCGCCCCGGTGTTGCCCGCGGAAATGAAGGCGTCCGCTTCGCCCCGCTTCTGGAGCCCCAGCCCGACGCCGATGGACGACTTGGGCTTCCCCCGCACCGCTACCAGGGGCTTCTCCCCCATGCCGACCACTTCCGGGGCGTCGATGATCCGGAACCGGTCCGGCTTGCTGCCGTGCTTGGTGAGCGCCGCCTCAATCTCGGCCTGGCGGCCCACCAGCAGGATCTCGGAGGACGGGGGGAGCTCGTCAGCGGCTGCCAACGCGCCCTGAACCGGCACGTCGGGCGCGAAATCACCTCCCATCGCGTCCAGCGCGATCCGGATCACGCCTTGGCGTCCTCGATCTCCAAACGCTTGACGCCGCCGTAGTATCCACAGCTGGGGCACACCCGGTGAGGCCGCCGCGGATCACCACAGCGCGGGCAGGCCTGCAAGGCGATGGCCGGCGCCCGGTAGTGGGTGCGACGCTTGCGTTTCTTGCTCTTGGAGGTTCTGCGCTTGGGAACAGCCATGGATTACCTCGAGTCTTCGGGGAGCGCGTTCCGCAGCGCTTCCAGCGGACCCCAGCGCGGGTCCGCTGGCGGGCGGCAGGTGCAGTTCCCGACGTTCAAATCCTCGCCACAGCCGGGGCACAGTCCCCGGCAGTCATCACGACACAACACAAACGTGGGCGCTGACAGGATCAACTCCTCGCGAACCGTCTCGCTGAGATCGAGCACGGTCGCGTCTGGATCGATGACCCAGGCCGAGGGATCGTCGGCGGAGGGGTCGTCGGTGAACATGACCGCGATGGGCACCGCCACGGCCACGTCCACGGGGACCAGACAGCGACGGCACGCGCCGTGTACGGTCGTCGTCAACTCCCCGCGCCAGTAGTACCGGCCCGGGCCGGCGCCCGCCAGTTGGCCGGTGACCTTCACCGGACTCGCGAGATCGACGTCGAGCCCGTCCAGCCGAGGGTCATCGGGCGCGAGGGAGCCTGCTATCTCCACCGAGCCGTGTTCGACGGCCCGGAGGTCGACCTGTAACATAGCCGCTAAATGTATTGCTGACTGCAACTTCGGTCAAACGGCACCTTTACCCCCACAATCCCCGCAGCTCGGCCTCAGTGAAGAAGAAGCTCACCTCTCGCCGGGCGTTCTCAGGGGAGTCCGACGCGTGGATCGCGTTCCGCTCCTTCGACTCGGCATACAATCGCCGCACCGTTCCTTCGGCGGCCTCGGCGGGATCGGTCGCGCCGATGACCGCCCGCAGGTGCATCACGGCATCCGCGTGCTCCAGCACCATCGGCAGACACGGCCCCGACGTCATGAACGCGACCAGCGACGCATAGAACGGCCGCTGCCGGTGCACTTCGTAGAACGCCTCAGCCTCCGGACGCGTCAGCCGCACCAGCCGCGCCGCGCGGATGCGAAACCCCGCCTTCTCCAGGTGCGCCACGACGGCGCCGGTCTTTCCCGTCCCAACGGCATCAGGCTTCACAATGGCCAACGTGTGCATCAGCCAACTCTCCTGTCGATTGCGGGTTTCAGAACAGCCGCCGCACGATATCGCCACGGGTGATGAATCCGACCAAAACACCGTCCCGCACGATTGGGAACCGGTCGATGTCCTTGTTCACGATCAGGCTGGCGACGTCCGCCAGCGTCTGCTCCTCCGAGATACACAGCACACTGCGATCCATCGCCTCGCGGACCGGAATCGTGTTGGGGTCCCGCCGGTCCGACGGGTCGCGCCGCACCGGCGCGAGGAACTCGCCCGTGCTCACGCGCTTCACGTACTTGGGCAACAGAAACCGGAGCACCTCCCGATGCGTGACGATCCCCAGCACCACGCCCGAGTCGCTGACTACCGGCAGGGACGGAATGTCGTGGGCCACCATGAGCCGCGCGGCGAATTCCAGCGTTTGCTCCGGGCGGACCGACAGGACCTTCGACGTCATGAAATCCCGCACCATGAGCTGGCCCGGGAGCTGCACGTCGGCCAGCGGCGCCGCTCCAATCACGTCCCCCGGCGTCTGCGCCTTGAGCAGGGCGTCCACGACCTCCCGGCGGCCCAGCGTGCGCGCGAAGGCGCTGGCCGCCTGCAGGTAGGTGGCTGCTTCCTTCTGGGGCGCCACGATGAGGACCACGATGCGGGCCCCACGGCGCGCCTGAACCTCGCGCCGCCGCGCGATGGGCGCCGGCGACACGCCCAGCGCCACCACCAGGCGGGTCACCGCGTCGGTCCGAAAATGGATGAAATAGGCCTGCCCGCCCAGGGTGACGGCATCCTGCGGCAGCGCCTCGGCGGCCAGCTTCCGCAAGACGTCCGGCTCTCGGCTCAGCCCTCCGGCAATGATGGTCTCGATCAGCCGTTGGCCCGCGTCGCGGAGATTCTGGGCTGTGAGCGGGACCACGACACGTTCCGGGGCGAGCAGGTCTACCAGCTTCATGCCCGACCCATGCGCTCCTGGAGCAGCGGCACGACGTCCGCCGGGCGCGCCATCACGCCCACGCCGGCCGTCTTCAACGCTTCCACCTTTTCCGCGGCGGTCCCGCTGGACCCGGAGATGATCGCGCCCGCGTGGCCCATGCGGCGACCGGGCGGCGCGGTTTGGCCCGCGATGAAGCCCACGACCGGTTTGCGGACGTGCTCCGCGACGTAACGCGCCGCATTCTGCTCGTCAGTTCCGCCGATCTCCCCGATCATCACGATGGCGTCCGTGCCGGGATCGGCCTGGAACGCGGCGAGGCAGTCGATGAAGTTGGTGCCGATGATGGGATCCCCGCCGATTCCCACGCAGCTCGACTGGCCCAGGCCGTTGCGCGTCAGCTGGTGGATGACCTCGTATGTGAGCGTCCCACTCCGGGACACGACGCCGATCCGCCCGGGACGGCAGATCTGGCCGGGAATGATGCCCACCTTGCTTTCCCCGGGCGAGATCACGCCGGGGCAATTCGGCCCGATCAGCCGGGCGCCGCGCTCCCGCACGTACGGCATGACTCGGGTCATGTCCAGCACCGGGATGCCCTCGGTGATGCACACGATGAGCTGGATGCCGGCGTCGGCGGCTTCGTAGACCGCATCCGCGGCGAACCGCGACGGCACATAGATCACCGAGGTGTTCGGCCCCGTAGCCGCCACGGCGTCCGCCATGGTGTCGAATACCGGCACCTTGGCCTCGAAGGTCTGGCCACCCCGGCCTGGCGTCACTCCGGCTACCACCGCGGCCCCGTACTCCAGCATCTGCTTGGTGTGGAACGAGCCGTCTCTGCCGGTGATGCCCTGCACCACCAGCTTGGTTTGGCGGTTGATGAAGACGCTCACGCCGCCTCCTTGGCCAGCTCCACGGCCCGACGCACGGCGTCGTCCATGTCGGTCAACGCGCTGAAGCCCGCGTCCTTCAATATCTTCACGGCCAGCTCCTCGTTGGTCCCGGTCAAACGGATGACCAGCGGGCGCCCGAGCTTGAGCTGCTTGGTGGCGGTCACGATCCCGTTGGCGACGTCATCGCACCGCGTGATGCCGCCGAAGATGTTGAACAGAATGCTCTTCACGTTGGAATCCGCCGTGATGATTTGGAGGGCGGTCACCACCTTCTGGGGATTGCTGCTCCCGCCGATATCCAGGAAGTTGGCCGGCTCCCCACCATAGTATTTCACCAAATCCATGGTCGCCATCGCGAGTCCGGCGCCATTCACACAGCAGCCCACCTTCCCGTCCAGCTTGATGTACGTCAGTCCCGCCTCGCGCGCCCGCACCTCATCCGGCGCCTCGGCCGTGGTATCCCGCAGGGCTTCGATCTCGGGTCGGCGTTCCAGCTCGTTGTCGTCCACCACCAGCTTCGCGTCGAGGGCCACCACCTGGCCGCCATGCGTGGTAATGAGCGGGTTGATTTCCACCAGCGAAGCCCCGGCGCCCCAGAACGCGTCATAGAGCTGACGCATGATGGTGGCCGCCTGCCTCGCCTGCTCCACCCCGTGGTACAATCGGAACGCCATCGACATGGCCTGGTGCGGGAGCAAGCCGTACCGCGGGTCGATTGCCATGCGGAAGATCTTTTCGGGGGCGGCGGCGGCCACTTCCTCGATGTCCACGCCGCCCGCCGGGCTCACCATCAGCACGGCCCGCTGGCTGGCGCGGTCCACGATGATGCCCACGTAGCTTTCGGACGCGATGTCCGCGGCCGGCGCGACCAGGACCTGGTTCACCCGCAGGCCCTTGATGGTCATGCCGATGATCTGCTGCGCCCGTTCACGCGCCTCGGCAGGGGTCTTCGCCAATTTCACGCCACCCGCCTTGCCTCGACCGCCCGCATGGACCTGCGCCTTGACCACCACGGGTCCGCCGATCTTCGTCGCGATCCGCTCCGCGTCGGCGGCGGTCTTCGCGACGTCGGCGTCCGGAACCGGAATGCCTGCGCGTTTCAGCAACGCCCGGGCCTGAAATTCATGTAGGTTCACTCGCCTGCCTCCCAGTCTAACGGTTCAGCATCAGCCGTCCGCCTTCAGCGTTCAATCAGCGTGCCCGCCTCACCGTCGAGGCCGGCTCGGCCCCGCTCCAGGTGGGTGATCACGGCCCGCCGTCCACCGCCCCGCACGAACTGCAGGGCCGCCTCGACTTTGGGCCGCATGGACCCCACTCCCAGGTCACTGTCGGCCAGCAATCGCTCGGCCTCCGCCGCGCGCAGCCGCCGGATGGGCGCCTGCCGCGGCGTGCCCCAGTCGCGATACACGGCGTCCACGTCCGTGAGGATCAGGAGAGTGTCGGAGCCCAGGCGGGTTCCCAGAATGCCCGCGACTCGGTCTTTGTCTACCACGGCGTCCACGCCTTCCCATCCCAGCTCGGGGTGGGCGTACACCGGGGGGCCACCCCCGCCGGCGGCGATCACGATTTTCCCCTCGTTCACCAGCCGTTTCACCGCGTCCGTCTCCACCACGTCCACCGGCAGGGGGCTGGGCGCCAGACGCCGCCAGCGCCCTCCCGCGTCGCGGCCCACCGGGATCCCATCGGCCCGGTGGCGGGCCAGGAAGTGCGGCGAGAGCGCGTGGCCCACCGGCTTGGTGGGCCGGAGCGCGTCCGGCGCCCCCGTGTCCACCACGGTCTGGGTCACGATGGTCAGCACTTCCCGGTCGATGCCCGCACGCTTGAGCGCGTTCTGCAGCGATTGCTGGATCATGTAGCCGATCCACCCCGCCGTGGCCGCCACCAACACGCCGAGTGGCAGCGGCTCGGCGCGATCGCGGGCTGCGTCGTTGCGGCTCAGCTCGTCGCCCACCTGCGGGCCGTTGCCGTGCACGATGGCGATGCGCCACCCCAAAGCCGCCAGGTCCACGATCGGGGTCAGAGACTCCCGCGTGTGGCGGAATTGATCGTGGATGCTCGCCCGCTCGCCCGGCGGAGCCAGCGCATTGCCGCCCAGCGCCACGACGATGGATCCCGGAGTGGATGGCACGCTGGAATATCGAATATTGAACAGGGATTGGTGAAGTCTGAAGGTTCCTTCGCCTTCGATACATCGCCGCCGGCGTCAGGAACCGCTATCGACGGGCGCTCGCAGCAAACGCCGGAGCTGCTCGTAGGCGCGACCGAATTCGGCCCAGTCGCCTGCCCGACGGGCGGAATCCAGCCGCCGGAACCATACCCGCGCTGCGCCCCAATCGGCGGTGGATCCCCCCGGAGACTGCGAGCCGGCGCTCAGGTCTCGCAACGCGGCCGCCGCGCCGGGACCCCGGCCCAACACGCCGCCCGCACCGGCCACCACCTCGGCCAAGCGGGGCACGTCCTGCTCGCCGCCTGGAAGGCCCAGCACGGGACGAACGCTCACAATCCCACTGTCGAACACCAGCGTCGTGACCGGGCCCACCACGGTGGAGGGATTCGAATCTCGCGCCGTCTCCGCGGCGAACCGCGACGGGCCTGGGTGCGCCAGCGGCTGCGCCAGCCGCACCACGCGCAGCACCGGGCCCCCCGTATCCACGTACCCGTCCGCCACCGCGGCCAGCATCGCGGGTTCGCCGCGCTCCGCCACCTGGCGCAGCCTGAGGCGCAGGTGCTCATCGCCGGGCAACGTCCCCACCACCCACGCCGGCTCGCGCGGCACCGTCAACGTCGTATCGTCGCCTCCGCGCGCCACCGCGGGCAAGCGACGCGCACCGGGCCAGCCCGGCGGCACGCCCGCCAGGGCCAGCGGCAGTTGTGCCGTGAACAGCTCCTCGGGATAGCGCAGGTGACCTTCCAGCCCGTCCGGCAAGCTGTCCCGCGGACGCACGATGTCCCTGGCCAGAGACGCCCAGACGGCACTGACGGGATCGGGGTCGCCAACCAGGAACACCCGCGTCTCGCCACGGTACGCGTCCACGACGCCCAGCAGACTGGCTCGCAGGTAGCGCACTCCCTGCCCGCGCCATTCGCTCAGTACGGACAAGGGGAACGTCTCGCTCGAGACGTAGCCCCACGCGAGCCACAGGAGCCGCCGCTCCATGACCACCGGGTACGGCGTGCCGAACCGCGCGAACGGCGCCAACCGGTCCAGGCGCGCGGCGATCGCGCGGCGCCACAGGACTATGTGTCCCGCCGGGGCCGCGCTCGCCAACAACAAGCGCGGGCTCTGGAGTGTCCACGCCAACGCCAGCCGCCGGCCGATCCCCGGCAGCGTGATGCCCACCTGCCGGTTCGGCGCCTTCGCCAGGGCATATTCCTCGGCGGACGGGCTGAACCACATCTCTCGATCGGCCAGATCCAACTCGCCGAACACCGGCGCGCCGGAGTCGGGACGCGCCGCGTCCGCCACGAAGAGCGGTAACCCATTTGGCGCCGCCTCCGTCGCCGCTACTGCCACCGCCCCGCCGGCGAACGCGTACCGCCCCGCGTGGACGCTGCCCCACGACAGCGCGGCACCCGCCTCCCGGGCGGCCAGCAGATCCACTTCGCGCCCCGCGACGTACAGCGGCACCGGCCGGCCGTCATGCAGCTGGTACAGGTCGAGCCCGGCAGCGGCAAACCGGTCCTCCGGATTGCCCGGCGCCAGGCGCCGCAGAAGGTCCTGGAGGGACGCCTGGTCCCAGATCGGGACCAGGGCGAGCTCAGTCGCCCGCCGACTCGCCAGGGCGGCCTCCGGGGTGGGCGGCGGATCAATGGTGGTATCTCCGCTGGGGAGGGCGAACGCCACCGAGAGCATCTGTCGCTGCGCGGCCTCCAGTCCCGGCAGGGCCAGGCGGCCGGGAGCCCGGGCGGCGGCCGAGAATCCAGGCACCACGAAGCTGCCCCCGATCG
>Ga0214473_10010640_pt1 | contig 10809 bp, 4 predicted proteins | sample RVTome_7_FD_203509 | JGI IMG/M metagenome (GOLD analysis project Ga0214473, IMG submission 203509) | Soil microbial communities from uranium-contaminated site in the Upper Colorado River Basin, Wyoming, United States - RVT98D197 | ecosystem: Environmental > Terrestrial > Soil > Contaminated >... | reverse complement strand
ACCATTTTTTCTCACAACCTATTATATTTGTTTAGCTTACAACAATTTACTCAAAAGTTAACGGGACAGTAGTGATTATTTATATATTTTTAACGAAATTTTGTAAAAGAAAAACGGCGAACCGCCTTTTGAGCGATTCGCCGTAAGTTACGGGGGGGGCAATAGTTATGTGTTTTGCATTGCCTGTTTAGCGGCGGCGGTGATGTTGTCGGGGGTGAAGCCGAATTTTTCGAAGCAGACCTTGCCGGGAGCGGAAGCGCCGAAGGATTTCATACCGACGAAGACGCCTTTATCGCCGAGCCATTTGCACCAGCCTAATTCGACGGCGGCTTCGATGCCGACGCGGGCCCTTACATTCGGCGGCAATACGGAATCTCTGTATTCCTGCGGCTGCCGTTCGAATAATTCCCAACTTGGCATACTGACGACGCGGGCGGCGATACCTTCAGCTTTTAATTTATCGAAAGCCGTGAGAGTGGGGCCTACTTCCGAACCGGAAGCGATTAAAAGCACCTGCGGATTGGCGTCACCGATGAGCGTGTACGCGCCTTTGCTAAGATTGGTCGCAGGTGCGTATTTGGTCTGGTCCAAGATTGGGCAAGTCTGCCGTGTCAGGAAAAGTACAACAGGAGTTTTATTTTCGAGTGCGAATTTCCATGCCTGCGCGGTTTCGTTTGCGTCGGCGGGGCGGATGATGGTCAGATTGGGTATCGCGCGAAGGGCCGGGAAGTGCTCGACCGGCTGATGTGTGGGGCCATCTTCACCGAGGCCGATAGTGTCGTGCGTGAAAACGAAGATGGTCGGGTATTTCGACAGGGCGGCCATACGGATGGCGGGCCGCATATAATCCGAGAAGACGAGGAACGTGCCACCGTAAGCGCGGGTAAGGCCACTGACGGAGATACCGTTCATAATTGCGCCCATCGCGTGCTCGCGGACACCGTAACGGATGTATCTGCCATCGAGACTATCCGGCTGAAAATCCTTCACTCCTTCGAAGCGTGTATTGTTCGAGGGTGTCAAGTCTGCTGAGCCACCGAGCACCAGCGGCATCTTCGGCATAAGTGCGTTGAGGACCTTACCGGAAGCAGCTCTTGTCGCGATTGGTTTTGCCGGGTCGAATTTCGGGAGCAACTCGTCGATATTGACGGGCAGTTTGCCCGCGAGGGCGTCGGTGAACTGCTGAGCGAGTTCCGGATAGGCCTGCGCGTATTTTTTGAATTTTCGGTCCCACGAGGCCTGGAGTTTTTTACCTCTTTCGATGGCCTGGCGTGTGTGATTGAGAACTTCGTCGGGAACGTTAAAGGTTTTTTCCGGGTCCCAGCCGAAACGGATTTTTGTATTTTTGATTTCTTCCTCACCTAAAGGTGCGCCGTGTGCTTCGGAAGTGTCCTGCATCGTCGGAGCGCCGTAAGCAATGTGCGTACGCAGCTTGATGATTGAAGGTCTGTTCTTTTCGCGTTGTGCGCGTTTGAGCGCTTTTTCGAAAGTCTCCATATCGTTACCGTCACCGGGCACTTCCTGTACGAACCAGCCGTAGGCTTTGTATCTTTGGACAACATTTTCGGTGAATGACAAATCCGTTTTGCCGTCGATGGTGATGTGGTTATCGTCGTAAATGACGATGAGATTGTTGAGTTTCAGATGTCCGGCGAGCGAGCTTGCCTCCGATGAGACGCCTTCCTGCAGACAGCCGTCGCCCGCGATGGTATAAATCTTGTAGTCAACGATGTTGAATTTATCGCGGTTGAACATATTGGCCAGATATTTCTGCGCGATAGCCATACCGACGGAGTTGCCGATTCCCTGACCGAGGGGGCCTGTTGTCGCTTCGATGCCGCGATCAGGGTGGTACTCCGGATGGCCCGCGGTTTTGCTACCCCACTGGCGGAAGTTCATCAAATCATCGAGAGTGAAATCAAAGCCCGTCAGATACAGCAGCGAATAAAGCAGCATACAGCCATGACCTGCCGACAGGACGAAGCGGTCTCGGTTCGGCCAGGTCGGGTTCGCGGGATTGAATTTTAAGTATCTATCCCAAAGGACGTATGCGGCCGGCGCCATCCCCATAGGCATTCCGGGGTGGCCCGCCTTGGCTTTTTGGACGGCATCGGCGGCCAAAAATCTTATTGTTTGAACGCAAAGTTCATCCAGTTCGGACAAGCCGGGGTTTTTCACGGATACTTCCATTTTTCCATTACCTCGCTAAAAAAACAAATAAATCGAATTGGTGGGGTAAAGACCCCACCCTACAATTTTCACCAGCAAAACGGAGCGAACAGGGTAACCGACAGCAGGTTTTTTTGCAAGAGTTTTATGCAGAGAATTGTTTCTTTGCGGCGGCATAAATGGTATAATATGCGGCAACGGAAGAGGGCCTGATGATTGAAAAGAATATCAGATTTGATGGGGGTCTTTTGGCACGGGCCAAATCAATGAGAATTGGTTTTTCCTGCATAGTTGCCGCGGTTTTTATATTGATGTCGGCACATCCGGCCCGGGCGATTCTGCCGGAAAAACAATCTGATTCATACCTGAAATTAAGCGACAGCGGCAGGGCGATTCTGCCGGGTCGCGGGCAATTTATCGAGCGGGTCAACGAAGTAAGCGGTGATAAAATCAAACGCACCAAAGCACTTAATACTAGCAAAAGCTGGCGTCGATTTGCGGAAAAAGCCGGCCCAGGCTGGTATGTGCGATGGAACACTACCGCGGGAACACCGCATCTGGCGGCGGGCAAGCCTTTACAGTTACCGCCATGGCGCCAGGTGACAAACGATAACGTTAATGCTGTTTGTATGGGGTTTGTGTCGGCATATTCTGATTTGCTGGCGGTTGAACCTTCGAAATTGCGTCCGGTGCGGATTCTCAAAGCAGGCGGACGATGGCATGCCACCTACGAACAAATTCATAATAACGTGCCTGTTTACGGAAGTATGGTTTATATGGCTTTGACGGACGATGCGCAACTTACCGCGTTTGGCTCCGACGTATTTCCTGATATAGATGTTGATACCAACCCCGCCATAAACCAGCAGCAGGCCCTTAAGGCTGCCATTGCCGACTGCAAAAAGAAGGAGAAAATTGACCGCATAAGCGACGTGACGTTGTGTATTTTGCCTGATTATGACCTGGGCAAACCGGGGTATTTACTGTGCTGGAAACTTGAGATACTGCAGAGCAGACTGCAAAAGAAGTGGCAGTATTTCATCAATGCGAGGAACGGTGAGATTGTAAATAAGCGTAATACACTGTGGTATGCCAATGTGACCGGTACCGTCGGCGGCGAATACAAACCTGAATTTGCCGCTGACCCGACGATGGTGGGGGAATTTGCGTACGAGAATGTCACGGCCGAAGGACAGGAAAAGATTATCAAAGCATGGGACTTCAACAGCGACCCAGGCTGGACAATGGAAGGTGCGTGGGCTTTTGGCAAGCCTCTGGGCAGCGGTTCCGGCTGTGATGACCCGTCCTCCGCTTATACCGGTGAAAATGTTTACGGTTACAATCTTGCCGGTAATTATAAGGACAATGAACCGGCTGCGAACCTGACCACAACGGCGGTCGATTGCTCCGATTATGAAAATATTCGATTGAAATTTATGCGGTGGCTCGGTGTTGAACTGGACTGGTTTGACCAGGCCGCTGTAGAGGTGTCCAATAACGGTGTGGACTGGGTGCCCGTGTGGACCAACCCCGATGATTATATATGCGACGGCAAATGGGTCAGTGTATCTTATGATATTTCCTCAGTGGCGGCACATCAGCCTGCAGTGTATGTCCGCTGGGTCATGGGACCTACCGACCAGTCAATTACGTTCCCAGGCTGGAATATCGACGATGTGCAGATAGTGGAGGTACAAGGTGGAGCGGAAAACACAAATACTAAAGCGGACGGGCAGTACAAAGTCAAGCTACCGTGGAAAAACTCGACGGTCATTTCAGAGCTTAAGGGATTATACTGCGATATAAATTACGGCGTCGAATTTGATTCGCAATTTGCGCAGCCGGATATTTTTCAGCATGATATTACAAGCTGGATATGGGACAGCAGTCTTTATAATGTTATTGATGAAAGTAATGTGTATTGGCACATCAACCATATACACGATTATTACAAACAATTAGACCGCGATTTCAATGGTCTGGATTATCCTGTACCGGCTCGAGTGTATGTTGATTTCAGCAATGCTTATTGGGATGGGGTCGGGATGGCTTTTGGAAGAGGAGATGGATATGATTTTGATGACTTTGGGCTTTATGCCGAGGTGATTTATCACGAATATACCCACGGTGTGACCGACAAGATTTATTCGGGTGTGGATTTTCCGTATGCCGCCGAACCCGGCGCGATGAACGAAGGCTGGAGCGATTACTTCGCCTGTGCATTAAGCCCCAGTCAAAGTCCTAAGATTGGCGAAGGCGGCTTAATAATATTTGAGCCTAACGGATTTAGAACTTTAGACAATACCTATCGCAGGGAGACCGACTGGGTCAATGAGGTCCACGCGGACAGTGAAATGTTCGGCGGGGCTTTATGGGAAGCCAGAGAGGTACTCGGGGCCGATATAATGGATTCATTAGTTCATTTCGCCCGATATGCTCACGCGATGACATTCGAAGATTACCTTATGGCGCTTTTGATTGAGGATGCGAGCCGGTATCATGATAAGGATTTAAGCGACGGCACACCGCATTGTCAGGCTATTTTTACGGCGTTCGGTCATCATGGCATCGGCGGCTTGCAGTATCTGGGACCGAGCATAGTAGTCAATGACACGACGGGCAACCATAACGGCAGGCTCGACTCTGGTGAAACGGGCAAGGTTTCGCTTACGCTTTTAAACGGCTGGGCCAACGCTAAAAATGTCAGTGCTATAATATCTTCCGATGACCCGTTTGTAAACATCACCAGGGCGAAAGCCGTTTTCGGTAATATTAATTACGGTGCGATGGGGGACAATTCCGCCGACCCGTTTGTTATTTCGATTTCGCCTGACTGTCCTGAAACGCACACCGTTCACTTTACGCTCACAGTCACCGCGGAGGGCCCATACAGCTACAAACGGGAATGTCTCCTGTATTACAATGTGGCTGTTCAGCAGTTGGCTTATGATGACGGTCAGCCGGATGAATTAATTTACTATGGCGCGGAAGGCGGCATGATGGCTGTGCGGATGACACCGGATATTTATCCGTGCTATCCGACACATGTCCGTCTGGGTCCTGCGGGCAGGAGCACTATTACCCTTATGGTTTGGGACGATGACGATCCCAACGGTTTGCCGGGCACAGTATTAGGGACCGCCACAGTGCACACACCGGATTCATGGGACTGGTTCGATGTGGATATCAGGTGGCTTGGTTTGAAAATCGACAGCGGAAGCATTTACGTCGGCTGGGCTGAGGGGCCTGTTAGATTCCTTAATGGTTTCGATAATGACCCTCCGTACTATGAGCGTACGGTAGTTCATGATGGAAGGAAATGGCACCATCTTGAAGAATATGGTTATCTGGGCAATCTGATGACACGTTTGCGTTTTGCTAACGAACCGCCGCTGCGTATTCTTCCTCCGTACGAGTACGCGTGGTGCCATCCGGGTGAGCCGGTTTCGGTTTGTTTGAATGCCAGCGGCGGTACACCGCCATACCATAATTGGGTCGCGTTACCCTTGCCGCCGACCTACAGCTACGGAATACTCGATTCGAGCCTTTTTGCGTCGGTTGGGGTCGGCCAAAACTGGCACGATGATGATTTTACCTGGAGTTACAACCTGCCGTTTAATTTTCCCTACTATGGCACAAACTACAACAGAGTGAATATATCGAGCAACGGTTTCCTCGACTTTCTCAGTACGGGTGCCGATTTCGACAATACCACACTGAGATTGATTTACAATGTGCGTATTGCGCCGTTGTGGGATGACTTAGCTACGGGGGTAGGCGACATTTTCATCGATGAAAGTATTTCCGGCCAGGTAACAATTCGCTGGCAGGCAGGAGGCTATCAGAGTTTGCCGGTCAATTTCGCGGTAGTGCTTTTTGATGACGGCCGAATTCGCTTCGACTATGGGCAGACCAATAATCACTTATCGCCTACAGTGGGAATCTCAAAGGGAAACGGCGCCGATTATATTATTGTCAGTGAGTATGATTTCGCCCGCAGCCTGACCAACGCCAAATCGGTTTTGTTCAGTCCTGTCCCACCGAGAACGCCGCTTTCTCCCGGTGTTACCCTTGATTCCGCCACGGGATGTTTGACCGGCGTGCCTGATACGGAAGGGACTTATAACGTTACCTTTGAGGTCGAGGATAGTTCGGTACCGCCTCAGACCACAAGAGGCGACTTTGTTTTTAATGTGGGGCAAAATCCTGTCGATTTGGACGGTGACTGCGGGGTGAATCTGGCGGACTTTTCTGTTCTGGCCGGTCACTGGTTGAATGAAATATGCACCGCTTCGAATAATTGGTGCGGCGGGACTGATTTCGATGACAGCGGCAGGGTCGATATGGACGACCTGGCTGTAATCGCCGACTACTGGCTTGATGGTGTTAATTAAACCGAAGGTTTGTGCTGAACCTGTGTTGGAAAAATAATTCTGCGGACAGGGACAATAAGGTCGGGTATAATTCGCCAATCGGGCAATGAAAATGTAATGAAACCTCTATGTAAATTTTAGAGGGGCCAGGTTGAGCTTGATGTTGGCGTACGCTATCTCCATAGAGCTTATTTTGATTGCGGCCGCTGTGTTATTGGCGTTGAGCCTCTTTGCGGGCAGCGCCTCCGGCAGGTTCGGGATTCCGGCACTGCTGACATTTCTGGTGATAGGGATGCTGGCTGGCTCCGAAGGGCCGGGCGGGATTTACTTCGATGACCCGTGGATTGCGCAATCGCTGGGTGTGGTGGCCCTGATTTTTATAATGTTCGCCGGCGGCCTCGATACAAATTGGCAGAGCATTAAACCGATTCTCACCAAGGGCCTGGTTCTGTCAACGCTCGGTGTGCTTTTGACGGCCGCAATACTGGGGATCTTTGTTAAATACGTCGCGGGCTTTACAATCAAGGAGGCGATGCTGCTGGGCGCTATTGTTTCTTCGACGGATGCCGCAGCGGTTTTCGCAATTCTTCGTTCGCGAAGCGTCTTGCTCAAGCCGCACGTCAAGGCATTACTGGAATTTGAATCCGGAAGCAACGACCCAATGGCGGTATTTCTGACCATCGCTGTTATTACCGCCATAACAAACGAGCAAAGCACGACGGCAGGCGTAGCCCTGATGTTTGTCCAACAAATGAGCTTAGGCACCGTCGCGGGTTTTTTGGCGGGTAAAATTCTGATTTTTGTAATCAAGAAGAGCAATTTTGAATACGAAGGGTTGTATTCGGTTCTGGCGATAGCGGCAATCTCAATGACGTATGGACTTACGGCGTATTCGGGAGGCAGCGGATTTCTGGCGGTTTATGTAATGGGTCTGGTTTTAGGCAAGGAAGATTTTGTACACAAACGAGGGCTGATGCATTTTCACGACGGGATTGCATGGCTTATGCAAATCGCAATGTTCCTCGTGCTGGGGCTGCTTGTTTTTCCGTCGCAACTGGTAACTGTCACGGGCGCAGGCCTTTTGATTTCACTTGCGCTTGTTTTTGTCGCAAGGCCCATAAGTGTTTTTATATCGCTCGCGTTTTTCAGGTCGAGCCTGCGGGAAAAACTCCTCGTTTCATGGGTCGGTCTGCGAGGGGCAGTTCCGATTATCCTGGCGACTTTCCCGCTGCTGGCAAATGTACCGCAGGCGAGGATGATGTTTAATCTCGTTTTCTTTGTGGTGCTGACATCCACGCTTATACAGGGGCCGTCAATACCTTTTGTCGCAAGATGGTTAAAACTTGACGTTCCTTTTTCCAGAAAACCGCGAAGTCCGATTGAGGTCGAGCCCTCGGAAAAAATGAAAAGCGAGCTGATAAACATCCTGATTCCAAATGGGGCGAAAATCGCGGGAAAACAGGTCCGGGATTTGAAAATGCCGGAAGGCAATCTAATCATTCTCATTAATCGCGACGACAAATTTTTTACTCCGACAGGCTCGACGGTAATGCGTGAGGCCGATATGCTTCTGGTTTTGGCGGACAGGGAATCCATACCGAAAATTAACACGATGGTGGACGAGATTGAAAAATAGATGAGTATTTTATTTTAGACAGGGGGTTTAATATGCGGCTAACGAAAAAAGCGTTGACGGTTTTACTGGCGATTTTAATCAGTTCCGGGCAGTTCTGTTTTGCCGCGAAACAGGATTTGATTTTCAGCGGGATTTATGAGGCGGCGCTCGATTTGCCGCGAATTTATTTTCTGATAAAGCGTGATACCGACAGCCGGTCTTCGAATCGCCAGCAAGAGATGAAAGTTCATTATGCATTTTTGGATACGGGTGCGTCGGGAATACTGCTTTCGAATGAGACGGCGGAAGGTTTGGGAGTCAAGCTCGACGCGAATGCGCGGTATGTCGATGTCGGTGTCGGCGGGACGGAATATTTTAAGGTCTCCGAGCCTTTGAATATTTGTCTGGCCAGTTTCGCGTCGCAAAATCCGGAAAATCAGAACATATACAAGTGCTTCGGGCCGTGGCGAGTGCAGGTCAAAAGAGAATCGGCTGGGCTGCTTAGCGAACCGATAGATGTTATTGGTATGCCGGCGATGGTGGGCAACGTTGTGGTCTTGAATTCCGGCGCGACGAATTCGCTGGGTTATTTCGCCGCTGATATCAAAAAGGAAAATGACCCGAAAATACCGAAGATGGATTTCAAAGTTGCATTGCAGCTTAAAAAATTTACCAACCCAAAAGACAAGAGAAACGTCGGGCCTCTTCCCGTCTCGGGGAATAATCCGGTGATTGACAGGGTTGTGGTCAGCTTCAACGGCAGACGCTCCGAGGGCAGTTGGCTGCTCGATACGGGTGCGACGGTAAGCATGATTTCCACAAGGCAGGCAAAAAAACTGGGACTTGTGAACCAGAACGGCCAGCCTTTGGCAAAAGTTGCCTTTTCAGTTCCCGTGGGCGGAATTGGACAAATGACGATGATTAACGGCTTCGAGGTTGACAGGATGACAATCCCGATGATGGGCGGTTACAATATCATTTTTAAAAACGCACGCATCGGTGTGCACGACATCAAATATTTCGATGTCGAAAAGAAAACGGAGGTTGTAATCGACGGGATTTTAGGCAGCAATTTCCTCTGTGCATCCGCGAAGATGGATAACCTGCTTCCTTCCGATATCGGCGAAACACCTTTCGAGAATATCGTCATCGACCTGCGGGAAAACACTCTCGGCTTCGATGTCCGCGATAACCTGCAGCAGCCTCAGAAATAGGAGTGGTACTCGTTAAAAAATTCCGCTATTTGCCGTATTCCGTCAGCCAGATATTGGCAAGTTCAGCGTAGTCAATAAAGTCCACAGTTGTATCATCGTTGAAATCGCAGATGTTTCCGACGGTACTATTGAGCCAGTTACCGGCCAACACACCGAAGTCACCGTAGCCGATAGAGCCGTCGCAGTCGAGGTCGTAAATATTTTCGGCCAGGAAGTTCCGGTTCGACTGGTTGCTGAGAATATCGCCGTACGTCATATTGACCGGTGTAAATGTGTAGTAAGCTTTATTGCCCGGTGTTACGGTTCCGGACCAGTTGTAAGATACCCAGACTTCGTAGAAACCGTTAACGTCGGTTATTATTTGCCCGCCGCCGTTGTCAGCGCTTACCGTTACGCCTTGTATCGGCGTGCTGCAATCGTTGCGGATATAACCGCTGATGGCAAAGGTCATCAGCTCGCCTGTGTAGTCCTGCTCATTCTGGTCCGCCAGAACGTTCGCGTATTCTCTGCTGTTCGGTTCGAAGGCATAGGCGTATTTAGCTGGTATTACCGCGCCCGACCAGTTGTAGTCCACCGTCACTTCATAGTAGCCGTTGGTATCCGTTATGCCTGAACCGCCACCGTACTTGTTCGTCCACGCACCGCCGCCGTTTTCCGCGGTGATATTAACGTCGCTTATCGGTGTGACTAAATCCTGCGCAAGCACATAGCCCGCAATCTTAAAGGTCATCAGGGAAGTGATGTAGTTTGCATCGGTGTAATTCTGTGTGACGTTGGTGTATTCGTCGTTGTTCGGTTCGAAGATATATCCTTCCTTTTGCGGCGTAATGATTCCCGTCCAGTCGTAATCGACCTGTAGTGCGTAGAAGCCGTTGACGTCGGTCACAGCATTGACATCGCCGTCGGTCTGTACCAGCACGCCTTCAACCGCCGTACTGCCATCGGGTTCGATGCAATAGCCGGAGATGGTGTAAGTTAATATCTTGAATCTTACTGCCACTGTGTGAGCGGCTATAATGTTAGACAGAGTATAAGTCGTACCACCTGTCTGGACTTCGACACTGTCGACCATCCACTTATCGACCTCATAGTCCGTCAAAGGTGTAGCCGTGAATAGCTGACTCGAATCATAATCCTTGGAAAACGTTCCGGAAGGACTAATCGAACCATGCGCACCGGCAGAAGCTGTAATGGTGCACTGATTTATCGCGAAGTTGGCAACAACAGTGTAATTGCCGTCCATAGCTATAGTCGTGCTTGCTGAATTCGGGTTGTTTACTTTGCCTGCTGTAACACCCGTGCCTGTCCAGTTGACAAAATGATAATTTGCGTTTGGCGTGGCTGCTATGCTTGCTGCTGTACCATAGTCATAGTTGAATGTTCCAATGCCCGGGGTTGTAACAGTACCATTGCCGGATGATGACGAAGTTAACGTTTT
>Ga0214473_10010639_pt1 | contig 10809 bp, 12 predicted proteins | sample RVTome_7_FD_203509 | JGI IMG/M metagenome (GOLD analysis project Ga0214473, IMG submission 203509) | Soil microbial communities from uranium-contaminated site in the Upper Colorado River Basin, Wyoming, United States - RVT98D197 | ecosystem: Environmental > Terrestrial > Soil > Contaminated >... | reverse complement strand
GGTGGCCGCGCTGCGCACGCGGCTCGACGCTCTGCTCGAGAACTCGCAGCCGACCAGCTGGATGTCTCCGGAGGAGGAGGCGGCGCTGGCCAGGCGCCTCCGGGAACTCGGCTATCTGGAGTGAGCGTGGCAACGGGCGCGGCGGCTCGGGTCAGCACGGCCCACTCCCTCGCGACGACTTCGGGCGGCGCCAGCGCCGCACGTCGTCTGAGACGACTCGGATGAAGATCCTCACCCTCAGTACGGCCGACATCGGCGGCGGGGCCGAGAAGATCGCCTGGACGCTGTTCCGCCGGTATCGGGAGCAGCGCCACCGGAGCTGGCTGGCCGTCGGGCTCAAGCGGAGCCGGGATCCCGACGTCCTGCGCCTCGGTGGTGGGGTCCGCCGACCTTGGCCGCGCGCGTGGCGCGCGCTGCGCGAAGCGCTCGACCACCTCGCGGGTGGGGTTCGGGGGATCCCGCGGGTGGAGCGCCTGCTGAGCCTCCTCGAAGATCCTCGCCGGGCGGCCGACCTCCTACTCGGCCACGACGACTTTCATGCGCCGGAGGCGTGGCGGCTGCTCGAGCTGCCGCCGGAGCCGCCAGACATCGTGCACGGGCACAACCTCCACGGCGCCTGGCTCCCCTCTGGCGGCTATTTCGATCTGCGCGCGCTTCCCTCGCTGAGCCAGCGCATCCCGATCGTCCTCACGCTGCACGACGCGTGGCTCCTCAGCGGGCACTGCGCCCATTCGTTCGGCTGCGACCGCTGGAAGATCGGCTGTGGCCAGTGCCCGGACCTCGCCATCTATCCGGCCATTCACCGCGACGCGACGGCCCGCAACTGGCGCCACAAGCGAGCCATCTTCAGCGCCTCCCGGCTGTACCTCGCCACGCCCTCCCGATGGCTGATGGCGAAGGTCGAGCGGTCGATCCTGGCGGAGGCGGTCCGGGACGCCCGCGTGATCCCGCATGGTGTCGACCTGGGCACCTTTGGCCCGGGCGACGCCGGCGCGGCCCGGCGGCACCTGGCCATTCCCCCGGACGCCGCCGTCTTGCTGTTCTCGGGCCCCGGCGGTCACAAGAGCCCATGGAGGAACCTGCGAACGGTCGAGATCGCCGTGGAGGCCGCCGCCGAGCGGCTGCCGGGCCGGCGCCTGATTCTGGTCTGCCTCGGACGGAGTGCGGCGAGGCAACGCCTCGGGCAGGCGGAGGCCTGGCACGTCGGCTACCAGGCCGACCCGGCGACGGTGGCCCGCTATTGTCAGGCCGCAGACCTCTACGTCCACGCGGCGCGCGCCGACACCTTCCCGACCTCCGTGCTGGAGGCGCTCGGCTGTGGGACGCCCGTCATCGCCACGGGTCTCGGGGGCATCCCAGAGCAGGTCAAGGACATGGCAGCCGGGGGGGCCGACGATGCGACCGGGGTCCTCGTGCCGGCCGCCGACCCGCGCGCCATGGCGGAGGCCATCGTGCGTCTGCTCGGGGACGAGCACCTCCGCCGGCGCCTCGGGGACAATGCGCGGCGCGACGCCGTGCAGCGCTTCGACCTCGACCGCCTGGTGGGCGACTATCTGGATTGGTACGCCCAGATCCTCGCGGGGGCCCGCGCCGCGCCGCGCACCTGAATGCGGTGGCCCGGAGCCGAGGAGTCACGCGGAGGAGTCCCTCGACGGGGTGGTCGACCAGGCCCCCGGGGCTCCGGGCCTGGTGTCACCTCGGTCAGTAAATACTCGGCAGACCGAGGGAGGTGATCCGCTCCCGCCCGGTGAGCTCGAAGAAGGCCGCGAAGATCTCCAACGCTCGCTGCCGCGAGCAGAGCCCGCGCGCCACGTAGTACCAGCGGTCGACGTCCGCTTCGCGGACGTGCTGGATCGTGGCCCGATCGATCCACACGGTGATCGGATCGTGACCGAGGTGAGCGAGCACCGACAGCCGGTGGTTGCCGTCGTAGCGGACGGCGCGGACGGCGCCGTCGGCGCGAACGAGCAACACGATGGAGGGGTAGGCCGCGCCGTGCAGCAGGGGGCGGTAGCCGCGCTTGATCGCGTGATGGAGCCGGATCGGGTCGGCCCACTCGATCCGGAGCGGATGCGGATCACCCGGCTGGTACCACGGGTTCCGACGATACCCGTACAGATCGCGGGTGGTCTGTCCTTCCTGGCGGTCGTAGTGGTGACCCCAGGGCATCCCGCCGGCCGCGCTGTCGGTCCGGGTCCAGCCGCCCCAGGGATAGGTGCCGAAGTAGAAGCGGAATCGCGCCTCCTGCCGCACCGGGCAGTGCAGGAAGAGGAGATCGTCGAGGTAACGGATCGAGCGGACGCGCTCGTGCTGGAAAAAGCGGTAGTAGGTCGTCTCCTCGAGCGGAGCGTCCGGCCGGCGCTCGTGCTCGGCGATCAGCGCGCGAAAGTAGTGCCATCCACGCGCGCCGAACGAGAACCCGTACTCGTCCGTGATGCAATCGGTCGGGATCCGGGCGACCAACCTCGCGGACGCGAACCTGAGGAGCCTCAGGACGTTCACCGGCACCCCGCCGCAGCGGCGCGCCACCGACTGGAGACGGCGGGTCAGGAGAACGTGCGGGCGGAGGCTGCGCCATGCGCCCGGCATGCCGCGCGCGGTCACGGGCGGCGCCGGAGCATCCAGGCGTGCCGCACCCGGTTCGCGCGCCACCACAAAGGGTGGAGCGCCGCGCCGGGTCGGGTCGCCGAGAACCGCCGGAGGAGACGGACTCGTCCGTACTCGATCCACCAGATGATCCCGTGCGCCCAGTTCACCCACCACGGGAACCGGGCCCGATGGAGGAGTTGGATCTCTCGGAACTGCTTGAAGGCGGTGGTGACGTCGCTCGACACGCCGCTCGTGTCGTAATCGGCGAGGATGTCGGCGATGAATCGGGCCCGGAGGCCCGCCAGGTAACACTGGATGTGGTACTCGTAGTCCCCGGTGGCTCCGTAGTCCGTCCGGAAGGGGCCGACCAGGGCGAGCGCGTCGCGGCGCAGGATCATCGCCTGGTGACACAGCCATGGCCGCCCCAGGATATTGGCCAGGAACCCGCGTCGCGGCCAGCTCGGGTAGAGCGCGGTGCCGCCCCGGCACCGGTAGATGCCGCCGCAGACGATATCGGGCCCGCCCTCCGCGTCGAGGATGCGCAATGCCTTCGCCAGAGCGGCGAGGTCCCGCAAACCGTCGCCCCCGTTGAGGAACCAGACATAGGTCCCGCGCGCCCGCGCGAGCGCCGCATTGAAGCCCGCGTAGATGCCCTGCCGCGGCTGCTCCACGTGGACCAGCGGCCACCCGGCCGGCAACCCGTCGAGCAGCGCCCGGTTCATCGCCGGCGAGGAATCCACGACGATGTGCTGCCACTCGTTGGGCCCGAGGGTACGGAACACGGGCTGCAGCGAGTTCACGGTCGCGGCCAGACCGGCCGGGTCGCTATAGGTGATGCTGACGATCGACAGCCTCAGCATAGAGGGTTCGCCCGGGCAGCCATCATAGGAGGCCACCCCCGATGGCGCAAGGGAGGCGGACCAACGTCCGTGAAGCGCGGCATGACCTCGCACGGGGCGGCGGGCCCGGTGTCTCCGTTCCTGCACGTTGACCGGCCGGTCACGACTCGCTACGCTGTGAACGCGATGGCCTCCACCGTCATCCCTTTGCCCAGGACCCGACGCTGGACGCGCGTCGAGTACGAGCGACTGGTCGAGATGGGCGTGTTTCAGCCCGGCGAGCGCCTGGAGCTCATCGGCGGCTTGCTGGTGGTCCGTGAACCGCAGGGAAGCCGACACGCGGCGACGATCCGGCGCGTGCTCGCCGCGCTCCGCCGCGCGCTCGGCGACGCCTGGCAGATCGACTCGCAGCTACCGGTCGCGCTCGACGCGGACTCGGAGCCGGAGCCCGACGTGGCCGTGGTCCCGCGCGATCCCGGCGCCTACCGGGACGCGCATCCGTCGCGCGCCGTGCTGATCGTCGAGATCGCGGCGACGTCGTACCGCACCGACCGCGAGTACAAGGCGAGCCTCTACGCGCGCGCCGGTGTCCCGGACTGCTGGATCATCGACCTCGCTCACGACGCGCTCGAGGTCCACCGCGACCCCGAGGCGTCGCCGGACGCCCTCTACGGCTGGCGCTACCGCAGCGTGGTGACGCTCCGCCCGCCGGCGACCGTCGCGCCTCTCGCCGCGCCCGGCGCCTCGATCCCCGTCGCCGATCTCCTGCCCTGACGGCATGAGGGTCCGGGGCAGCTCGCGCGCGAGGCCCGGCACGCTCGAGCGTCGAGGGCGCGGGCTGGCCGACCGGCTCTGTCCCCGACCGCGCATTCTCTTCGTCGGGATCAACCCGAGCTTGCGATCCGCCGAGCTGGGCCATCACTTCGCCGGACCAGGCAATCCCTTCTGGCGGCTCCTGGCCGCGGCGGGACTCGTACCGGGGCCGTTTGGCTTCGCCGATGATGCGCGGCTCCCGGGGCTCGGCCTGGCCCTGACGAATATCGTGTCACGGGCGACACGGTCCGCCGAGGAGATCACCGCGGGCGAGTACGAGCAGGGCCGCCGCGTCCTCGCCCGGAAGATCCGCCGGATCGACCCCGAGGTCGTGGCCTTCGTCGGGGTCACGGCCTACCGCCGCTTCACCGGCTCTGGCGCGGCCGGGGGCTCCGGTCCGAAGCCGGAGCGACTCGGGCGGGCGCGGGTATTCGTGGTGCCAAACCCGAGCGGACGGAACGCGGCCTACCCGGGCTTTCGCGACAAGCTCTCCTGGTATCGCCGGCTCGCCCGTTACCGTGGGACCACGCCGCGCCGGTCGCGTCCATCCCCGCACACCCCCGCGTATTGACGTCGGGCGGGCTGCCGCCTACTCTCGTCGGGATGAGAAAGCCGGGCTTGCGCGGGGACCAGGACTCCCGCTTCGATCTGGTGCTGCGGGGTTGGCGGGTCCTCCGATAGCCTGGGGATCGAGCTGCGCGCGACGATGCGGCTCCGGCCCGAGCTGGCCGTGCGCGGCGGCGTGGTCTATCAGGCGGACTCGCCGCTGCTCCTCTCCGGGGCGCGCCGGGTGGCGTGACGGCCTCCCGCCACGATCGGAGTAGCGCGGCGCTGGCATATCGGCCACCTTGGCTGGTCAGGAGGACGCTTCATGCGCAGCATCGACATCCATGCTCATCTGATGCCCCAGTGTTTCTGGCGGACCGTCGCCACCGGTCGCGACTGGTACGGGACGCGCTACGAGCCCGGGGACGGTCTGGGGTTCACCGTGACGGCCGGGAAGCGCAGCCGCGTGGCCACGCCCAAGGTGCGCTTCACGCCGGAGGAGCGCCTCGCCGACATGGACGCCCAGGGCGTCGACGTCCAGGTCGTGTCGATCCACATGCCCCTCGTCAGCTATCACCTCGACCCGGCCCAGGGGCGGCTGCTCGCCCGCGACGTCAACGACGAGATCGCCGCCATGACCCGCCAGTGGCCCGACCGGCTCGCCGGCCTGGCCACCCTCCCCGCGCAGGACGTCGGCGCGGCGATCGACGAGCTGGAGCGCGCCGTGCACGTGCTCGGCCTCAAGGGAGCGGAGCTGGACACCGTGGTGGAGGGCGACAACTGGGATGAGCCGCGGTTCCTGCCGCTGTTCAAGGCCGCCGAGGCCATGGGCGCCGTGCTGTTCTTCCACCCCCAGCCGCAGCACAATTTCCTGCTGCAGCGCACGAACCGCTACGGCCTGGCCAATAGCATCGGCGTCATCGTGGAAGACACGCTCATCGTGGCGATCCTCATCTTCGGAGGGATTCTCGACGCCTGCCCCGACCTCAAGGTGTGCATCGCGCACGGGGGCGGGCTCGCCTGCTTCGGCATGGGGCGGCTGGATCGGGGCTGGCAGGTGCGCGCCGAGGCTCGCCACCACATCCAGAAGCCCCCCAGCACCTACCAGCGCCGCCTGCACTACGACTGCGTCGTCGGCAGCGAGGCGGCGCTGCGTTTCCTGCTCGATCGTGTGGGCGCCGATCGCGTGGTCCTGGGCAGCGACTGGCCCTTCGTCAGGTGGGACCCCTCGCCCACGGCCTGGGTGCAGGGGCTCCAGAGCCTGACGCGCGAGGAGAAGGACGGGATTCTCTGGCAGAACGTGACGAAGCTCCTGGGCCTTTAGGGAGATCTCCTACCCCGCGGGCTCGCCGGCATTGACCGCGAGCACCTGGCCCGAGATGCTTCGCGCCATGTCGCTCGCGAAGAACACGGTGGCGTCGACGATGTCGTCCGCGGTGACCATGCGCTTGAGGGGGGCGCGCTCGATCATCGCCTTGCGCATCGCCTCGACCGAGATGCCGCGCACCTCGGCCTGGCCGGCGATGACGCGGTCGATGCGGTCGCCCTCGACGGCGCCGGGCGCGACGCAGTTGACGCGGATATTGTGCGGGGCCAGCTCGAGCGCCATGCCGTACGTCATGCCGACCTGGCCGGCCTTGGCCGAGCAATACCCGATGCGGTACGGGAGGCCACGGCGCCCGGCCCCGGAGGAGATGTTCACGATCGCGCCGCCCCCCGCCTTGATCATCTCGGGGACGGCAAAGCGCGTGCAGAGGTACGAGCTGGTGAGGCACGAGTCGATCGTGTAGCGCCAGTCCTCCATCGTGTAGTCCTGGACGGGCTTGGTGGGGCCGCCGTCGCCCGCGTTGTTCACGAGCGTGTCGATCCTGCCGAAGGCCTGGAGGCCCGTGGCGATGAGGCGGCGCACGTCGGCTTCGACCGCCGCATCGCCGACGACGGCGACCGCCTGGCCGCCGGCCTTCTGCACCTGCGCGGTGGTGTCCTTGACGAGATCGGCGGAGCGCGCGGTGCAGACGACGCGCGCGCCCTCGCGGGCGAAGCGCAGGCTCAACGCGCGGCCGATGCCCTTGGACGCGCCGGTGATGATCGCAACCTTCCCGTCGAGTAAGCCCATCGTCATCTCCTCATGGATGGATCAGGGTGAGACACATTCGTCGCCCGTTCGCCTCCCGACGATTCTACGCCGTCTCGTGGCAGCACGCGCCCTCACCCCGACCCTCTTGATCGAAGAGGGAGAGGGAGCCGTTTCGATCCCCTCGCCCCCGGAGGGGGAGAGAGACAGGGTGAGGGGGCGCATGGGACGCGGAACACGCGGCGGATGGGATGGCGTCACGGTACGATCCTCTCGCCCGCGACCTGCCCCCGATCTTGGCGCGCCGGCGCGTATCCCGCACGGTGGAGGAGCGAGATGAAGAACAGCAGCCAGCGCATCATCACCAGTCAGGCCGGGAGCCTGCCCCGCCCTGACGACTTGATCGAGCTCAACCGGGCCCGCCAGGCGGGTGAGTCGACGGATGAACGGGGCTACCAGCAGCGGCTCCGCTCGGCGGTCGAGGAGGTCGTCCGTCGGCAGCAGGCCGCCGGCATCGACATCCCGGGCGACGGTGAGTACGGCAAGGCGATGGGCCAGCGCGTCAACTACGGCGCCTGGTGGAGCTACTCGTTCCAGCGTCTGGGCGGCCTGCGGCTGGGCGCGGAGATCTACAATGTGCCCCCGCGGCGCTCCGAGCCCGGACAGGTCCGGCTGACCAGCTTTTCCGACCGCCGGGACCGGGGACTCTTCCGCGCGGCCTACACCGACCCCGACTCGGGGGTCTCGACGGTCCCCCGCGGCGGTGGAGGCATGCGGCTCCCGGTGTGCACGGGCCCGCTCAGCTACACCGGCCAGGACGCCATCAAGGCCGACATCGCGCACGTCAAGGCGGCGCTTCAGGCGGCCGGCATCGACGAGGGCTTCATGACCTCGATCGCCCCCGGCAGCGCCTCCCGGATCGGCAACGAGCACTACAAGACCGAGGAGGAGCTCATCTACGCCTGCGCCGACACCATGCGCGAGGAGTACAAGGCCATCGTCGACGCCGGGCTCATCCTCCAGCTCGACGATCCGGCCATCGCCGAGAACTGGGACATGATCAACCCGGCGCCCTCCGCGGAGGACTACCGGACGTTTTCCATGGTCCGGGTCGAAGCCCTCAATCACGCCCTGCGGGGGCTCCCTCAGGACCGGATCCGATTCCACCTCTGCTGGGGAAGCTGGCACGGCCCGCACGTCACCGACATCCCGATGCGTGACATCGTCGACGTCATGCTCGCCGTGAACTGCCAGGCCTACTCGTTCGAGGCGGGCAATGTCCGCCACGAGCACGAATGGAAGGTCTGGGAGCACGTCGCGCTGCCGGACGGCAAGATCGTGATCCCCGGCGTCGTGAGCCACGCCACGAACGTGGTGGAGCATCCCGAGCTGGTGGCCGAGCGCATCGTGCGCTTCGCGAAGGTGGTCGGGCGGGAGAGGGTCATCGCCGGGACCGACTGCGGCCTCGGTGGGCGCGTCCATCCCCAGATCGCCTGGGCGAAGCTGGAATCGCTGGCGCGGGGCGCCGAGCTGGCGACGAGGCAGCTCTGGCGGTGAGCGCCGTCGTCCGCGCGACGCCGAGCGTCGGCTCGCCGCCCCCGGAGGGCGAGCCCCTTGCCATCGGGGCGCTCCTCCAGCATCATTCGTGGGAACGCGACCGGTCGCGGTGACAGGAGGAGCCCATGGACTTCGGCGTGGTGATGTTCCCGACGGAATACGCGATCCAGCCCGACGAGCTGGCGCGGGCGCTCGAGGAGCGGGGGTTCGAGTCGCTCTGGGTGCCCGAGCACACGCATATCCCCACGAGCCGTCGGAGCCCGTGGCCCGGCGGCGGCACGCTGCCGAGAGACTACTGGTCGGCCTACGATCCGTTCATCGCGCTGATGGCGGCCGCGGCCGCCACGCGCCGCTTGCGGCTCGGCACCGGCATCTGTCTCGTCGTCGAGCGCGATCCCATCGTCACGGCGAAGGAAGTGGCCACGCTCGACCGGCTCTCCGGCGGCCGGCTGCTCTTCGGGATCGGAGGCGGGTGGAACGCCGAGGAGATGGAGCACCACGGGACGGGCTTCAAGACCCGCTGGCGGCTCCTGCGCGAGCGCGTGCTGGCCATGAAGGAGATCTGGACGGAGGAGGAGGCGGAGTTCCACGGAGAGTTCGTGAACTTCGACAAGATCCTGTCGCGCCCGAAACCGCTGCAGAAGCCGCATCCGCCCATCCTGATGGGCGGCGACGGGCGCACCACGTTCGATCGCGTCGCGGAATTCGGGGACGGCTGGATGCCCATCCTGCGGCCGGGACAGAACCCCGTGGAGCGGATCCCCGCGCTCCGCGAGCACCTCGAGCGCGCGGGGCGCGATCCCCGATCCGTGCCCGTGTCCATCTTCTTCGCGCCGCCGAAAAAGCCCGAGCTCGAAGCGCTGGCGGCGGCGGGCGTGGTGCGCGCCATCTTCGGCCTGCCATCGGAGCCGCGCGACACCGCGCTCCCGCGCCTCGACGCGTACGCCGCCGTCATCCGCTCGATGTGAACGGAACGCTTTCGGCGATGAGCCTCTGGAAGAGGGGATGACGTCGCTGTCATCCCCTCCCATCCCCCTGCCGGCCGGCTACGCGCCGCCGCGCGCTCCCTACGATTTCTTCTCCGACTTCAGGCACTGGCTCATGAAGTGCTTGCGGTCCTCCCCGTGGAGGTTCTTGGCGGCCGCCTCCTGATTGCACGCCTTCATCTTCCCACCCTGCCCGGCAGCGTGGTCGCCCTCGGTCGACTTGTGGCGCCGAGCGGCGTCGTCGGCCTTGGCTCCTTCCTCGTGCGATCCCGCCGGCTTCTTGAGGCAGCCGGCCATGAACTGCTTGCGTGTGTCGCCGCTGAGCTTCTTGTCGTGCGCCTCGGCATTGCACTCCGTCATCCGATTCGCCTGAGGTGACGGTGCCTTCTTCTCGTCGCCGGCCGAGGCAAGGCCGGCAACGAGCAGGATGGCCGCGAGCGTTCCGAGCAATGCGTGCATGGTGTCCTCCCTTCGTGATGGCTGCTGCGGGTGAGCTTCGCCGGTCGCGTCCGGACGTGACCATGGGCGCAAGCTATGCCCGTCCCGGAACAGCGTCAATGACGCGGTTTCGATACAGTCCGGCCGGGGCCCGCGTTGCAAGCGGACGCTCGATGGCCTACGCTGTGCCATCGCGATGGACCCGCATTCCACCCGGCGCGCCTTTCTCGAGGCCGGCGCCATTGCCCTTGGAGCCATGCTGATGCCGGCTGAAGGACGTGGCGGCGCGCTCGAGCGTCGCATCCCCAGGGCCGGCGAGCCCGTTCCCGCCGTCGGCCTCGGCACCTGGCAGGTGTTCGACGTCGCCGGCGACGCGGCGGGAATGGCGCAGGCCAAGGCCGCGCTCGCGGCCTTCGTCGACCGCGGCGGGCGGGTCGTCGACAGCTCCCCCATGTACGGATCGTCCGAATCGGTGGCCGGGCGGCTCGCGGCCGAGCTCGGCGTGCGCGCGAACCTGTTCGTCGCCACCAAGGTGCTGACGAGCGGACGGCAGGCGGGCATCCGCCAGATGGAGGACTCGATGAAGAAGCTGCGCGTCGAGCGCCTCGATCTCATGCAGGTGCACAACCCTGAGATTCGGTCCGCGACCGGGCCGCCGGACATCGCGGGGCGCGGGCCCACCGCCCCTCACCCCGGCCCTCTCCCCCTTCGGAGGCGAGGGCATCGAAACGGCTCGCTCACCCAGGGTGGAGCGCCGCCGCGACGCCGCACGCGCCCTTGACAGGTATCGCGCCCGTGATCTAGTCTCGCCGTGCAGCGCGGCACGGCGCGTGCGTGAGACCCCCATCGTCCGTCGTTCAAGGCAGTCGAGCCGAGAGGAGGCGCGATGAAGCGGATCATGGTTCTCGTCGGTATCGTCGCGGTCGGGCTGGCCATGCTGTGGGCCGCGCCACCCGTGGCTGCGCAG
>Ga0214473_10010638_pt1 | contig 10810 bp, 7 predicted proteins | sample RVTome_7_FD_203509 | JGI IMG/M metagenome (GOLD analysis project Ga0214473, IMG submission 203509) | Soil microbial communities from uranium-contaminated site in the Upper Colorado River Basin, Wyoming, United States - RVT98D197 | ecosystem: Environmental > Terrestrial > Soil > Contaminated >... | reverse complement strand
CCAGACCGTCGCGCGGTATCCGGTCAAGCGCTCGGCGCTCCTGCCCGCGTTGCACCTCGCGCAGGAACAGCTCGGCTGCTTGAGCCGGGAGGCGCTTGAGTACGTGGCGCGTCTGCTGGAGCTGACGCCGGCCCAGGTGCACGACGCCGCCAGCTACTACGCGATGTTCCGCTTCCAGCCCGAGGGCAAGACCCTGATCGAGGTCTGCACCACGCTGTCCTGCTCCCTCGGGGGGGCGGAGGAGCTGCTCCAGTCCACCTGCCACAAGCTCGGGATCCGCGAGGGCGGCACCAGCGCCGACGGCAGGTTCACGGTGAAGCGGGTCGAGTGCCTGGCCGCCTGCGGGGGGGCGCCCGCGGTACAGGTGAACGGCGAGTGGCTCGAGCACGCGACCGCGGCCGACATCGACCGGGTCCTCCAGGGTGAGACCGTGCGCCGCCGGTTCGCCTGGCCGAAGAGCCCCGGCGAGCACATCCTGCTCCAGAACGTCTGGAAGGAGAGCTCGACCGCGCTCGAGACCTACAAGGCGGGCGGCGGCTACCGGAACCTCAAGAAGTGCCTCCAGACGCCGCCCGACGAGATCGTCGAGCAGGTCAAGAGGTCGGGGCTGCGCGGGCGCGGGGGCGCCGGTTTTCCGACCGGCACCAAGTGGGGCTTCCTGCCCAAGGACGGAGCCAAGCCCCGTTATCTCTGCGTCAACGCCGACGAGAGCGAGCCCGGGACCTACAAGGACCGCGTCATCATCGAGCGCGACCCGCATCGGCTGATCGAGGCCACGGTGGTCTCGGCCCACGCCATCCGCTCGAAGACCGCCTTCGTCTACATTCGGGGCGAGTTCCACGAGGGCTACCGCATCCTCGATCGCGCGCTCCAGGAGGCCGCGGCCGCGGGCTACGTGGGAAAGAACATCCTCGGGACCGGCGTCGACGTGGAGATCGTCATCCACCGCGGGGCCGGGGCCTACGAGTGCGGGGAGGAGACGGCGCTGCTCGAGAGCCTGGAGGGCAAGCGGGGCCAGCCGCGCATCCGGCCGCCGTTCCCGGCCGCGGTCGGCCTCTATGGCTGCCCCACCATCATCAACAACGTCGAGACCCTGGCCTGCGTCCCCCTGATCCTCGAGAAGGGGGCGGACTGGTTCGCCGCCTACGGTGTCGAGAAGAACACCGGGCCCAAGCTCTACTCGGTCTCCGGGCACGTCAAGCGCCCCGGCAGCTACGAGGCGCCCATGGGCCGCATCACGCTCCGGGAGCTGATCCACGGCGAGGGCTACGCCCAGGGGATCCGGGACGGCCGTCGGCTCAAGGCGGTGGTTCCGGGCGGCTCCTCGACGCCGGTCCTGACCGCGGACGAGATCGACGTGGGAATGGACTTCGACTCCCTGGCCAAGGCGGGCTCCATGCTCGGCTCCGCCGGCACCATCGTCATGGACGACCGGACGTGCATGGTCTGGATGGCGAAGAACCTGACCTACTTCTACAAGCACGAGTCCTGCGGCAAGTGCTCTCCCTGCCGCGAGGGCACGGGCTGGATGCTGAGGCTGCTCACCCGGGTCGAGGACGGCCAGGGGGCGGAGAAGGACCTGGAGACGCTCTGGGGGGTCGCGGACTCGATCGCGGGCAAGACGGTCTGTCCGTTCGGCGACGCGGCGGTGGCCCCACCCCAATCCGCCCTCAAGAAGTTCAGGGAGGAGTTCGAGTACCACGTGCGCGAGCGGCGGTGCTGGCGCAAGGTCGCGCCGACGTTCGCGGAGGCGAGGGAGGGTGTCCGCGCAACCACGGGAACACGCTCCTAGAGCGGCACGGTAAGAAACGGAGACGGCGCCACGGAGACACGGAGGCACGGAGAAGGGACGATTCAAACGCGACCTGAACTGATGCAGGCAAGGACGAAACATCGCGTGCAACGAATAGGCCCTGCCAACGGAGCCTTGCGCGCCCATGGTCTTGCCCGAAGACTGGGCGCGCAAGGTGAGATGGGCGCGCAAGGTGAGATGTGACCCCCGTTCAGGAGCAGCTCGTGGCGGCGGCGGTGAAGGTGGTCCTTATCTTCGCGGCGCTGCTGACCGTGTTCGCGCTCATGACTTGGGCGGAACGGCGGCTGCTGGCCTTCATGCAGTTCCGCCTGGGCCCCAACCGCGCGGGGCCCCTGGGGATCCTCCAACCGGCGGCCGACGGGATCAAGCTCTTCTTCAAGGAAGAGGTGGTCCCGGCTGCCGCCAACCGCTGGGTGTTCCTGGCCGCCCCCGTCGTCTCCGTCGCGACCGCGGTCCTGGCCATCGGCGTCCTTCCCTACGGGCCGCCGTTCACCCTCTTCGGCCGGCAGTGGCAGCTCCAGATCGCCGATCTCGGCGTGGGCGTCCTCTACATCTTCGCGGTGACGTCCCTCGGCGTCTACGGCCCGGTTCTGGCCGGCTGGTCCTCCAACAGCAAGTACACGCTGCTGGGCGGCCTGCGCTCCTCGGCCCAGATGTTCTCCTACGAGCTGGCGCTGGGGCTGTCCTGGGTCGGGGTCATCATGCTCGCCGGCTCGTTCAGGATCGGCGACATCGTCGACCACCAGGCCGGGGGATTCTGGTGCTGGAACGCCGTCGTCCAGCTTCCGGCGTTCATCGTCTACTTCGTAGCCGCCACCGCCGAGGTCTCCCGCATCCCCTTCGACCTGCCGGAAGGGGAGACCGAGCTGGTGGCCGGCTTCCACACCGAGTACTCGTCGATGAAGTTCGCGATGTTCCAGATGGCCGAGTACCTCAACATGATCACGGTGGCGGTGCTCGGCACCGACCTCTTCCTGGGGGGCTGGCACTCGGGGCTCCCCTTCCTGCCCTCCTCCGGGATCTGGGGATTCGGCTGGTTCGCGGCCAAGGTCGGTCTCGTGCTCTTCGCGTTCATCTGGCTCCGGGGCACGCTGCCGCGCTTCCGCTACGACCAGCTCATGGGCTTCGGCTGGAAGGTCCTCATCCCCGTGGCCGTGCTCAACATCCTGGCGACGGCGGCCGCCGTCGTCCTGTTCGGGCTATGATCGACGCCATCCTCTTCTACGTGTTCGCGGCCCTGGCCCTGGGGTCGGCCCTGGTGGTGATCGGCCAGCGGCACGCGATCTACTCGGCCTTCGCCCTCATCGTGACCCTGTGCTCGCTCTCCGCCATATACGGGCTCCTGGGCTCGCCCTTCATCGCCGTGCTGCAGCTGGTGGTCTACGCGGGCGCGATCATGGTGCTGTTCCTGTTCGTGATCATGCTCCTGAACGTGGGGCGCGAGGAGAGAGAGGGCGGGGAGCGCAGCGGCCTCAAGATCGCGGCCGGGATCCTGACCGGCGTCCTGCTGCTCCAGGCGGGCGCGGTGCTGCTGCAGGCCGTCGTCGCCCCCGCCCCGGGGTTCGACGCCTCCACGCACAAGATGGCCCAGGACCTGTTCTCGCCGCGCTACCTCTACGCCTTCGAGGCCACGTCGATCCTGATCCTCGCCTCCATCGTGGGGGCGGTGGCTCTCGCGAAGAAGGACCTCTGATGGCGCCGGACTTCATTCCGCACGCGCTGCTGCTCAGCCTCGCCCTCTTCTCGGTCGGGCTCCTCGGCGTCTTCCTGCGCCGGAACATCATCACCGTGCTCATGTGCGTGGAGCTGATGCTCAACGGCGTGAACCTCGCCTTCGTGGCCTTCAGCCGGGCCCAGGGCACGCTCGAGGGGCAGGTGCTGGTCTTCTTCGTGCTCGTGGTGGCGGCGGCGGAGGCGGCGGTCGGCCTCGCGATCGTGATCGCCATCCATCGCCACAAGGACACGCTCGACGTGGACGCCTTCAACCTCCTCAAGTGGTAGACATGCCCGAACCGCTGGCGCGGATCCTGAGCCTGGACGTGGTCCCCTGGATGGTGCTCCTGCTCCCGCTGGGAGGGTTCGTGGTCCTCGCCCTCTTCGGCGACTGGATCCGGAGGGACCGGGAGGAGGCGGGAGCGGGGGTGCTTGCCTGCGCGACCGTGGGTCTCGCCTTCGGTCTCTCGGTCTTCTGGGCGCTCAAGCTCTGGAGCCTGCCCCGCGGAGAAGGGGGCCTCGCCCTCTACGCCCCGGCCTTCTCGAAAGGGGCCGAGGGGGCCGTCCTGCCCCTCGAGTGGATCGGCGCGGGTGGCCTCCGCATCCCCTTCGCCCTCCTGCTGGACCAGCTCTCTGCGGTCATGGCCCTGGTCGTGACGGGCGTGGGCTCGCTCATCCACGTCTACTCGCTCGGGTACATGGCCCACGACGAGGACCGCGTCCGCTACTTCTCGTACCTCAACCTCTTCACGTTCTTCATGCTCCTGCTGGTGATGGGCGGCAGCCTGCCCCTCATGTTCGTGGGCTGGGAGGGCGTCGGGCTCTGCTCGTACCTCCTCATCGGCTTCTGGTTCCGGAAGAAGAGCGCGTCCGACGCGGGGCTGAAGGCCTTCATCGTGAACCGCGTGGGCGACGTGGGCCTGATCCTGGGGACGATCCTGATCTTCAACGTCTTCGGCACCGTGGACCTCAAGGACCTCGCCGACAACGCCGGCGCTCTCGCCCCCGAGGCCCTGGGGCGCTTCGGTCCCGCCACCGTCGCCTGCCTGCTGCTCTTCCTCGGCGCCTGCGGCAAGAGCGCGCAGATCCCCCTGCACGTCTGGCTCCCCGACGCGATGGAGGGGCCGACGCCCGTCTCCGCCCTCATCCACGCCGCGACCATGGTCACGGCGGGTGTCTACATGGTGTCGCGCCTGGGGCCGCTCTTCGAGCGCTCGGCCACCGCCATGACGGTGGTGGCGGTGGTGGGCACGGCCACCGCCCTCATGGCGGCCACGATCGCCGTCGTCCAGACCGACATCAAGAGGGTGCTCGCCTACTCGACGATAAGCCAGCTCGGCTACATGTTCCTCGCCTGCGGGGTCGGAGCCTTCGGGGTGGCGATCTTCCACCTCTACACCCACGCTTTCTTCAAGGCCCTGCTCTTCCTCGGCGCGGGCTCGGTGATCCACGCGATGGGCGGCGAGCAGGACATGCGCAAGATGGGCGGGCTGCGCGCGAAGATCCCCTGGACCTTCGGGACGTTCGTGGTGGGGACCGCCGCCATCGCCGGCATCCCTTACCTCTCCGGTTACTTCAGCAAGGACGAGATCCTGGCCTGGGCCTTGGACTCCGGCCGCACCGGCCTCTTCGTCGTCGCCCTCGCGACCGCGATCCTCACCGCCTTCTACATGTCGCGGCTGCTGTTCCTGACCTTCCTTGGACGATTCCGCGGCGGTCAGGAGGCCGAGCACCACGTGCACGAGTCGCCGTGGGTGATGCTGGTGCCGTTGATCGTCCTGGCCGCGGGATCGGCCCTGGCCGGCTACGTGAACGTCACCGAGGCCGTGGCCCCGGCCTTCCGCAAGCCCTTCGACCATCCGGATGCGGCTCCCTGGCTCCATCTCTTCGCCTACGTCCTGCCGTTCCTCGGGATCCTGCCGGCCTACTACCTCTACGTCGCCCTGCCCGAGGTGCGCGAGCGGCTCCTGGCCCCGCTGCGACCGCTGACGCGGATCCTCGAGGCCAAGTGGTTCTTCGACGACCTCTACAACGGCTTCGTCCGGCGGGTCGTCCTGCGGGGCAGCGAAGCCGTGCTCTGGAGGGTGGCGGACGCGCGCATCATCGACGGGACCCTGGACGGCGGCGCGCGGCTGGTGGAGGCGCTCGCGGGGCGGGTCCGGGTGGTGCAGACGGGCTTCGTGCGCGCCTACGTCCTGCTGATCCTGGGAGGGGCGGTGGCGCTCATCGGCTACCTGCTCTGGTCATGAGGCTGCTGCCGGGGCACCTGCTGAGCGTGCTCGTCTTCCTCCCCGTGGCGGGGGCGGCCCTGATCGCCCTCACCCGGCGCGAGTCGGTCCTGCTGCAGAAGCTCCTGGGGCTCGGCGTGAGCGCCGCGGTCTTCCTGCTCTCGCTCTCGCTCCTTCCCGCCTTCCGGCCGGTGGCCGACATGCAGTTCGAGGAGCGCGTGGCCTGGCTGCCCGCCTACGGGATCTCGTACCACCTCGGCGTGGACGGGCTCTCGCTCTGGCTGGTGATCCTCACTACCTTCCTGACCCCCATCTCGCTCCTCGCCTCCTGGTCCTCCATCGAGACCCGGGTGCGGGAGTTCGGCCTCTTCATGCTGCTGCTCGAGGCGGGCATGGTCGGCGTGTTCGTCTCCCTGGACCTCTTCCTCTTCTACGTCTTCTGGGAGGCCATGCTGATCCCGATGTACTTCCTGATCGGGATCTGGGGTCACGAGCGCCGCATCTACGCCGCCGTGAAGTTCTTCCTCTACACCTTTGCCGGCAGCGTGCTCATGCTCGTCGCCTTCCTGGTCCTCTACCGCGGCCGGGGGACCTTCGACATCGCGGCGCTCGCCCGCACGCCCGTGGACCCCCCCCTGCAGATGTGGCTCTTCGCGGCCTGCGCGCTCGCCTTCGCGATCAAGGTCCCCATGTGGCCGTTCCATACCTGGCTGCCCGACGCCCACGTCGAGGCCCCCACCGCGGGATCGGTGATCCTGGCCGGGGTCCTCCTCAAGATGGGCGGCTACGGCTTCCTCCGCCTGGCCATCCCCCTCTTCCCCGACGCCGCCTTCCGCTTCGCGCCCGTGATCGGGGTGCTGGCCGTGATCGGGATCGTCTACGGGGCGCTGGTGTCGCTCGTGCAGCCGGACATGAAGAAGCTCGTGGCCTACTCCTCCGTCTCCCACCTCGGCTTCGTCATGCTCGGCATCGCCGCCTTCACCACGGCCGGGCTGGTGGGCTCCGTCTACCAGATGCTGAACCACGGGGTCTCGACCGGCGCTCTCTTCCTGCTCGTGGGCATGCTCTACGACCGGCGCCACACGCGGCTGATCTCGGAGTTCGGGGGGATCAAGATCGTGATGCCGTGGTTCAGCGCCCTCGCCCTGCTGATCTGCCTCTCCTCGATCGGCGTTCCCGGCTTCAACGGCTTCGTGGGGGAGTTCCTGATCCTGATGGGCTCGTGGCCGTGGAGCGTGACCCTCACCGTCCTCGCCTCCCTGGGCGTCGTCCTGGCCGCGGGGTACGTGCTCTGGATGGTGCAGCGCGTCTTCTACGGCGAGGTCACGAACGCCAAGAACCAGGCTCTGCGCGACCTCTCGCCCCGGGAAGCCGCCGTGCTCCTGCCCCTGGTGGCGCTGGCGATCTTCATGGGCGTGGCGAGCCCGCTCTTCACGCGCACGATCGAGCCTTCGGTCGACGGCCTGATCCAACAGGTGCAGCGGACGCGCCGCGTGCCTCCGCCGGCGGCGCCGCCATCGGTCCGCCCGCCCGTATCCGTCACTCGGGCCGGGCCTCCGGCGGAGCAAGGGGGTGGGGAGTGAGCCTCGCCCCGCTCGACCTCCGGCCCCTGGTGCCGGCCATCATCGTGGCCGTCACCGGGGTCGTGGTGCTCCTGGTGCAGGCCTTCACCCCGAAGGGCAAGACGGGGCCAACCGCGTGGTTGGCGCTGGGGGGCATCGTGGCGGCGCTGGGGACGGTGATGCTGATCGGGGGCGGCTGGGGGCGCGGCGCGACGACCGGGGGCAGCGTGGCCGCCGACGACTTCGCCCTCTTCTTTCATGGCCTGTTGCTCGCCATCGCCGGCGTCGCGGTCCTGCTCTCGCCGGCCTACATCAAGGCCACCGGCATCGACCGCGGCGAGTACTACGCGCTCCTGCTGTTCTCGGTGGTGGGCATGCTCGGCCTCGCCTCCTGCCTGGAGCTGGTGTCGCTCTTCGTCGCGCTGGAGATCATGTCGATCGCGCTCTACGGCCTCGCCGGGATGCATCGCTCGCGGGTGGAGAGCCAGGAGGCGGCGCTCAAGTACTTCGTGACCGGCGCCTTCTCCTCGGCCTTCTTCCTCTACGGGATCGCGCTGCTGTACGGGACGACGGGAAGCACATCGCTCCCGCGCATCGCGGCGAGAGTCGCGCAGCTCCTGCCGGGGGAGACGGACATGGCGGTGCTGGGGGCGGGGCTGCTGCTCGTGGGCTTCGGCTTCAAGGTCGCGAGCGTGCCTTTCCACATGTGGGCGCCCGACGTGTACGAAGGCGCGCCGACGACGGTCACCGCCCTCATGTCGGCGGGGGTGAAGGCGGCGGCCTTCGCGGGGCTGCTGCGCGTCTTCGAGCAGGCGCTGCCCTCCCTGGCCCGGGAGTGGCAGCCCGCGGTGGCGGTGCTGGCCATCGTCACCATGGTCGGAGGCAACCTGGGGGCGCTGGCGCAGGGCAACCTCAAGCGGATGCTCGCCTATTCCTCCGTCGCGCACGCCGGCTACCTGCTCACGGCCCTGGTGGCGGCGCCCCCGGTCGCAACGGAGGCGGTGCTCTTCTATCTCGTCGGCTACGCGGCCGTGAACCTGGGCGGGTTCGGGGCGCTGGCGGCGCTGGCGAAAGGCGACCGCGAGCCGCTGTCGCTCTCGGACGTGGCGGGCCTGGCCGAGCGCCGCCCGGCCCTGGCGGCGGCGTTCAGCGTCTACCTGATCTCGCTGACGGGCGTCCCCGTCTCCGCCGGCTTCGTGGGCAAGTTCTATCTCTTCGGCGCGGCCGTGAGCGCGGGCTGGGTGACGCTCGCGGTCGTCGGCGTCCTCATGAGCGTCGTGTCCGCCTCCTACTACCTGCGGGTGGTGGTGGCCATGTACATGCGCGACCCCGTGGGCGAGGACGACTGGGCCCCGGTCGCGCCCGCGTCGGCGCTGGCCCTGGCCGTGTCCGTGATCGTCGTTCTCGGGCTGGGCGTCTACCCGGGACCGGTCCTGGCCCTCGCGCGCCAGGCGGCCCGCTCGCTGCTGTCGACGTGAGTGAGCCGCCTCACAGCCGGCCCGCTCCGACCCTGGTAATGTCGGGGCTCGTCCCGGGGTCGTCGGCAACCCGGTGGATCGGTCGCGCCGTGTCCGGAGCACCGCTCGGGTGCCCAGGCCGGCCGAAGCGGTGCCAGCGCCAAGGGCTCGGCTGCCCACCTCGCTCGAAGGTTGTGACCTTGCGACGCCGAATCCCGCGCTTCGCTTTCTCCGCTTTCGTCTCCTGCGGCCTGCTCGCCGCCGCGCCGCTGCCGGCGGTCGCGGACGACACGGACCTGCTGCGCTTCCTGGACCAGGCCAGCTTCGGCCCCACGAGCGCCCAGATCGCGCGGGCCCAAACCATCGGCTTGAGCGCCTGGCTGGAACAGCAACTCACGATGCGGATCTCGACCTATCCCTCTCTGCCCATGATGCCCGGCACCCGGCCGACGAGGTGCGCCGGGGACTGCCAGCGCGATCACTACACGATGTACCTCCTGCAGAACCGCTTCTTCGTCAACGCCCTCTACGGCCAGGACCAGCTCCGCCAGCGCGTGGCCTGGGCGCTGCACAAGATCCTCGTGGTCTCGGGCCGCGACGTGACGCTGCCCAGCCGAATGGCCCCCTATCTGGCCATCTTCCCGCGCAACGCGTTCGGCAACTACCGCCGGCTGCTCGAGGAGGTCACGCTCAACCCCGCCATGGGCGACTACCTCGACATGGCCACGAGCACGAAGTCGCGCCCGAACGAGAACTACGCTCGGGAGGTGCTCCAGCTCTTCTCGATCGGGACCGACCTCCTGAACCCCGACGGAACGCCCCAGCTCGACGCCGAGGGGGCGCCGCTGCCCGCCTACGACCAGGAGGTCGTGAGCGGCTTCAGCAAGGTCTTCACGGGCTGGACCTACGCCCCCGACCCCGCGCCCGGGATCCGGAACTTCTTCGACCCCATGGTGCTGAGGGCGAACCAGCACGACACGGGACCGAAGGCGCTGCTGCGTGGCGTCGTCCTGCCCGCGGGGCAGACCGGGCAGCAGGACCTCGCGGACGCCCTCGACGACATCTTCCAGCACCCGAACGTGGGCCCGTTCATCGGCTCCCGCTTGATCCGGGAGCTTGTCACCAGCAACCCGAGCCCCGCCTACGTCGCGCGGGTGACCGCCGTCTTCGACGACAACGGCGGGGGAGTGCGCGGCGACCTCTGGGCGGTGGTCAAGGCGATCCTCCTCGACCCCGAGGCCCGCGGCGCCGTTCCCGCGGGCGCGGACCAGGGCCGGCTGCGCGAGCCGGCCCTCTTCGTCATCGGCGCTCTGCGGGCCCTGGGCGCGCGCTCCGCGGACGGCCTCGGCAGCAGCGACGGCTACCTGAGCCCGCAGGTCGTCCTCATGGGACAGGACGTGTTTCGTCCGGCCTCCGTCTTCAGCTACTACCCCGCGGAGTACCTGGTCCCCGGGACCGCCGGCGTGCGCGGTCCCGAGTTCGGCCTCCTCTCCGCCTCCACGGCCCTGAGGCGCGCGAACTTCGTCAACACCATGGTCTTCTCGAGGATCAACGTCGGCGCCAACGCCCCGCGCGGGACCTCGCTGAACCTCGCCCCTCTCGAGGCGCTGGCCGGCGACCCGGTCACGCTCGTGGACGAGCTGGACCGTCTGCTCATGCACGGCGCGATGTCGCCGGACATGAAGGCGGCGGTGGTCCAGGCGGTCTCGGCCGTCTCCGCCGCGAACCCGCGGCTGCGCGCGCAGCAGGCGGCGTATCTCGCGTGCACGTCCTCCCAGTACCAGGTGCAGCGGTGAGCGCCCGCCGGGGAGCCACGCGGGAGCCGTCGCGCCGGGAGTTCGTCCGCGGGTGCGCCGCCCTCGGGATGGCGGCTTTCGCCTCCGGCCTCGAGCGCTTCGCGAAGCTGGAAGCGATGGCGCAGGCGGCGGCGCCCACGGATTACAAGGCGCTCGTCGGGATATTCCTCTTCGGCGGCAACGACGGGAACAACACGATCGTGCCCCTGGACACCGCCGGCTACAACGCCTACGCGGCCGT
>Ga0214473_10010637_pt1 | contig 10811 bp, 11 predicted proteins | sample RVTome_7_FD_203509 | JGI IMG/M metagenome (GOLD analysis project Ga0214473, IMG submission 203509) | Soil microbial communities from uranium-contaminated site in the Upper Colorado River Basin, Wyoming, United States - RVT98D197 | ecosystem: Environmental > Terrestrial > Soil > Contaminated >... | reverse complement strand
CCTGGATAATCTGGTCGCCCATTCCGGCTTCCTGGATTCTTTTTTCCTGCACCTCATCCAAAAAAACATTTACACAGTAATTTCCCATTACTTCACCTCCAAAAGAATAATTTAGACTCAATGCCAGTCTGATTGCGTTTGCTCTTATATTATGGGGGGCAGTCGGTTGTCAATATGTCAAAACCTTATCATCTCTCAGAACTGCCTTTGCGGACCAGAAGAGTCAGGATATTGATATTGCCCTGCCTGCTATAGTGCACCTGGTCGGCCATCTTCCGTATGAGATAACACCCCAACCCTCCGATCTTTCGATCAGGGAGCGGACAGGCCAGGTCGGGCTCGGAGAGTGAAAGAATGTCGAAAGGGATGCCGTTATCGAGAATTCGGAGGTTGAGTTCGGAATCGCTCTTCATTTCGCAGGTTACTTCGACCTCTCCCTTGTGCTCGCCCGGATAGGCATACTGGAAGATATTGAGGAGAGCCTCCTCAGTGGCAAGCTGGATCTCAGAGATCCTGGTTTTTGAAAACCCATGGTCTCCAGCAAAGCCTGACACGAAGTGCATCAGCTTTTCAAGAGAGTCTAGTGTTGCCGGTGCTTTCATTCCATCAATACTCTAAACAGCGATCACCCTCCCGTCCCAGGCGATGCTCACCTTGAGGCGGCCTCCCTCCGTGACCAGAGGAACCAGTTCTTCCGTGTCCTTCAGGAGTTTGTCAAGATTTTTGTCGCTGGTGGCAGGGTCGTTGTGGAATAAGCAAAGGTGCTTGACCCGGGCTTTCATAGCCAGTTCAACGCCCTGTAAGCTATTGGAATGCCCCCAGTCTTCCTTGGTTGTGACAGCGTCGAGAAATGGGTACTGGGCATCGAAGATGAGCAAATCAGCTCGATCAAAAAACCGGATGAAGGGGCGCTCCTCTTCATCTGTTTCAAACTTGTGCTCAGCATCCGTTGAGTAAACGATGCTTCGGCCATCCCTTTCAAAACGATAGCCGTAAGAGAGGCCTGGGTGGTTCTGTTTTTTAGCCAGGACCTCGAAGCCTTCAATTTCGTAACGCTCGTCAGGATCAAGGGAGATGAAACGGACCTCCGCGGGGAGATCCTTGAGGCGCACAGGGAAAAAGGGATGGTCCTGCTGCAGGGTCAGAGCTTTTTTCAATTCTTCATGACAACCATAAAAGGTGATCCGGGTGCCTTTGATGTAGGCCGGAACAAAAAAGGGAAAACCCTGGATATGGTCCCAGTGAAAGTGAGTCAGAAGGATATGAAAGTCCCCGGGGGAGCCGGGACCATAGGTTCGAAGGTATTCGTTGCCGAAATCCCTGAGCCCCGTGCCTGCATCGCAGAGAAGGAAGTCCTCTCCGTCCCGTATTTCAAGGCATGGCGTGTTCGACCCATAGGTGGCCTTGGCCCAGAAGGGAAGCTCTTCCTCCATGAAGGTCTCAATATCGGTGCCTGCACTAAGCTTCTTGTCCCTGGCAATCTCAAGCGCATGCCGGACTTTTTCCCACACATTTTCTGCGGTCAGTGATGCAGGAATAGATCCACGGGTCCCCCAGAATCGAACTTCCATCAGTGTGTTGTGTTTTCCTCCAAATCCATCTTGCCAGCGACCCCTCGGCTCGGCCCACGGCCTCAGGCCGTGGGCCCTCGCTCGGGATGGGGCCCCCACTTTGGTTGAGAGTTCGACGCAGTATAGGTAAAGGGACGAGATGTGTCAAAGCGAAATGGAAAAGAGTCTTGTCAGGGTAAATGATTCTAATAAATTTATACTTTTTGGAAGAATAGGTTATATTTTGTATGATTTTTTACTTGACACGAGAGCTTCAGCCATTTATGACATAACGGTCATTTTAGGGAGGCATTATGTCCGAAGAGATGATGAGCACCAAGGAGGTGGCCCGGTATTTGGGGGTTCATGAGAAGCAGGTCTATGCCCTGGTCAAGGCCAAGAGAATCCCTTCCACCAGGATCACCGGGAAGTGGGTTTTTCCAAAGAAGCTGATTGACGAATGGATTGAGACGCATGCCAAGCAAGGGCTTGAAAAGGCCAGAGAGAAGAGCGCGCATATGGGCGGGGCCTTGCTTGCATGCGGCAGCAATGACCCGATCCTCGACATGCTCCAGACCTACATGAAAAAAACTTACCCTGAATTCCTGATCCTATCCGCGAATACGGGAAGCACCGAAGGATTAAAGGCTCTGAACAGCGGCTACACGGACCTGGCGTGGTCTCATCTTCTCGATCCCAAGAGCGGTCAATACAACATCCCCTTCCTCCCTGCCTATGTCCCTGATGTGAAGGCGGTGGTTGTGAACCTCTTTCACAGGGAACTGGGATTGATCATGGCGCCTAAGAATCCTTTAAGCATAAAGGGTTTCGAAGATCTGAGCAGAAAGGGGATCCGATTGGTGAACCGCCAGAAGGGGTCAGGCACAAGGGTACTGTTGGATCATCATCTCAAGCAGTTGAAGATCCCTCCTTCCAAGATCGAAGGATATGACAAAGAGGTTTACACTCACTTTGAGGTCGGCCTTTCCATCCTCTCAAAGGAGGCGGATGTGGGAATCGCCACCATCGCGGTCGCCAAACTCCTTGGCTTGCCTTTTATTCCCATCGCCAAGGAGAGTTTCGACATGATCCTCGAACAGAAAACATTTTTCCACAAAGCGATTCAAACCTTCATTGAGGTTCTGAATTCAAAGGAGTTCCGACAAAGGGTGGAACCCATCGGGGCCTATGATTTCAAAGACTCGGGAAAAATCCTTTATTCCACCAATTGAAGGAGGAAGACAGATGAAACATCAATATTGCAGAGAATTCATGCTGTTGGCCGCGATTGCCCTGTTGCTGGTCTCTATGAGCTCTGTGACTCAAGCCCAGGAAAAGACTCTCATCCTGGCCACCACGACCAGCACCCAGGACACAGGGCTGCTGGATGTCCTGATCCCTATCTTTGAAAAGAAAACAGGCTACTTTGTAAAGACCATTGCGGTTGGTTCCGGTCAGGCCATGACCATGGGGCAGAAAGGGGAGGCGGACGTACTGTTGGTCCACTCTCCTACCGCAGAGAAGAAGTTCATGGAAGATGGGTTCGGGGTCAGCCGAAGGCTCGTCATGCACAATGACTTCGTCATTGTAGGACCTAGCGATGATCCGGCCAAGATCAAAGGGTTGAAATCCGCTGGAGAGGCATTCAAGAAAATGGCTTCAGCCCAGGCTTTGTTCATCTCGAGGGGTGACAACTCCGGGACCCATTCAAAGGAAAAGGAGATCTGGAAAGCAGCAGGTGCGAAGTACGAAGGAGAGAAATGGTATCAGCAGACCGGCCTCGGCATGGGGCAGACCCTGAATGTGGCTGCTGAGAAGAAGGGCTACACGCTTGCTGATCGCGGGACCTATCTGGCTCTGGCGAAAACCTTGAAGCTAAGCATTCTTGTTGAAGGGGATGCCGTGCTCCTCAACATCTATCACGTCACGGAAGTCAACCCGGCGAAGTGGCCCAAGGTGAACATCGCCGCGGCAAAAGCTTTTGCGGACTTCATGGTCTCCAAGGAAACTCAGGAGATCATCAAAACCTACGGCGTAGAGAAATACGGCTCTCCTCTCTTCTTCCCTGATGCGGGCAAGAAGGTGGAGGATTTGGGGAAGTAGATGGATTTGATTCTTGAAGGAATAAAAAAGGCCTTCTGGCTTCTGGTCAGCTTTGACCCTGAGGTGCTGGGGATCACATTCCTTTCTCTGAAGGTTTCAGGAACGGCCACGTTGATCAGCCTTTTCATAGGGATATCGGTGGGGGCAAGTGTTGCCCTCACCCGATTTCCTGGCAGGAGGATTGTAGTGAGCCTGATCAATACGGGCATGGCGCTTCCGCCGGTGGTGGTAGGTCTCTTCGTCACGATTTCCCTGTGGAGAAACGGCCCCCTGGGATTTATGGGGATCCTCTATACGCCTCTGGCCATGATTCTGGCCCAGGCGGTTATCGCAACGCCTATCGTGACAGGCATCACTCTGGCCGCGGTCCAGCAGCTTCCAGGAAAACTCCGTCTTCAGATTCTGGCACTCGGCGCCACCCGCCTCCAGATGCTCTGGATCCTGATCAAGGAGGCCAAGCTGTCCCTCCTTGCGGCGGTCATGGCGGGGTTCGGAGGCGTGATTTCAGAGGTCGGGGCATCCATCATGGTCGGTGGAAACATCAAGGGATACTCCAGGGTTCTCACCACCGCTACGGTCATGGAAACGGGCCGGGGAAATTTCGATGTGGCTATCGCCCTCTCCATTATCCTCCTTTTGCTTGCCTATCTGATCAACCTGGTGCTCACCCAGGTGCAGCAGAGGGAGAGGCGACGATGAACACCTCGCCGTCGCCTGTGTTTGAGGCCAGGAATCTTCAGGTCGTCAGGGGAGGGTCCCTGATCCTGAATGTCCCATCCCTTGTCGTCTCTGAGGGGGAAATCCTTGTCCTCATCGGTCCGAACGGCGCCGGCAAAAGCACCCTTCTTCAAGCCCTGTCCGCCCTGGCGAAACCTTCACGAGGAGAGATCCTGTTTAGAGGGCAGAGGATCGGCACGGATATTCCTGTGCTTCAATATCGAAGAAGGCTTGCCATGGTCCTCCAGGAACCTCTCCTCTTCGACACGACGGTGTACAATAATGTCGCGAGCGGCCTGAAGATCCGAGGGATGAAGAGGGATGAGATTGAACCGGTTGTGGCGAGGGCTTTGGAGCGTTTCGGAATTGCTCACCTGCGAGATCGTTCGGCGCGAACCCTCTCAGGAGGCGAGGCCCGAAGGGCAAGCATTGCCCGTGCCTTTGCCACGAATCCTGAGGTTCTGCTTCTGGATGAACCCTTTTCAGCTCTTGATCCGATCATGCGGGAAACTCTGATCGAAGACCTGGAACACGTTCTTCGGGAGACCCGAATCACCACTATTTTTGTCACCCACGACCGCATGGAGGCTCTTCGGCTTGCCACTCGGTTAGGGGTAATGAATACCGGGGAGATCCTCCAGACCGGATCAGCTGACGAGGTAATGAATCACCCTGTTAACGAGTTTGTGGCATCCTTAGTGGGGGTTGAGACCATCCTTCAGGGAAAGGTGATCCGAAAGAACAGCAGGACTTTCATCGCCTCTGTGTCAGGACAGGAAATCGAAGCGATCGGAGATGTGGATTTAGGGGAGCAGGTTTCTCTTTGCATCCGGCCTGAGAATGTGACCCTCTCGGCTATTGCGACAGGAGACTTGACGAGCGTGACAGACACGTTCCCAGGGACGGTCGAGAAGATCACCCCGATCGGTCATTACAGAAAGGTTCAGCTCAACTGCGGATTCCCTCTGGTGGCCTATGTCACCAACCCTTCTTTCTCCGATCTCTCCCTGAAAGAAGGGACAGAAGTGCTCGCTTCTTTCAAGACAAAGGCGGTCCATGTGATCCGGGGTGGCACGCGCGACGGACGCACACAGAGGACGTGATGAGGAACCAACCGCAGCATTACTGTTGAACTTACGGCAACAAAGTCGAGAGGTAGCTCATAGCGAGATACAGAAGGGTGAGGGTCAGTACCAACTTTATCAATCGTGCGGGGAAATATTTTTGAAGGCGGGCACCGCAGTACATGCCCAGGAAACCGCCTGCACCGAAAAGGGCGCCAAGCATCCAATCCGGCGCAATCATGAGTCCCGTGTGGGCGTAAAGGGGGGCGATCATTGCATAGAAAAGCGCGCCTGCAATGGAAGTGAGAAAGGTTCCAAAGAGCGTTGCCCCTGCGATGCTGTAAATGGGAAGGTGAAAAAAAGCGACAAGGAAAGGCGCGATAATCGCTCCGCCTCCAACGCCATAAATCCCTCCCACAATCCCTACGCCAAAGGCAAGACCGGAAAGCGTCATGGTGTTGAATGAAAACCTTTCGCCGTAGAACTCGTAGACATACTCGGTCAAAGAAAACCGTATTGTTCTGATGACAGGATTTCTTGTTTCTCCTGCCGCAAGAGCCTTCCTCATCCGGGTAGATCTTTCCCTGAAGCTCTCTTCTATTTGTTCGGCCTTTGACTTCTCCTGACCGGTCTTTGCCCTGAGATCGAGAAGAAGCCTCAGGGCCATGTAAAGGAGAACGCACCCCATGAAAACCTTGAAGTGCCTGGGGTCCGGAAGGTACTTGATCCTGATGGTGGCTCCAATAAAGATCCCGGGGAGGGTCCCAAGGATGGTAATCCAGGCCAAAGGCCATGCCATCCTTCCTTCCCGGATATAGCGGTAAACCCCGCTGGGTATGGCAACGATGTTAAAGACGAGATTTGTGGAGCTAACCGCGGGGCTCGTGAACCCAAGCACGCTCATCTGAAAGGGAAGGAGGAGAAAAGCGCCGGAGATACCGCCCATGGAGGTGAAGAAGGAAACGACAAAGGAGACTGCAAGTGGAATTAAAGGAGAGACCTCCACGCCCGAAACCGGAAAATACATAGCGATACCTCAATATACCAATGAGTAAATGAGCATTGTCGTGCGACGGAGATGAGACTCTAATCACTCACCTCGTCTTCTATCTTAGCATAGCTGAAGTCGTAATCCAGACCTCGGTCAACACCGCTATGCTTTCAGAGATTTTTCCTTTTCTGCAGGGAAGAAGTCAAAAAGGCATTTCAGTTTTTCTTCTCGTTCACCAAGGGACCCCCTCGTTCCTTCCAAGCGTTGATTCCACCCTGAATGTAGCAGGCCTTAATATGCTTGGAAAGAAGGTGATCCAGCACGGAGTTGCTCACCGAACCACCCCGAACACAATACACAACGACATTCTTATCCCTGGGCAGTTCGTCACTCCACTGAGCGACCAAATTTGGATCCTTCCAGACTGCACTGGGAATCCTTTGCGGATCGGCACTGTAATCGTCTTTCCGTCGCACATCAATCAAAACAACGGCTTCACCCCTGTCCATGATAGACATCAGTTCTCTCGGATCAATTGTTCTACTAGCGGAATTCATTCTTAATCCCTCCGTTTCAATGAGACTTGGCTGACCAACCTTTTCTTCACGAAAACCGAAACATCTATATCAAGCAGGGCCTGGAACGCACCGAAACGCCTCGTCATGTCGCAGACTTCCAGGAAAGCTTCAACGGTTTGCGGTTGTCTTTTTCTCACAATTGTTCTCGACTATTGTCGTCCTGCAGGCTCCCGTTTGATTTTGACGCTTACGACAAACACGGGGAGCGCAGCGAGAAGCATTGCCGCCAGAAGCCAAAACGAATAGAGATAATCGAGCTGCGCGATCAGGACGCCTGCAAGTATAGGTCCGGATGCGTGCCCAATATCGAATATCGTTCCGAATGTGCCCATTGCTGTGCCAAAGTGTTTTTCCTTGCAGACATCGATGACCAGCGCCGCAGACGATGAAGTCACCATGGCCTCCCCAAGGCCGAAGACGAGGGCTGAAAATCCGAGAAGATAAAAGCCCTTAAGAAGTGGTATGGCCCCAAAGGAGATAGCGCAAAGGAACAAGCCGGCTGATATCAGCGGCTTTCTTCCATATCTGTCTGAGATGTTACCCATGAGGGGCTTTGACATAATCGTGGCGATGACTTGAATCCCCCACAGAAGGCCCGCCTGGAATTCATTAAGTCCGGCGATCGTTACCGCATAGATGGGAAGAAATGCTTCAAGCGTGCCGACTGTCATGTTCTGCAAGCCTTCCATGCTCGATGTGATGACAACGCGCCTGTCGCTCGCAACTTCTTTGATTCCGGAGACAAAACGCGCGTAAGCCTCCTTAAGCCCATTGTGCTTTTTCGTCTCTTGATCACTTCTCAAGACGCCCAAAGCCAATAGAAGAGACATGAGCCCTGCAAAACCGCTCACGAGGTATGCAGTATGGAAGTCTCCAAGGGATGGACCTGAGGCTCCTTGGGTTCTGTTCAGGATAAAGCCGCCGAGTGGTGCCCCAAGGAGGTTGCCGATGATCGTGACCGAGGAAAACCACGAAAGCAGCTCCCCCTTCCGCGCTCCTGCCACGTCGGCGACAACGGCCATTGACACAGGTCCGTAAACGGCTGTGGCCAGGCCATGGATGAACCGAATCACGACGAGCGCCACATAGTTGTCGACGAATAGATAGGAAAACGGCATGATCGCGAATACGACCAGCCCTATCAGCATCGTCCTTTTCCTGCCGATCACATCTGACAGGGCCCCTGACGGCAGCTTGAAAAAAATCCCGGTTACCGTGGAGATCCCCACCGCAAAGCCTATCGCCTCGGGACCCGCTCCGAGATAAAGCGCGAACAATGGAAGCACGGGGCTCCTCGCAAGGGCATAGGAAAGCCTTGCAAAGAACCCCACTGTGCAGAGAGCCGTAAACGGCGACAGAATTTTTGTCATTTTTCCCTCAGTGCTTAGCAGGCGTTTTTCTGTCGAAGTAGATGCTTTTTCCAGTGATGCTCACCGGTATGCCCATTACCACTTCACCCTTGATGAAGCCGAGCGCCCGTGCAGCAGCTCCGACCCGTTGCTGGACTCGGTTGTCCACATTCAAAAGGCTCGCCGTCTTTGCCGCCGAGGATAGGGCCACGCCGATATCTATCATCCGCATGACGCAGTGGGGGCCGGAATATCCCATCTCCTTTTCTTTAAGCTCCCTCTTCTTGGAGAATTCTTCGCAAGAGGGATAGCCGCACGCCCCGCAGTCGTAACCGGCTGTCACGGACTTGCTCAAGCCAATGAGCAGCAGGCCCTCCGAGTTTTCGATATTGGATGCGTCCCGAAGCCAAAAGGCCTCGTTCGTGCTCTTAGGAGCATAGTTCTTCATCGCCTCGGCGATCTTCCGCAACTCTTCGTCACTCGTGATCACGACGATTTCAAGGAAGTCCTTTCCTCCCGCCTTCGGGGCGGTCCTCGCCGATGCAGCCATGAGTTGTACTGCCATTTCAGTAACATCTTTCATTGTGTGCCTCCTTTTTATGATAGGGCAGCGACTGCCAGGAAATGACATAGCCCGACACTGGCTGCACCCAGGATGACGGTGACAACGCCCAATTTCCCCCAATGAATTGCTGCAAACGATGCGGCTCCCAAGATTGCACCAAACCAGTTGAAACCTGTCTCAGGGGGCATCAATACCTGCACTCCAAACCAGACCGCCAGGTTCAGCACGACCCCCACTACAGCGGCGGTGATGCTTGAAAGGGATGAAGTGAGTTTCAGGTTCCCCCTAAGTCTTTCAATGTAGGGAGCCCCGATGAAAATGAGGAAGAAGCAAGGCAGGAACGTGAAATAAGTGGCCACCAATGTCCCGATGATTGCCCCGCCAAGAGGGCTCAGGACACCCGGATAGTTCCATCCGGCCAGGAACCCTATGAACTGCACCACCATGATCAGAGGACCGGGAGTTGTCTCTGCTAACCCAAGACCGTCGATCATCTGGGACCCTGTAAGCCACGCGTACTCTTCAACCCCGGCTTGGGCAATGTACGGAAGGACAGCATAGGCGCCGCCAAAGGTGAGGAAGGCTGCTTTGGTAAAGAAAAGCCCTTCTTTGAAAAAGACCGGAGCGCCAGAGAAGAGATAAAGCATCAGAATCGGTCCGGCCCAAAGCAACCCAAATACCAGGATCAGGAGGATGCTTCTTCTGTTTGAGGGATTGATATGGCACTCCAGAGTGTCTTCGCAGATCACCGCATAGCCGTTTTCAGTTACAGCCGATCGCCGGCCTTTTGTGGCAACGAACTGATCCGGCATGAGCATTCCCCCTGCGAGTCCAATCAGGCCGGCACCCAAAACAATAACTGGAAAGGGAGTTTTGAAAAAGAAAATCGCGATAAACGAGAGGGCTGCTATAACGATCATGATGGAATTTCTAAGTGCCTTTTTGCCGATCCTTATGACAGCAGCGGCAACCACCGCTATGACGGCAGGCTTTAGACCAGAAAAAATGGAGGCAATCCAACCGATGTTTCCGTAAGAAACGTAGACGTAGCTGAGACCAAAGAGGACAAACATGGATGGAATCACGAAAAGAGAGCCTGCAACGATACCCCCTGCCACTCTGTGCAGTAACCAGCCGATGTAAATGGCCAATTGCTGAGCCTCCGGACCGGGTAAAAGCATGCAGTAATTTAGGGCGTTTAAGAAACGCTCGGTGCTGATCCATCGTTTTTTTTCAACGATTTCCTGCTGCATGATCGCAATCTGTCCGGTGGGACCTCCGAAGCTGATGAAGCCGAGCTTCAACCAGAAACGCAGTGCCTGCATGAAGGTAGGATGAGGCGTGTAGATGGCGTCTTTTTCCGAGGAAGGTTGAGAATCGTTCCCCTGATGATGCAAAGATTGTTGCATGGAAATCTCCTCTTCATTTCTGAGTTATGAGTGAGCTCTCCCTATAAGCTCTTCTATTTCGTTCCATTCTTTTTTCGACGAGGACATCAAAAGCCTCCGATCTGTGTCTTCAAAAAGATATGGCGGTTGCAGCATTTGTAAATAGTAATTGTTCTACTGGCGGTGAAGGTATTGTGGCCTCCCTCACAACCACCCGCATCTCAACCTTAAGCCCGCATATTACCCCAGGCACAACGCACGCAGAGGGAACAGATTTTTGTCTTGCCAGTGAGGTACCGGCAGGATAGAAGTTCTGTCCACGGTGGCCATACATGTAACCGGATTGCTCATGGGCCGGTAACTTCTTGAAGAGGTAATATCTTAGAGTGGCAAATATTAGTGAGAAAACGACCGTCAGGATCGCTCCTTTCGGAATGGACTTTGTATTCAGTATCTACTATCTGGCCGCGCCGCTTCTGCTCATAGATCTTAATGCGAATCCAGTT
>Ga0214473_10010636_pt1 | contig 10811 bp, 7 predicted proteins | sample RVTome_7_FD_203509 | JGI IMG/M metagenome (GOLD analysis project Ga0214473, IMG submission 203509) | Soil microbial communities from uranium-contaminated site in the Upper Colorado River Basin, Wyoming, United States - RVT98D197 | ecosystem: Environmental > Terrestrial > Soil > Contaminated >... | reverse complement strand
CTCTGGAACGTGCTCGTCGCCGTCCACAACAACGATCACGTCGTGCGCGTCGCGGGCGTCGACTGCGAGGAGGTGCGCAGCGCTTCCGACGAGACCGCTGCGCCGCGCGACTTTTGGGCCTGCCTCGCGCTGCTGCGCCTCGACTCGCTGCACGCGCTCGCGCTGCGCGCGCCCAGCACCAGCCACCTGCTCGCCACGCTCGCGCAGCGCGCCGACGCGCTCGCCGCGCTCCTCCGCACCGACGCGCTGCCCCGCGCCGCCGCCGCCCTGCGCTACCCCTGGGCGCCCGACGCCGCGCTGCGTCGCCTCGCCCACGTCCAGCTCCGCCTCGCCGAGCTCACCGCCGACTTGGCCCGCAACAACATCCTACCGCGCCCGCTCAAGCCCCCGCCCAAACCAAAAAAGCCCAACAGCACCAAGAGGGCTGGCAGCAAGCCAGTCAAGCCCGACAAACGCAGCGCCTCGCCGCGCCGCAAACTAGTAAAAAACCAACTCTGATCCTTTGTCTTTGCGCTCTGTTTTTGCAGAGCGCGGCAGGTGCTCTGGTCCAAGGCGACTGATCAGCCGCTGCTTTGGATTCCAAAAGCGCCGCTGCGTCTGAATCGGCAGGTGCTCTGGGCGCTGCTTTGGATTCCAAAGCGCGCGCGCAGCAACTTGCCAAAAGCGCTGGCGACAGAATCAGCCGCTGCTTTGGTTCTTTAGTTTCCAAAAGCGCCGCTCACGCGCTCACGGAAACTGTTTCCATCTTTGGTTTTTTATTGATTCAAGCGCCTGTGTTGGAATCTCGCTCAGTCTTGGCGGGGCGGGCGAAACGCCAGCTCCATGTACGAGTCGTAGCTGACCTGCCAGCCGCGCGGCAGCTGCAACTCGGCGTAGTGATCAGTGGCGCTGGCACTGCAGGCGCTGCTGCAGGCGCTGCGCGGCCGAGCGTGCTCAGCGTTGTGGCCGCTCAGCAGCAGAAAGAAGCGGCCGCACGGCTCGTCGGGCGCAGCCGCGTAGCGCGGCGAGATCCGCGGATCCTGCCTGCCATGCAGCACAAGGCGACAGACACACCCGCTCTCCGCAGCGATTGCCAAGAGCGAGTCTGCATAGTGCTCGGCCAGCTCGGTCATGTATGTCTCGAGCGGCTGCTCGCCGCGCAGGCGGTAGCTCTCGGGCTCCACCCTGGCAACCTGCCCAAGCAACGCGAGCAACCGCTGCACCAACTCGTCTCGTTGGCCTTTGCCTGGCCGCGCCGTCGCACTCTGCATCGTCTTCGACATGCTGCTTGCTTTGTTCTGAGCACCCAATCGGCAAGCGCTGTGCGCCCTCAGCAACTTGCCGAGCGCGCTGTGCGCCCGATCGGCAAGCGCTTGCGCCCGCAGCAACTTGCCGAGCGCGCTGAGCGCCCGATCGGCAAGCGCTTGCGCCCTCAGCAACTTGCCAAGCGCGCTGGGCGCCCGATCGGCGAGCGCTTGCGCCCTCAGCAACTTGCCGAGCGCGCTGAGCGCCCGATCGGCAACCGCTTGCGCCCTCAGCAACTTGCCGAGCGCGCTGAGCGCCCGATCGGCAACCGCTTGCGCCCTCAGCAACTTGCCGAGCGCGCTGAGCGCCCGATCGGCAACCGCTTGCGCCCTCAGCAACTTGCCGAGCGCGCTGAGCGCCCGATCGGCAGCCGCTTGCGCCCTCAGCAACTTGCCGAGCGCGCTGAGCGCCAGATCGGCAACCGCTTGCGCCCTCAGCAACTTGCCGAGCGCGCTGAGCGCCCGATCGGCAAGCGCTTGCGCCATCAGCACGCTAGCGCCAGATTAGCCAGCGCCTTGGATTCCAAAGCGCCCGATTGGCAAGCGCTTGCGCCGCCAGCACGCTAGCGCCAGATCTGCGAGCCCGTTCGGCAAGCGCTTACACCGCCAGCGCGCTAGCGCCAGATCTGCGAGCCCGTTCGGCAAGCGCTTGCGCCGCCAGCATGCAGGGTACAAGTTTGTTAGTTTAAAAACAGTTTTTGCCGACTCACAATCGGTTGGCGGCACTTGCTGCACTCTTTGATCAGATCGGCGCAAGTCTCGCAAAAAGGGTGACCGCATTGGAGCACCACGCCAATCATCTTGTCGTTGCAAATCATGCACTCGAGTTCGGGCTTGACAGCAATCGCGGCACACTTGAATCTGTGCGTAAAGAGCGTTTGGCAGATGCTACTCAAGCTGTCCATGATACTCCAAGGGTTGCCGTCAAAGTATGGGGTTGCCGAGTTGAGGGTAAAGTCGCTACCCCTGACCACAACTGCCAGACAGACGGTGCATGTAATGACAATCTTGGCTTTGCACTTGTAGTCTTCACGAGCAAGGCAGATGCCAGCTCGAAAGCCATCATGCTTGTACCATTGCAATACATCTGTGCAACGAGGTCCGCCAGCGTAGAGTGGATGCTCGTGTTGTCCGCAGTCGCACATTCTTCACTGACTCTTTTTGTTTTGCCGACGCACCTCGCGCGCTGGCGCCAGATCTGCGAGCGCCTTGGATTCCAAAGCGCCCGATTGGCAAGCGCTTGCGCCGCCAGCACGCTAGCGCCAGATCTGCGAGCGCCTTGGATTCCAAAGCGCCCGATTGGCAAGCGCTTGCGCCGCCGCCAGATCAGCGAGCGCCTTGGATTCCAAAGCGCCCGATTGGCAAGCGCTTGCGCAGCGCGCTTGCGCCAGATCTGCGAGCGCCTTGGATTCCAAAGCGCCCGATTGACAAGCGCTTGCGGCGCACTCTTGGATTACGGGCCGTTGCTTTTGACGCGTTTTTCAACGATCGTTGGATCGCGTTTGGCGTTTCGGGCCGCTGCGCCCTGCGGCCTCAGAACCAAAGCAACATGAAGAGGACAATCGCTGCAACCAAGCGATCCAGTGCCAAGAGGAGCAAGGGCTCGCCCGTTTGGAAGCTGGTCAAGGCCAAGGACAGGGCCGTGCTGGACGACGTGCTGGCCAAGCTCGACGAGGATTCGACGCTGCTGGCTGCGGATTTCGTGCCGCAGCTTGTCCAAGCGCTGCGCCAGCGCTTGGCGCTCAGAAGCCAACACGAGCTCAACGGCAAGACGCCGCAGCACCTCTGGTGCTACGCCATGTCGGCGCTGCTCGGCCGCGCCGACTTTGCGCAGCGCTTTGCGCTTGCCGACCTGCCCGAGACGCTCTGCGCCCACTGCCCTGCGCGCTGGCAGGGCTTGCCCTCGCTCTGGCGCGACGTGCTCGCTGCGGGCCTGCTCCAGCCCTCGCTGCTCGCCCGCCTCCAGCCCAGCGAGGCGTGGCGCGCCAACCTCTGGCGCCTGCTCGCCGACGCCGCCGAGGTTGGCGCGCCGTGCCGCCGAACCTCCTTCTCGCCCGAAGAGCTGGCGCTCGCGGCGCCGCTCGGCGCGCTCAAACACTTTGCGCCGCGTCCGTTCCGCTCGCTGGTGCCCGCCGCGCCGTCGAGCCACCTCGCCGCGCTCGCCGCCGCGCCGAGCCGCGCGCACTGGCTGCTCTGCCGCGCCGAGCGCCCGCTCGACGCCTACTTTCGGCCCAACGACTTTTGCGCCACCGACACGCTGCAGCACTGGTACCACATGGACTCGATGTTCCCCTCGCTGGTCAACGACTCCTTTGACGCGACAACGCAGCAGTGGGTCCCGCACTGGCTGTCCCAACGCGCCGCGCGCCCGCTGCCAGGCTGCCTGCGCCGCGGCGACAACCCCGCCTGGCTCTTTGCGCAGCTCGAGCACGCGGTGCTCGACGTCTTCAACGAGTCGCAAGTCCCCGAGGTCGGCCAGCTGCGCGCCGCCACGCTCGCCAAGCACGCCGAGCTCGTGCCGCACAGCGCCTGGGACGGCGCCGAGCTCTGGGCCGCGCTGCAGCGCGGCGACGCCTCCGCCGCGCTGCGCCTCCTCGACGCGCTCATTGTCACCGCCAACCAGCACTACGCCCGCGCCGAGCGCGTCGACCTCGTCTTCAGCCTCGGCTGGCGCCACAGCGACTGGAACCTGCGCCGCCGCGCCACCGCCTCGCTCCACTTCCTCCTCACCTACTTTTGCCTCGCGCTCGGCTGCGACACACCCATCCTCGAGGCGCTCACGCTCTGCCCCAGCTTCTCTCACAACGCCCGCCTCGCCCCGCTGCCCCAGCCACTCGCTGAATAAACAAAAAACCCAAAAAAAAACACTTTCAAGGCGTCTGGCTCGCTTGTCGCCCGCACCAGCAGATCGGCCGCGGGCGACGGCGCAGCGCTCTTGGATTTTGCCCGCTGGACCAGCGGATCGTTGTCGATATGTCTGCTGGCGACAGCGACGCCCTGCGAAATCACCCATCATGACATTCTTAAACTTTTGTTTATTGACGCTCAAAAGACAAGCAAGGCCGAGCCAGCATTCCCCTGATCACTCGCGGCTGGCGTGTTGCTTACCCAGGAGATGTTCACTTCGAGGGCAGTGATTGCGGTCGTAGCATTGGGATCGATGGCGATCTGAGCAACGAGACTTCCGTCGCGCCAGAGACCGACCAGAAGGCGACCAAAGGGGCCCGACGGCGCTTGCAGGTACGGCGAATACACGTTGGATACGTTGCTCCATTCGGCAAAGACCTCAAGAACGTCCAGGGACTGGCGCTTCCGATTTCCACAGCCACTGCTTTCGGGAATGTTATATTCAACGTCAACTTGCTTTGTGAACGCACCGACTTGTTGGCTATTCAAATCACGGACCGTCGAGCCCACCAAGGCTGCAACGCCGAGGCCGACGGCGACGACAAACCCAACGGGGTGCCCACTGATCACCATCGCAACGCCAATTCCGACCGCAAGACTGGCTGTTCCAGTGAGGAAAAAAACAAAAACCTGCTCCACCGAGGCTTCGGCGTCGGGCCTGGCAGATGGGAGCTTGCCCGCCGTACGTCGTTCCAGGGACAACGTCAAGCGTGTACAGCGAGGACGGGTCAGCGTTCACCATCGCCGCACCAGCTTGCGGCACTGGCACACCTGGCCGAATCGGGGTACCGAGCGGATATTCGCAGGTGTACATGATCTCACTGGATCCAGACGTACTGTAGCAGTCACCCCAGGTGTATCCGTAGTTGATGATGCTGCACAGGCTCGTGGTGCCATCATAATACGGGGCAGCGGAACAATCATTGGACGAAACCAGTTCGGGGTTTTCCGAACGAACATAAATCGTGTCGTTGCTCAAATGGCTCAGATCGCAGGTGGTCCGAGCAACGCAGTACGACTGCGCCCAACTGGCAGGGAGGAAAAGGAGAACCACAACCACCCAGCGCATTTCGAACCAGTGACAAGGCCCAGCAAGCGCGGAACTTTCCAAAAGCAGAAGCCGATCGAGCCTACACACTAAACTCGAAACTCCGCCCACAGCTATTGACCGACGTTTGTTCTCAAAGGCCTTTTCGAGTTTATTGAGGCGCTCAACACACCAGTCCAACGCGCCCGATCGACCGACACCGCCAACCTGCGCTCAGTCTCTCTGATTACTCCCCATTGTCAAAAAAAAATCATTGCCGTCTTTCAAAATGTCGCGCAAATCACCTTCTCGCCGATTACCCAAGCGCGTGTCGCTCGAACGGTCCAAACGCACGCGCTCGCCCGTGGCTCGGCGCAAGCGCGGCTATTTTACCCTCGACAATGGCGGGCGCCCATTCTACGTCGACCTGGCCGACAAGCAGGTCAGCGTCTACCGCGTCAAAGACGCAGACGCGCCCGAGGACTACGAGCAGTGGCTGCGCACGCCGACGCGCACGGGCAAGCTGCTGCGGCGCTTTCGCGTGGAACGTGTGTGGGTCGGCAAGAGCCCGCTCAACGCGTCGACCGAGTTTAGCGGCGGCTACGGCCCCAAGTGGGACGGCAACTCGCTGCTGCTGCAGCTGGGACCGCGCCACTATGTCTTTGTCGGCGCCGAGATCTATGAATTTCGCACGCCGCAAGAGCTGACGCACTTTTGGAGCCCCGTGGGCAACAGCTCGGTCGCCTACCCGCTCGCACTGAGCAAGGACGCAGCCTACTTTTTCCTGGGCCCAGCGATCATGCGGCGCCGTGACTTTTCCAAGCACGTCGACTGGACCGACGCCTACGATGAGTACTATGCAAAGGAACAGCAGAGTCGCCCGCTGCCCGTCCGCAGGATACAAGGTCGACTCTTTTGATTCAATCGCCAAGTTTAGGTGTTTTCCTTGTTCTCGTCAAATGAGTCGATCAACTCTTGCACCGTCTCAAAGGGCGGCGCCGCATAGCCGCCTTGGCGCCGCTCGAGCATCAGGACGCTGTCGGTGATCGTAAGCGGCTGCCCTTGCCAGCTGGTCAGCTGCCGCAGCTTGTGGAAATTCTTGACGTGGTCGAATCCAGTGCACAGGTTGCACAGCGCGCTGCGGCACTCGCCCAGATCAACCTCCTCGCCCCACTCTAGGTACGCCGCCAGATCGCCCACCAGCTTGGACCACACTTTGCGCACGGGGCTGCCAACGCCATCTTGCCAAACAATGTCTTGCCACAAGACATTTGGTGTGGCGATGCCGTCGAGGATCTCGTCGACGCAGTCGGCTTTCAGCTGCTGCCACTCTTGGCCCCGAGCGGCCAGCAGCTCGGCAGCGGGAAACAGCCCAGTGCGGCTCTGAAAGTTGGCGTCTTGCAAAACAACAAGGACGTAGTACTGCATTTGGCGCGCGGGTTTTCTGATCGTTTAGTAACTAAAATTCCGTATTTGAAACGGTCACCGACGTGGATTACCCACCCAAGGGGGTATGTCGTGACAGGTAGAGGGGCCGATCGAGTCCTTGGACTGCGTTCCACGCAATCAACTCGATGTTGAGAGCGCCACAGCGGTCGCGATTCCAAAGCGTCTTACATGCGTTACATCTAAGCAGCCCGTGGCAAAGAATCGTTGCCCTGTAGTGCTCTTGATTGGGGCGGCGTGGCCGCGGGTTGGCGACTTCTTTAAACTTGGCGTTCTCGCCGTGGCAGTTGTAGCAGCTGGCGCTCGTCTTGTACTCATCGACGAGCACCACATCGTAGCCAGCCTTGGCAAAGAGTTTGCGAAAGCCCTTGCCCTTGGTTGGCTCGTGGTTGCGCATGTGATCCTTCTCTGACCAGTCGCCAAACGCCACCAGCGTCTCGTGTGGCGCGCCAAACGTCTCCTTGAAGCGGTTGATCAGCTGGCTCTCGGAGCGCTGGATGTTGATCTTGCTCCACCAGCCCATCTTGCGGAAGATAAAGTCGGCGTAGAAGGTCAGCAACCGCTGGTTGAGACGGTTCTTCTCAACCAAGTAGTGCTTGAAGCGATTGAAGTCGACCGTCTTGCGGTTGAGTACGCTGAGCTCGAGCTCCCAGTCGGCAACCGTCTTGCCTTCGATTATGGTGTTCTTGAGTCGAGTGCGCTTGCGCTCAAACTTTTTCCACTTGCCCTCAGCCTTGCGCTGGCTCTGCGTGTAGCGCATCGTTTTGGCCTTTTTCTGCGGCATCGGCATGGCGCAGTAGAGCAGATCGCTCTTGCCTGGATCAATGCCAACGACACGGAGGCTGTGGAATCGCTCGCGATCAGCCATCCGTTCAACGTACGGCGTCTTGTAGAGCTTCGGCTTGTCACGCGTGACGCGCTCCGCTTTCATGCGATGCACGATCGAACAGGAGACGCCGTCGGTTTGAATCATGTGATGAAACTCCCACGCCGTGGCGCGATTACGCTGGCCATCCTTGGTCTTGAGTGGACAAAAGCAAGGCAACTCGGTTTTGAAAAACGCAGCCCAGAGCCTGAACCCGTGCTCGCCAACTTTCATCAGCGACGCCTTGGTGCCAAGCTCTTTGGTATCAAACAATCGACGCAGAAAGTCGCTGTCGACAGTGATGTGCTTGGGGATGATGTTGGAACGCAGCGGGAAGAGGTTGTACATCCTAGCGCCAGCAGCCTCGACAAACTGCATCATGTAGAACATGCACGGCAGGTAGTCTTGAACACGGCCGTCGTCGCACGCCAAGTCGTAGTAGAGACTCTGCTTGGCAATCTCTCGTTTCGGATAGAGCTTCCGCAAGTGCTCGTGCGCCGAGTCCATGTCGCCGATCTTGTGAAACTTCATTGACATGATCAAGTGCGCCGCTGAGCGCGCCTGCGTCTTGATCGCCCTTTTCGAGGCTCTGGGGTGGTCCTGGCGGTAGAGAACCATCAGAAAGCACACCAGGTAGTCCTTGTAGTGCTCTGAGATGTTGGTCTCAAAGGTAGCCTTCATGCCGTTGCACATGTAGATCAGCGTCGACCAGAGGTGTTGAAGATTCAACACCTCGGGCTGCATCGTCGGCTTGTAGTGCGTCGTATGAAAGGCCAAGAGCTGCGCTTTCAAAGTATGTGTCGCAGCGGCGGCGTGTTGAGCTTGTGCCTTGTCCGCGTTGTCTTCGTAAATCACTTTGGCAATGTTTTGCAACAATGCCGATGTGACTACAGGGGGAGGTTGATCTTGATTTGCATGCAGATGATGCAGCAGAAACAGCTTGAGAAAGTTCAGCGTGTGGATAGCAATCTTGTGCAAATCCTCGACGGCGCGATAGATGATTTGCAAGTTGTTGACGTCGCGAATGATTTTGGCCAAGTTGGTCTTGACGACGCGCAGCTGCTCTGGTGGGCGCTTGACTCGTTTTGGCTGCTTCACTTCATCCTGAATATTTATATTGTTGTGCAAGATACCTTTGGAGTCTCGAAAGACTCCAGCGGCTCAGACGAGTCTGGTTCGGATGCACAACGTTTTCTGCTTTGTGCTTCCATATTCAGCTTGGTGTTTATCTATTCTAATGAATTCAAAACTGACGTTCTATTTCGGTTCGCGGCGCTGGTTGACTCGCGCGCGCGGCTGCGTCGTGATTGCACTCGCGTGATCTGCGCGTTGCGAATCTGCATGCGATGTGCGCCGCCCTTGCCGCCCCCTCGAACGCCGATCATGGTCAGGTTGCGCGCACTGCGGACGCTACGCATGCCGAGGTGCGTCAACAACACGCTGATCGTAAGCGCTCACACACTTTTTAAACTTACCCTGCCAAGGTGCGGCGCTTTTGGATTGGGAGCGCCTGGGCGCGCACTGGCTTCCAGGATGCAGCGCGCCTTGAATGAGTCAAGTGCTGGCTTGCCCCAAGGTGAAATTAGAGCGCAGGTTTTATTCGTGACAGAGCTCGACGAGCATATGCTTGCAGGCCAAGATTGATGTGGCGGCACTTGAGAAAAGCCAGCGACTGATTTGGCGCTGGCGGCTTGCTAAGAGCGCGCGAGGTTTATGCGTTTTCCTTGTTCTCGTCAAACGAATCGAACAACTCTTGTGCCGTCTCAAAGGGCGGCGCAGTATAGCCGCCTTGGCGCCGCTCGAGCACCAACGCGCTGTCGGTGATCGCAAGCGACTGCCCTTGCCAGCTGGTCAGCTGCCGCAGCTTGTGGTAATTCTTGACGAGGTCGAATCCAGCGCGCCGCGGCACTCGTCGAGATCAAGCGCATCGCCCCACTCATGTACGACTCTAGATCGCCAACCAGCTTGGACCGCGGTTTGAGCACAGGGCTGCCAACGCCGTCTTGCCAAACAATGTCTTGCCACAAGACATTTGGTGTGGCGATGCCGTCGAGGATTTCGTTGGCGCAGTCGGCTTTTGGCTGCTGCCACTCTTGGCCCCGAGCTGTCAGCAGCTCGGCAGCAGGAAACAGCCCAGTGCGGCTCTGAAAGTTGGCGTCTTGCAAAACAACAAGGACGTACTGCATTCCGCGTCCGTGGTCGTTTATGCCAAACTGCACTTGATCGTGTAGAGCATGGCCGTGGTCCAGCAATCAAGGCGCCCTTCATCGTCCAAAGCGACAGCTGCCTGTGTGAACGCATCGCGATCTCGATTTTTGCACGCAACGGCAAACTCGTTGGCCATCTCCACCTCGGCGTTCAAGTCACAGGCCAGAGCACAAAGAGAGGCCTTAAACCGCGAGTCTGCCGCAGCGGGCGCGTCCTGCTTTTCGGCCAACTCGAAAAACATTTGCATGGCTCGACCTGCGTCCACCCAGGCCATGCGCTTGGCTGCTTTGAGCTCGCATTGATTGGCCTGCACAGGTGCGTTGGCCAAACCAAAGAGCTGAGCAGCTTCCGAGTAGGCTTGCGCTTGATCGTGACCCAACAGGCCTTTGGCAATGGCTCGCTGCTCAACAGCAGCCTCTTGGAAGCGGCCTTGCTTGCACAGCGCCGCGACAGGCGACGGCTTGACGTAGCCGCACTCTTTTGCTTTGGCAAGCGCCTGATCAGCGGCGTCCAAATCACCTTGCGCAAGCAAGGCTTCCGCCGCCTGCTGGTACGCCTCGGCAGCAGCGCTCAAACTCTGTTTGGACCTTGCCAAGTGGTGATCTGCTTGAACTAGATGTTGCATTTAAGAGTGTCACTGTTTTTTTTTGTGCTGCTCGCTTGAACGCGCTGCGCAGAGCGATCGCCCCGCGCGTTTGTTCCACTAGTGCGCCTTGGTCTCGTTCAGTTTTTTCATTCACCCAATGCAACAGACGATGGATTCCCCTCTGTCTAGCCAGCCGTCAGGCAATGCGCCGCTGTCGCAGCTCCAGACGCAAGCAGATCCACAGGTGCCTGGCAAGCGCAACCGCACCGACTCGCCGCAGGCCGAGCAGGCCAGCCAGCGCCAGCGCCTCGCCGACAACTCACACATCGAGCTGTTGGACGCCAAACAAGACGCGCCAATCGAGCCGTTGGTCAGTGGGCAGGCCGAGCAAGCCGCTCAGATCGCCAATCCCGAGGCACGGCGCGCGCTGGCGGCCGCGCAAAACTGGGCCGAGCTCATGGATCCCCTGCTCCAGCAGCGCTGGCACTT
>Ga0214473_10010635_pt1 | contig 10811 bp, 7 predicted proteins | sample RVTome_7_FD_203509 | JGI IMG/M metagenome (GOLD analysis project Ga0214473, IMG submission 203509) | Soil microbial communities from uranium-contaminated site in the Upper Colorado River Basin, Wyoming, United States - RVT98D197 | ecosystem: Environmental > Terrestrial > Soil > Contaminated >... | reverse complement strand
GCGGTGTCAAGACCCGCCACTCGAAGATCGGCCTCTAGGTCCCCAGGCGTTGGGAGGAGGATCGTGCCTCGACACCGAAGAAACCGCCGGGGCACTGCTTACTTATTGAAGGGCGTCCCCCTTTACGGATGGGATTGGAAGACGCTCAGCTTCGCAAGAACAAAGTGGGTACCGAAGATGCGACCGTGCGCTCGCGGCCTCGCTACTAGCAGAAGAGGACGCCGTGGATCCCTGGGACGTTGCAGGAAGCACCCTCAAGGCACTCGCAAGGCAGGTTCCGATCTTTGGACCTGTGCTCTCGGGGCTACTCGAGGCTCGACAGCGGCAAGTTCACTCCAATACACAGAGTTTGGTCGGATCTCCCTAGTCGCCTAGCCAATTCTGCCTTCTTAGGATTTTCTCTAGCTTCATCCCCCACCATGCGTACTTGCCCCATGCCCGGTAATGTCGGGAGAGGAATGACTCGGGCTTCCGGGCACGATAATTACTCCGAACATACCCGAGGACAACAGAGTCGACCGGAATAGCCTCGAAGAATCCCGCCAGAACCAGGACATGGGCCGAAGCGTACGGTCCAAAACCTTTGAGTTGCCTGACAATCCCAAAGGCGTTCTGGAAATCAATCCCGCCACCTTCTATTCCCCCAAGGCTCGGATCTTCCAAACAACGCTTCGCGAGGGATAGGAGGTACTCGGCCCTATAACCCACTGGAGCACTCGAGGTAAGCTGACCTTCAGTGAGATCGGATAGGGCCGGTGGAGACGGAAATGGCGTGAGGCCAGAGGGAGCCGCAGGCAGGAACCTATCTGAGCATAACGCTCGGCACATCCTCTGGGTAAGGGCCCACGAGCAATTCGTAGTGAACAGCGTCTTGGCTGCGTCCTCCCATAGGCTTGCTCCCCGCAACATCCGACCCGCCCCAGAGCGAATCAGCTTCTCGTATGGCCTGCCAACGCCCTGTGCAATCTTAAGCAGTTCACTCGTGTCGACCTTGAGCCCCAAGCTTCGCTCGATAGAGAGCCTAGCCTAGCCCACCTCTGGCCCTGTGAGCTTTCTCCGAGAGCCAACCATTACTTCCAGTCGATTCCTGGCTTGTAGTGGGGGACGTTGCATCCGGACGATCCCTGTGAGCCGCTCACCCTCCCCATGCCCCACGGTCCCCGCCTGGATGCCCTTCCGTTCCTCGTCCGGACCCTTCGGTCCCGCACTTCGTCCGGGATCTTTGACCGGCGTCCTCCACGGCGTCATGCTGCGCGGCATCGACCGCCGCCCAGCGCGGGCAACGGACCCCCGCCCGGCGGTAGGGAATCCAGAGGGAATGGCAGTAATTGGCCAAATCCCCAATCCGATGGGCGCGCGGAAAATGTGAGAGCAGGGAACTGCGTCACCGTTTGCGGCAGAGGAAAGGAGAGTCTACTTAGTCAACAACCCCCATTACTGGCCCTCGGGCACGCCAGGGAGGGACTTTATCCATAGGTCAGGCTCCCGTTATGCGTTCGGTGGGGAATTCTCGAAGACAGCAAGTGGGGGACGTACTATCGGCGATGACACCCCGGCACCGACCCTAACCGGGTCTGTGGGGAGTGTGCAGGGCGCCGGCGGAGGGCCTTGCCCACCCGGCGGGCCACTTCAAAGTACTGAGGCCACGCGTAGTAGGGCTTCCGCGAGACACCGAAGGGCTGGCAGGCCACCGAGATGTTCCCCAGTCGGTCATCCTCCTAGAACCAGGCGACCCGTTCACGGATCCGCTGCTCCGGTACTGGAACGATCGTGGACATGGGTGACCTCCTTTCTGTGGGGGCTCGATCCTGATTCTTCTCCAGGATCCAGGAAGTCTCACCCCTGTCTATTTCCACATAAATGTAAATACAGATTTGTGTTGACAGGTTTCTCCATTTGAGCGATCCTTCTGCCGCCATGTCTCGGGACAATGCCCGGTACGTCAAAGTGGCAGAGATCCTTCAGGAGGAGATCGCCTCCCTCAGCCCGAATGTTCTGCTCCCTAGCGAGCACCAACTGGCCAAGCGGTTCGAGGTGAGCCGGGTTACAGTCCGGAGGGCCCTCGGACTTCTTGAGCGGAGTGGGTTAGTAACGCGATACCCGGGCCGCGGGACACTGGTCAGCCCACCGAAGATTACCCGCCGCCTCTCGCCCGTCATCTCGTTCGAGGAGGACCTCCGGGACCAGGGGATCAAATTTGAAACCCAGGTCAGTCGATACGAGCCGCGTTCCACCCCCCCGCCGTTCATCCGCGAACGGCTCCATCTCCCAAGGGGGAAGAGCATCGGATTGCTCTCGCTGGTGCGCCTTGTTGACGGTCGGGTGGTCGGCCACGATCGTCATTACTTCCCACCCCGGATTGCCGCGAAGTTCAATCCCTCGATGGTCATTGACGGCTGCGTCCCAGAAGTCCTGCGGGGGCTGGCGGGCATGCCCATTGCGACCGTGGACTGGGAAACGGAGATCGTTCCCGCAGACCGCGAGGTGGCGGCCGCTCTCGGCATAACTCCTGGGGTGCTGATTGCCGTCAATACCGGGACCGAGTACTTGGAGGATGGTGAGCCCATCCAGGTCAACATCATGGCGTACCGGATCGACCGTGTTCGATTCAAGTTTTCCATGCGGTATGGGTTAACCGGAAAAGATCGCTGAGGACGTATGGACTGAAACGCGTCCGCAAGACAATTCGAAATGTCTAGGCTTCGCGGGGGTGGTGGAGGTGGACAACGCTCCGATACCTGAGGCGGAGGGATGAGTCGGTGACTCAGCGGCGGGGAAAGGCGCGGGTGCCCGTTCTGGCTGAACTCGGGAACGATCGCGTTCGGTTGATCATCCGGCGCGGTCGAAGGGGCTTGGTCCAGGAATTCCAGGCCGCGGCCGGCCGGGACTGGATTCCCGTGATGACAGGGGCCCTGTCTCCTGTTATGTCCGGAGGACAGGGAGAACCCGTTGGGGATCTCGCCATCGGAGACGGGCAGCGCACCTTCGAGCTTGGGTACAGCGAGCTCGAGGATCGTTCGAAGGAGGCGAGTCTCTGCCTCGCCTTACGCCATGGAAGGGGAGGGTGCTGCGAGACGGAAATCACCTTGTTGGACGACTGGCCGGGCTTTCATGTGACCACTCAGGCCCAGTTCCGTCCGGGCTCGAACGTGGAATTCGTCCAAGGGCAGTATCACTTCCTCCCGAAGCCACCAGCCGACCGCGAGCCCCCCCGGCCCGAATTCGTCTGGGTCCCGAATCTTCGCCCGCGCCCGGACTACGTGATCGCAGAACACGTCTTCCGCTCTCCGGCGGTAATCCTCCAAGAGGCCACCCTGCTGGCGGCCCTCGTGCCGGATCTGGATATTGTCGCGATCGCACAGCCGCTCCGCTCCGCGCTCGATCTGCAGATCGAAGCTCGCGGGCCGTACCCCTGTCTTAGTTATGGGCTAAAGAACTTCCGTCCCGATGGCCATGTCTTTTATCAGCACAGCCCGACGATGACCATCCGGGCTACTCAGCAGCCCCTGGTCTACAGCTACTTCCTCCTCCTGTCTGCGGCTGCCCCCCAACGACTCGGATACCGCGAGATCGTCCGGTTCCTCTGGGACCGGTACGCCCAGCGGTACGTAAGGGATCATCGCCCGCAGATGATCTCCTTCGACCGGTATGCCCGGTACGGATACGACCATGCGTTCAAGCGTGCACGGCTGTGGGTGAAGGTTCCCCTTGGGAAAGGCGAGGTCGGCGGCACCACCTCGCGATACAACGAGGGAACCGGCGAGACGGACCATAAAATCTGGTACCAGGGGTGGCTGAACAACGTCCGGACGGCCTACGGCCTGGGATGGTACGGGCGGAAATGGCGGGATGCCGCACTCGCGCGGAAAGCCTCGGCGATGATCCGCCTGGCGACTCGCCTCCCACAGGTCGAGGGCGCCTTCCCGGCGATCTGCATCCCCGCAAACCCTCCCCAGTGGAAGAAGGGGACCCGCGGGTGGGAAGTGCTCGATGATGTGTACAGCGTCACCGACAATGCGTGGACCTGCTACTGGCTTCTCCGGTGGTACAAAGACATCCAGCATGACCCGGCCATCCTGAAATTCTGCGAAAACTTTGCCCAACTCCTGCTTCGCACTCAGACGCCTCGCGGGGCCTTTCCGAGTTGGGTGGAGACGGTTCCCAACCTGGTGCACGTCGTCCCGGATCTCGCGGAGGAGGCGACCACTGCCGTGGGGTCGATGGTCCTCTGTGAACTCTACCCCCTTCGTCGCCAGCCCGAGGTCCTGGCGGCGATCGATCGGTCCGTGCGTTTCCTCCTGCGAGAGGTCGTTCCCGAGCAACGCTGGTGGGATTTCGAGGCGTTCTATTCCCCCTGTGTCCGCCATTTCATGGGTCTCCGTGACCCGTACACGGGACTCTTTCGGCAGAATAACCTCTCGATCTTCTGGACCGCGTCCGCCCTCCACTCGCTCTACCGGCTGACCGGACGACGGGGATATCTGCTGGCAGGACAGCAGGTGTTGGATTACCTCTGTCTCTTCCAGCAGATCTGGTCGGCCAGCTTCATTTCCGTGTACAGCTTCGGCGGCTTCGGGGTCCTCAACACGGATGCGGAGTGGAACGATAACCGATCGACGATGTTCGCGCCCCTCTTTCTCGACTACTACACTAGTACGGGATGGCCGGAGTACTTCCATCGAGGAGTTGCAGCGCTCAGGGCCGGATACGCTCTGATGTATGTCCCGGAGAATCGTCCTATGTCCGGTGTCCTGGAACAGGGGAAGCTCACCGCAAAGGACCACGGCCTCCAGTACGAGCACTATGCCCATGCGGGGCTGGATGTCCCGATCTATGGGCATGTCCTCTTCGACTGGGGGTCCGGGAGCACCGCGTCGGCTGCCGCCCTCATCGAGGCCCGGTATGGCGGACTCTATGTAGACGTGCCGCGCAAGCAGGCCTTTGGCATCGATGGCTGTACCGTCACGAAATGCAGGGTGGACGGGGTGCGGCTGCACATCGAAGTCAGCCATGTGGCCGACCATGGCGGCACGACCCTGAAAGCGACGGGTGCGTCCGGCCCAATGGAGGTAGTGCTCAACGGGCGGGCGCTTGGCCGGTTTTCCTCCCGGGATCTCCAGAGGGGCGTCCCCATTTGCTTCCGCGAGTAGCCAGACCCGGATCAGGAACCATTCATAACCCCCAGAGAATAGGAGGGCAGACATGAGGACGCTTGCGAGAACGAACAGAGGTCACGCGGTTGCAGGCGCAGTACTCCTGGGGGCAGTGATTCTCGGAATCCTGCTCCCGCCTGGGCTGGCTCGGGCCCAGCAGGCGGTCACCCTGGATTTCTGGGCCCAGACGGACAGCGCAGTGGTTCCCTTCGTGGACCAGATGGTCGCCCGGTTCGAGAGAGAGAATCCCGGGATCAAGGTGAACACCCAGCACTTCGGCAAGTGGACGGAGCTCTGGCCCAAGATTCTAACTGCGGTGGCCACAAAGACAGTCCCGGACGTCGTGCGGGTCAAAGAGATCTACGTCTTTGAACTGGCCGACCGGGGCGCTCTGACACGGCTCGACGAGTTCGCTCGGCGGGATGGGAGCCCCAAGCGGGGAGAGATCGTCCCGGCCCTCTGGGATGCGGCGACGTACAAGGGGGGGCTGTACGGGTACCCCCAGTTCGCTTATGTAATGGTGTTCTTCTACAACACCGATGCCTTCAAGAGGGCTGGGCTAGATCCCGAGAAGCCACCGGTGACATGGGAGGATATGAAGGCGACCGCGAAGAAGCTCTCCAATCCTTCAGAGAATGCGTGGGGCTATGCTCCGTACGAGTATGGGACACGCGAGATGGTCTTCGCCTGGTGGTTGGCTCACCTCTGGCAGGCTGGCGGCGAAGTGTGGAACAAGGATTACAGCAAGATCGCGATCAACAGCCCTGAAGGAGTCCGGGCGCTTGAGTATCTGGTGGACATGATCAAAGCCAAGGGCATGTTGCCTCCGGACACTCCTCGAACAGGCCTCGTTGAGTCGGGGAAAATCGGGATGTGGCAGACCGGGGGTTGGAGCTTCCCGGCCTATGCGAAGTATGCCCCGAACCTCAAGTACAGAACTGCCCTGCAGCCGAAGGATAAGCAGCATGCAAACCTGATCGGTTTGGACGTGCTCGCGATTATGAAGGAGTCGCGAAAACAAGAAGCGGCCTGGAAGTTCCTCTCCTTCATGAATAGCGAGGAGAACAATGTGGAACTGGCCGCCCAGTACGGGCACCTCCCTGTCTGGAAACGTGCCTTCTCGAAGCCCCCCTTCTCTACAGACCCCAACTGGAAGGTCCTAGTGGACGCACTGCAGAACTACCCTCGCGTCAAGCCGCGCAGTTCTCAGTGGGAGGAACTGAGCCAGAAGATCACCCCACACCTCCAGGATGCCTACTTCCTGCGCAAGAGTCCCAAAGAGGCGCTGGATGCCGCAGCGCAAGATGCGACTCGGTTCTGGCAGAGCATCGGCGGCAACGCCTCGAAGGTAGCGGACAAGTAACAGAGAGAGGGGGCCACCCCGCCTGCGCGGCCGGATGGCCCCCCTCTCTCCTGAGATTGCTGTGGCTTCTGGCTGGCATCGACAAGCATACCGTCGAGTCCTCGTTGGGTATGCGTTCATCCTGCCCTGGGTAATAGGGTTCCTCTTATTCAAGGCGTACCCGATCGGGGCCTCCTTCTACATCAGCCTCCACCAATGGGATCTACTCAAGCCTCCGATCTACGTTGAGTTCGAGAACTACGTGCGTCTCTCCCGTGACCCCCTGTTCTGGACTTCGCTCCTGAATACGCTGTACTACGCTCTTTGTGTGCCGCTTCGCCTCGTGTTGGCCCTCGCACTCGCGATGCTCCTCAACCGCTCTTGGCCTGGAATCAATGCCGCCCGTGCCCTCCTCTACCTCCCCTCTGCGACCCCGGTCGCTGTAATCGCAGTTGTTTGGACGCTCATGTACCATCCAACATTTGGGGCCGTTAACACCATCTTCGGGTATGCGGCGATCCGAGGACCTAAGTGGATTGCTTCACCAGAGTGGGCCATGCCGGCGTTGATCTTCATGAGCCTCTGGTATGTCGGCCCCATGATGGTGATCTTCCTGGCTGGATTGAAAGGCATTCCATCGGTCTTGTACGAGGCCGCGGCGATCGACGGCGCATCGGCGTGGAACCAGTTCAAGAATATAACTCTCCCGGTGGTGTCGCCTGTCATCCTTCTGAATCTCGTCATGGACATCATACTGGCCTTCCAGGTCTTCGCATCCATTTACATCATGACCGGCGGGGGGCCAATGAACCGAACACTGGTCCTTGCGCTCTACATATACCAGCATGCTTTCGTCTGGCTAAATATGGGCTATGCTTCGGCGCTTGCCTGGGGGCTGTTCCTTCTCACCTTCGGGCTGACCCTGGCCCAGATGCGAGTGTCGAAACGATGGGTGTTCTATCAATGAATGGTTCTGCACCCAAGACATTGACTCTCGGACACGTCACCGGCTGGGGGCGAGATCTCCTACTTCTGACCTTTCTGGTGAGCGCAGTGTTGATCTTCGTCTTGCCATTCATTTTCATGCTCTCCACTGCGCTGAAGCTGCCTGCCCAGCTGTATAAGGTCCCGTTGGAATGGATCCCCAACCCTCCTGCCTGGCACAACTTCGTCGAAGGCTGGACTATCCGACCATTCAGCCGCTTTGCGACGAATACATTGACCATAGCAATGGTGGCGATTCTTGGGGACGTCCTGTCTTCCGCTCTTGTAGGTTTCGGATTCGCGAGGCTTCAATTCCCAGGTCGGGACGCTCTGTTTTACGTCCTCCTCGCCACTGCGATGATCCCGATTCAGGCTACCATCATCCCCGTTTTCCTGATCTACAACGGGCTCGGGTGGATCAATACCTTTCTCCCTCTCACCGTTCCGGCCTACTTCGCTGTCCGGCCGATGTACGTGTTCCTCTTTCGCCAATTCATGCTCACTATTCCTCAAGAGTATGAAGAGGCGGCACGAATCGACGGAGCAAGCCCTCTCCAGGTGTTCTTGCGGGTCTTCCTCCCATTGTCAAAGCCGGCTGTGGCCACTGTCGCTCTCTTCTCCTTTGTATATCACTGGAACGATTTCTTTGAACCGCTGATCTACCTCAACTCCCTGGAGAAAAAAACGCTCGTCTTGGGCCTGACGATGCTTCAAGGCCAGTATGATGAGTTCTGGCACCTGCTGATGAGCGTTGCCGTAATCATTGCCCTCCCATGCGTCATCGTCTTCCTCCTCGGGATGCGCCACTTTGTCCAAGGCGTAACGCTCACCGGGCTGAAAGGGTGAGAGCGAAATTGCAGCTCGGCGTGTGAAAAGCAAACCCTTCGAAAGGGCTCTTGTGAGTTCACCTGCTCCCATCGGGACATCGTTGGATCTCCTGCCGGCCTTTACCATCGTCCTGGTGCTGGTCGTCTACCCGTCGAGTGCCGCAATCCTCACAAGGCTTCAAGGGGATAGCGGCTTCGGAGTCGGGAAATGACAGTACGTCTCAGAGAGGGGAACGGGGGAGTCGTCGTCGAGGAGCCAGCGAAACTCCTTCCGATCACTGCCTCAACCGAGGTCTGTGTCTTGGGAGGGGGCGTCGCAGGGCTGACGGCGGCCCTCGGGGCTGCCCGGATGGGTGCTCGAGTCCTCTTGGTAGAGCAGGGAAACTGCCTCGGAGGGACAGCAACGAGCGGGATGATGGCCCTCTTTTACACGCCGTACCGATGCGCTCACGGGATCCCCAAAGAGATCTTCGATCGGCTCATCGCAGCGGGAGGCGCCTTCCCCGGCGAAGTCATCTCGGTGGATCACGAGCTCTTCAAGGGCGTCGCCTTCGAGATGGCCAGCGATGCGGGAGTGGATCTCCTCCTCCACACGATCTGTGCGGATGTGATCATGGAAGGGAATCGACTCCGCGGGGTGGTCATCGAGAATAAAGCGGGGCGACAGGCCCTCTTGGGTGAAGTGCTTGTCGATGCAACTGGCGACGCCGACCTCGCCGCCTGGGCCGGGGCGCCCGTGGTCAAGGGGCGAGAGGTCGACGGGAAGATGCGCCCCATGACGCTGCTCTTCCGGCTCGGGGGCGTAGACGTAGAGGCGATGCTGGACTACTTCCGACGGCAGCCCGAGGACTTCTCGCGCGACCCGAATCAAATGATGCTCGACGTGGAGGGCAAAAACATCCGAGTCTTCGGCTTCTTCCGCTTAGTCGAGCGGGCAAAGGCCGAGGGGTACCTGTACCCGGATTGCCATTACTTCCGGGTGGAGTCGGTATTCCCCGAGCGGGGGACGCTCCTCGTCAACACCATCCGGATCTACAACGTGGACGGAACGAATCCGGCGGACGTCACGCGGGCGGAGATCGAAGGGCGGCGGCAGCAACGCCTCCTCGTGGAGTTCGTCCGGAAATACGTCCCGGGGTTTTCGCGGGCGTATGTGCTTGACTCCGGCAGTCACATCGGCGTCCGGGAGACCCGGCGAATCCTGGGGGAGTACGTCCTCACCGAGGAGGACATCATCGGACACGTCGCGTTCCCGGACACCATCGGGATCGATTCCAACCGCCAGAATCCGAAGGGACCGCGACATAGCCCGGACGGGATGGAGGGCGCCCCAGCCGACACCGAGACCCGGGAGCTGGTGGCGAAGCTCTTCACCTATGAGATCCCGTACCGATGCCTGTTGCCCCAGCGCGTCGAGGGGTTGCTCGTGGCGGGTCGGGCGATCTCCAGCAACCATGAGGCGGACGGCTATACCCGGAACCAGCCCGCATGCATGGTGACTGGCCAGGCAGCAGGGGTGGCCGCCGCGCTGGCCGCCAAGCAAGGAATCTCGCTGCGGGCCCTCAATCTCTCACAACTCCAAGGAGCGCTGCAACGGCTCGGGGCAAAGCTGCATCCGAAGGATCTCATGTTCGACAAGGCCTAGTCGTCAGAGGGGGTAGCGCAGTTATGACGGATATTGGTTGACCCCGACGAAGGGTGCGGCGTACGGACTACGGGACGTTTAGACTACGGGACGTTGCATCCTTATTAACCTTACAATCCTCGTCAGACTGCGCGGAATCGGAAGTCGTCACCTCGTCCCAGGCCATCTATGCCGAGAGCGCCGGAGTCGAGTGGCCGCCGCCTGATGGCAGGTAGTGCGCGGGAAGTTGACGTAATTGATAACGTCCCCCAAGACATCCCGTTTATTGGTTCTAACTGATCCCAGCTTCTACGATTTCTTGAAGCAGGAGCTGCGCGGGAAGGTGCCAGCCGAGGTCACTCTAAAGTTGATCTGCCTACCCCCAGAGATTCAGGAGGAGGTAGCGCGAATCCAGGTTGCCGCGAGCAAGGAGGTTTCCCCTCTCGCTTGAGCTATGAATCCGTGAATCTTGGACGTTGCAATTCTATTAACCTTCTAATCCGGTACGTTGGAACCCTATTGATCTTGTGACACGGTGCAGCTCGCCATGCCCTGCGGGCCCCGGCTGAATCCTCCCCGACCTCCGGCCCCTGACACCTGGCCCCCGCCGTTTAGAGACGGAGAATCGTCTTGACACTTCCCGGCGTCTCAGCGGCCACCCTATACTGAGCCACCGGGGTCGGGGAAGCTGAGCCACCCAGGGTCGCCCAAACTGAGCCAGCGGGGTCACCCATACTGAGCCACCCAGGGTCACCCATACTGAGCCACCCGCGATGGGCGGCCCGTGTCCCTTGCGTTTCTCGTCAGCCTGCGCGATTGCTCTCCGGGAACCCACACCCGGAGGTGATCACGATGGCTGGACGGAGGTGCAAGGTGACCGA
>Ga0214473_10010634_pt1 | contig 10811 bp, 10 predicted proteins | sample RVTome_7_FD_203509 | JGI IMG/M metagenome (GOLD analysis project Ga0214473, IMG submission 203509) | Soil microbial communities from uranium-contaminated site in the Upper Colorado River Basin, Wyoming, United States - RVT98D197 | ecosystem: Environmental > Terrestrial > Soil > Contaminated >... | reverse complement strand
TCGGTGGACAGGAGAGTGAAACGCCGCAAGCTTCGCAAAGGTCGGGAAACGCCGAGCGAAACGCGGGTTTTACGGAGAAAACCGACGAAAGCGCCCGTAGCTCAGCCGGACAGAGCAGCGGTTTCCTAAACCGCAGGTCGGAGGTTCGAATCCTCTCGGGCGCGTTGTCGTTCCGGGCCGCGCTGTTTCGCGCTACGTCGCGTTGCTGGCTTGTTTTCCGGGGTTTTTCGCACGTCGCTTTCTCCGGCAGGTTGCGGGCGTCGTTGCGTGTCGCCGCGCCCGTCTGCACCGTTTCGCGCCCCAACGGGTGGGGAAACAGGTGGGGGTCGGCAGCAGCCGCGGGCCGAGCATTCTCGGTGCCGGTCGCCCGCAGCCGTTCGCGCTCCGGTGCCGTGGGCGTCAGGCGCGGTAGCCCGCGCAGCGCCCCGGCGTAGTCGTGAACGCCGAGCTTGCTGTAGATATTCAGCGTCAGCTTGGGGTCGCTGTGCCGGGCCAGCTCTTGCACCACCTTGACCGATGCGCCGCTTCTGACCAACAGCGTGATGTACGTCGCCCGCAGGGCGTGAAAATCGACTACACGGCCGACGTCGTCGGCTACGGCCAGAAACTCGGCGTCCCGCCGCTTCCGCCGCTCTTGCCGTTCACGGGCCGCCTTAATCCAGCGGGCCTTTGCCCGCCGCAGGTCGGCGCGGATCATCGGCGCCGCTTTCTCGGGCATCGTAGCGAACACCGGAGTATCGGCGGGCCGACCGCCCAGCCAGCTCCGCAGCAGCTCGGCCAAGTCCGCCCGGATCGGTTGCACGTCATCCCGCCGGCGCTTCGAGCTGGCCGCCCGCAGGACGATTGACGGCGGATCATCGTCCAGCCGGAAACTCGCGGCCGTTAGACTGCGGCACTCGCCCGCGCGAAATCCCGTGCCGGCCGCGACGCGGTAAAGCATCGCGCGATCCGGGGCGGTCATCCCGGGCTCCATTCGTCAACGTGGTCTGTCAGCGGTCGCCGGTCGGCGGTCGGCCTCGGCGTAGCCGTCGGCGCGGGCGTCTACCACTCCGTCGCGCCGCAGGGCCGCATCGGCTACCCGCTTTGCCAGGATGCGTTCGGCCGCCGCGCGATCCGTGGCCCCGGTAGACCGCTCTTTACGGCGCCCGTCGTGGTCAAACCAGCGGGCGATCCAGGGGCCGCGCCCGCCGCGGCGGATTAGTGTCCCTGTGCCTTTCGACCGCTGCCTGTGCGCCATGGTCCACTTATCCTTTTTGTGTCGCTCGGCGCTTGTGGCGCAGTTCCAGCCCCAGCGCCTCGCAAAGCTTCTCGGCCGTTGTGAGGGTCACGTCCCGCTCACCCTTCAGGAAGCGCCCGACAACGGCGGAATTCACGCCGCTGTCGCGGGCCAGGGCGTACGGCGTGCCATACCGCTTCGCGGCATGTCGAATCTGCTTGGCCAAAGTCTGTTTTGCGATCATACTCGTAATATACGTCAGTCGGCGCTATCTGTCAAGTGGCACGACAACGTTTTTCGCCTGCGTTCGGTACGTCGCCCCCAGCTCGGGCCGCAGCGCTGCGCACCGGTCGGCGAGCTGGCGCCGGCGCGCCGCCCACGCCTTGGGCGTTCACCCCCGGTTGACGTAGCCTGATTCGACTCGCTCGGCCAGCGAAGGCTCGCGCGGTATACTCGGGGCATGCGGCCCGACGACATCCGCGACCGGCTTCAGCGCGACCCGTTTCAGCCCTTCCGGCTCGTTCTGACCAGCGGAACGCACTACGACATCCGCGACCCTCGGCTGGTCATGCCCTTGCGGCACGACGTATTCATTGCTTTTGAGGACGGCGAGCGCTGGACGCTGGTGCCCTATCTGCATATCGCCGCCCTGGAACTGCTCCCCAACGGGCGCCCGTCCCGCCGCAAACGCCGTCAGTAGCTCGGGCTTGTGCGCCTTAACGCGCTCGGCCAGCCCTCGGAATTGTGGCGCCCGCCGTCGGCGGCGTCCGTTTGGCGAGTAACCGCCCGGCCCCACGGTCGCCGTCGTGCCGGCGGAGGGCGCCTACGCGGTCGCGTTGCGTTGAAGGCAGCCGCTTGGCGGGGCCGCGCCAAGTACCTCCCCCGATGCCACGCCGACCATCGCTCTGCGGCGGGGGATGTGTCCGCCGCAGAGGGGACACAGGTCCGGCGGCTCGCCGGGATAGGGCGTACTGTTATGCCGCAGGCTGCGGACGAACCGGGCCAGATGCGCGCACCTCGGCCGGTCGGCCGGATGAAAAAAGGCGGCTGACCGGCTTGCCATCGGTCGGTGCACGTTTATCATGGATACGTGGATAGCCGTATCCTTGATTGACCTCGCGATGCTGTCGAAGACCGCCGAATATGCCCTCCGCGCCGTCGTGTGGCTCGCGGCCCAGCGCGAGGGGAGCCACGCCGCAGGCCAGATCGCCGCCGGCACCGGGGTCCCTTCCGACTACCTGGCCAAGGTGCTGAAGGACCTGGGACGGGCGGGCTTGTTGCGCGCCCGGCCCGGGCGGGGCGGTGGGTTCACGCTTAACCGTCCGCCGGACCAGATCACCGTACTTGACGTAGCCAACGCGGTCGATCCAATTCAGCGCATACGAACGTGCCCGCTCGGCCGGAAGGCACACGCGACGCACCTGTGCCCGCTCCACGGCCGGCTCGACGCCGTTCTGAAGCTGATGGAGGACGCGTTTCGGAGGTGCACCATTGCTTCGCTGCTGCCGGCTCCCGGATCGAACGGCCGGGCCTGCACGTTTGCGGCCGTGGACGGCAAGCCGGCTCGGCGAGTCTCCGCCGGGAGCCGCCGCGCTGCCAGACGGAGGATCACGCGGTGAAGCTCGTCACGCCGCGCCAACCGGTACTCCCGTTCGATTCTCGGTTCAGCGAGTCGCTGACCGATGCGACGATGGACCCTGTGCGCGTGAAAGGATCCGTACCAACAGAAAAGGAGAGAACCATGATGCGAACAGTACTCCCCATCGCGGCCGTTGCCGCACTATTCGCGACAGCCGGTTGCGGCAAGAGCGAGCCGTCTGGCGGGCCGGGTTCCGCGGGCACCGGGTCGGCCGGAGCTGCGGTTCGCAACGGCGCGGCGCAAAAGATCGCCGCGGCGCGAAACCTCACGCCCGACGACGTCGCCGCCGCGCTGACGACGTACACGCCGAGCGGCCGGCCCGATGAATACGTATTGTTCGCCTCCGGCGGACACAGCGGGCAGGTCATCGCCATCGGGGTGCCCGCGATGCGCATCCTCAAGTACATCGCGGTGTTTACGCCCGAGCCGTGGCAGGGGTACGGCTACGGTGCCGGCAATGACGTGCTCGCCGAGGGCGATGTGAACGGCGTGCCGAACCGCTGGGGCGACACGCACCACCCGGCCCTGAGCGAGACCAAGGGCGACTACGACGGCCAGTTCCTGTTCATCAACGACAAGGCCAACGCCCGCGTCGGGGTCATCGACCTGCGCGATTTCGAGACCAAGCAACTCCTCAAGAATCCGGTCGCCGTCAACGACCACGGCGGCACCTTCGTCACGCCGAACACCGAGTACGTAATTGAAGGCGGTCAGTATGCGACCCCGCTCGGCGGCGAGTACGCGCCGATCGAAGACTACAACAAGTCTTATCGCGGCATGGTGACGTTCTGGAAGTTCGACCGCGCGAAGGGCCGCATCAACAAGGACCAGTCCTTCGCCATCGAGCTGCCGCCCTACTGGCAGGACCTGTTTGACGCCGGCAAGCTCGAAAGCGACGGCTGGTGCTTTGGCAACTCGATCAATACGGAGCTCGCTACGGGCGGGATCGAGAACAAGCAGCCGCCGTTCGAAGCGGGCGTGAGCCAGCGCGACGTCGATTATCTCCACATTATCAACTGGAAGAAGGCCGAGCAAGTGGCGCGCGCCGGCAAGGTGGAGAAAGTGAAGCAGTTCCCCGTCATTACGCTCAAGACCGCCGTGGACGAGGGCCTTTTGTACTTTGCGCCCGAGCCCAAGAGCCCGCACGGCGTCGATGTCACGCCCAAAGGCGAGTATTTGGTCGTCGCGGGCAAGCTGGACCCGCACGTTACGGTCTACAGCTTTGCCAAGATCCAGAAGGCCATCGCGGACAAGAACTGGAAGCCCGACCCGTATGGCGTTCCCGTGCTGGACTACGACGCTGTGCGAGAGGCGCAGGTCGAGCTGGGGCTCGGTCCGTTGCACACACAGTTTGACGACAAAGGGTACGCGTATACGTCGCTGTTCCTCGATAGTGCCGTGGCGCGCTGGACGCTGGGCGGCGCCTATGCCTCGCTGCACCCGGAGCCGGGCTGGCAGCTCGTGCAAAAGACCCCTGTTCAATACAACATTGGTCACTTGTCCGCCGCAGAAGGGGACACGGTCAGCCCCGACGGTAAATACTTGGTGGCGATAAACAAGTGGTCGATTGACCGCTTCATCAACCCCGGCCCGCTGCTGCCGCAAAACCTGCAATTGCTTGACATTTCCCAGACTGGCGCGCGCATGCCCGTCGTCTACGACCTGCCGCTCGGGTTGGGCGAGCCGCACTACGCCCAGACCATTAAGGCCGACAAGCTCAAACCCTGGCAGGTCTATCCAGAAGTCGGCTGGGACCCGCATAAGCAGGCGGTGGATCCGAGTGCGCCGAAGCCGGGTCAGGAGAAAGTCGTCCGCGAAGGGAACACAGTGAAAGTCTACATGACCGCGGTGCGCAGCCACTTCACGCCGGAGCACGTGCGGCTCAAGAAAGGCGATCGCGTGATCTGGCGCATTACCAACGTCGAGCGGGCCCAGGACGCCGCCCACGGGTTTTCGCTGGCGGCCTACAATATAAACTTGAGTCTCGAGCCGGGCGAAACGCAGACGTTTGAATTCACAGCCGATCGACCGGGCACCTACACGTACTACTGCTCGGAGTTCTGCTCCGCGCTGCACCTGGAGATGATGGGTTATATGCTCGTCGAACCCACCAGTGCGGCCGCGGCGGAGGAGATCGGATCACCCGTGGCCGCCGCACGGGAGAAGTAGTGCGTGGCGGCGTGGTAGTGTACGGAAGGTGTAGGGAGTGACCCGCCGATGCCTCCCGCGCTCCAATCCATTCTTGGACCGCGCGTATCGACGCAGGAGCTGCGCACGCGCGGGTCGCGCTACGCGATTCCTACGCTCCTGCTGGTGGCCGCGGCTGTACTGCTGATGGCATCGTTTTACACGCCCTACTGGCGGATGACACTCCACGCGCCGCAGTACCCCAAAGGGCTCGTGGTGCGCGCGTATCTGAATCGCCTGGAGGGTGACGTCGGCGAAATCGACGGGCTAAATCACTACATCGGCATGCGCCCGCTGGAGCAGGCTGCGCAACTGGAGCGTTCCCTCGGCATCATGCTCGTGTCGGGTTTGGCGTTGCTGGTGCTGGGCGCGGTGTACATTCACAACCGCTGGGCCGCCCTGCTCACGTTTCCGGCACTGCTGTTCCCGGCGGGCTTTTTGGCCGACTTGTTTTTCTGGCTGAGCCATTTCGGGCGCAATCTGGATCCCAAAGCGCCACTGTCCAGTTCGATTAAGCCATTCGTGCCCCCGGTGTTGGGGGAGGGCGTGGTCGGCCAGTTCCGCACCGTGGCCGTCCCGGAGACCGGGCTGTGGCTGGCCGTGGCGGCGTCGGTCGTCATTCTCGTCGCACTCTGGTTCCACCGGCGCGCTTACAAGCCATTGGTGGACGCGCGAAAGGTCGTCCCGCATGCGTAGCTGTATCGAGCGGACTTGCGCTGATACTGGCTCTCGCCGCGGCCCCGCCCGGAGCGTGGCGGTGCTCCTGGTCGTCTATGCACTCAACGCGCCAAGCGCGGGTCGGGCGGAGACTTTGCCGCCGACACCTTCGCGCACGAGCCAGAACGGGATGGTCCCCCTTCAGGAGAAGATCGACGCGGCCGCTCCTGGGGTCACAATTTTGATTCCCGCTGGCCGCTATCGCGGTTCGTTGGTCTTGCACCAACCGATCGTTCTCGTGGCCGACGGCGAGGTCGTGCTCGATGGTGCGAGTCAGAGTGACGTCGTGCGGATTACGTCCGCGGACGTTACGCTCCGCGGCTTTCGCATTCGCGGCACCGGCGACAGCGTGGACGAGGAAAACGCCGGCATCGCCATCTCGGCGCCACGCGCGACCATTGAGAACAACGTTTTGGAGGACGTGCTCTTCGGGATTCACCTGAAGAATGCCCACGACACCGTCCTGCGCGGCAACGTGATCGGCGGCAAGAACCTGCCGATCGCCCGGCGCGGCGACGCCATTCGCCTGTGGAACAGTCATCACACACTAATCGACCACAACACCATACATGACAGCCGCGACGCCGTGTTGTGGTACTCGAAGAACGTCCGCGTGGTCGGCAACCACATCCGCAGGGGGCGCTACGGTCTGCACTTCATGTACAGCGACGACAATATCCTGGAGGACAATCATCTCAGCGATAACTCCGTGGGCGCGTACTTGATGTACAGCCGCAACGTCGCCGTTCGCCGCAATACGTTTACGGCGAACCGGGGCCCTAGCGGCTACGGTTTCGGCTTGAAGGACGTGGATGTGGTCGTGGCGGAGGAAAACACGTTTTCCGGCAATCGCGTCGGCGTTTACATCGACAATTCTCCATACTCACCCGACGTGCTCACGACGTTTCGCGGCAACGTCCTGGCCTACAACGACATCGGGCTGGCGTTCCAGCCGGCCGTGCGACGGAATCGCTTCGTCGAGAACGCCTTTCTTGAAAACCTCGAGCAGATCGCCGTGCTCAGCTCCGGCAACTTTCACGGCAATGAATTCACGGTCGGTGGCCGCGGCAACTTCTGGAGCGACTACACGGGGTACGACCTCGACGGCGACGGCATCGGCGATCTGCCGTACCAGCCCGTTAGCGTCTTCGAGAACCTCATGGAGCGCGAGCCGAGCCTGCGGATGTTTCTCTACAGCCCCGCTCAGCAGGCTGTGGAATTAGCCGCCCGCGCGTTTCCCATCGTGCGATTGCAGCCGAAGTTCACCGATGTAGCGCCGCTGATGCAATTCGTCCCCGCGGGTGGCGGAATGGCAGCGCCGCGCGGCTGGCCGCTGGCGGCGTTCGGTGCGGGCCTGGTGGCGCTCGCGGGGCTGGGACTCGCCATGTCCGGGGGACGTGCGGTCGGCCCGCGCGCGGCGGACGCGCGGGCCTCGGGCAGTACCCAGGCGTGTTTCGAGCCGAAGGTCCAACCGTCGGCCGGGACGGCGCCGTTGCTCCAAGTGGCCGGACTGACGAAGTGGTTTGGACGAACGAAGGCGGTAGACGAGCTGGGTTTCTCGGTGGCAGCCGGCGAAGCCGTCGCGCTGTGGGGACCCAATGGAGCTGGGAAGACGACGGCGATCAAGTGCATCCTCGGGCTCCATAAGTACCAGGGCACGATCAGCGTGCTCGGCCACGACGCGCGGCGCGAGAGCAAGGCTGTGCGACGGTGCGTCGGGTACGTCTCGCAGGAGCTGGCGTTTTATGACGATCTCTCCGCGCGGCAGGTCCTGCAGCTATTCGCGCGTCTTCGCCAGGTTCGCGCGGCGCGCGTCGACGGCGTCCTCGGCGAGGTTGAGTTGCACGGGCACGCCGGCAAACCGGTCCGAGCACTGTCGGGCGGCATGAAGCAGCGGCTGGCGCTGGCCGCAGCGCTGCTCAGCGACCCGGCGCTACTTCTGCTGGATGAGCCGACTTCCAACCTGGATGCCGCCGCCCGGGACGCATTCCTGGCCCTGCTGGCAAAGCTCAAGCACGCCGGCAAAACGATGGTGTTCAGCACGCACCGGCTCGGAGAAGTGCTGCACCTGGCGGACCGTGTACTGATACTGGAGCACGGGCGGCTCGTGCAGGCGTGCCGACCAGAGCAACTGATGCAGACCGCCAGTTTGTGCAGCACGCTGCGCATCCCGCTGCCGGCCGAGTCGCGCGAGGCGGCGGTAAGGACGCTCAACGACGCCGGCTTCACGGCCAGCGCGAACGGCCAGGCCATCCTGGTACGTGTGGCGCCGCACCAAAAGGCCGTCCCCCTGCGTGTGCTGGCCCAGGCCGGCATTGCGGTGGAAGATTTCGAGGTCGCCAGCGAGAACGCCGATGCCTAGCGACGCACTTTCCGAGTCCTCGCGCGACCGAATCGGCCGGACCCGCACCCTGCCGCGCGCGCGCCGGGAGCGATGGATCGATGCGGCGACGGTGCTGTTGCTGGCGCGCAGGGAGCTGCGCGACGCGCTGCGTAACCGCTGGTTTTTGCTGTATGCGGTCTGCTTTGCGGTCGTCTCGCTTGCGCTGGCCTACCTGGCGCTGGTCGGCACCGGGTCCTACGGGTTGGCCGGCTTCGGCCGCACCGCCGCCAGCCTCATCAACCTGGTTCTGCTCATCGTGCCGCTCATGGGGCTGACCGCCGGCGCCGGTGCGCTGGCCGGCGAGCGCGAGCGCGGCACATTAGAGACCTTGCTGACGCACCCGGTCAGCCGCACCGAGATCCTGCTCGGTAAGTACCTCGGCGCGGCCACGGCGCTGCTCGGCGCGCTGGCCCTGGGGTTCGGCACCAGCGGCCTGGTCATGGGCCTCAAAGGCGGCCTGAGCGACGTGGGCCGCTATGCTACGCTCTTCGCGTACAGCGTCCTGTTAGCGTGGGCCATGCTGAGCGTCGGCTTCCTGATCTCGTCCGCAGCCCGCAAGACCGCCGTCGCGTCGGCAGTGGCCATTTTTACGTGGCTCGTGCTAGTCTTCTTCAGCGATCTGGCGCTGATGGGCAGCACGATCGCGTTCCGCTTGCAGGCCGCCGAGCTGTTCACGCTGGCGATGCTCAATCCGCTCCAGGCGTTCAAGCTCGCCGCGATCGGCCAGCTCCACGCCTCGCTCGACCTGCTCGGCCCGGCCGGGCTTTACGCCACGCGCCGTTTCGGCAAAGCGCTGCCGTTGCTGCTCAGCGGGGCGCTGGTAGCATGGCTGGTGGTCCCGCTGCTGCTGTCGTGCCTGATCTTTGGCCGCCGAAGTGTGCGATGAATCGCGCCCGCACGGCGTACCCACGAGTTTTGGTCGCGCTCCCGGCGGCCGCGCTGCTGGGCCTGGCGGCCTGTCGTCGCGAGACGCCGATCGAGCCGCCGAAGATCGTGTTCGGCGAGGACACGTGCGTGCAATGCAACATGATCATCAACGACGAGCGTTTCGCCGCCGGTGCGGTGGTGCGCGCGGCGGACGGAACGCGGACACGCGTTGCCTTTGACGACATCGGGTGCCTGCTGGAGTTCGCGCGGGTACGGCCGGCGGATGCGCTGCTGGCCGTGTACGTCAAGGACTACCCGACGAAACAATGGTGTGATGCCCGTGCCGCGCGGTATCTTCACAGCCCACAGCTTGCGACGCCCATGGCCTCCGGGCTGGCCGCCGGCCGCACGCCACAAGCGCTCGAGGAACTGAGGCGCACCTGTGCCGGCGAGCTGCTCGGCTACGACCAACTGGCCCAGCTCAGCCGGCCCTCGGCTGCGTCGCCCCCCCTCGGCAACCATCCAGAGGGAGAACGGCCGTGAGCGCCGACGGCGGCGTCCCGGAAACGCCCGCACTGGAATCGCCGTCGTATTCGGCGAGCAGCGCTGTGGCGGCCGCGCCGTCCCATGCCGCACACTTGGCGCACCATTTCGATACGGCGGTGCAGCAATTTTCCGCGTCCAAGCTCGGCATGTGGATTTTCCTGTGCACGGAGATTCTGCTGTTCAGCGGCCTGTTCTGTGCGTACGCGGTGTATCGCGGCCGGCACCCCGAGATCTTTTCGTGGGGCCACCATTTCCTCGACCTCAAGTGGGGCGGCGTCAACACCATCATTCTGCTCGTGAGTAGCTTCACGGTCGCGTGGGCGGTCCGTTGCGCGCAGCGTGGACAACCCCGCCGGCTGGCGCTCCTGCTTTCCCTGACCCTGGCGGGCGGCGTCGGTTTTATGGCCATCAAGTTCGTGGAGTACCGCGCCAAGTGGGAGCACGGGCTGCTCTGGGGGACGCGCTTTCGTCCGGATCCACACTACATCGCGGCCCATTTCGGCGTCACGCTGGACGAGAAGCCGAAGCCGGCCCAAGCGGCCGGCGTACCCGCCGCTATCGCGCGCGTCGCCGATCCGAAACACGGTCGCGAGCTGTTCCTCGGCACTTGCGCCAGTTGCCACGGCGCCCTAGGCGAAGGTATGCCCGGTCAGGCCAAAGACCTCCGCGCCAGTGAGTTCCTGGCCAGCCAGACCGACGACCAGCTTCTCGGCTTCGTCAAGATCGGCCGCCGCCCCTGGGACCCGGCCAACACCATGAAGATCGACATGCCGCCCCGCGGCGGAAATCCCATGTTCAAGGATGACGACCTGCGCGACATCGTCGCCCACGTGCGCGTCATTCAAAAGGAGTATCAGGCGGCCCCCGTCGCGACGACCAGCACGACGCAAGCGAGCAGCGCGCCGGCCTCCGCGCCGATCGTCCTGATCGACAAGTGGGTCGTGCCGCCGCCGCCACCCGGCCCATCCGGTCTGCGCGCCGCGCTGAAGGAACCGATCTATCCGTCCCGGTTTCCCGCGCCGCCGGCCGATGCACACGTGTTCTTCGGTATCTACTTCCTGCTGACCGGCCTGCACGGGCTGCACGTCCTGGCGGGTATGCTGGTGATCGCCATTCTGCTGATCGGCGCGCTGCGTGGCCGCTTCAGCCCCGCGTACTTCACCCCGGTCGACCTCGGCGGGTTGTACTGGCATCTCGTGGACGTGATCTGGATTTACCTGTTCCCGCTGCTGTATCTGATTCACTGATGCCAAAAA
>Ga0214473_10010633_pt1 | contig 10812 bp, 9 predicted proteins | sample RVTome_7_FD_203509 | JGI IMG/M metagenome (GOLD analysis project Ga0214473, IMG submission 203509) | Soil microbial communities from uranium-contaminated site in the Upper Colorado River Basin, Wyoming, United States - RVT98D197 | ecosystem: Environmental > Terrestrial > Soil > Contaminated >... | reverse complement strand
CAGGTGAACGATCTGCGTACCGCCGATGTTTTGATCCGGGTCGCGCACCAGACCGTCGTTCTCAAAAGCGGACAGCACCACGTAACGGCCGTCGGGCACGTCTTCGATTACAAACGCGCCGCTGACGTCACCGACTCGAAGGCCGGGGGGCGCCTCGCCGCGGGCTGAATCCTCCACAAACGTGCTTTCCACGGCCAGAATTACGCTAGTGAGCGAACCGCCGGGGGCATTGACGATCTGCACGTTGCCGGAAACCGTGCTCAACGGTTCCGACGATTCCGTTAGATTCACGTCCGTTTTGGCCTCGCCGGCCGATACGGTCGTTCCGACTGCCGCCAGTTGGACGCCCGCCGCATAACCGCGTAGTTCATAAACGCCGGCCGGCACGTTGAAAACGGTGAAATCGCCGTCCGCGTCGCTGAAACCCGTGAAACCCGTCCCATTGCTTTCGGCTACCACCAGAATGCCGCTGTTCGACTCCGCCTCGATGGTCCCGGATATGGAACCCAAGGCGGAGGTGTCGCCCGGCAATGGGATTAACTTGATCGTCGTCAACGCATTCTCAATCACCCAGTCATCTTCCTCGGAGAACGCCGCCGTGGAACCATCAATGGGCAAGGCCGGGCGAATCGGCGAGGGGAAGGCCTGGTACGCCGCGGCCTGCGAACGCAGCGTAAAAGAACCTTCCCGCGGCGCTCCGTCCTCATCTCGAATCACCGGTACCGTCAACGTAAATGAACCATCGGCGTCGGTCTCCGCCGACGGGGCGACGACGGCCCCGTTGACGTCGACCGCCTGCACCAATGCTCCTTCGATCGGGGCATCGTCGGTGGCGTCCAGGACCTGACCCACCACCACCACCGGGGCGACGCATTCCGAAATCCCGGACACCAAGGCGTTACACACGAGGTTGTCCGTGCAGTCGGGCGCCGCCGGATCGCACGTGTTGTCTGAATCATCCGGCGGTCGGGTCGCACATCCAACGGGAACCAAGAAGAATAGAGCTTCGATCAGAACCCCGAGCGCGAACGCGGGGCGAGGGATTGGCCGCCTGTGGCGCCTTGACCCTTCGCCTGCTCGTTCGTTGCTTCTCGGGCTGTTTAGACCAAGACAGTTTGACTGGGAGAATGCGCGCATCGTGATGACCTCCGGCAACGTGGAATCCATGCTTCGATATCGGACCGTCGCCCAGGGAGCTTCAATGGAAAGGCCCGCGCCTCGCTAGGGAGCGGGTTGGACGGGAGGCGCGGGAGGGGAATCCGGCTTCCGCCTCGCATCCAATTCTTGACGTTGCATTCGAAACGCGGTTTCGGCGTCGGCGTCTCCGGTTCGAACCGCTTCTTCAAGGCCGCGCATCAGCGTCGCTCGCGCTGCGTCAAATTGCCCGCATGGTTCGTAAGCCAGCGCCGGCGATTCCAGCAGCTTCGGCTCGGGAAAATGGGTCTTTCGCGTTCCGTACAGTGCCCTATCCGCGGCCCGCACGCAATCGCCGCGGGTTTTGAACGAGCTGCCTCCCGCGACTAACATACAAAGGGACGCGGGCCGTCGGGGTCGGTCCGTTCGACGCCTCCGTTTGACCGGACCGCGGAACGGCGAATCCGGGGGTTTTCTTGGGGGGTACAAGTACGAAAGCGCGTGCAGGATGATGGATCGAGTGCCTCAAAACTGGGTGACCAAGACCGGCGTATTCCTGATGGGCGCGGCCGTCCCCGCGTGCGCGGGATGTTTTCGCATCTCCATCGCCCCGGCCTGTCCGCGCGAGCTGGAGGTGGGGGATACCGGCGCCGTGTGGGCCAACGAAATCGATCCGGGGGCCATTCCCACCTATCAATGGGAGGTCATTCCCGCTGACGCCGGCGCCTTTGCGGACGCGACCAAGGCGGCGACGGAATTCACCGCGGAAAAGGCCGGCGACGCCGTGATTCGTTTGTCGGCCGCCGACGGTTTTTTTCAGGTCGCCTCGGAATGCATCACCAAAGTCGTCGCCACGGGTACGGTCGCGGTGTCCATGACCGTGGATCCGAGTCCCATTACTGTCGGCGAGACGGCGACTCTGACTTGCTCCAGCACGGGGGAGGTGGCCGCGACTACGTTGGCGCTTTCGCAAACGGCCGGGCCGGACGTCACCCTGGCTTCGCTGTCGCCGGGCGTGGCCACGTTCACGCCGGAGGCGACGGGCACGCTGACCTTTACCTGCACGGGCCGGTCCAGCGGCGGGCGCGTCAGCAAGCCATTCGCCGTCACCGTGACGGTGGAAGAGGTAGGCCGCGGCGGAGGGCGGCGATAAAAGTCCCGAGCCTGTCATGCGCTTCAACGCGGTCGCGCCGCGAAGACGATTTGCCCTTAATTGTCACCTGCTGGTTCGAGTGGGTTGATTTTTCGTCCACATTCCGGGCAGACGCCGGAGACGTTGCCGGTCAGATCGTAGCTGCAATACGTGCAACGTTGAAGCAATCGCTCGCGGCGGTATTTCTCTCGTAGAAACAACAAGACGATGCCCGGCCCGAACGCCCATAGCAAGACGGTTCCGGAAAAGACCAACGTCGTGTACGTACCGCGAAAACAATAACAGTCCCTTTGCCGCATGATCCAGATGTGCACCGGTACGGCGACGACGGCTTCGAGCAGACTTCCGGCGACGAGAGCGCGAATCATGCGGGTCAGTTGCGTGTGGCCATCGCCTCTTCTCCAGTAAGCAAAAAAGATCACCGTCCAAACCGCCCACGATAACCCCATGCCGCCGAAAAGGATGAGCATCGGCGTCCGTTCCTGGCGGTCGACGCGTTCCATGAACGGCGCCCAGACGTCGGGGATTTCGAGAATCAAGGCGATCAATCCGACAGATAAAAGCATGCCCATGGCCGCAGCCGCGATAACGGCCGATTTCATGGGTCGTCCGTGACGCGCCAAAGCTGGAACCAATCCACGGCCGGGCCGCAGAAAAGACCATTGGGCAAGGAGAACGAGTCCAAGGATCATGAAGACTCCGAACAGGTAATTGCGCGCCGAATTGTCGACAATGGGCGTAACGAGGGGTGTCCCTATCAGACCGACAAACTCCGTGTCGTGATTTTGGACGAGGACGGCCCAAACCCACGGCCAAAGCATGCACCCTATCGCCGAGATTGAGTAGAGGATTCCGGCGATGAGCACCGCGACGCGAATCCGATCGGCTTGTCTTTTCGCTCGCGTCATGGGATCAATCCGCGCTGAGTTCAGGGCGTTGCGTCTGTCGTCCAACCTTTTTTCCGCACTCCGGGCAGACGCCGGAGACGTTGCCGGTCAGGTCGTAGGCGCACCTGGGGCACTGGCCTCGTTTGAGACGGATTCGCTCGCGAATTCTTCCGCCCACCAGGGTGATGATGGGGTACGCGGCAAAGAGCCAGATCAGCATCCAAAACGGAACCTGCAAAATAAGCTCACGTGTGGGCGCGGAGTTGTAATTGAAAAAGAAGCCCTCGTCTTCAAGAAGTTGTCTAAGTTTTTCCGCGAATTCTGCTCGTGCCCCGGCGCGCCTTTGGGCCACGATGTCTTCCCGATACGGCACGGTGGAATTGCCCACGAATGCGCTCCCCAATCTGCTTTCGAATTGGCCGATCATCATCGCTCTGGCTTCCTTTTCAGATCGCCACTTCGCGCGAAGCGGCACCGAATCGGCACTGTTGAAAGTCATCGTGACAGCTTCATCGGAAATGTGCAGAACACACCATCGGACGCTATAGCGTGAAAAGTCGAAATGGAGGGGATACGCAAAGTTTTTTTTGCCGGTGGCTTGATAGTGTGCGAGGGCATCAGCGCGCCTGATATAGGCGGCGTCGAGTGCACTGCGGGCGTGATCCAGGTCGGCCATGATCTCCTGCATGAGTCGAAACGGACCGGGCCCGATGGGGCCGTCGCGTTCGGCGTGGCTCGCGGCATACACTTCGTTGTCAATGCGATCAAACTCACGACGGCATTCGTCAACAACAACCTTGAGATTGTCGAGAGAAACGGATCGCACGTTTCGTTCGACCCAGAGTCCCAGGACTGCCAATAGAAGAACGCTCGACGTGATAAGAACAATGCGGCGGAACATGGCATGAAAAGTGTACGCCTCCGGCCGGCGTTTGGCCACGTCGCCTACGGTCTCCGGACCACGTCGTCGCTTGGTCGTGTTTGACCGCGCCGCGGCCTTCCCCCTATACTCTTAATTCGCCAACTTCTGGTTCATCCGGGAATTTCGGGAGTGCCTGGCAATCGCGCTTGAAAGGCGAAAAGAAAGTAGGAGGGGGCTACTGTCGCCGCCTTCGTCCAAGACGCCCGATCGTTTCGACCCTCAAAGGGTCATAGGATGCTAAGAATACGACCCTTTCGGGGTCGAGGCCCCTACCGGCGCCGGCGACCGTGGGCGTTGCCCACGGCTACTATCGGTCAGCCCTTCAGGCTGGAAGTGACTATTGGAGTATCCCGGAAATCCCGGATGGACCAAACTTCTTGCGAAGGAAGCCGGAAAACCACATGCCGTTAGTCCCATCGCACGTTGAACTACCTCCGGATCAGCAGGCCTTGATCGAAGTCGTCGGCGATTTCGCGCGCGGCGAGCTGTTCGCGCTCGATCGCAAATGGGACGTGGACGAATCCTCCGTCGCGGAGGCCCTGCCGCGGCTTGGGGAGATCGGCTTGCTCAACCTGCTGATTCCGGAAGACCTCGGCGGACTGGGCATCCCCTATTCCCTGTACATCGCCATCCTGCACGAGCTGGCCTTCTGGTCGCCCTCCACCTGCGTGGCCCTGGCCGTTCACAGCATGGTGGGCACGATCCTGGAGAAGTACCTTCGCGACCCTTTTCGCACCCAATGGCTTTCTTCGTGGGGCAGGCCGGAGAGCTTCTCCGCCTTTGCCCTGACGGAGGCGGGGGCGGGGAGCGACGCGGCCGCCGTGCAGGTGATCGCCAAAAAAGTGAAAGGCGGGTACCGCGTCAGCGGAGAGAAAATGTGGACCAGCAACGGCATGGCGGCGCGGTGGTTTCTGACGCTGGTTCGGCTGGAGGGATCGCGGGAGCGGGAGGGATTATGTGCGCTGCTCATCGACGGGGATTCGCCGGGCCTGGAGCGGACCAAGATCCACGGCAAGATGGGGATTCGCGGGAGCGAGACGGCGGTCATCAGCTTTCACGACGTGTTTGTCCCGGTGGATCATTTGATCGGGGAGGAGTGCGACGGGCTGGACGTGTTTCTCTCCAGCCTGAACAAGGGGCGAATCGGCATCGCCGCGCAGGCCACCGGCATCGCCGACGCCTGTCTTTCGGAGATGATCGCGTACGCGAGAACGCGCGAGCAATTCGGGCAGCCGATCGGGCGGCTCCAGGCCGTGGGGCAGATGGTGGCCGATAGTTACGTGGAGCTGGAAGCGGCCAAGGCGCTGGTGTGGCAGGCGGCCCGGAAGGTGGAGGGGGGAAGTTCGCGGCGGCGGGCGAGTTCGATGGCCAAGGTATTTGCCACGGAAGCGGCCAATCGCATCGCGTATCGCGCCGTGCAGGTCCACGGGGGGACGGGCTACGTCCGCGAATGCCGCGTCGAGCAGCTTTACCGCGACGCGCGGGTCACGACGATTTACGAAGGTACCAGCGAAATCCAGCGTTTGGTCATCGCCCGGGAATTGGGAGCGGGGTAAGAAACGGTTTCTACTCCGCGTCAGATCGGGGAACGCGACCCCTGAGAGAACCGATCTCTCATTGTGCGGGGAATCTGACTCGACAATCGCCGATGGAGCGTGGTATAATCGCGCTGCATCGATAGGCGTGGCAAGAACGATGGTAAGCTTGAATATACAAGTTGAGGAGGAACTCAAGACCTTCTTGGATGAGCAGGCTTCGCAAGCGGGTTTTCAGACTCTGAATGAGTACGTTGTCGCGCTTTTGATGGATTTTAAGAGCCGCCAGGGAAATGAGCCGGCATTGCGGCGCGCGGCGGATGCGTCCTCGTCCAAGCCGTGGGAAATCGCATTGTCCATTGGCGCGGGCGTGCCCGTAAAAGACTGGGCTGGTGTCCCTTCCGATCTAGCCAGGAACTTCGATCATTATCTGTACGGCGCCAGGCGAGTTGAGTAGTTGAACCACGTATTTGCCGACACCAGCTTCTGGATTGCCCTTTTAAGTCCGAAGGATGATCTGCACGCCTTGGCCGTGGAGGTCGTCGCAACCCTTGGTGATGCACAGGTTGTGACCAGTGAAATGGTTCTGGCCGAGTTGCTGAATGATTTCGCAGGACGCGGCCGCGCTCTTCGAACTGCGGCTTGGTCCCTGGTCGAAAGCCTTCGGAGCAACCGCCAAACAACGATTGTTCCGCAAACGTCCCTCCAGTTTCAGGCCGCTCTCGGTCTTTACGGCCAGCGCGAGGATAAATCGTGGGGTTTCACAGATATGGCGTCCTTTCTCATCATGAAAACTCAGGGAATCAATGACGCGTTGACCTACGATCAACATTTCCAACAGATGGGGTTTCGCGCCCTTCTACGCTGACTCTTGGCACATCAACCCAAACGAATCACAATCGGAAGCTGACGAATTCCAAATACTCAGCAAGCGGACTCTTCCCCGTGACGGACGACCCGGTTTCCACTATCATGGTCGGCCTGAAACAGCCTCGCCGCCGATTTTTTGCCGGCTTTGGCACGGTTTATGCAATGCAAGTAGGGCAGATAGGTGGGTGATATGGATTTCGACCTTCCCGATGAATTAACTTCGCTCCAGGACGTCGCCCGGCGTTTCGCCGCCGAGGTCATCGCCCCCGGCGCGCGAACCTGGGACCGGGACGCGGATATTCCCCGGGCGGTCGTCCACCAGCTCGCCGAATTGGGCTTTCTGGGCATTTTCATTCCCCCCGAATACGGCGGGGCGGGGTTGGGCGACCTCGGGGCGACGGTCATCATGGAGGAAATCGCCCGTCATTGCGGGGCCACAGCCCTGCTGCTGGACGCCCACAATGCGTTGTGCTGTGCGCATCTGTTGATTGGCGCCAACCAGAAACAAAAAGAGAAATACCTGCCCAAGCTCGCTGCCGGCGAATACCTCGGGGCGTGGGCGCTTTCCGAACCGGGCAGCGGAAGCGACGCGGCGGCGCTGACCACCACGGCCCGGCTCGACGGCAACCAGTGGGAGCTCAGCGGCGCGAAACAATGGATCACCAACGGCCATTACGCAGGCGTGTACGTGGTGATGGCCAAAACAACCCCCGAAGGCGGCCCGAAGGGCATCAGCGCGTTCATCGTGGAGCGCGGCACGCCGGGGATGAGCATCGGCCCGAAGGAAGACAAGCTGGGCATGCGGGGGTCGGACACCGTGGGCCTGATGTTCGACGAGTGCCGCATCCCCAAGGAAAACCTCTGCGGACAATTACACAACGGTTTTGTCGACGCCATGAGGGTGCTGGAACGCGGTCGGATGACCATCGCGGCGATGTCCGTCGGCCTGGCGCGGGGCGCTTTCGAGGAGGCGCTAGCCTACGCCAAACAGCGGACCGCCTTCGGCAAGCCGATCTTCGAGCATCAGATGATTCAGTTCAAGCTGGCGGATATGGCCACGGACATCGACGCGGGACGATTGCTCACCCGTCATGCGGCCGTTCTGTCGGACGCCGGCAAGGCCTGCAACATCGAGGCGTCCGTGGCGAAGTTGTTTACGTCCGAGATGGCCACGCGGCGTTGCCTGGACGCGATTCAGATTTTCGGAGGCATGGGTTATACGAAGGAAGTGCCCGTGGAACGGTTGATGCGCGACGCGAAGCTCTGCGAGATCGGCGAGGGGTCGAGCGAGATTCAGCGCATCATCATCGCCCGGCACTTGCTCGAACAACGCTAGCAGAGCGCATGGTTCGGCGATGAGGAATAAGCGCGGGAGGGACTTTCCAGTCTGTTGTTTGACCGACTCGAAGACCGGTCCCACAGGTTGAAAGAGACGTTGGCATGGACTTCTCGCTGAATGAAGATCACCAACTGCTGCAACAATCCGTCCGCGATTTCGCCTTCAAAGAAGTGGCCAAGGGCGCGGCCGAGCGCGACCAACGCGCGGAGTTGCCGAGGGAGTTGATCGAGCAACTGGCCGGGCTGGGCCTGTTCGGCATCACCGTTCCCGAAAAATACGGCGGGGCGGGGATGGGGACGGTGGCCTCGTCGATCGTGGTCGAGGAGATATCCAAGGCCTGCGCCGGCACGGGCGTGCTGCTCAGCGCCCACTCCTCGCTGTGCGTCGATCCGATCATGCGCTTCGGATCGGAAGCGCAGAAAGAGAAATACCTCCCCGGCCTGGCGAGCGGACAGACAATCGGCTGCCTCTCCTTGACGGAGCCGGGGAGCGGTTCGGACGCCGGGGCGGCCACGTGCCGCGCGGAACTGAAGTCCGACGGCTGGCATATCACGGGCGCGAAGATTTTCGTCACCAATGGCAAGGAAGCGGGCGTGATGGTGCTCATCGCCGTCACGGATCCCGACGAGCCCAAGCGCCGGCTCAGCGCTTTTATTGTCGACAAGGACACGGCGGGATTGCGCATCGGCAAACTGGAGAAGAAGCTGGGGATTCGCTGCTCGTCCACCGCCGAATTTGTTTTTGAGGATTGCGTTGTGCCGCAAGACGCCTTGCTCGGCGAGCGCGGCCGGGGCATGCGTGTGGCCTTGAGCACGCTCGACGGGGGGCGCATCGGCATCGCCGCCCAGGCGCTGGGCATCGCCCAGGCCTGTCTCTACGAAGCCGCGAAATACGCCAACACGCGTGTGCAATTCAATCAGCCGATCGGGAAGTTTCAGGCCATCCAGCAGAAGCTCGCGGACATGGCCGTGGGGATTGAGGCGTCGCGGCAACTGGTCTATCGCGCGGCGTGGCTCAAGGACGGCGGCCGGGAATACGGCCAGGCGGCGGCGATGGCGAAACTGTTTGCCAGCGAGACGGCCAGCCGCTGCGCGAATCACGCGGTGCAGGTGTTCGGCGGCTACGGGTATTGCAACGATTATCCGGTGGAGCGTTTCCTTCGCGACGCGAAGATCACGGAGATTTACGAGGGGACAAGCGAAATTCATCGCGTGGTGATCGCGCGGGGATTGGCTTAGTTCCGCTAGTTGTTTTTTGTAACGAGCCGCGGGTTTCAACCCGCGCGGGCATTCGAATAGAGAATCGACGTAAGTATGATCCAACCCTTGATAATTGCAATCAGTCTTCCGGAAGCGGAACTCGCAGATTTCTGCCGTCGATGGAAGATCGTCAAACTTGAAGTTTTCGGTTCGATCCTTCGCGACGATTTCGGACCCGATAGCGACGTGGATTTTCTTGTGACCTTCGATCCTTTAGCCCGCTGGACTTTGTTCGATGTAGTTCATGCTCGGGAAGACTTGATCTCAGTCGTGGGAAGACCCGTTGACCTGGTCTCACGGCGTTCAATTGAACAAAGCGAGAACTGGATCCGGAGACGGTCCATTCTAGGCAGCGCCAGGACCATTTATGTCGCCTGACCTGATGCCATTGCATGACTGGACTTTGGAAATGAAGAAGAAAGGACGCCGTCAACACTTCACGTCGCGGTTCTATTTGAGGCACTTTGCCGAGCCGATGGGTTCAGAGAACTTGCAAGTATTCACGAAAGAGGAATGCAAGTGGAGAAAACGGTCTTCAAAGAGCATTGCGTTCGAGTCTGACTTCTACGCCACGGTGTACATCGACGGTATTGAATCGAACGGCTTCGATTGCTTTTTCAAGAAGTATGTCGAAGATCCGGCGGCACCTGTGCTTCAACGCATCGCGCGGAGCAGAGTGCTAAACAAACAAGATCGTCCGATCCTAGCACGCTTCATAGGATTCACCGCCGCACGCTCCCCTGACCTTATTCGTAATGTAAGGATTTCACATGAAAAAGCGCAATCCCTCACTTGCCAAGCCGACTTCGATAAGTTGTTGCAGCAATATTGCACAATAACGGGACAAGTTTGGGGACCTCACATTGGGCAACAGTTGCTGCACGAAGACGCTCTTAATGCCGCCTTCATGTGGGGACAAAGCCTGGAGTACCGATTCCTTTATTACAATTGGCATTTGCTTTGCACGACACGGCATGAACCCTTTGTCACGAGTGATCGACCAGTGTTCGCCGAGAAGGAACTCGATGACAGTGCCTATTTGGTATCATTGCCAGTTTCTTCGGAAGTGGCAGTCCTCATTTTTGACGGGGGATCGCTTAATCCGAATAGAGATAAGAGCCGTGAGGTCGCCACTATAAACGTCCAGACGCTTCGTCGCGCAGATCGATTTGTCGCCTGTTGTCAACAAACATTCCCTGGCGATGAGATTCTGAATGAATGGAGGAAGTAACGGTTGAGCGTCTCCAGCGATAAGTCGCTGGGCTACTGTCACAAACCCCTCCGGGGTTTCGAAGTCGCGGGGCGCGCTTCAGGCTATTTAACCACGACGACACATTGCGCCTACTTATCGCAACGGACCAAGTTTCGGAGGTTAGAAAAATCCAATGAGTACAATTGCCTCAAATAATTCCGTCATCGTCATCGGCGCCGGCACCATGGGCCGGGGCATCGCCCAGGTTTTCGCCCAAGCCGGATTCAACGTGTTTCTCAATGACGCAATCACGACCGCACTGAGTGGGGCCGTCGAGCAGATCAAAAAAATGCTCGACAAGGCCGTCGAGAAGGGCAAGATGCCCGCCGCCGACGCCGCCAAGACGATTGAACGCATCAAGCCCGTCGCCAAGCTTGCCGACGCGCCGACGTGCGGCGTCATCGTCGAGGCCATCTTTGAACAGGTGGAGGCCAAGGTCGCAACGCTTAAATCGGCTCAAG
>Ga0214473_10010632_pt1 | contig 10812 bp, 9 predicted proteins | sample RVTome_7_FD_203509 | JGI IMG/M metagenome (GOLD analysis project Ga0214473, IMG submission 203509) | Soil microbial communities from uranium-contaminated site in the Upper Colorado River Basin, Wyoming, United States - RVT98D197 | ecosystem: Environmental > Terrestrial > Soil > Contaminated >... | reverse complement strand
GCGACGATGCCGGCGGGCCGCCGGGGGACCTGTTCGTGGTGGTGACGAGCGTGCCGGACCCGCGCTTCGTGCGCTCCGGCGCCGATCTCTGGCACACCGAGTCGGTGAGCGTCGCCGACGCGGCGCTGGGCACCCAGCTCCGGGTGCCGACGCTGAATGGGGCACTGGAAGTCACGGTCCCGCCCGGCATGCAGCCCGGCGCGGTGCTGCGGTTGCGCGGGAAGGGACTGCCGCGATACGGCGGGCGGGGACGTGGCGATATCAACCTGCGAATCGAGGTCCAGGTTCCCGAGCGCACCACGGCGGAGGAGCGCGAGCTCTACGAGCGGCTGCGAGCGCTGGCGCGGCGGGGGGAACGAGAGCGGCGGCGCCCTTGACGCCGCGGGGCATTGATGTGGATCAAAGCGCGTCGTCCGGTCCGGTTGTATGGTGAGCGGGAAGGCTGCCGATCGGGCAGTCCCGATGAAGCGTACATCGAATCGACGCAGGAGAACTGGTTATGGCCAAGCACAGTGAAATAACCGTTGAGAAAGGCAAGGAAATTCAGAAGGCGGCGCCGGCGCGGGGGCTCCATCCGCTTGACGAGATGGAACGGCTGATGGAACGCGTGTTCGGGGATTTTCCACAGCGTGGCTGGGTGCGTCCCTGGCGCGCGGAGTGGCCGGCGTGGGGCGAGATCCCGGAATTGCGCATGCCGAAGGTTGACGTGATCGATCGCGAGGAGGACGTGGTGGTGCGCGCCGAGCTTCCCGGCGTGGAAAAAAAGGACCTCGAAATCTCGACGACCGATACCACCGTCACCATCAAGGCGACGACCCGGCACGAAGAGAAAGAGGAAAAGGGCGACTATCACCGCTGCGAGATCTCGCGCGGATCGATTGCCCGCACGGTTGCGCTGCCGGCGGAGATCAAGAGCGACAAGGCCAAGGCGAGCCTCAAGGACGGCGTGCTTGAGTTGACGCTGCCCAAGGTCGAGAAATCGAAGCGCCGCACGGTCACCGTCGAGTAACGGCGGCGTTTGACCGCGCGCCGCGGGCTGATCCGGCGCGGCTCCAGCGCGCCACGGTGGTGCAGTGACGGGTCCGCTCGAGGCGGATCGGTGGCTGCTCGAGCGCGGCGCGCAGCAGGGCGAGCAAGTAGAGCGCCTGACGCGCGTGATGTGATTTGCCGTTTCTGCAATCGGAACGATGCGAGCGTGCTGTGACACGGGGAAACGAGCCGCTCATGTTGGCGGGGGCTGCAGCACGCGGCGCCGCGTTTCCGCGCCCCACGCCGGAGATCCCCCCGCCGCCCCCGGAGCTGGAACCGGAAACCCCGGCCGAAATTCCGCCGCCGCTTCCCGAGGCGCAACCCGAAACGATGCCGGAAATACCGCCGCCATTGCCGGAATATCCGCCACCGCCGGAGCCCGAATTCCCGTAGTGAATTCGGCCGAGGAACGCGCGCTCTACGAGCGGCTGCGCGCGCGCTACTCGAAGCGGATGAAGTGCTCCGCCACGGCGTGCGCGCCGTAGCGGCGGATCAGCCCGTCGATCTCGGCGAGCAGCGTCTCGTCCGCGTCGGGGTCGATGGCGCCGTCGCCCGCGAGCCGGGCCGTCAAGCCCTCCAGCATGGCCTGGCGCACGCGGCCCAGCGTCGGTGCTCTGGGAAGGGTGCGGTCGCTCGACGCCGTCTCGATGATCCGGGTGAGCCCTTCGCTCGCTTTGGCAACGACGAAATGGTAGGCGAGCATGTCCCCGCCGTACTCCTCGACGAGCCCGTCGATCTCGGCCAGCGCCGAGTTCCTGTCCTGCGGATGCATGGCCGCCTCCGCCGCATCGCCGCCGCCGCTTCTTAGCAGGGCGTTGCGTGCCTGCTCCAGCGTCGGGGGCTCTTCCCGGTCGGGGTCGTTGACCAGGGTCTCGATGAATGCGGACACCTCGGCGCTCACGCGCGTGGCGATGTCGATGGGCAGTTTCATGGCTGTCACTCGCTCCGCTCAGGTTCTCGATCGCCCCGCGCGCCCGCCCGGATGGCGCAGTTGCGCGGCGGCCCTGCGAACTCGCCGGATGGAACGCCGGCGCGGTCCGCCCTGACTGCGCAGTGCGGTCTGCGGTTGGCCGCATCGAAACGGTTGCGGCCGTGGAAAGGGCGCAGAACCGGGGCCGTGCCGGCCCCGCCGCCGGCGATATTTTCGATTTTCCAGCCGAATTCGGAACTTTCGCGCCCGAACTGCTCGCGCCGGATCCACGCTCCGCAGGCGTCCTGGCGCCACACCGAAGGGTCGGCCTCGGGCATGGTCCTGCCGTGCTCCCAGGCGGTCTCGATCTGATCTCGCTCGAAGTTCATGGTTCCGGGTTTCCCGGTGCGCGTTGCTGCGGCCCGCACACCACCCAACATAAGCAAAGAACCCGGGGGGCGCTTTGACGCAGATCAACAAGACGCCGGCACGCTGGTGGTATAAGGAAATTGGTGTCGATGATGGAGCAGAAACATGGCCGCCTTTGTCATGCTGACCCGGGTCTCGCCCGAAACGCTGAGCTCGCCCCGCTCGCTGGAAGACCTTGAGCGCAAGGCGATGAATGCCGTCCGCGCGCAGTGCCCGCGCGTCAAATGGCTGCACAGCTACGCGGTCCTCGGCCCGTATGACTACGTCGACGTGTTCGAGGCCCCGGACAACGAGCAAGCCGTCAAAGTGTCGATGTTGATCCGCAGCTACGGCAGGGCGTCCTCGGAGATCTGGCCGGCCACCGACTGGAAGAAGTTCAAGAGCATGATCGAGCGCATGCCCCGGCGCCGCAAGTGAGCGCGCGGGCGCGCTTTCAGGGCAAGGGAGCGCTGCAGCGGTCCTTTTCTGATGCATTGTCAACGTCAACGTGAAATTTGGAGGTGCGGCCGTGACGAGGAAACACACCAGGCCAGCCGGTTCGGATACCGGCCGGGAAGTCGGAGCGGAACCGGGCGCCGGAGCGAGAATCACTTCCGAAGAGCGTGATCGCATGATCGCCGAGGCGGCGTACTACCGCGCCGAGCGGCGTGGTTTTGCCACCGGGGGTGAGATGGAAGACTGGGTCCGGGCGGAAACCGAAATCGATCGCTTGATCCAGACGGACGCATCGCACGCAACACGCGCGGCCCGGGTCGTGTGAACGCGCCCGCGGGCTGGCGACACCCGCCCGCCTTCGTCGTCCGGCAGGACGTTGCATCGCGGCCGGGCTACGTTGCGGCGGGCGGGAGCTTGCGGTAGATGGCCCGGGCGCCGGGCCAGGGCGCGAACCCCGGAAGTTCTTCGGGAAGCGATTCGTGGATGCCGACCACGAGCGCGCCGCCCGCGCGGAGCCGCGCAACCACTCGCCCCATTACCTCGTGTCGCAGCGTCGGCTCGAAGTAGGTAAGCACCGCGTTGCGGCAGAGGATGAGATCGAATTCGCTCCCCGGAACCGCCTGCCGGATGTCCTGTTGCAAGATCTCGATCGCGCGATACTCGTCGCGCACGCAGAGTTCTCCTCCGTGTCTCGTGAACGCTTCCGCAAGCAGCGGTGGCGGCAGCGCCTTGAGGCTGCTCGCCCGGTAGCAGCCGGTCCGCGCGCGCTGCAGCACACGCGCATCGATGTCGGTTGCGACGATGCGCAATCCGAGCCCGGGAAACTGGTGCTGCAGCCGGAGGCGCCAGAGGATCGCCAGCGTGTAGGGCTCTTCACCGGAAGCGCAGCACGCGCTCCAGCACGCAAGCTCTCTTCGTCCCGCCGCAACGGTTGCCTCTGCAAGAGCCGGCAACACCCCGTGCTCGAGGTGCTCGAATATTTCGCGATCGCGGTAGAAGCGCGAGATGGGGATGCGGCAGTAGCCGTCGAGTATTGCCCATTCCCCGGGGCAGCTGTCGAGTAGAGCGCGGTAGGCGGCCAGATCCGGCAGATTCAGCTCACGCAGCCTTCTCGAGAGACGCTTGCAGACGAGCCGGCGCACCTTGCGGAAACCCGGCCAGCGCAGCCCGAGCCGGGGCAGCGCCGCTTGCAGGAAACCAATGCAGTCTGAATCGGTCATCGCGACGCGGCCCGCACGCCGGTCGCCGGAACGGGCCGCGCGCGATACGCCGGGCGGTCAGGGTCGGTCGCCGGTGTGGCCGATGTAGCTGTCGATCAGGAGCCCGGCGCCTTGCTCGCGTAACGGCCGCCCGGTTCCCGCAACAGACTGGCGCAGGCTCCGTCCGGCCGGCCCCGGCGCGTCACCGCGCCCAGTGGACCCGCAGCAGGTTCTGGTCGGGGCTGTAGTGGAATTCAAGCTTGCCCCGGTAGGCGCGACGCACCGCCACGCCCAAAGCGCGCGCCAGGTGCGGGTCGGTCGTGCTCACCGTTACGCCGCCGTTCTCGTGCGCGATGTCCATGATGCGCTGAAGAGGGTGCTCGGCATTTTCGCGCTTTTCCACGTGGCGCAGGAGGTGCAGCACTTCGTCGCGGTGCTCGCGCAGGAACTCTCCGTCGAGCGCCACGTAGCCGGCCGGAAACTTGTCGCGGATGCGGTGACACGCCGGACAAAGCTCTCGATGAGCCTGTGCCGGGGCAGGCAGCCACTTCCATCCGCCTTTGTGAAACAGCGCTCCGCAATCCGGACAGACGGTGGGCTCGACGGGCTTGCTCCGCGCCTGGTAGCTGTCGTGCACGACTTCATGGATCTTTCGATCCCGGTGAATGCGTTTGAATCCGGGCGGCGGCGTTCTGGGTTTCATCGGAGCTCCTCGTAATGACCCGCTGCGCGTTGCCTGGCGCGGGCGCTGCTGCGCTATGATTGAACGGACTAGCAAAAATTGTGAAGCGTGACCCCCCGGCAAGTCTTGATGTAGATCAATCAGTCGCAGCACTAATGGGCGTCACAACGGTCATGGCCCTGCTGCGCGCGCTCCGGCGGCGAGGGTCTCGTAGAGCTCGACATAGCGGCGGGCCGATGCCTGCCAGCCGAAGTCGCGCGCCATGCCGTTCTCCTGAAGCCTGCGCCAGCCCGCCTGGTCGGACCAGGCCTTGAGCGCGCGCCCGATCGCGGCCAGCAGCGCGGCACCGGTCGGTTCCCCGAAGGTGAAGCCGGTTGCGGAGCCGTCCGCGAGGGTGTGCCCGTTGCAGTCGGTAACGGTGTCGGCGAGCCCGCCGGTGGCGCGCGCCACCGGGACCGTGCCATAGCGCATGCTGTACATCTGGTTGAGCCCGCAGGGCTCGTAGCGCGACGGCATGATGAACACGTCCGCTCCCGCCTCGATCAAGTGCGCGAGCGCTTCGTCATAGCCGATTGCGCATCCGATCCGGCGCGGGAACTTCCCCGCCAGCCTGCGGAACGCCACCTCGAAGCCGCGTTCGCCGCTGCCCAGCACCGCGATCTGCGCCGGGTGCTCCACGACGCGTGGGGCGATCTTCGCGAGCAGGTCGAGCCCTTTCTGGTGCGTAAGCCGGCTCACCACCCCCAGGAGTGGAATTCCCGCGTCTGCGTCGAGCCCGAACCGGTTCTGCAGCGCGATTTTGTTGGGCGCCTTGCGGTCGAGATGCTCGCGGTCGTAGCGCTGCGCAATCAGCGGATCCGTCGCCGGATTCCACACTTCGCCGTCGATGCCGTTGAGGATGCCGGTCAGGTGCCGGCTGCGGTGCCGGAGCAGCCCGCCCAGGCCGCAGCCCAGCTCTTCGGTCTGGATCTCCCGCGCGTACGTCGGGCTCACGGTCGAAATGCGGTCGGCGTAGACAGTGCCCCCCTTGAGAAAGGACAGTTGACCATGGAACTCGACTCCTTCCATCGAAAACGACTGCGGCGGCAGCCCGAGCGCGCCGAGCGTCGCGGCGGGGAACGCACCCGGGAACGCGACGTTGTGGATGGTCATCAACGTCGCGCTGTGCGCGCCGCCGGCGTGCCGCAGGTAGGCAGGCGCGAGACCCGCCGGCCAGTCGTGGCAATGAACGACGTGAGGCTGCCAGTCGAGCGGCGTATCGTCGGCCCCGAGCCGTGCCGCGACGCGCGACAGGAGACCGAAACGCAGGGCGTTGTCCGGCCAGTCCTTGCCGCGGGAGTCCTGGTAGGCCCCGCCCTTGCGCTCGTAGTAGGCGGCGCACTCGACCAGGATGAGCGGCACCGCCCCCGGCTGCGCGGCAAGCAGCTTCGCCGGCGCAAACGCTCCGCCCAGGCGCAGTGTTTCCGTCACCGGTCTCACGTCCGCGCACGCCGCGCGCAGCGGCGGGTACGCCGGCACGAGCACCCGCACGTCGATGCCGATCGCGCGCAACGCCGCCGGAAGCGCCGCGGAAACATCGCCCAGCCCGCCGCTCTTGACCCACGGAGCGAGCTCCGGGGTCACGAACAGCACGCGCAGTGACGCGGGCTCAGGCATCTACAGCCAGCGCATCATGCCCATCTCGAAGCGGTGGGTGAGCAGTTCGTGGTGAGGGTACGCGCGGATGCGGTATTCGAGCTTGCCGCAGAGCTCGGGGGCGAGCTCGAGCGTGAACAGATGCGCCTTGCCGTCGCCCATGAGGCCGGCGTGGCCGAGGCGGTATGTCCGGATGTTGTCTCCTTCGAGCTTTCCCGGCCTTCCCAGCAACAGCTCGACCGCGACATCGGCGGGAGCCAGGCCGTTGAGGTTGGCCGCCACCTCGACCCTGATGGATTCTCCGAACCCGATGCGGCGCAGCGCCTGCCCGTGGGGCCGGATCGCGACCTTGTTCCACGCCGCGCGCACCTTCGCTTTCCACGCCGCGACTTCGCGCGCGCCGCTGCACGCCTCCTTCAGGTAGCGGCGTCCCTGGGCGGCGGCCGGCGCGTAGAACTTCGCGAGATACTCGGACAGCATGCGGGTGGAATTGAACCGGGGCAGCACGGACACCAGCGAGTGCTTCGCCATCTCGATCCAGCCCGGCGAGTAACCGAGCGGCCCCCGACGGTAATAGAGCGGAACCACGCAATCCTGCAGCAGCTCGTACAGGGTGCGCGCCTCGTCGTGGTCGCGCCGCCCCTCGTCGGGCGAGCCGGTCGCCGGTTTGATCGCCCACCCGTTCTTGCCGTCGTAGGCTTCCTCCCACCAGCCGTCGAGCACGGAGAGATTGATCACGCCGTTCATCGCCGCCTTCATGCCGGAGGTGCCGGAGGCCTCCATCGGGTAGACCGGATTGTTGAGCCAGACGTCCACGCCCGATACCAGCCGGCGCGCGAGCTGAAGGTCGTAGCCTTCCACCAGCAGGATGCGCCCCTCGAACTCCGGCCGGTGCGCGACCTCGGCCATGCGCCGGATGAGGTCCATCGCCGGCTGGTCGGCGGGGTGAGCTTTGCCGGCGAAGATGAACAGCACCGGCTGCTGCCGGTCGGAAATGATCTCCTGCAGCCATTTCAGGTCGTGGAACAGCAGCGTGGAGCGCTTGTAGGTGGCGAAGCGGCGCGCGAAACCGATGGTCAGCACGTTGGGATTATCGGGATCGGCGAGCTTCAGCAGGCGGTCGAGGTGCGCCTCGGAGCCGTGGATGCGCGTGTTCTGCTCGGCGATGCGGTGGCGCACCAGGTACAGCAGCTGGGACTTCAGGGACTGGCGCATGCTCCAGAACAGGTGGTCGGGGATCGAATGGACCCCCGCCCAGCAGGCGGGGTCGGTCAAGCGCTGGCTCCAGCCGTGGCCGAGGTAGCGGTCGAACAAATCGTGCCAGTCGGTGGCGAGGAACGTCGGCACGTGCACCCCATTGGTCACGTAGCCGAGCGGGTTTTCCTCGGGCTCGATTTGCGGCCAGAGCGGGGCGCAGATGCGCGAGGAGACGCCGCCGTGAATTCGGCTGACGCCGTTCTGGAAGCGCGAGCCGCGCACCGCAAGCGCGGTCATGTTGAACTCGCTGCTTTCGCTGGCTTGCCCGAGCCTGAGCAGCTCGTCGGCGGTGAACTTGAGGTCTTTGCAGCAGCCTTCGAAGTATTGCTTGATCATGTCCGCGGCGAAATAATCGTGCCCCGCCGGCACGGCGGTGTGCGTGGTGAACACCGTGTTGGACGCCACGGCTTCCAGCGCCCCGGCGAAATCGAGCCCCTGCCCGGTCAAGCCCCGGATGCGTTCCAGTACCAGGAACGCGGCGTGGCCTTCGTTGATGTGCCATACCGTAGGCTTGAGGCCCAATTCCAGCAGCGCCCGCACCCCGCCGATTCCCAGCACGATCTCCTGCTCGATCCGGGTCGTGCGGTCGCCGCCGTAGAGCCGATGCGCGATGTCGCGATCGTGCGGCTTGTTCTGCTCGAGGTCGGTGTCGAGCAGGTACAGCGTCACATGGCCGGCGCGCGCCTGCCAGACCTTCACCAGCACGGCGCGTCCGGGAAGGTCGACCGTGACGTGCAGCTCGCCGCCGCCGTTCCGCATGACGGTCGTGATGGGCAGGTCCTCGAAGTCGGAGTCGGTGTAGGTGGCCCGCTGGTTGCCGTCCCCGTCTATCGTCTGGTGGAAGTAGCCCTGCCGGTAGAGGAGTCCCATGCCGATGAACGGCAGGCGCACGTCGCTCGCCGCCTTGCAGTGGTCGCCGGCCAGGATGCCGAGGCCGCCGGAATAGATGGGAAAGCTCTCGTGGAACCCGAACTCGGCGCAGAAATAGGCGATCAGGTCATCCGGGGCGAGGCCCTCGTGCGTGCCGCGCCGGTTGCTTTGATAAGTGTCGTAGATCGACAGGACGCGGTTATAGGTGGCGAGAAAGACCGGATCGTCGGCGGCGCTCAGCAGGCGCTTCTGATCCACGCGCTTGAGCAGCGCCTTCGGGCTGTGCCCGACCGCGTGCCACAGCGCCGGGTGGAGGTGCGAGAACAGCGAGCGTGTGGGGCGGTCCCAGCTGTACCAGAGGTCATTGGCGAGCTCCTCCAGCCGGCCGAGCTGCTCCGGCAACCTGGGGTTGACTTCGATCTGATAGGTGGTTCCGGTCATGCTCGATTCCCCAGTTTGTTCCCGGCCGCGGCGTCACGCGTCACCGCCCCGAATTCATTTTAGCAGCCTGTCAAGCGCTCGGGCCGGCAGGCTGCTCGTCGCGATAGATCTCCATCGTCACGGTGAATTCGCCTCCGCTCGCTTGCACTGGCCATGCGAGTGCGATCGCCGCCGCCTGCATGATGCGCTCGAATCCTTCCTCCGACTGCGATATCGTGTGGTGCGGCCGCGCGCGGAGCACGGCGGGCGGGTTGATCGTCAGCCGGATGCCACCTCCGAGCTCGCGATCATCGAGCGTGATTGTAGCGACGGCATCGTGCTCCAGAACTTCTCCGAATCCGCACGGGATCGAGCCGTCGGCGAGGATGTAGCGCCCGCCGATGCCGTCGCAACTCGGAAGCGCGACGTCGAACCCGGTCTGCAGCGTCCCCGCCGGCAGGTCATGCAGCCGGTACGAGACGGTCAGGCGCAGGCCCTCCAGCGCGTAGCGCTTTTCGATGCCTCCGCCATCGAGTCCGGCGCGAAATACCAGCGCAAGGAGCGCGGGATCGGCGGAAACGAGCTGGTAGTCGTGCAGCTCGGATGTTTGCGCTGACCCGCCGCTCCAGCGATCCAGGAACAGGCCGCGCCCGTGCGGATCCGGCGCCAGCTCCCCGGCGCCGATTTCGTGCTTGAAGCTCACGCGGTCGTGCGCCGAGGCGATCCCGCCGCCCGGTTGCGAGCGAGGCCGGCCTTCCTGCACCTTCCGGTGGTAGTGCTCGTGTGTCCGGCGCAGGGTGTCGCCGAAGTTGTGCAGCAGCGCGTAGCTGTCGAGCTCGATCAGCGCGGCGCGGCCGTCGAGCCGCGCGACCGCTTGGAGCTCGCCATGAGTGAGGAAGACCTCGTCGTTCCCGTCGTAGTCGAGATCGAGCCGCGTGCACGGCGGGCGCGGAGAGACCGCATCAAGCGCTGTTTCCAGCTCAAGCAGGTTGCGGTAGACCGCCCGGCGCAGATGCGGCAGATAGATCCCGCCGAACAGCCCGTGCCAGTAGGCGTCGTTGTTCTCGGCGCGGTAGAGCGCGGCCGTCATTTCCGCGGCGCGTTGCTGCGGCAGGAGCGCGGCGAGCCGCTGCGAAGCGGCGAGGACGCGCTTGTGCATCCAGTTGGATTCCGGATAGCGCGTGAAGAAGTTGCGCCAGATGCCGCCGCGCAGGAAGGCTTTGGAACGATCGAAGCGGCCCGCGATTTTTTCGTCGTCGACCAGTCCCGCGTAGATCTCGGCCGCCGGCGCGGGCAGCGCCCACTCGTTCATCTCGATGTAGGAGGCGGTGGGAAGATAGACGACGCCGCGCGTGCGCTGGCCGGCGTGGAACTCGCGGTAGGTCGCCGGACGGATCTTGCCCGAGTCGAGCACGCCGGTCACGAAATCCTCGAGCCAGCGCTTGCCGTACACCCAGTCCCAGGTCTCCGGCCAGATGCCGAATTTCTCGATGTCGTCGAAGTAGATCGCCGCCGCGTGCCCCGAATCGGCGAGCTGCTCGAGGTAGGCCACTGCGTCAGCCGCGGGCGAGAACGGCAGGCGGTAGCGCAGCGCCTCCGAGATCGGAAAGATGTCCAGGCGCCGCCCGTTTTCCTCGGTGGTGTGAAAACCGTCGAGTTCGCCCGCCTCCTTGCCGGCGCACAGGAAATGATAGTCGTCCACCGTTACGTAACGGATGCCGCAATCGGCGAGCGCGGGCACCACGGTGGGCTCCCACACGCGCTCGGTGAGCCAGGCGCCGGTGGGCCGGCAGCCGAAGCGCCGCTCCAGCTTCTCCGAAAGGGCGAGTATCTGCCCGATCCGGTCCCGCTCCGGGATTGCCGCGAGCACCGGCTCGCAGTCGCCGCCGCCGAACAGCTCGACCTGGCCGCGGTCCACCATCTCGTTCAGCAGCGCCATGTCGTCG
>Ga0214473_10010631_pt1 | contig 10812 bp, 11 predicted proteins | sample RVTome_7_FD_203509 | JGI IMG/M metagenome (GOLD analysis project Ga0214473, IMG submission 203509) | Soil microbial communities from uranium-contaminated site in the Upper Colorado River Basin, Wyoming, United States - RVT98D197 | ecosystem: Environmental > Terrestrial > Soil > Contaminated >... | reverse complement strand
GGCTCGAGCGCCTGACCCAGGACCGGTACCAGGACCTGGATCCCACCGCCAGCGCGGACGGCAAGACGGTGGTGTTTGCGTCGGACCGGACGCCGTTCGGCAACGAGGGGTCGGTCAACCTGTTCACGCTGGACCTGGCGACGGGCGAGGTCAACTACCTCACCTACGGGCCGTGGCGCGACGAGGCCCCCCGCTGGGGCGGCGATGGCCGGATCTACTTTTCGTCCGACCGGTCGGGCGTCTACGACGTCTATTCCGTCGACCTCGCCGGCAATGGTCGCCAGGAGACCGCGACGCTCTCCGGCGCGTTCGATCCCCAGTGGGTCGAGAGCGACAGCACGCTGGTCTACGGCGGGTTCCACCAGCTCTCCTACGGCATCTTTCGCGCGCGGTCGCGGCCTCCGGGTGACAGCGTGCCGACCTTCGCCCTCGCGACCTACCGCGAGGAGCCCGGTTGGCCGTGGACCGAGCTGGCCGACGAGCGGTACGCTCGGGCGGATCCCGAACCCTACCGGAAGCGCTACTCCCTCGATTTCGCCACGGGCGATGCGGCGGTGGCTCCGGGATACGGGGCGGCGGCGGGCGCGCTCTTCCTGTTCTCGGACTTCATGTCCGATAACCTGATCTTCCTGTCGATCACGTCGTTCCAGCAGAGCGGGTTCGGCGACATCATCGGCAACATCAACGGCTCCATCTTCTACATGAACCAGAAACGCCGCCTGAACTGGGGCGTCGGGGCCTTCCGGCTGCGCGGCACGTTCTACGAAGGGGATTTCGAGACCGTCTACAACGAGACCGCCTGGGGTGGGATCGCCGCGCTGCGCTGGCCCTATTCCCGCTTCTCGCGCGTCGAGGGACAATTCCGGCTCGAGCACTCGGAACGGTTCGACCTGGTGGGTGGCGACCGCGAGGAGCCGCTCCGGGTCGGTTGGCTGGCGTCCAACTACGTCAGCTTCGTGCGCGACAACTCCCTCTGGCTCCCCACGGGCCCGATCGACGGCGAGCGTCGCAACCTCACGCTCGGGATCACGAACGACCTCACCAACGGACGGTTCGATTCCTGGCAGGCCACCCTCGACGAGCGGCGCTATTTCCGATTGGGGAGCCAGTCCGCGCTGGCCTTCCGGTTCTTCGGCTACCTGTCGGCCGGCGCGCGGCCGCGCCGGGTTGCCCTTGGCGGGTCGTGGGGCCTCCGCGGGTATCCCCGGCTCGGCAACGTCGGCGGCACCCGGGCCCTGATGCTCAACACGGAGGTGCGATTCCCGCTGTCCAACTTCCTGAGCATAGGCTTCCCCATTGGAGAGTTCCGCTTTCCGGGCATCGCGGCCGCGATCTTCAACGATATCGGTGGCGGATGGACGGACGAGACGACCACCCGCGGCCTGCTCGGGAGCGCCGGATTCGGCCTGCGCATGGCCGTGCTGTATCCCCTCGTCCTCCGGTTCGACTTCGGATGGCGCTACTATACTGGCGACATCAGCCAGTACTCGTTGCCCTACCTGGCCCAGGACCGCAGCTTCGTGGAGTTCTTCTTTGGGTTCAACTACTGATCTGACAAGTGTTTAGCGCGGGATCAACGGGCCGGGCGCTGTGCCCGGCCATCGGCTTGGCGGCGGCCGTGGTCGGTTGCGCCGGGACCGTCCGGAGTATCGCCCTCCCAGACCTTGCCCCCCTTCCGCTGGACTCGGCGTCCGCCTGGGCGGCACCGTTTCAGCCGGTTACCCCCTTGCAGTTCGATCTGCGGTGGCGCTTCGAGAACCGCGAGGGAACGGCGGCCGGCCGCGCGACGGCTCGTTACGCCCCCCCCGACACGCTCCGGTTCGACTATCGGGGACCCTTCGGCCGCTCGGGGAGCGCGCTCGTGGTGGGGAGTGAGGCCGTGTGGTCCGAGCCGGAAGGCGACGTCGCCAATCTGGTCCCCGTGGCTCCGGTCCTCTGGGCGGCGCTCGGGATCATCCTGGCGCCCAGCGAGGGCAGCCAGGCGGTCGGCAAGGCAACGGCCGAGCAGCGCGCCTGGCGTTTCACCGCCGGAGAGCGGGCGGTCGATTACATTCGAATCATGGGTTCGCGCCCCCGATTGCTCGCGGAGTTGCGCGACGGGAGTCGGATCCTCGGGGTCGTGGAAGTAAAGTTGGACACCACGGCCGCCGCCCGACCGGTGGAGTCCGAGATGCGGTTTCCGGATCAGCGCTCCACGTTCTCGCTCACCGTCCGACAGGTGGAGTCCGTTGCCGCCTACCCTCCCGAAACCTGGAAGCGTCCGTAGCGCGGCGCTCCTGGCGCTCGGGCTCGGGCTGGCCGGGCCGAGCTGCTACGGGTTCGCCGGCGGGGGTCTCCCACCGCACATCCGGACCGTGGCCATCCTTCCGTTCGAGAACCTGACCTCGGAGCCGTTGCTTACCCAGGAGGTCTCGGAGGCCTTGCGGGAAGCCGTGCAGGGCCGCCTCGGCCTGCGAGCGGCGTCGGAGGCCAATGCGGACGCCGTGGTGCGGGGAACCATCACCCGGTATGAGCCCGACATCCCGCTCTCGTTCCAGTCCGCGGAAATCGGGCAGCGGGTCGAGGTAACCGCCCGCCGGGTCCAGCTGACCATCCGCGTGGAGATCTACGACCAGCGGGAGGGTCGCGCGCTCTGGACCCGGGAGGGCATGATGGTGGACGGCGAGTACGAGCCGCCCAACGAGGGGCAGGGCCGCCGGAAGGCATTGGACAAGCTGGTCACGGACATCGTGGATGGAGCGCAGTCGCAGTGGTGACGATGCGACTCGGCCGCCGGGCCGGGAAGCTCCCAATCCAGTTCCTCGTCACGCTGGCCGTCCTTGGCGTCTTGATCTACTACGGGATCGGCGCGGGGCGGGGCTTCCTGAAGTACTACCAGATGAAGGACGAGATCCGTGCGCAGGCCGGGTTGGCCAGCAACCTCACGGACGACGACATCCGGCGCCGGCTGCGCACCAAGGCCACCGAGCTCCAGCTCCCCAGTGACGCGCAGCGGGCCACGATCCAGCGCCGGGCTCGGCCCCGGGAGATCGTGATCATCGTCAGCTGGCCGGACACGATCACCCTGCCGTTCTACCGCTGGGCCCACACGTACCGGACCGAGGTGCGCGCCCCCCTGTAGCCCCGTGGCCCTCAGCCGCGGAAGAACACCAGCGTCACCACCACGAAGAGCGGCAGCAGCACCGCGCCACTGTACGCCATGTAGCCGAAGAAGCTCGGCATCTTGATGCCGCTGCTCTCGGCGATCGCCTTGACCATGAAGTTGGGCCCGTTCCCGATGTACGTGTTCGCGCCCATGAAGACCGCGCCGGTGGAAATGGCTGCCAGGAGCCGCGCGGCGGCGTCCCCGCGTGCCAGGAACTCGCCGAGGAACCGTCCCCCGGTGGCAACCCCTTCGAGCCCGGCTGCGGTAGCCGAGAACGTGAGGTAGGTGGGAGCGTTGTCCAGGAAACTCGAGAGCGAGCCCGTGGCCCAGAAGAACTGCCACGGGCGGTGGAGGCCGAAGCTCATGCCCAGGATCTCCCGCGCGCCCTGGCCCCAGGCGTTCAGGATCACCAGGGCGGGGGCCATAGTCACGAAGATCCCGGCGAACAGCACGGCGACCTCGATGATCGGTCCGAACGTGAACTCGTTGCGGCGATGGTTTTCGCGGGGTGTCATCGCGTAGGATGCCACCGCCAGGAGAACCATCATGGCTTCCTTCACCCCGAACACCCACGGCTGTCCCGCGTGGCCCACGCCTTTGCCGGACGCCAGAATGATCGCCATCACGCCCAGCAGCAGGAGCAGGTTGCGCTTCCCGTGGATCTTGAAGGGCTCGTGCTTCATCACCGCCTCGAGCTGCGAGCCCGGACGCTGCCGCTCTTCCCGGTCCAGCACGATCTGGTCCCAGATGTTGAAGATCACGATCAGGGCCGCGTTCGCCAGAAGCCATTGCGGCCAGAGCCGCAGCGTCCACTCGAACGGCACCCCCATGAGGAACCCGAGGAAGAGGGGAGGGTCCCCCAACGGCGTGAGCAGACCGGCGCAGTTGGACACCACGAAGATGAAGAAGATGACCACGTGCACCTTGTCGCGGCGCGGCTTGTTCGCCCGGAGGAGCGGACGGATCAGCACCACGGACGCACCCGTCGTCCCGATCAGATTCGCGAGCACGGCCCCGATCGCGAGCATCCCCGAGTTGACCAACGGCGTTCCGGCGAGGGAGCCCTGGATGTAGATGCCGCCGCTGATGGTGAACAGCGCGGCGAGGAGCACCATGAACGCGCTGTACTCGATCAGCTTCTCCTCCAGGACGAACCGGCCGGCGGGGCCGAGCACGAGCCCGAGGTACACGACCATCGGCAGCGTGAAGCAGGCCACCACGATGGCCTTGTTGCGATTGTGCTCCCACCAGTGGCCGGCGAACAGTGGCATGACGGCAATCGCGAGCAGGAGCAGGAGGAAGGGCACGACGGACACGAGCGGCAGCTGCTGCGCGAGCCGGGCCACCCCCTCGGCGTGGGGGGACTCGCTGTGCTGCACGGCACCAGCGACGGCGGGGCACAGCGCGAGCAGCGTCAGAACGGCACCGGACACACGAAACGCGACGGACCGGAACGGCACGCAGGAACTCCGGGGAAGGACTGGGACCAGGTTGCGGAGGAATCGTAACGACGCGGTACGCGTGACTCAACGCCGCCCGCGGACTTGACGCGCCGCGCGGCGGATGCGCACCTTCCGCGCCGACTGAGAGATGCCAATGACCGTCGCGACATCCGCCAAGATCGTCGATCGAGAGGCCGCCCGCCGCTGGCGCGCGGCACGGTCCGGACACGTGGTCTTCACCAACGGCGTGTTCGATCTGCTGCACGCCGGGCACGTCGAGTTCCTCGAGGGGGCCCGCGCCCTGGGCGATCACCTCGTGGTGGGGCTGAACGCGGACGCCTCCGCGGCCCGGCTCGGCAAGGGACGCGGACGACCCTTCGTGCCCGAGGGGGACCGGGCCCGCGTCGTGGCCGCACTCGGAGCGGTGGACCTGGTGGTCCTGTTCCCCGAGGACACGCCGGCGGCGCTCGTCGGCGCCCTGGCCCCCGACGTGCTCGTGAAAGGCGAGGACTACGATCCGGCCACGCTTCCCGGCCGGGAACACGTCACCGCGCGCGGGGGATCGGTGCGCGTGCTGCCCCTCCTTCCCGGCCGTTCCACCACCGCGCTCGTCGAGCGCATCCGTGCCGCGACCTGATCATCGCGCAGCCGACGCGCTGCGCCCGGTGACGCTCGAGCGGGGCGCCAACCCCTACGCCGAGGGTTCGTGCCTCGTGCGGTTCGGCGACACGGTGGTCCTCTGCACGGCCAGTGTCCTCGAGTCCGTGCCCGCGTGGCGGCGTGGCCGCGAGGTGGGCTGGCTCACCGCCGAATACGCCATGCTCCCGCGAGCCACCCAGGAGCGGACGGCGCGCGAACGCGCGGGGCCGGGCGGGCGCACCCAGGAGATCCAGCGGCTCATCGGCCGGAGCCTGCGCGGCGCCCTCGAGTCCTTCGCCTTCGGGGAACGCACGATCCAGATCGACTGCGACGTGCTGCAGGCGGACGGCGGGACGCGCACCGCGGCGATCACCGGCGCCGCGGTGGCGCTCCACGACGCGTGCGCATGGATCGCGGCTACGCACGGCATCCCGAGTCCCTTCGGGAGATGGGTGGCCGCGGTCTCCGTCGGAGTCGTGGACGGCGTGTCGGTCCTCGATCTCTGCTACGCGGAAGACCGCGCCGCGGAGGTGGACGCCAACGTGGTCGTGCTCGATCCGGACCGCTATGTCGAGGTGCAGGCCACGGGCGAGGCCGGACATTTCGGCCGCCGCGATCTGGACGCGCTGCTCGCACTCGCGGACCAGGGTATTGCCCGGCTGTTCGCGCTCCAGCGGGAGGCGGTGGCGTGAAACCCAAGCTCCTGGTCGCCACCCGCAGTGCCGGCAAGCAGCCCGAGATCCGCGCGCTGCTCGCCGACATACCCTACGAGGTCGTCTTTCCGGACGACCGTGGGCTCTGGGAGCGTTCCGAGGAGGACGCGCTCGAGGACGCGGAGAGCTTCGAGGGGAACGCACGGCGCAAGGCGGAGTACTTTGCGCGGGCCTCCGGGCTCCCGACCCTGGCGGAAGACTCCGGTCTGGAAGTGTTCGCCCTCGGCGGAGCCCCCGGCGTGCGTTCCCGCCGCTTCGCGTTTCCGGCGCTGCCCGACCCGGCGGCACAGGACGCGGCGAACAACGCGGAGCTGCTGCGGCGCCTCGCGGGGGCGCCGGAGGACCGGCGGCGGGCCCGATACCGTTGCGTCATCTGTTTCCTGGAACGGCACGACGGCGTTCCGCGCGTGTTCGAAGGCTCCTGCCTCGGGCGCGTGCTCAGCGCGCCGGCGGGAACGGGAGGGTTCGGGTACGACCCACTGTTCCATTCGGACGACCTCGGCACGAGCTTCGGGCTCGCGACGCCCGAGGCCAAGGCGTCCGTGAGCCACCGGGGGCGCGCGTTCAGCGCTTTCACGGAGTGGTTGGCGGCGCGCGGCCCCTGAGCCGCGGGTGGCCAGCCGGCCGCGGCGGCGGTAACATGCGGTGGATTCCTCGCCGCCTTCCCGAGATGCCTGGAGTCACGATGCGACTGTCCCTCACCCGCGCCGCGCTCCTTCTGCCCCTTGCGGGGGCCGCGTGTGCCAAGGCCCCGCCGGAATCCGCCCCCGAGCCGGTCGTCGTCCATGACACGGTCTATGTGGACCGCACCGTGGCACGGACCGATACGGTGGCTGATCCGGAGACCCGCCAGCGGCTCTCCCGGATCGAGGCCGAAGTCCTCACCCGGGACGCCCGGATACAGGTGCTGGAAGAGCAGTTGGAGGAGGCCCGCCGCGAGGTCGTGCGCATCATGGCGCGGAGCCAGACGGTGGCGTCGCGCGCCGAGGCCGCGTCCGGCATCGCCGAGGCCGAGCTGGCCATCCGCACGCTGCGGACCGCGGCCGGGCGACGGTCTGCGCCGGAGGCGGACGCGGCGGACCAGTTGTTGGTGGAGTCGAACACCGAGTTCGAGCAGCTGAACTACGGCGGCGCCCTGTACCTGGCGTCGCAGGCGCGGGCCACGGCGGGGCGGGGCACGGACCGGTTCACGCGAACCGAAGCCGAGAACCTGCGACCCGGAGAGACGCAGTTTCTGGTCCCGCTACGGCTGCGCAGCACGGCGCGTGCGAACGTGCGGGACGGGCCGGGCACGAACTACCGCATCCTGTTCACGCTCGACGCCGATCAGCCGATGACCGGGTCGTCGTATGTGGAAGGGTGGGTGCGGATCAGCGACGAGCAGGGGCGCAGCGGCTGGATTGCCCGCTCACTCGTCGAGTCGCGGAACTAGCCCTCAGGCGGCGGCGCTGGCGCGCTCCACGCGGTTGCGGCCGGCGTCCTTGGCGCGGTAGAGCGCGGCGTCCGCGGCGGCGATCAGCCGCTGGGCATCGTCCCCGTGCGCCGGGAACTCGGCGGCGCCGATGCTGAGCGTCACCCGCCGGCCCTCGAAGATGCGGGCGGCCAGTGTCAGGCGAAGCCGCTCCGCCACCTCGACCGCGGCCTCGAGCCCGGTCTCGGGCAGCACGGCCACGAATTCCTCACCGCCATACCGCGCCGTCGTGTCGATCTCGCGGGTGGTTTCGTTCATCACCTCGGCGACGCCGGCCAGTACGCGGTCTCCCGCCAGGTGTCCATGGGCGTCGTTGAACTTCTTGAAGTGATCCACGTCCATGATCAGCAGCGCGAAGGGATGGAGGTGCCGCTTGGACCGGTGGACCTCGGCCTCCAGCACTTCCATCAGACGGCGCCGGTTGTAGAGGCCGGTGAGCTGGTCGGTGATCGAGAGGCGCTCCAGCTCCTCGTTCTTGAGCCGCAGAGCCTCGTTGGCCTCGTTCAGTTGGGCCCGTCCGTCCCGCAGACGACGCACCATGTCGTTGAAGACCTCGGTCAGGGTGGCGACCTCGCCGCTGCCAACCACCGGCAGGTCCACCGAGAGGTCGCCATCGGCGACGTTGGCCGCCCCCGCCGCGAGGCGGTCGAGCGGTCGTACGATCAGCAGGCCGAGCCGGTAGCCGATCCAACCGACGCCCAGCAGGATGCCGAGCACGATCAGGATCGTCGTGTTCCGCAGCCGGCGCACCTGCTCGAACGCGCGGGCCTGTCCGATCTCCGCGAGCGCGAGCCACGGGAGTCGTGGGACCAGCCGCAGCGTGCCCACGGCCCGCTCGCCGGCCGGGGTCTGGAAGGGCACGGCCCGCGTGGTGTCGGCGCGGAGGGACGCCAGCTCATCCGTCGCCACCGGAGGGGGTAGTGCGGCTTCGCCGGACTGTTCGACGCGCAGAATCGGTGCCCCGTCGGCCGCGAGCAGGGTCAACGCGCCCGCGGACGGCGCGATGGGCGCGAGCTGGGCCACCAATCCGTCGAGCCGGAGTCGGGCCGCCAGCGCGCCCACTGCCGTTCCGCTCTCCTGACGGTAGATCGGCACGGCCAGGGTGACCGACGTCACCCCCGACGCGCCCCGCACCGGCGGCCCGGCCACCTCGGCACCCGCCCGCACGCTGGCCTGCCATCCGTCGGGCAGGGAGACCGCCCCGGGAACGTCGAGGTTCGACGCGACGATCCGCCCCTCGCGGTCCAGCACGATCAGCTCGTCCAGGTGCTCGACCCGGCCCATGACCGAACGCAGGTAGGCCCGCACACGGGCCTCGCCATCCGAGCGGCCCAGGTTCTCCGTGATCTCATAGGAGCTGGTGAAGACCTTGAGATCGAACAGGCGCTGCTGATGCCACATGCTGATTTCACGGGCGCCCTGGTTGCCGGCGGTTCGCAGCTCCTCACCGATCCGCGTGTTCAGCGACCGGCGGTTCTGGTCGTACGCGAGGACCGCGGTGATCAGGGAGGGGACGAGGGCCGCAAGCACCGCAAACGCGAGAATCCGGTCGCGCAGGCTGCTGAGATGCAGCAGCCCCAGCGATTCCGAGAACCGGACTTCCCATTTGCTCGCGCGACGAATCTCGCCCATAGGCTCTCGCTGCCGGAGGTCGACCGGCCACGGCGGGAGCGGAAAACCTACCGTCAGAACGTGAAGCCCGCAAATCACTTTGGGGGCAGGCGGGTTCCCGGCGGAAAGCCGAGCCATCCCGTCCCGCTTGCACGCCCCGACGGTGCGCCCGAAGTTGCGGTTGCCTCATCCGGAAGCCCGCGTCAGCCCCCCCCGGAGGTGACATCGTGCGCCTTCTCCCGTTGCCATACACGATCCTGAGCGTGCTGGGCGCGCTCCAGCTCCCCACCACCGCGGCGGCCCAGGACTACGCCGGGACGTACACCGTGTCCGGCGCGCCGGGGTCCACCGTCACGCTGGTGCTTCAGCAAGCGGCCAACGGCCAGCTCACCGGCTCGATGACGGGAAACGGCGCTGAGTTCCGGGTCGAGGGGCTGGTGGAAGAGGGTACGGCCATGGGCGCAATCACCGGGGCGCAGGGCGGGGTGTTTTTCGAGGCGTCGCTCGCCGGGGACCAGCTCACCCTCACGCTGATCGAGGTGGGCGCCGGCAACATGCCGGATTACTCGAAGGTCCGCACGCTCGTCCTCCAGCGGGGGAGCGGGGGTGGTGCCGCGCCGGCCCCGGGTCGCGAGCCGCTCGCGGCACTCGGCCGCGCCGGAGAGGCGCCGGCGCTGCAAGGTCAGTGGCTCTGTCGGACATCACAGGGGACCGCGCAGCTCGCCTTCCTGTCGGAGCACGCCCTGGTCTTCAACGGCGAGCAGACGTCTTTCGAGCTGGCGCCCGGCGTGATTCGCGTGCCCGGCGACTGGGGACCTCTCGAGTACCGCTACCAGTTGAGCGGCGACCAGCTCGCCGTGACGGGACCGGACGGCGGGACGATGCAGTGTCAGCGCCAGACCGGCGCGCCGGCTCAGGGGGACGCCTTGGGCGGAAGCGGCGTGGCCCTCCTCCAGGGGCAGATCTGCGCGTATTCGAGCTCGCCCGACGGTGGGTACTCCACCCTCTACAAGCTGTTTTTCGACGGGCAGGGCCGGTTCCTGCACGGGACCGAGTCATCGTACAGCGGCGACGTGGGATCCGCGTACGGACTCAGCAACGACCCCAACGCGGGCCAGTATCAGGTGACCGGCAATGCCAAGGGGGCCCCGATTCACCTGACGTTCCCCGATGGCTCGACGGCCACGGCGTACGTCTACTTCGTGGATGACGACAACGGACGGATTCTGGAGGTGCAGCTGAACGGCCGCCTGTACGCGCGCGCCCTCTGCCAGTAGCGGGCCGGTCGTTCTCCCCGGGGAGCGCCTGGCTGGCGCGCGGTCTCCGGCATGACCGGCTGGTGGCGCTCAAGGTGCTCCGGCCCGCGATCGCGGCCACGCTCGGCGCCGAGCGGTTCCTGCGCGAGATCCACGTCGCCGCGAGCCTCGCCCATCCCAACATCCTCGTGGTCCACGACTCCGGCGACGCGGGTGGCATGCTGTACTACGTCATGCCCTACGTGGAAGGGGAGTCCCTGCGGGCACGGGTCGGCCGAAAGACGAGGGGCTCGCGTGGGCGCGCCAGGCGGTCGCTGCCGATCCGGAGGACGCGGGCGTGCGCTACAACGTGGCGTGCCTCTATTCGCTCGAGGGCCGGATCGAGGAGGCCATCGGGTGCTTGGAAGACGCGTTCGCGATGGGGTTCGCCAGCCGCGACTGGATCGAGCGGGATCCGGACCTCAACTCGTTGCGCGAGCCCCCGCGCTTCCAGGCGCTCCTCGCCCGCGCCTAGAGGGCAACGGCCCGTGCCGGG
>Ga0214473_10010630_pt1 | contig 10813 bp, 8 predicted proteins | sample RVTome_7_FD_203509 | JGI IMG/M metagenome (GOLD analysis project Ga0214473, IMG submission 203509) | Soil microbial communities from uranium-contaminated site in the Upper Colorado River Basin, Wyoming, United States - RVT98D197 | ecosystem: Environmental > Terrestrial > Soil > Contaminated >... | reverse complement strand
GGACGTATGGCCGCCAGCGTCGCCCACGAGATCAACAACCCGCTCGGGGGCATCGTAGTATTCAGTTGCCTCCTGCTGGAAAAAACGCCGGAAAGCTTCCCGGGACGCAAAAAACTGGAGACAATCGTTCGCGAGGCCAGTCGCTGCCGCGATATTGTGCGCGGCTTGCTTGATTTCGCTCGCCCGGGCAACGGGGAGCGCCAAAAGGCGGATCTCAACGGAATTGTTCAGGCAGCCCTTGACCTTTTAAAGAGTCAATCCCTTTTCCGGGGCATCCGGATAGCGTTAGAGCTCAGTTCGGCGCCGGTTGAGGTCATCTGCAACGCGAGCCAGATCCAGCAGGCCTTCACCAATCTCCTGGTCAACGCCACGGAAGCGCTCAGCGGCCACGGAGAGATCACCGTCAAGAGTTGGCAAGACTCTGCCTCTCGGAGGGCGGCGGTCAGTTTCGCGGACACGGGGTGCGGCATTCCCCCCGAGAGCCTGGGGCAGATCTTCGAGCCTTTTTTCACTACCAAACAGGAAGGGCACGGCACCGGACTGGGCCTGGCCATCGTCTACGGGATCATCGAAAGACACGGCGGGACGATCAAGGTGGACAGCCGTCTGGGCGAAGGAACGACTTTTACCGTGTGGTTGCCTGAGAAAGAAGCCGAGGAGGCCGCGATCTGAACAACGGCGCCAGCATCCTGATTGTAGACGACGAAGCCACGATGAGGGAGGCCTGTCACGAGGTCCTGGACTCCGAAGGCTTCATCCTCCAGGAAGCTTCATCGGGCGAAGGAGCCCTGGACATCCTCGCTCGGCGCTCCTTCGATCTGCTGATCCTCGACCTGAAGATGCCGCGAGTGGAAGGCCTGGATATTCTGCGGCGCGTCCAGAAGGAAAGCCCAGGGACGGCGACCGTAGTGATCACGGGTTATCCCAGCATCGACACGGCGGTGGAGGCGATGAGGCTCGGCGCGGCGGATTTCCTGCCCAAGCCTTTCACTCCTGAGGTGCTCCGTCTCACGGTCCGCCGAGCGCTGAATGGAGCGCGGATGGCCAGGGAGAACCAGCTGCTCTGGTCTCAGCTGGAAGAATGTCGGGGCAGCAAGTATGAGCTGATCGGCCAAAGCGCGGCGATGCAAGAAATACACGACCTTGTGCAGCGCGTCGGCCCAACCGACAGCACGGTGCTCATTACGGGTGAGTCCGGCACTGGAAAGGAACTCGTCGCGCGTGAAATCCGCAATCACAGCCCTCGACGCGACAAGCCTTTTATAACGGTAGACTGCGGGGCGCTGGTAGGCACTCTTTTCGAGAGCGAGCTTTTCGGTCACATCAAAGGTTCCTTCACCGGCGCTACGAGCATGAAACATGGCCGGTTCGAGCTGGCCAACGGCGGGATTATTTTCTTCGATGAAATCGCCAATGTGAGCCCCGAAATCCAGGCGAAATTGCTTCGCCTGATCCAGGAACGCGAGTTCACGCGAGTCGGCGCCACTCAGGTTATCCACATAGATGTGAGAATTCTCGCTGCCACCAGCCGGAATCTAACCGATGAAATTCGGGAAGGCCGCTTCCGGGAGGACCTGTTCTACAGGCTGTGCGTGGTGCCAATCATCCTGCCTCCCCTCCGGCAGCGGCGAGAGGACATCCCACTGCTGGTCGAACACTTCCTCCAGAAGCACAGCGACCGCAGAGGCAACAAGATGCGCGGCCTGAGCAAGGAGGCTTTGGAATTGCTGCTCAAGCACGACTGGCCGGGCAACGTCAGGGAGCTGGAGAACGCCATCGAACGGGCGATTATCCTGGCCCGCGGCGACGTCATTACGCCGGCAGACCTCCTTTATTACGGCCCCCTGAGGAAGCCCGAAACGGTGGCGGATACTCTTTCTCCGCTAGCAGACGTCGAGAAGCAACATATCGCCCGAGCCCTCCGTCATCACGCAGGCAACCGCAGCGCCGCCGCAAAAACCCTCGGCATCGACCGCAAAACCCTCTGGCGGAAAATTCAAGTCTACGGCCTGGATGACGCCTAGTTGGCCGTAGCGTTTCGCCACAGGATTGTGGTGAAACGCTACATATGACGTGTTCTTCCAGCAGGTCAGCTCCCAAAACCGCAAGCAGATATTTCGTACCTCGGCTCTCATTCCCGTAATTCCTTATACCTCATGCATTAGGCGAGCGAGGCGCCGGCACGTGCGGGTCCCGCGCGTCGGCACGGAAAAGCATCGCGGCCCGGCGACTGGCACGCCGTTTGCATGACTATGCTTGCCTGCGGATAGAAATACATGCTGAAGTCAAAATTGTTGGTCCTTTGCGGCAATCAGGAAAGGAGAAAGAGCTTCGTCGATGCCCTTTCCCAGGAGGGGTGGCGGAGGATCCTTTCGGCTTCCAGCATGAGCGAGGCGGCAAGAATGATGCGTGACGCTGTAAATGCGTGCGTGATCGTGGACGCCGAACTCGAGGATATACCGGGGTTGAAAGCGATCCCGATACTGCGAAACCTCTGCGATCAGATAAAAATCGTATTCACCTCACCGCAGAATACGCGCGGCCTGGAGGCGCGGGTTCGGTCGCTGGACGTGTTTTACTACTACATCAGCACGGCGGACAGGACGGAACTTGTCGCGGCGGTGAAGGACGCGATCGGCGCGCCCACATCCGGCAGAAGCGGGCGCCCGCCGAAAGTCCTGATCGTCGACGATGATCCGGACTTCCACACCACCGTCCACACCTTTCTCAGCTCGACCGGCTACTCCCTGGTTTCGGCTTACTCGGAGCGGGAAGGATTGGACCTGGCCCGCCGGGAGAGACCGGATGTCATCCTGCTGGACATTATCATGCAAACCACCACGGACGGCTTCGACTTCTGCAGGGAGGCCAAGCGCGACCCAGCGATCAAACACACGCCGATCCTTGGCATCTCGGCGATCGAGAAAGTGATCGGAGTTCATTATCCGCCGGATATCGATCGCGACCTCTTCCCTGTGGACGCCTACCTCAGCAAACCGGTATCCCCTGATAAGCTCCTCGCCGAAGTGAACAGGCTGATCGCGGTGGAAGAGTAGCGGATGCAAACCCATCTAGAAAAAAATCCGCGGCCAGAGCGTCGCCCCAAGGTTCTGGTAGTGGACGACGAGGAGTGGATGCGGGATGCCTGCGTGGAGATCCTCCAACCGGAAGGCTTCGAGGTGCTGACCGCGGCGGATGGGCCGGCCGGTCTGGACCTGATCAGACGCTGCTCGCCCGATCTCATGCTGGTCGACCTGAAGATGCCCGGCATGGACGGCATTGCCTACCTTGGATCCGTGAAGGCCTTCGATCCGGACATCGTGGCGATCATGATCACCGGCTACGCGACTCTGGAGGTGGCGGTCGAGGCGATGAAGACCGGAGCCTACGATTTCCTGCCCAAGCCCTTCAAGCCCGCCGACCTGCGCGGGGTGGCGCGGCGCGGCCTGGAGCATCGCTCGGCGGCGCTGCGCTTTTCAGCGCTTTTGCATGGCGAGGCCCCCGCGACGGAGCTGCACCTGGCCATGCTGGCCCACCGCTTCAAGGCGCCGCTGGTCGCCATAAGGCAATGCGTGTGTGTGGTCATGCAGGGCTACGCGGGGGACATCAGCACCCGGGCGCGCGGCATGATCGAACTGGTGGCCCAGCGTACGGATCAGATGATCCGCTTCGTTGACGACTGGCTTACCCTATCCCGGCTGGAGCAGGGCAAAGGGATCAAGGAGGCCACAGAGGTAGATGTCTCGGAGATCGTGAAGGACGTGGTCGAGCGGGCGAGACAGGATCCCTTGGCGGAAAAGGTGACGCTCCAGCTCCAATTCCTGGCTAGCCCGGGGACTATCTGCGCCGACCCGAGCTCCCTGGACGAACTGGTCGGCAATCTGATAGACAACGCCGTGCGCTACACCCCGGCCGGCGGAACCGTCACCGTGGAGGTGGGCTCAGCCGAAGGTGGAGCGACGGTAACGGTGCGCGACACGGGGCCCGGCATCGGCCTCGAGGACCTGGAACACATTTTCGAGCCCTTCTTCAGGGGACAAGCGCAGAAGAACATTCCAGGAACAGGTCTTGGACTTCCGATCGTGAAACGCATAGCCGAGAGACACGGCGGGAGGGTGGAGGTACAGACGACTCTCGGGGGCGGCTCCGCCTTTCGGATTTTCCTGCCGCGCGCGGCAAAGAAAGAAGTCGCGGAGACCTGGAAAGTGTCGGAAGCGTGCGGAGAACCATGATGAACGATAAGATCGGAGCGGTATTGGTCGTGGGCAGCGGCATCGGCGGAATGCAGGCGTCGCTGGATCTGGCCGAGTCCGGCTTCAGAGTCTACCTGGTCGAGCAAGGACCGGCGATCGGCGGCACGATGGCCCAACTCGACAAGACCTTCCCGACGAACGACTGCGCCATGTGCACGCTGGCCCCACGCCTGGTGGACTGCGGCCGGCACCCGAATATCGTGAAACTCACCTACTCCGAGCTCCTGAGCCTCGAGGGCCAGCCCGGGCATTTCCGGGCTCGGGTGAAAAAAAAGCCGCGCTTCGTGGATCCCGCCAAATGCACCGGCTGCGGTGAGTGCTCCGCGGCCTGCCTGGTGCGCAATCGGGCCTACTTCGAGCCGGTCGAGGAAGAGCCGCTGGCCCTGGGGGCCGATCAGCTCACGGAAATCGAGCGCATAATCGAGAAACGGGGCAAGGAGCCGAGCTCAATTGTCCCGACGCTTCAAGACATCAACGCGAAATACCGCTGGTTGCCCCCGGACGCCGTGAGACGGGTATCCGAAGTCCTGGGCCTTCCTCTGGCCCGGGTTCTGCGCATCGCCACCTTTTACAACATGTTCAGCTTCGAGCCCCGAGGCAAACATCTCATCAAGGTCTGCCTGGGGACCGCCTGTCACGTCAAGGGCGCGGGAAGGATTCTAGATAGCTTATCCAGAGAGCTGGAAGTTCAAGTGGGAGCAACCACCAAGGACCGGCGCTTCACGCTGGAAGCGGTTCGCTGCCTGGGATGTTGCGGTCTGGCCCCGGTGGTGACCGTGAATGAGGACGTACACGGCAAGATGACCGCGGGGGAGTTCCTCAAGGTGCTGGACCAATACCCGGCCTGAGAAAGGGATGGTGCCAAATGCCCAGAATGCGGTTTGAAGACCTTGACAAGATCACCGACCGGATGCGGAAGGTGATGTCCCTTCGCGAGGGCTCGGGCCAGGCCAAGATCACCGTTCATATGGGAACTTGCGGCCTATCGGCCGGGGCGCGAAAGATTATGAAAGAGCTCATACGCTGCGCGGACGAATCAGAAGTCAAGGATGTAATCTTCAGCACCTCCGGCTGCGCCGGCCTATGTAGCCGCGAGCCGATGATCACGATTGAGCTAACCGGGCAAGCGCCTGTCAAATACGTGGATCTCACCGAGGACAAAGTCAAACGCATTTTTGCCGAGCACATCGTGAATGGGAAGATTGTAGCTGAATACGCGTTGGCCATAGGCAGCGAACAGACGATATGAAGAGCTACCGCACGCACCTGCTGCTCTGCGCCGGGACCGGTTGCGTCTCGAACGGATCCTACCGGATCAAAGAGGTCCTGGAGCGTGAGCTGGCGAAGCATAATCTCCAGGACGAAGTTGCGGTGGTCATGACCGGCTGCAATGGCTTCTGTGCGCAGGGACCCGTGATGACGGTCCAGCCGGACGGGATTTTCTACCAATTGTTGCTCGATGAGGATATCCCTCAGCTCGTCGAGGAACACCTCCTGAAGGGCCGGCCGGTCAAGCGCCTCATGTACACTCCGCCCGAGGAAAAGGCGCCGGTCCCGAAAATGAGCGAGATAGGGTTCTTTAGAAAACAACGGCTCATTGCGCTGCGCAACCGCGGGCTCATCGACCCGGAAAACATCGAAGAATATATAGCGCGCAGCGGTTACCGGGGTCTGGCCAAGGCGCTCAGCACCATGACCCCCGAACAGATCATCGAGGAAGTGAAGAACTCGCAGTTGCGGGGCCGTGGAGGGGCGGGATACCCCACCGGGGTCAAATGGCAGTCGGCCGCCAGGCACTCCAGCGACGTGAAATACATCATCTGCAATGCCGACGAAGGCGATCCAGGGGCCTTCATGGACCGAAGCATCATCGAAGGCGATCCCCACGCGGTGCTCGAAGGCATGGCCATCGCCGGCCGGGCCGTGGGCTCCAGTCACGGTCTGGTTTACATTCGCGCTGAATACCCCATCGCCCTGGAGAGGCTGAACCTGGCGATCAGCCAGGCCCGGGAATACGGGCTTCTGGGGAAGGCCATCTTCGGAACCGACTTTGACTTCGACATCGCTGTATTCCAAGGCGCCGGGGCTTTCGTCTGCGGCGAATCCAGCGCCATGCGCGCTTCGATCCAGGGCGAGCCCCCCGAGCCCTCCGCCAAACACACCCACGCCACCGAAGCGGGGCTATGGGAGAAGCCCACCGTGCTCAACAACGTGGAGACGCTGGCCGTGGTGCCGGAAATAATCCGGCGCGGCGCCGGCTGGTTCGCCGGCATCGGAACCGAGAAAAGCAAGGGCACCAAGGTATTCTCCCTGGTGGGCAAGGTGAAGAACACGGGGCTGGTCGAAGTCCCGATGGGCACCAGCTTGAGGGACATTATTTTCGATATCGGCGGCGGAATCCAGGGCGACCGGAAGTTCAAGGCCGTCCAGACCGGCGGCCCCTCCGGTGGTTGCCTCCCGGCCTCCCTGCTGGATATGCCGGTAGACTACGAACGCCTGAGCGAGGCCGGCTCCATGATGGGCTCAGGCGGGATGATCGTGATGGACGAGGATACCTGCATGGTCGACGTGGCCAGGTACTTCCTCGACTTCCTGCGGGATGAATCCTGCGGCAAGTGCACCGCATGCCGGGAAGGCGTGGACGCGATGCATCAGCTGGTCTCGGATATCTGCGCGGGAAAGGGCAAAGAGGAACATATCTCTTTGCTCGAAGAGTTGGGCCAGGCGGTGAAAGACGCCTCGATGTGCGCGTTGGGGAGCACAGCCTCCAACCCGGTCCTGAGCACCCTGCGCTACTTCAGCGACGAGTATGAGGCCCACATCAGGGAGCACCGCTGTCCGGCCGGCGTCTGCAAGGCGCTGCTCACCTATCGCATCGACCCGGAGAAGTGCAAGGCCTGCCTGCTGTGCAACAAAAACTGTCCCCAGAACGCCATCTCGGGGGTGAAGAAGAAACCCCAGAGGATCGACCAGGAGAAGTGCATCAAGTGCGGCGTGTGCCGCGACGTCTGCAAGTTCGAGGCGGTGACGGCGTCCTGATGGAGGGACCAGGTGACCCTGCGCCAGATCGCACAGGAATTGGGGCTTGAAGTGAGAGCCGGCGGGAACGGGCTGGAGACCGAGGTTCGAGGCGGCTACGCCAGCGACATCATCAGCGACGTGCTGGCCAATACCCGGGAGGGGATCCTCTGGATCACCCACCTGCGGCACCCCAATACCGTGGCTGCGGCGGTCTTGCGAGAGCTGGCGGCGGTCGTCCTGGCCAATGGGCGCGAGCCGGAGGAGGACACCCTGCGCAAGGCCAGGGAGGAAAACGTGACGCTGCTGGCCAGCAGCCTTCCGGCGTATGAGCTGGCCGGCCGCCTGTTCGGCCTAGGCCTGCCAGGGGCGAAGAAGTGAGCGCGGGGAAGTGGAGGATCTGTCGTTGCACATCCTGGACCTCGTGCAGAACTCGGTGCGCGCGGAGGCGAAATTGATCGAGATAACGCTGGCCGGGGACCGGGCGGAGGATCTTCTCACCCTGGAGATCCGCGACGACGGCAATGGCATGGACTCCGTGAGCTGCGCCCGGGCGGCCGACCCCTTCTTCACCACCAAGGCCAACCGCAGGATCGGGATGGGACTGGCGTTGCTGGCCCAGGCCACCAGGGAGGCCGAAGGCGATTTCCAGGTCGCCTCCCGGCCGGAGGCCGGGACCCTGGTCACGGCCACTTTCCGCTGGAGCCACCCTGACTGCAAGCCGCTGGGCGACATGGCGGCGACTCTGGAGACGCTGGTGACGGCATACAGGGGGGTTGATTTCGTTTTCGAGCAGAGAGAAGGAGCGGAAATCGCTCGTTTCGACACGAGGGAAGTCAGGCAGACATGGTCAACTTGACGATCGACGGGCAAAAAGTGACGGTGGAACCGGACCTGAGCGTGCTGGAGAGCTGCCGGCAGCTGAGCATCAAGATTCCCGCGCTCTGCTACCATCCCGCTCTGCCCGCCTACGGGGCCTGCCGGCTTTGCCTGGTGGAGGTGGAGGAGCGCGGCCGGTCCAGGATTACCGCTTCCTGCCTGTTCCCGGCGCGCGAGGGTCTGATCGTCCGCACCAATACCGAAACGGTTCTCAAGCGGCGCCGCATCATGGCCGAGCTGCTTCTGGCCCGCTGCCCGAACTCGGAGAAAGTGCAGGCGATCGCCGCGGAAATCGGCGTCACCGAGTCGCGTTTCCCCAAAAAAGATGAGGACTGCATTCTGTGCGGGTTGTGCACCAGGGTCTGCTCCGAGCTGATGAAAACAGGGGCAATCGACTTCGCGGGCCGCGGGAACCGGCGGAAGGTGCAACCGGCGTACAACAAGAGCTCGCCAGTTTGCATGGCCTGCGGGGCCTGCCAATGGGTTTGCCCCGCCGGGGTTGGCCTGCTGGAAAAAGCCTCTGCGCGCCCGCCGCGGCCGATCCTTTCGGAGTTCGACGCCAGGCTCGCCGGACGGCCTTCGATTTATATCCCGTACCCGCAGGCCATCCCTAAGGCGGCGGTCATCGACCGCGAGACCTGCGTGCACTTCCGCAAGGCAGGCGAGCTGGATGCCTGCAAAGCCTGCGAGAAGTTCTGCGAGGCCGGGGCCATTGACTACAACCAGCAGGAGGAGCTGGTTGAGCTGGACGTAGGGGCTGTAGTAATCGCGCCTGGCTTTGAGCTGTGCGACCACACGCTGCGCGCGGAATATGGGTTCGGCCAGTACCCGAATGTCATCAGCAGCCTGCAGTTCGAGCGCGTCCTCTCCGCCAGCGGGCCGTACCAGGGAATCGTGCGGCGCCCCTCCGATGGAAAGGGGCCGAAGCGCGTCGCCTCCATCCAGTGCGTCGGCTCTCGCGAGGAAGAGGCTAACTACTGCTCCTCCGTCTGCTGCATGTACGCCGTGAAACACGCCCTCATGGCCAAGGAACATGTGCCGGGGCTCGAATACACGATCTTCTTCATGGACCTGCGGGCCTTCGGCAAGGGCTTCGACGCCTATTACCAGCGCGCGCAGGATGAGGGGGTCCGCTTCGTGCGAGCGCGCCCCGCAACCGTGGAGGAGGTCGGGGAGGAGCGAAATCTCCGCATCAAATATCTGAACGAGCGGGGCGAGTTCAAGGACGAGGAGTTCGACCTGGTCGTGCTTTCCGCCGGCATGCGTCCGGCCACGCGCGCCGCCGAGCTGGCCCGACGACTGGGTGTGGAACAGGGGGACGACGGCTACTGCCTCATGCATCCGTTGGAGCCGCTGGAAACCAGCCGCCCTGGCGTACTGGTGTGCGGGACCTTTACCGAGCCCAAGGACATCCCCGAGACGGTCATGCAGGCCAGCGGCGCCGCCGCGCGCGCCATGGCCGTGCTGGCGGAGGCGCGGGGCACATTGGTAGCGCCGAAGCAGTATCCCCCCGAAAAAGAAGTGGGAGGCGAGGAACCCCGGATCGGGGTCTTCGTCTGCCACTGCGGCCGTAATATCGGAGGGGTGGTCAACGTGCCCGAGGTGGTGGAGTACGCCCGTGGCCTGCCCGACGTCGCTTACGCGGAGGAGAACCTCTACACCTGCTCGACGGACAGTCAGGCAAAGATGCGCAGAGCGATAGAAGAACACCGCCTCAACCGGGTGGTGGTCGCTTCCTGCACCCCGCGTACCCACGAGCCGCTGTTCCGCGATACGCTCCGGGAGGCGGGCCTGAATCCATACCTTTTCGAAATGGCCAACATCCGCGACCAGTGCTCCTGGGTGCACATGCACGAACCGGAGAAAGCCACGAGGAAATCCAGAGCGCTGGTGCGGATGGCGGTGGCCAAGGCGCGTCTGATCGAATCGCTCGCGGCGCGAACACTGCCGCTGAATCACGACACCCTGGTTGTAGGAGGCGGAGTCGCCGGGATGACCGCCGCCCTCGCGCTGGCCGACCAGGGATTCGGGGTTCATCTTGCTGAGCGGGAGTCCGAGCTGGGCGGCCACGCACGACACGTCCGGTACCTCTTTAATGGCCACGATCCTCAGAAGTTCGTGGCGCAGATGGTCCAGAGGACCTTGGCCCACCCGCGAATTACCACACATCTGCAGACGAAGGTCGCCGGGGTGGACGGCTTCGTGGGCAATTTCAAGTCGCGCCTCGCCAGCAACGGCGAAAGCAAGGAAGTCGAGCACGGAGCGGTCATTGTCGCCACGGGCGCCGAGATCTACAAGACGGCGGAATACCTCTATGGCCAAAACGACAAGGTGCTGACTCAGGTCGAGTTCGAGCAGAAGCTCTCGGCCGGTGAGGCCGCGGCGGATACCGTGGTCATGATCCAATGTGTGGGATCGCGCGATACGGATCGCCCCTACTGCAGCCGGCTTTGCTGCAGCCATGCGATCCGCAACGCATTGAAGCTGAAAGAGCTGCGACCTCAGGCGAACGTATTCGTGCTGTATCGCGACATTCGAACCTACGGCTTCAGCGAGAAGTACTACCGCCTGGCTCGCGAGAGGGGCGTGCGTTTTGTCCGCTACGAACCCGAGGCGAAGCCGGAAGTTTGCGCCACGGAAGGCGGACTGCGCGTAAAGACCCG
>Ga0214473_10010629_pt1 | contig 10813 bp, 7 predicted proteins | sample RVTome_7_FD_203509 | JGI IMG/M metagenome (GOLD analysis project Ga0214473, IMG submission 203509) | Soil microbial communities from uranium-contaminated site in the Upper Colorado River Basin, Wyoming, United States - RVT98D197 | ecosystem: Environmental > Terrestrial > Soil > Contaminated >... | reverse complement strand
TCTACACTCCACAACAGCACGCGGCGCGTCTGCCGCTCGCAACACAAACTCCGGTCCTTCGTCTTGGCGTCCGACTTGCCGTCGCCGCCCTGGTGACAATGACATTACTTATGCGAAACACTATAATAGGACCAAGACTAACACCGCCAGCCCCCAGGCAGAAACGGCGGGAACGATATCGCCTTGGTCGCACGTACCTTCGCCGCAGGACGATGTACCGCAAAAAGCGCTTTGCACCCAATGCCAACCTGACGGACAGGCCTGATGAGTGACGCCGTTGTTGCACTGAACTTGATCGCCCTCACATCTCCAACAGCATCCGACAGGAGGCACAACGCAGACGTCGTCTTTGCCGTCGCCATTGCCGTCGCCAAGGCACACCGATCCGGCACCTTTCGGCGTGTCCCCGTTTGCCACGCAGCAGACCGCGTCGGCCATGTAACAGGCCCCGGCGGCACTACAGCACGCTTGCATCCCGCCGCACCCGGACCCGGCCCCTTGGGCCGCCCCGCCCAGGTCGTCACAGCACAGCGGATCGGCCATCGCACACGTGTCATCGGGGAAGCAGCACGCCTCCGGCGTTGTACAGGCACCGGGACTGTACTCGCGCACGTCAAAGGTCACTCCACCGCGATTGTCGTTACAGGGATAATCGTCAATCCAAAAGGAGACTGTTGCGGGTTCATCAAGAATGAACGTAGTTGACTTGCCTAGGTTGGCAGCCAGCGCCTCCTGCTGCGTCTCATAGTACCCCGTCAAGAATCCCGTGGGCCGCCATAAGATCTCCTCGCCGGGCGTAGTGATAACCACTCGCCACAACCAACATAGGCGTGAACCATCCGGTGGGACGCACACCTCATCATTGGCCCAGATGCTCAGCGCATCGAGATCATTGTTCGGATTGTCCGCCACCACTACTTCCCAGACTCCGGCTGAAAGGGACAGCTCCTCGCCCGGGCAGCACTCCGAATGGCAGTCGAACTCGCCTTGCAGCTCCACGGTCGAGACCAACTCGCCATCTTGAGCGCCCTGCGGCACGCCGCCCTGGGCCACGCAGTCGACCACCGGCATCATCACACACGTACCGTCGGGCAGACAGCATGCCCCAGCGAACTCGCGCTCACCGGAGACACCGGTGCCGCCGACATCGCCGCTTCCCCCCTCGATGTCGCACTTGTCTCGAACGCCCTTGGGCTGAGCGTAGGCCCCGCTTACTGCCAACGCAACGACGGCGACCGCGGCGACGTAACGTGCCCCCAAAAGAAACTGACCCGTTCCGAGACGACGTGCACGACTTTTCCTTCTAAGACTCATGGCACACCTCCTTCACCCTAAATGACTGTGCGCGATTGTTCATCAGCCGTTTCGGCTTTATGTAGCGCGTCGTTGATGGTGCCGGCAAGCTCGCGCGGCTCGACGGCGAAGGTAGCGACGTACATTCTGCATCAGTTCCTCCATGGACGCGCAGCGGTGATTTAGTGTCACAGGCGCCTAGCATTTCTATAACGCAGACGTCCTATCCCACAACGGCCCCCGCGCCACTCAAGATCCCGACGACCAGTGCCACGGCCGTGCATGCTAACTTACCATCAGCCAATGCAGTTAGGATCTTCGAGACCATGAGTCCGCTCCTTTCAGCAAGAGAACAATAGGCGCCATTCGGATTCTGCGGTCGTTACCGAACACACCGGCCCACGAGACCGGCCCTATAATCATGTAAGGTTGGATATCCTGGCTCCCCTGTAAGACCACTTCGCCAAGAAGCTTGGCCGTAGAACGGCGTTCTTGATCGCGGCCCTGCGAATCGAGCAGATTCGGCGGCCCACGGTTGTTCCCCGGCAACGCAAGGCGCTCGATCGCAAGCGGTTGGTCGGGAAAAGCCGGCTGTAACGCGCGTCGGGCAAGCACCATCTGACGCAATAAGCAGCAAGAGCCTTCCGGATTTCGCGAACCGACAACGACGGAGAGGCGCCCGACTCGCCCGTGACGACCGCAGGCGGGGCGTTTACGCTTGCCCGTTTCATCCGCGCGTGGCACTTCCGCAACCTCCAGGCACCGGCAAGCCAACGTCAAGCGATGCGCGGAAGGACTTCTGACCCTTGCGCCTTCGTCAGCGCCGCTCATCCGTAGTTGGTCTCCCGTCGCGCGCCGCGCACCCCGGAGAGAGTCAGCCTCATCCCATTCTCCAGCGCGCACGACGTCGCACAGCCACGACCAGTGCCGTGCCGAGGCCGAGGGCAACGACGCCCATGCCCCAGGCCGACACAGCCGGCGCTTCCACCGGCTCCGGCTCGCAGATCTGATGCGGCCACGTCCCGTGGCACTGACCGCCGGCGTGGAATTCACAGTGGTCGTAGACCACTCCGCACAGGCCGAAGCAGTTCAGACACTCCGCCTCCGAAAAGTTCCCTTGACCACAATCGTTGCCTCCGACCGGAGACGCCGTAAAAAATCAGAGGCAACAGTTCTGTCCCGCCGCCCGCGCCGCCGGAAACAGCAGCGCCGCAGCACCGCACGCCATGAGCACCACGTTCTTTCGCATAACTCCTCCTCCTATCCAAAGCGAGTCCACACGTGCCGACTACCGCTCATCGTCTTCTATGGCCGCGACCGGTCGATCGCGCTCGGCTCTAGCTCGTTACGCGAATCTTGCGCCCCCTGACCGCCAGCGCGACCACGAGCAAGGCCACCAAGAGGGAGAAGCCCTTCGGTGACAGTGCGGGTACGTGCGGCGGTATGGACCGCGTGTCGTGGTTCGCCCGCACTAAGTTCGCGACGTGCTCGCTGCCGTTGTACAGCGCGACCGGCAGGTCGTCTTCCGGCTTGATGTACTCCGTGAAGGGCGGCACCTCGCGGATGACCGTCCGCACGGGAACGGGGTCGTTGTTGTGAAGGACCAAGCCGTCGGCCAGCTCGATCTCGAAGAAAACGAGGAACTGGCTCTCCGCCAAAAGGTGATCGTCCTGCTGCGTAATGGTGCCGAGCGACGCAGGGCGCCCAGCCGCATCCGCGCCGGCCCTCAAGGTCACGCCCCCGCCCTGAAGGACCATCGAGACGATTTCCGTGCCGATGCGGAACTCGTCGGGGCCGGAGGGGACAGCCGTTTCTCGGCGTACCGTGACCGGACCGTTCAACACGAGGCTCGTGTCGACCCGTCCGTCGAGGTCCAGGTCGATCCCCACGATGGCGCCCGTGGCGGGAAACTCGTCATCTCCCGCGGGACACCCCGCGACCCATCCGGGGCCCGGGCCGCAGTCTCCCGCAATCGCGCCGGGCGCGATGCTGAATATCACCGCGGCGCACAGTACGGCTTCCGCAACCTTCGTCGTTCTCCTCGTGTGCCTGGTCATTGTGCCTCACCTCCAAGAACTGTCGCCAGAAGGTCCACGGCCCACGTCGCGATGAATCGTTCGGAAGGTGCGAATGGCCCCACACCATACGGTCGCACCGGCTGGATTCCGCGCCGGCAACGAAAACGCACTCGACCGTTTCGACCCGATCCCACGTGGACGCCGCCTTCAAGGGGGCGCTCTGGGGCGCGCCCCCGCGATGATGCAATACGTGAAGCTCCGAAATGCTCAGCGCCGGCGGGACGTCCCAACGACGGGTCTCCGACGAGTTCCGATGGCGCCGGAGCCGAGTATATTAAGTTACCAATCCGAATGCAAGCTCGTTGTCGGAGAGAAAAGCGCCAGCCCACCGTCCAACCGAACCGCGGACACGCAAGCGGCGTGCCAGGCCGCGAGGGGAGGAAAGCCCCAGCCGCCGTTCAACCGAACCCGATCAACCTGCGTCGATGAAGCAGGCTAACGTAACGTAAGCTCGGACAAGGACCTGCGTGGTCCGGTTTCCGCGGACGATCCAGGGACGGCGGACCCAGGATGCGACACGCTCGATGCAAGTCGTTGCCGCCCAAGAAGTTACGATGCACGGCGCGTTCAGCAACGACGGCGAACTCCCTGCGGAAAGCCGAGGGCTCTCCCTCACGGGCTGAGGCGAGCGGGTAGGTGCGCTCGAACGCCCGGGGGGGGGCGGGCCCGCGACCGCCCCTGAGAGAGCCGGCGGCGGCGGATCGGCAGCGCCCGCCCTACACGATCCCCGCGTATTGGTCGAGGGCCTCGGGATTGGCCAGGGCGTCGCGGTTGAGGACCGGCTCGCCGTGGATCATTTGGGTGACGGACAGCTCCACTTTCTTGCTGCTGATCGTATAAGGCACCGCGGTGACTTGCTTGATGTGCCTGGGCACGTGCCGCTTGGTAGTCCCGTCGGCAATGCGCTGCTTGATCTTGCGAATCAGGGCCGCGTCAAGGGTCACCCCCTCGCGGAGCACGACGAAGAGGCAGACCTCCACGTCGGCGTCGGGCGTCCTTTTGCCGACCACCACGCTGTCGACGATCTCCTCCATCGATTCGACCTGGCGGTAGATCTCCGCCGTGCCGATGCGGACGCCGCCGGGATTGAGGGTGGCGTCGGACCGGCCGTAGACGATGACCCCGCCGCGCTCGGTGATCTCCACGAAGTCCCCATGCCGCCACACGCCGGGATAGTGGCCGAAGTACGCCCCGCGGTACTTCTCGCGGTTCATGTCGTTCCAGAAGCTGGTCGGCTGCGACGGGAACGGCTTGCAGCACACCAGCTCGCCCTTGCGGCCGATCACCGGCTGGCCGTCGGCGTCGAAGGCGTGCACGTCCATGCCCAGACCGAGGCATTGAATCTCCCCGGCGTACACCGGCAGCGTGGGATTGCCCAGCATGAAGCAACTAATGATGTCGGTCCCGCCGCTGATGCTGGCCACCTGCAGGTCGCGCTTCACGTTGTCGTACAGCCACTTGAAGTTCTCCACGGTCAGCGGCGCCGCCGTGGAGAGCACCGCCCGCAGTCTGGAGAGGTCATGCTGCGACCCCGGCCGCAATCCGGCGTTCTCACACGCGGAGACGTACTTGGGACTGGTGCCGAACACGGTGACGCCCAGGCGCTCGGCCATCTGCCAGAGGTGATCCATGGTGGGATAGGACGGGCTGCCCTCGTACAGCACCACGGTGGCCCCTACGCCCAGGGAGCTTACCAGCCAGTTCCACATCATCCACCCGCAGGTGGTGAAGTAGAAGATGGAGTCTTCACGCTTGAGGTCGGTGTGCAGCATCAGCTCCTTCATGTGCTGCAGCACCGTTCCGCCGCCCCCGTGGACGATGCACTTGGGCACCCCCGTCGTGCCCGAGGAGTACATGATGTACACGGGGTGATCGAAGGGCACGGACTCGAACGCCAACTCCCCCGAATCCGCCAGGAACCGCGACCACAGCGACGCCTTCTTCAGACCGGAAATGTCCGGTTCGTCGGAAAGAAACGGCACCACCACGACGCGTTCGATGCTGGGGATTCTCTTGACGACGCCGTCGATCCGCTCGATCGAGTCGATCGGCTTGCCGTTGTAGCTGTAGCCGTCGGCCGCGATCAGCAGTTTGGGCTCGATCTGCCCGAACCGGTCGAACACGCCGTTGATGCCGAAGTCCGGCGAGCAGGAAGACCACACCGCCCCCAGGCTGGTCGCCGCGAGCATGGCCACGATCGCCTCGGGGATGTTGGGCAGGTACCCGCCGACCCGGTCGCCGCGAGCCACCCCGGCATGGCGCATGGCCGCCGCCAGCCGGGCCACCTCCGTGCGGAGCGATGCGTAGGTGATCGATCGCGTGCGTCCCCGCTCGTCCTCGGCCTCGATGGCGATCCGCTGGTCGTCGAAGCGCAACAGGTGGGCGGCGAAGTTGAATTCCATGCCCGAAAACCACTTTGTCCCCAGCATACCCTCGCCGGACACGACTTTTCCTGCCGGTCGGGTCGCTTGGATGTCGGCGAACTCGAGCATCGCCTGCCAGAAGCGGTCGGGATGGTCGACGGACCACCGGTGCAGCGACGGCCAGTCGGGTGAAAAGCCGTGCGTCGCAGCGGCCTGCTGCATGAACGCGTACATCTGCGAAGCCCGAACCTGCTGCGGGCTCGGTTCCCAGAGAAGCTCTGCGGGTCGCATAAAGTCTTGTTCCGCTGTATTCGTCCGCCGGGACGCGCCTGGCACCGCTCGCGGGCCGCGGCGCGATCCCGGTGACGCCCCATTCTCCGGGGCGCAGGATGCAACGTCAACGAAGCCCGAGCGTGACGCGAGCCAACCTCGCCGCCGCGTTGGCGACTCAACCGCCCTGGTGCCGCTGCCGGCACTCCAGTCGGTTGCCCGGGAGCCTGCGAAACAGCCCTTTGAGTTCCAGCGAGGTGACGGCCGTAGCGATGCGGGCTATCGCCAGCCCGGTGGACTCGCAGAGGACTTCCAGATCACCGACGCCGCCGGTTACGGCGTCGAAGACTGTCCGCTCGTCGGCGCTGAGCCCCACAGAGACCGCCGTTCCCCGCGGACGTTCCGCGGACTCCTCACCAGGGCGCTCGGCCTCTGCTCGCCGCATGATCTCGCCGACGTCGCCCAGCTCGTCGAGGATGTCCTCCAGGCAGGTCACCAGCTTGGCGTGCCCGTCGCGGATGAGCCCGTGCACCCCCGCGGTGTGCTCCGGCTGATCAACACGTCCGGGCACGGCGAACCCCTCGCGGTTGTACTCCGCCGCGAGCCGCGCCGTGATCAAGGCACCGCTTCGCTTGCCCGCCTCGACGATGAGCACCCCGAGGGCCAGACCGACGATGATGCGGTTGCGCCTGGGAAAATTCTTGGCCTCCGGAGAGGCGTCGACCGGCAGTTCGCTCAACAAAGCGCCGCTTCGGGCGATCTCCTCGGCGAGCGAGGCGTGCTCGGGCGGGTAGACCGAGCCCAGCCCGTTGCCCAGCACGGCCAGGGTTCTCCCGCCCGCACTGAGGGCGCCGCGATGAGCGTGGCTGTCGATCCCTCGGGCTAAGCCCGAAACCACGGTGAACCCCGCCCCGCCAAGTAGCTCGCCGAAGCGGAGGGCCTGTTCGCGCCCGTAATGCGAACAACGGCGGGTGCCCACCACGGCCAGGGCCACGCTGTCGGCGGGCTCCAGGCGGCCACGGACATAGAGGCAGATGGGCGGGTCGGAAATATTCAAAAGCGGCCGCGGATAATCGGGGTCCTCCGTGCAACAGATGCGCAGGCCGCACGCCGCGGCACGCTCCACCTCGCCATTGATGGCTTCATCCCGCCCGGCCCGGAACACCGACTCGGACAGGTGCGGGCCGATCCCCTCGACGCGCTCCAACTCTGCTCGGGAGGCGGCCAGAACCGCCTCGATCGAGCCGAAGTGTTCGATCAGGTTTCGCAGGCGGATCGGTCCGACGTCGGCGGCCATCTGCAGGCGGAGATACTTCCGCCCTTGCTCCGAGATCACGTCGCCGGCGTCGTCGGTCCGCATCGCGCCTCGAATCTGTTCCGGGTTTGGTAAGCGATCGTATTGCGCCTGTGGCCGGGCGCCGAGCGCCGCCGGCTAAAGACGCTGCGATTGGATCCACGCCCGCATAGACTCCTCCAGCGTCTCAAGGGGCATGGCTCCGCCGCCCAACAGCGTGTCGTGGAACGCCCGCAGGTCGAACCTCTCTCCGAGCACCTTCTCCGCCTCGCGGCGTAGGGCCAGCAGGCGCAGCTCGCCGATCTTGTAGGCCAGGGCCTGCCCGGGCCAGGCGATGTACCGGTCAACCTCCGCCTCGATGTCGTGCATGGTCAGGCTGGTGTTGGCGGCGAGATAGTCGACGGCCTGCCGTCGCGTCCAGCCCTTGGCATGGATTCCGGTGTCCACCACGAGCCGGCACGCCCTCCACATCTCGAAGGTCAACTGACCGAAGCGCGCCTGCGGCTCGCGGTAACCGCCGATCTCGTACCCCAGCTTCTCCGCGTACAGGCCCCAACCCTCCACGAAGGCGTCGCAGGAGGCGTGGCGCCGAAAGTCTGGGAGAAGCCGGTTTTGACGGGACAAATCGGCCTGAAGGTGGTGGCCGGGGATCGCCTCGTGATAGGTGAGCGCCTCCAGCGTGAAGCGCAGCCGCTCCTGCGGCCGGTACGTATTGATGTAGTAGTAGCCGGGCCGGCTGCCGTCGTCCGAGGCCGCGTTGTAGAAGGCCGCTGGCGCCGCCGCGGCGCGGTACGGCTCGATCACCTTCATCACGCAGTCCGCCGCCGGCAGGCGGCCGAACAGCTCGGACATCGCCGGAGCGGTGCGCTTCAGGATCGCATCCGCCGCGGCGACGATCTCCGCCGCCGAGTCGAACCGCTGGACCGGGTCGGTGCGCATGTGCGCCAGGAACGCCTCCAGCGGTCCCTCGAAGCCGATCTCCCGCTGCACCGCGGCCATTTCGTTGCGGATGCGGGCGACCTCCCCGAGACCCTGGGCGTGGATCTGCTCGGGAGCGGCCTGAATGGTCGTGTGCAGCGACGCCAGGGCGATGTACAGCCGGTCGCCGTTGGACACCGATCCGAGACCGATCGTATCGCGGGCTTCGTAAAGATACTCGTCCTCGATAAATGCGAGCAACTGGAGGTACGCGGGAATGACGTCCGAGGCGATGGCGTCAGTGATCTCGGCCGTGGCCAAGGCGCGGTCGGCCTCGACAAGGGCGCCGGCCCGTTCGAGCGGCGCATAGAAAACGCTGTCGCGAACCTCACCGACGAGGTGGGCGCGCACCTGGGGGATGACCTTCTCCACGATGACCTTCGGATGAACCCACCCCAGGGCGATGCCCGAGCGCATGTTGGCGATGGTGTCGGTCACCTGCGGGCCGAACGCCCGCAGCCGGGCGGCATACCGGCGATAGTCGTCGAGACTGCGAAACGGCTGCGACACCAGCACCAGCGGGAGCCGGATGTGCGGCCCGTAGAGCGGATCGAGAGGCGTATAGTCCTGGCGGCACTCCAGCTTGAGCAGCTCGTCGCGTATCGCCCGTGTTAATAGCGCCCGAGTGAGCTGGTCCGGCTCCGAGAGCCACTGATGCCGGATCTTCCGGACCTCCTCGAGCTTTCCCTCCAACCTCCCTTTCCAGGCCAGCCGCCCCTCCTCGGAAACGTCCTCGAGCCGATCGTCGAAGCGATGGTCGCCCAACGACGTCGCCCACGTCGGGTAGCGCTCCATCAGCGCGTCCCAGTAGCGCCGGGCCGCGTCCGCCAACGCAGGGTAGTACTGCCCCTCCGCCGGGCGGCCGACCGCGGTGGCGATCAGCACCGACACCATCCACACTCTGCTCCATGCCATGGGCGCCTCCGTGGTACGCTGGCTGTCACGCCCCCTGGTGCGACCGCGCTCCCTGCGGGCAGGATTAACGGAGAGTGAAGGGGGCGTCAACGGCCGGCACGGCCGTTTGGCGGTCTCGCGAGGCGTTCGCTATAATCATCTTGCCCCTCTTGGGGATGACCAGAGCGCCGCCCCCAATGTCGTGGCAGCCGCTCCCGGGGCCGGGTGGCCGCCGCGCGATGAGGTGAAGACTCAGGAGAGAACCCGTGAGCAACGACTTCCTGCCGATCAGAGGCTATGACCACGTCGAATTCTACGTGGGCAACGCCAAGCAGGCGGCCCACTTCTACGACAAGACCTTCGGCTTTCGGCCCGTAGCCAAGAGAGGACTGGAGACGGGCTCGCGAAACGTGGCCAGCTACGTGATGGAACAGGGCAATGTCCGCTTCGTCTTCACCACAGCTTACACGCCGGACCACGAGGTCGCCCGCCATTGCGCCCTTCACGGCGACGGGGTCAAGGCGATTGCCCTGGAGGTGAGGGACGTGGAGGCGTCCCTGCGGGAAACCAAGGCCCGCGGGGCCACGGTGCTCAGGCCGGCCACACCGCAGGAGGATGAGCACGGCACGTACGTCACCGGCGACATTAAGTACGCCGGCGACACCATCTTTCGCTTCGTCGACCGCGGAAACTACCGCGGGCCGTTCGCCCCGGGCTACAGGCCCATCGAGGCCTACGGCTCCGCCCCGGTGGGGCTGGCGGCCGTTGACCACGTCGTCACCAACGTCCACCTCGGCGAGATGAACTTCTGGGTGAAGTGGTTCGAGGAAGTCCTCGGTTTCCGAAACCTGTGCGGGTTCACCGACAAGGACATCAGCACCGAGTACAGCGCCCTGATGAGCAAGGTCATGGAGAACGGCTCCGGCAAGTGCAAGTTTCCCATCAACGAGCCGGCGGAGGGCAAGAAGAAGAGCCAGATCGAGGAGTACCTCGATTACTACTACGGCCCCGGCGTGCAGCACATCGCCATGAACACGGCGAACATCTATGAGACGGTGTCGGAGCTGCGCCGGCGCGACATCGATTTCCTGCGCGTGCCCGACACCTACTACGCTTACATGCGCGAGCGGGTGGGCGACGTCGGCGAGGACTGGGCCAAGCTCCAGGAGCTGGGCATCCTCCTGGACAAGGACGACGACGGCTACTTGCTCCAGATCTTCACCGCCCCGGTGCAGGACCGCCCCACGCTGTTCTTCGAGGTCATCGAGCGCCACGGCAGCCGCGGCTTCGGCCTCGGCAACTTCAAGGCCCTGTTCATCAGCATCGAGGAGGAACAGCGCGCCCGCGGAAACCTGTAAATGGACGGGCGAACGACGAAGGATGAAGTCGCCGATGTGGGTGCCAGCTTCGATGCGCATGTCTGGGTTTCACGCTCTCACGCCGAAGGCGGGTGAGCGTGCATCGCGCACCATCGCCAACCAGCATGCCAACGCTGCGGCAGCCAGGTACTTACCCACGTAGGGTCCGCTGTGCGCAATGGTACTAACCTTTGGCGTTGAGAAGAAGGAGTCCTCGCCGATCTAAGTTTTGTAGTAAACGGAACTTAGAATCAGGAGGACTCCGTCATGTTCACGGATGAACAC
>Ga0214473_10010628_pt1 | contig 10813 bp, 10 predicted proteins | sample RVTome_7_FD_203509 | JGI IMG/M metagenome (GOLD analysis project Ga0214473, IMG submission 203509) | Soil microbial communities from uranium-contaminated site in the Upper Colorado River Basin, Wyoming, United States - RVT98D197 | ecosystem: Environmental > Terrestrial > Soil > Contaminated >... | reverse complement strand
GGGTGGCCATGGAGAAGGACTGCGCCATGGTGGGCGGCGGCGCCCTCGATATCGGACTCGTCAAGCGCACCGAGGAGAGGCTGGGAATTACCCTGCTCGTGCCTGAAAATCCGCAATTGATGGCCGCCTTCGGTGCCGCCCTCTACGCCAGTCATCCCCAATGAAGCCGTCGGCCTCTTGAAACCTATTTTCCCTACCGCAGGCCGATGAGCTTCCGGGCGACGACAATCCGCTGGATCTCGTTCGTGCCTTCGTAGATCTGGCAAATCTTCGCGTCGCGCATATGGCGCTCGGCAGGGTACTCCTTGATGTAGCCGTAGCCGCCGAAGATCTGGACCCCCTCGATCGCCGCCCGCATCGCCACGTCGGAGGCGTAGTACTTGGCCATCGCCGCCTCCTTTTCGAAGTCGATGCCGTTATCTTCGAGCCAGGCCGCCCGCAGCAGCATGAGCTCCGCCGCGTCGAGTTCGGTCGCCATGTCGGCCAGTTTGAACTGGATCGCCTGGAAGGTGGCGATCGGTTTTCCGAACTGGACCCGCTCCTTGGCGTATTCGAGGGCGTCCTCGAGGGCCGCCCTGCCGATCCCGCAGGCCTGGGCGCCAATGCCGATGCGCCCCGCGTCGAGGCCGGAGAGCATCTGGCGGAACCCCTGACCGGGCCGGCCGAGGAGATTGGCCGCCGGGACCTCGGCCTCCTCGAAGACCAGCTCCGCCGTGCCGGAGGCCAGGATCCCCATCTTCTCCTCCACTTTCCCCACCTTGAATCCCGGGGTTTCCTTAAGATCGACGATAAGGTTGATGATCCCCTTGTAGCCGGCCGCGGGGTCGGTTGTCGCCGCCAGGACGCAATACCGGGCCAGGTTGCCGCTGGTGATGAAGGTCTTCACGCCGTTGACGATATATTTGTCGCCCCTCAGTTCCGCCCGGCACTTCAGGGCGGCGGCGTCCGAACCGGCGGAGGATTCCGTCAGGGCGTAGCACCCTTCCACCTTCCCGCCCGCCACGGGGGAGAGGTATTTCCTCTTCTGCTCCTCCGTGCCGAAGGTGTTCACGGGGTAACCATAGAGACTGTTGTTGACCGAAGTGATGACGCCGCAGCTCGCACAGGCCTTGGAGATCTCGATCAGGGCCATGACGTAGGTCACGTTGTCCATCCCGGCGCCGTCGTACTCCGTCGGCACGGCGACTCCCATGATCCCCATCCCGCCGAGCTCGCGGCAGATCTCCTCGGGGTGGCGGTGCGTCCGGTCCAGTTCCGCGGCGATCGGTTTGATGCGCGATTCCGAATATTTCCGGACCATCTCCCGGACCATCTTCTGTTCATCCGTAGGGGCGAAATTCATCGGGAACCTCCTGCGCGGCAGTCTTTATTTTACTCTCCGATCTTTTCGATGAATTCTATTTCGCGCGGGACCTTGTAGGCGGAGAGGTAGATCCGGCAATGTTTGAGCAGCTCCCTTTCCACGATCTCCGCGCCGGGTTTCTTGACGACGAGCGCCTTGACTATCTCGCCCCGCAGCAGATCCTCCTTGCCGACGATGCGGGCCTCCTGCACGGCTGGGTGCAGACCGAGGACGATCTCGATCTCCCGGGGATAAACGTTGAAGCCGCTCGTGATGATCATTCGCTTCTTCCGGCCGGTGAGGAAGATATAGCCCTCCGCATCGATCCGGCCCAGGTCGCTCGTGTGGAGCCAGCCGTCCTTCAGGACCTGGGCGGTCATCTCCTCGTCCTTGTAGTAGCCTTTCATGATGTTATCGCCCTTGAGGATGAGCTCGCCGACTGTTCCCCGCGGGACTTCACGGCCCGTTTCATCGACGATCCTGGCGTCAACGCCGGGAATGGGGATCCCGATGGAGCCCGGCTTCTGGGGCATGTCGAGACGGCTGAAGGAGGAGGCAGGCGACGCCTCGGTGAGGCCGTAGCCCTCCATGATCCTGACGCCGAATTTCTGCTCGAACAGAGGAATGAAATCCGGGGGCATTGCCGCACCGCCGGTGATGCAGACCCTCAGGGAATCGATCCGGTATTTTTCGGCCCCCTCGTGGAAGAACATGCCGAGGAAGAGCCGGGGGACGGCGGCAATATAGGTCACCCCTTCCTTTTCAATCGCGCCGAAGATCCCGTCGAGCGTGAAGCGTTCCATCAGAACGACCCCGGCGCCGATCCGAAGCGGCGCCAGCATGTTGGCGACGGCCCCGAAGGAGTGGAAGAAGGGGATCACGGCGAGTCCGATATCTTTTTCGCTGCAGTGCGCGATCGCCCGGAGAAGGACCGACTGCGTCAGGAGGTTGTAATGAGTAAGAACGGCGCCGAGCGGTTTTCCCGTCAGCCCCGCCGTATAGATCATGACCGCGGGGTCGTCGGCCGCGAGCTCCGGGATCTCGATGGTGAAGGGGCCTGTGGCGATGCTCTCCCGGAACGGCGACTCTTCATCGGGCCCGTTCGTCGCGATCATATGACGGCAGAGGGGGAGTTCATTTTTGATCTCTTCGAAGCGTTTCGCCAGCGCCCGCTGGGTGATCAGACATTGCGCGTCGCTGTTTCCGAGAAGGTGCCGGAGCTCGTAAGGCGTGGACTGGACATTGAGGGTCACGGCGACGCCGCCGATCTTCTGGACGGCAAAATAGGCGATGATGAACTCCGGACAGTTGGGGAGCATGATCGCCACATTGTCCCCCTTGCCCAAGCCGAGTGACCGCAGGTGGTTTCCCAGGGCGCATGCCGCCCGGTTCAGCTCCCCGTAAGTGATCCTCCGCTCGCCGTGGACGAGGGCAACTCTCTTTTCATATCGCTCGGCGCTTTCCGCCAGCATTTTCCCCAGACCCATGGCGCTATCCCAACCTCTTCATTTTTCGGTCTTGCATAACATAGGAGCAGAGAGGATTCAATAGAATTTAAAATCATTTATCTTGATTGGCCCCAGCCTTTTTCCTATAATTGAACGTCCGCAGCCACCTGCGGAGAATCTTCAATCGGGGACAGATTTCAAATCTGTCCCCGATCCCAAAGGAGGAATGGCATGAAGAAAACCGTTGCTTTTGTATTGCTTGGCTTGTTATGGACCGTCTCTGCGGCCGTGGCCGCCGAACTCAAGGTCGGGGACAAGGTCCCGGACTTCAAACTCAAGGATTCGACGGGAAAAGAATACTCGCTTGCCTCTCCTGATTTCGAGGGAAGTGTCATTTCCATCTTCTATGTCGATCCGGACGAAAAGGATATGAACGTCCATGTGGAGGATGCCCTCCTCAAGGATACCGGCCTGGATCGCAAGACCAGGTACAAGGGGCTCGGCATCACGAATATGAAAGCGACCGCGCTGCCCAATTTTCTCATCAAGGGGATCGTCAAGAGCAAGCAGGAGAAAACCGGCGCGATCATTCTGTTGGATTATGATTACACCATCCTCAACCTCTGGGGCCTCCAGAACGACTCCTCGAACGTTGTCATTGTGGACAAGGAACGGATCTGCCGTTACATCTACAAGGGAAAACTCCCGCCCGAAGAGGTCGCCAAGGTGATCGAGATCATCAAGGAGTACCAGGTCAAGTAACGATGAAGATTGGCCTGACCCTGTTCTGAAGGCGGGCAGGGCGGTTCATTTTTCCGGCTCGAGCGGCAGAGCCTCTTCTGACGGTGGATAGCGACATGGAAGGCAAGAGGAGAATCGCGGTGGTGATCCCCAAGTACGGTCTTGTGGGGGGCGCGGAGGGATTTGCCGCCGAGCTGACGGAACGGATCGCCGCTGACCCCCGCTTCGAGATTCACGTCTTCGCCAACCGCTGGGCGGCCGCTTCCGGCAGGATCACCTTCCACCGGGTCCCTATCGTCGCCTTTCCGAGATTCCTAACTGCGCCGAGCTTCGCCTGGTTCGTCCGCCGCCGCATCGCCGATTCGGGACCCTTCGACCTCATCCACACCCATGACCGGGTCTTTTCCGCCGATGTCTATACCATGCACGGCGTTCCGCACCGCTGGTGGGTCCGGGAGGTTAGGAAAAAGAGGATGAGCCTGTTCGACCGGACCACCGCGCGTATGGAGGACCGCCTGGTCCGGGAGGGGGGGTGTCGCAGGTTTCTGGCCGTCTCGAAGCTGACTCGAAGGATCTTTCTGAGCGAATGCCCCATCGATCCGGCACAGGTCTCGGTGGTTCATCCTGGAATTGATGCGGCGCCCTACGAGAAGCTCGATCGGGAACGCTGCCGGCGGGAAATCCGCGGCCGCTATGGGCTCGATCCCGACGACCCCCTGATCCTTTTCGTCTCGATGAACTTCGCTGTCAAGGGCCTCGACCATCTCCTCCTGGGACTGGGTCGTCTCCGGCGGCGGAATCCCGAGCAGCGATTCTGTCTCCTCGTCGTGGGCCGGGGGGATGAGAAGGGCTACGGGCGCCTGGCCCGGGAACTGGGAATCGGGGATGCAGTCGTCTTCGCAGGCGCCCTTGCGCGGGAAAATCTGCCGGAATTCTACCTCGCGGGGGACCTCTACGCTATGCTCTCCCGCTTCGACACCTTCGGGATGGTCGTTCTGGAGGCGATGGCGGCCGGCCTGCCTGTCCTGATCAGCGGTTCGGTGGGGGCGAGGGACGTCGTCCGGGAGGGGGAAAACGGCTTCGTCATCGATGATCCTGGGGATAGTGACACCGTCGCCGACAGGATCGGGACGATGCTCAGCAGGGAGGTTCGGAGAAAGATGGGGCAGGCGGCCGGAAAAACAGCCAAGGAAAACTCCTGGGAGGCCGCCGTCGCGCGGGTCCTCGCGGTATACGAGGAGGTCTGGACGGATCAGCGCCTGGTCAGTGCGAAGATGCCGCATCCGTAACGGCAGCCGAAGTTGTCGCGGATGGAGGCCTCATCGAGGGCCGCGTCGGCGATGAATTCTTGCGTATCGTTGATGTAGGCGAAGGCGTCGATGTCGTAGCGCTTTTCCATGAGGTGCAGCAGGTAGGCCACGGAAAAAACACGGTGGGCGTTGAATTCGATCCTCTGCGCCCCGATGGGGACGGAAAAGTAGAACTTCCCGCCTTTTTTGAGCATCCTGTTCATATTCTCCCAACCGACGAGATGGCCGTTGTAGTCCACCGGGTCTCCGTAGCGGCCGAGGCCGAAGTGCTCCAGGGCGTGGAGGCACGATAGGGAGTCGCAGTAGTCCACGAGGGGAAAATCCTTCGCGGCGAGGTCCACCCGGGTAAAGCAGATGCCGGGGATGGCCAGGTGCAGGTCCCTAACGTCGAGGACCTCGATCTCCCGGAAGGAGGCCACGTGGGCGACGAAGCCGTCGATGCGGGAGCCGACGTCGACGTGCCGCACCGGGTTGTTCTGAAAAACCTTACGGGCGACGTAAAGATCCTGGTAAAAGTAGTGCTCCGCGAGGACGCCGCTTTCCTGGTCTTTCTCTTGAAGGCAGGGGTAGAGCTTCCCGAAGGGGAAACCTTCCTTAGACATCCTCGCCTGACGCCGGATCTCTCCATATTCCTTGAGAAAGGCCGGCATCCCCTTCAGATAGGTGAAAAGGGGCATCCCCTTGACGATGATCCTGAAACGCATGATGAGTCCTTGAATGCAGGAATGAGGAGCTTGTGACGGTGCGATCATAAATGCCGGACCACTCCCTGTCAATGGAAAATCAGATATCCGAGGGGCTCGACGGCCGCGCGGTCGGTCCGGATGCGACTGAATCACAAAGGCGAAACTTTGAGCCCGGGGGCGGCGGAGGCTGCGCCATAAAGAAGTTGACAACCCCTGAAAGGAACGGATAGCATGGCGCATCCTCAATCAAGGTGAAAGGACATGATGAGATTTCTCCCGCAGGGCTGGTCAACAAAGTATGATGCCTCCCTCAAACGCCATGCCGACGCGGCCCGGCAGAGAGAGGCAATGGCGGCCTTTTATCGCCGGTTTTTCCGGCCGGGAGAGCTCTGTTTCGACGTGGGGGCGAATCTGGGAAACCGGACGGCTATCCTGCTGGATCTCGGCTCCCGTGTGATCGCCATCGAGCCTCAGCCTGCCTGCGTCAAAAGGCTTCGGAAACTCTTCGACAAAAACGAAAACGTCATCATCGTCGAGGCGGCCGTCGGGGAGAGGGAGGGCCGTGGCGAGCTTGCCATCTGCGAAGAGGAGCCCACCATCTCCACGATGTCTGAGAAGTGGAAGAGCGAGGGGCGGTTTGCCGGGAAGAATGAATGGACGAAAACCATCCCCGTGGAGGTGACGACACTGGATCGTCTCATCGCCCGATACGGAACGCCCGCGTTCTGCAAGATCGATGTCGAGGGGTTCGAGGTTCCCGTCCTGAAAGGGCTGTCCCGGCCCATCCCCGTCATCTCCTTTGAATTCACGCGGGAGTTCTTCATAGACGCCAAAAGCGCCATCGACCATCTTCTCTCCATCGGCTCCGCGGTTTTCAACGCCTCTTTCGGCGAATCGATGGCGCTCCTGGATGAGCGGTGGATGACCCCCGGGGAGCTCTATGAGCGGATCGATGCCGAAGGAGACGCCTTCCTGTCGGGGGACATCTATGCGAGATTGGGTCGATCGGGACGATGGGGTTAAAAGCGGTTAGCGATGGCCGCGAAATTGGTTGTCCGGTACTGTTCGTCGATCTCCCGGTAATCCGGAAGGGGATGAAGGTATCCCGCCGGGGTGATTCGGTAAACGTCCATGCCGTTTTCCCTGAAAAAATAAAAAAAATCCTTGAAAAACGTCCGCGTATCGATATTGCAGCCGCCGAACTCAAAGGTGGCCATCCGGATGGCCCGTTTCTCGAACATTTGCCGGGCGCCCAGCAGGAGATCCATTTCGTGTCCTTCGATATCGGCTTTTAAAAGATGGATATAGTTCACTCTATGATTTGCACAGTAATCATCAACGGTGTCAATGGTGACCGTCTCCGAATTGGAAAACGAGATGCCGAAATGCTCCAACTGTCTTTGACTTAACGATCCCCCCGATTCCTCCGTACTGAAAAAGAGATCGAATTTCCCCTTCTGCCTTCCCAAACCGAAATTGTTAGCCGTCACACGGGGATCACCCTTGGCCCTGTCGGAGAGGGCGCCGAAGAGGCGCGGCGACGGCTCGAAGCAGTGGATGTGAAAATCTTCCCCCGCCATGACGGATAATACAAGGCCCAGATACTGACCTTTGTGGGAGCCGACATCAAAGATGCAATAGGTAGGGGTCTTAAGCGCTTTCAGTTTGTGTAAGACGCCTGCTTCTCCGCTTTCATACACATCTTCACCGGAGCCGATGCCCATGTAAAGATGGGACTTGCGGACAATGCGCTCCAGGAATCTCTGGCCTGTTTTATTGCCGTAAAGATGAATCAAGGTCTTGAACATGGCCGGGCTTTAACATTCTCGCCGTGAGCAGTCAAGGCATATCATGAACGTTTCCCGGGACCTTGAGAATAATGGTGAGAAAGGGTCGATTTTGTGTTAGAAGGACCCTGAATAGAGTATGATTTAAAATTGAACCCACAAGTCCCGCCCCGTGGGCGGGGAGCCTCACTTCAGGATGCCGATAAAGATGGTCCCACTGGACGTTTCGATCATTGTCGTCACTTACAATACGGCCGATATGATCGGGATGTGCCTCGATTCCCTCGGTCCGGGCGCGGATCATTCCCGGGAGGTCTTTGTTGTCGACAACGCCTCGACGGACGGGAGCGCGGACATTGTCCGGAACCGTTATCCCTGGATCCATCTGACCGTCAATACCGAAAACAGAGGCTTCGCTGCGGCCAACAACCAGTTCCTGCCGCTGTGCCGCGGGCGTTATATCTACTATCTGAATCCGGATGCGAAATTGACCGGTCCCGGTGTCATTGAGAAATGCGTCCGGTTCATGGATGCCAATCCTGGGGTCGGCCTGGCCGGAACAAGGCTGGTCAACCCGGATGGGAGCTTTCAGGAGTCAGTCTCCCGGCGGTATCCCGGCGAGAAGTTCGCCGCGTCGGAGATGGCCGGCCTGAAGGGGAGCATTGCCTGCGTCCTGGGTGCAAGCATGGTTGCACGGACGGATCTGATCCGGCAGATCGGGGGCTTCGACGACGACTTCATCCTCTATGGAGAGGACCAGGATCTCTGCCTGAGGGTCCGCCGGGCCGGCTACGAGATTGGGTACATCGATGACGCCGTCGTCGTCCATTACGGCGGCCAGAGCGAACGGCAATCCGCCCCCGCGGAGGTCTGGAAGAAAAAGACCCGGGCCGAGTACCTCTTCTACCGGAAACACTACCTTCCGGAGACGATCGCCAGAATCCGGAGGGCCGACCTGTGCAAGGCCCGTTTCCGGCTGGCCACGCTGGCATTGACTATGCCTTTCCTCGGGGACAGGGCCAGGACCGAAAGGAAGCGGACCCAATACCGGGCCATCTATGAAACGCTCAAACCGTTGAATAGCGAAGGGAGCAACTAATCTCATGGAGCATGCCGCTGTGAACTGCATCCTCTGCGACAGCCCTGATAGAAGCCCCCTGATACGCCAGGGTGACTGGACCGTCTTACGCTGTAATGCCTGCGGCCTGGGCTTTCTGGATCTCCGTCCGGATCAGGACGAATTGAACGAGCTTTACCGGAGCAGCTACTTTCAAAGTCACTATGACGGCGGATTAAAGACGGATTCACCGGAAATGAAACGTCGCCTTTCCCAGGAAATGCACAGGATCCGCTTCTTTCGCAGGATCAGGAGACAGGGCCGGCTCCTCGACATCGGCTGCGGCATGGGCTATTTCCTGCTGGCCTGTAGGGGTTGCGGATACGACGTCGAGGGAATGGACATCTCCGCCGATTCCGCCGCCTACGTCCGCGGTGAACTGGAGATACCTGTGGCCGTCGGGACCATCGACGGGGTCGATTATCCGCCGGCATCGTTCGACATCATCACCATGTGGCATTTCCTCGAACATGCGCGCGAGCCGGTCAAATATATCGAGAAGGCCCGACAGTGGCTGAAGCCGGATGGGATACTGGTGGTCGACGTGCCGAATTATGAAGGGACGGATGCCCGGAAAAGGTGGGATCACTGGACGGGATGGTCTCTGCCCTATCATTTCTACCACTTCACCCCGGAGACCCTGCAGAAACTCCTCGCGAAACAGGGCTTCCGGACGATGCGCCATAAGGATTATCTTTCCGAACACGTCAAGGAAAGCCTGGAGAGGGCGTTTTTCCCCAAAACCGTCGCCCGGCTGATCGCGCGCTTCTATTCGGGACACAGCTTCGCGGTCGTCGCGCGGAAGAACGGAAAACCGTGAATAGGCATCACCATGAAGGAGAACAGGGACGATTGCCGTGAATTGTTGGAGAGCGGGAAGTTTCGCTTCGCCAGGCTCGACCTGCCGGAGATCGACAACGAACCGGTCATCAGGGTCAACGTGCCGGAGATCGTTGAGCAGGAGACCTGCCTCTTCCACCGCAGTGTCGTCTGCGGCGCCGATTACCTGGAGATCTTGCACGATTACGTGAGGGTGGGACTGGAGGAGCGGAGGCCGGCCCCGGTGGTCCGTTTTGCGGACGGGGAGTACGCCTTCTACAACCTCACCCTGGGCTGCAACGGTCTTTACCGGCAGGCCGAATCGGTGGAGTCCATCCGGAAGGCGATGCCCCTGCACATAGACTTCCTCAGAAGGCTGGCGATGAGCGGGAAGATAGCGCCGCTAATTTTCCCCGGCAACATAGACTGCGGACAGAAGAGGGGATTCATCTCTTTCTTCCGCCTGTCGGGGAGGGTGCCGTCCGCCGCTTCCTTCCTGGATTTTCTCCGCGACAGCGGCATCGAGCTCACCGGCGAAAATTACCTCCCGTTCTACGCCGTCTATGCCTACCTGACCTCGGAAGCCTTTGCCCGCCTCGTCGACGGCAGAAAGTTGTGCATCCTCAACGCGGACTGCAACCCGGAGGCCTGCCGGGAGTGGTTCGCCCGCATGGCGAGCCGGCCGGAGATCGTTTTTGCCGAGATTCCACACGAGTATGTCGCAACGCAGTGGGAAGCGATGCGGGAAGATGTCCTGGCGAGGATTCCGCGCGATGCCGATCTCTGCCTCGCCGGCGCGGGCGTGGGCGCCCTTCCGATTTGCGTCGATGCCGCCGTCCGTTTCTCGATACCCGTCCTCGATGCCGGACATGTCCTGAACATGATGAATGGCCGGGAGGACAAGTCGAAGGGGCTGAGAATGTACACCCTCAGAAAATCAAGGGGACGCATGTCCGGCGCCGGACCCGCACAGCCATGAACGATCCCCTGAAAACATGCCGCAGGCGATTCCGGTCTTGGGAGAACAGGGTGAGGCTCAAGGGGGAGCTGGAACGCTACGAAACCGCATTTACAGCCCGGGGGCTTGCGATCCCCGATGATTCAGCCATCCGTCTGGCCCTGCAGAACGGTTTCCCCGGCCTCAGGCCGAAGCCGAAGGGTGCGCTTTCGATCATCGCCGTCTACCACCACTACAACTGGGAAGATACTTCCCTGCGACCCGCCCTTGAGAGGTTCGGGACGGTGCGTCGCTACGACTGGTTCGGGGAGTTCAACCACGCGCGCCGTGACTGGCGGAGGTCCGTTAAGGCGGACATGAACCGGGATCTCGTGGTCCGTATCGGGCAATGGGTTGTAGGGGAACGCCCCGACGTAATCTTCACATACCTCTCTGGGGAACTTGTTTTTCCCGAGACCGTCCAGGCCCTCCGGGCCTATGGCGCGCCCATGATCCACTTCAGCCTCAACGACAAGGAACATTTCGTGGGCAAGGTGAGAGGCGGCCTCGCCTTCGGTTCGCGGGACATCTGCCGTTTCTTCGATCTGTGCTGGACGAGCACCGAG
>Ga0214473_10010627_pt1 | contig 10813 bp, 7 predicted proteins | sample RVTome_7_FD_203509 | JGI IMG/M metagenome (GOLD analysis project Ga0214473, IMG submission 203509) | Soil microbial communities from uranium-contaminated site in the Upper Colorado River Basin, Wyoming, United States - RVT98D197 | ecosystem: Environmental > Terrestrial > Soil > Contaminated >... | reverse complement strand
TGTTGCCGGGCGGTCGGGGTAATGTTATGAACGTACAGGTATTTTCGGGGCGATGAAGCCCCGCGCGGGCCTCTCCGGGCCGCGCCGGCGGCGGCCCGCGGGTCGCCCGCCCGCCGCACGAGGACACATGGCCCAATCCTTCGAGACCGTGGCCTGGACGGAACGCGGGACGGTGCGCCTGATCGATCAGACGCGCCTGCCCACGGAAGAAGTGTACGTGGAGTGCCGCGACGCCCAGGCCGTGTTCCACGCCATCCGCGCCATGCAGGTGCGCGGGGCGCCGGCCATCGGCGTGGCGGCCGCCATGGGCATGGCCATGGGGGCGCTGGCCATCCCCGCCGACGATTTCGCCGCCTTCTCGGCCGAGCTGGACCGCCTGGCCCGGGAGATGATCACGGCCCGTCCCACGGCCGTGAACCTGGCCTGGGCCGTGCGGCGCATCGTGCGCTGCGCCGAGAAGCACCGCGACCTACCTGTGCCGGCCATCCAGGAGGCCCTGGTCCGCGAGGCCCGCCTCATGAAGGAGGAAGACGTGGCCGCCAACCGGGCCATGGGACGGCACGGCCAGGCCCTCCTTCCCGACGGCGCCCGGGTGCTGACCCACTGCAACGCCGGCGCCCTGGCCACGGCCGGCTACGGCACGGCCCTGGGCGTGATCCGGGCCGCCGTGGAGGCGGGGAAGCGCCTCACCGTCTGGGTGGACGAGACCCGGCCCTTCCTCCAGGGCGCGCGCCTCACCGCCTGGGAGCTCAGCCGGGACGGCATCCCCGTCACCCTCATCACGGACAACATGGCGGGCCACTTCATGCAGCGCGGCCAGGTGGATGCCGTGGTGGTGGGCGCCGATCGGGTGGCGGCCAACGGCGACACCGCCAACAAGATCGGCACCTACGCCCTGGCCGTGCTGGCCCGGGCCCACGGCATCCCCCTCTACGTGGCGGCACCCCTCTCGACGGTGGACTTCGAGCTGCCGGACGGGTCGGGCATCCCCATCGAGGAACGGGCCCGTGACGAGGTTACCCACGTGGCCGGCCGCCCCGTGGCCCCGGCGGGCGTGGGCGTGGCCAACCCTGCCTTCGACGTCACGCCGGCCGCCTACATCGCGGCCATCGTCACCGAGCGCGGCATCGCCCGGCCGCCCTACGCCGAGAGCCTGCGGGCCCTGGCCGACGGCGCCGGGGCGGCCCGCTAGCGCCGGGGGCCGTCACGCCATGGCAGGTGAGCGGATCCTGATGGTGGAGGACGAGCCGCTCATCGCCCACATGCTCCGGGACTGCCTGGCCCCCCTCTATGTGGAGGTCGTGCACGTCACCACCGGGCCCGAGGCCCTGGAGGTGGCCCTCAGCCACCCGCCGGACCTGATCCTGCTGGACGTGATGATCCCCGGGATCGACGGCTTCGAGGTGGCCCGCCAGATCAAGTCGGACCCGCGCACCAGCCACCTGCCCATCATCTTCCTCACGGCCCTTGCGCAGGTGAAGGACAAGGTCCGGGGCTTCCAGTTGGGGGCCGACGACTACATCACCAAGCCCTTCCACCCCGACGAGGTCCAGGCCCGCATCACCGGCGCGCTGCAGCGCGCCGAGGCGGTCCGCGCCCAGCGGGCGGCCGAGGGCGCCCGCGGCACCCGGGGCCGCCTGCGGGACATGAGCCTGCCCAACCTGATGCAGTTCATCGAGCTGGAGCGGGCCAGCGGCGTGCTGAGCCTCACGCATGCCGCCGAGCAGGGGCACATCTACTTCGACTGCGGCCGGGTGGTGAACGCGGCCATGGGTGCCGCCCACGGGGAGGAGGCGGTATACCGTCTCCTAGACTGGGACGACGGGGACTTCGATTTCGAGCGGCTCCCCGACGGCAGTGGCCCGGAGGCCGTGGTCACCGCCTCCAACCATGCGCTCCTCCTGGAGGGGATGCGCCGGAAGGACGAGCGGCAACGCCTGCAGGGGCAGCTCCCGCCCCTCAGCAGCCGCCTGCAGGTCGGGGCGCGCCTGCAGCAGGTCCTCCAGGGCAAGCGCCCCGCCCCCGACCTCCAGCGGTACATGGATCTGCTGGATGGCACCCGCACCCTCCAGCAGGTGATCGACGAGAGCGGGCGCGATGAGATCACGGCCATGAAGGATCTCACCAAGCTCTACGAGCGCGGGCTGCTGGAACCGCGAGGGACATCGTGACGGCGCGCCCCTGGGGATGCCCTCGGAAGGGCCGGCGGGTCACGGCCCGGTTCCGCCGCGGGGCGGCCGCGGGTCTCGCGGCCCTGGCGGCGGCCGGGTGGCCGGGCCCGGCGCCGCCGGCGGGCGCGCAGGTGCCGGCCGCGCCGGGCCTGGCTGCGCCCCGGCCCGGCGCCGCCCTGGACGAGGCCGCGCGGAAGGCCTTCGAGGGGGACCTCGACGAGGCCCTCGCTCTCCTCCGGCCGGTGGCGGCGGACGCAGCCGCTCCGGAACCGGTCCGGGCGCGCGCCGCGTTCCTGCTGGGCGCGCTGCTGCTGCGCGCCGCGCGCCCGGCCGAGGCCGCGGCGGCGCTGGAGGCCGCGGCGGGCGACCGCCTCGTGGGCGACTACGCCCTGGCGCGCCTCGCCCAGGCGCGGCGGGCGGAGGGGGACCCCCGGGGATCGGCCCGGGCCCTGGCCCGCCTCCTGGCCGACCATGTCGGGAGCCCGCTGGCCGATACCGCCTGGCGAGACCTGGGGCGTGCCGCCGCGGACGCCGGCGACCTGCCCAGCGCCGAGGGGGCGCTCCGGGAGGCCCTCTCCCGGTCCCGGGGCGGCACGGCGCGCGCCGAGATTCAATGGCTGCTCGCCGAGGTCCTGGTGCGCGCGGGGCGCCCCGCCGAGGCGGCCCCCCTGCTGCGCGACATCGGGCTCGGCACCCCGGCGGCCCGCGAGGCGGATCGCGCGCTGGAGCTGTTGGCCGCCCTGCCCGGCGCGGCGCCCCTGGCGGACGACGAGCGATTCCAGCGCGCCATGCGGCTGTATCGCGGTGGGGCGCACGCCAGGGCCGCCCGGGAGCTCGTTCCCTTCGCCGAGGGGACGGGGCCCCACGCGGCCCAGGCCCGCCTGGCCCTCGGCATCGCCCGGTTCCACGCGCGGGAGTACCAGGACACCATCAGGACCCTGGAACCGCTGCTCGGTGATCCCGCGGCCGGGGGCCGGGCCGAGGTGCAGTTCTGGGTGGCGCGCGCCCACGGCCGCCTGGGAGACCGCGTTCGGTTCCTGGCGCTCCTCGAAAACCTGGTGGCCACCGCCCCCCGGCACCGCCGCGCGGACGAGGCCCTGTTCTTCCTGGCCGCCGGCTACATCGGCGAGGGTCGCCGCGACCGGGCCGCCGATGCCTACGAACGCCTGATGCGCCACTATCCCCAGAGCGACCGGTTCGACGGCGCCCAGTGGGGGAAGGCCTGGCTCGCGTATCGGGACGGCCGGCACGCCCGCGCGGCCAAGACGTTCCACAAGCTCGGCGCCCGCGCGGCCGGCTGGTGGGCGCAGGCCACGTACTGGGAAGGCCGGGCCCTCGAGGGCGCCGGGCGCCCCGCGGAGGCCCGCGGCCTGTACGCCCAGGTGGCCCGCGGATACGACGCTTATTACGGGCGCCTGGCCCGGGCCCGGCTCGCCGGGGCCCCCGAAGCGCTGCCCGCCGCCCCGCCGCAGCCTGCGGCGTCGCCCGGCGCCCCCCTCCAGCGCGACCGCCTCGCCGTGGCCCGGGCGGTGGCCGAGCTGTGGCTGGCCGACGAGGCCGCAGAGGAATACGGGCGCCTCGTGCGCGATCATCCGGAGGACCGTGGGCTGGTGGCCGAAGCGGTCGCGGCGTTCCTGCGCCTGCAGCGGATGGACAAGGCGGTCGGCGTCGCCCGGCGCGTGCTCTGGCCGCAGTACGTCCAGGCCGGTGGGGCGCCGCCCATCCCCGCTTTCTGGGATGCGCTCTATCCGCAGGGCTATTGGAACGTGGTGCTGGAGAAGGCGTCGCGCCGCCGGCTGGACCCGTTCCTGGTCCTGGCCATCATCCGCGAGGAGAGCGCCTTCGCCCCCCAGGCCGTCTCCCCCGCCGGCGCCCGCGGCCTCATGCAGGTGATGCCGTTTACGGCGACCCGGCTGGCCGGCGCCCACGGGCTTCCCCCGCCGGGCGCCGGCGCCTCCCTGGAGGAGCCGCGCTACAACATCGCGCTGGGCACGGCCGAGCTGGCCGACCTGCTGGCCGAGTTCAAGGGCGACCTGGTGCCCGCCCTGGCCGCTTACAACGCGGGGCCGCACCACGTGCGCCGCTGGATCCAGGAGCGGGGCTACGCCGGCCCCGAGGAATTCGTCGAGGTGATCCCCTTCGACGAGACGCGCACCTATGTCAAGCGGGTCCTGGGAACCTTCGGCCGCTACCGCGCCCTCTACGCGGCGACGGCCCCGTCGTCCAATGTCCAAGGTCCACCGTCCACCGTCACGAACGAGGCATCCGGGGCCGGCGGCCGCTGACACTGCATTCACGCGGCATCCCCGGCGATGTTGGACATTGGACATTGGACGTTCGACCGAGCGAGAGGGATGGGATGGCTGAGCAGGAACAGACGCTCGGTGGCAAGCGGATAGTCCTGGGGGTGTCGGGAAGCATCGCGGCCTACAAGGCCGCGGAGGTCCTCCGCCTCCTGGTGCGCCGCGGCGCCGAGGTACGGGTGGCCATGACGGCGGCCGCCGAGCGCTTCGTGACGCCGCTCACCTTCGCCACGCTCTCCCGCCAGTCGGTTCTCACCGATCTCTACACGCTGGACTACGGGCGCGAGATCGGCCACGTGGCGGCGCCGGGGCGGGCCCACCTGCTGCTGGTGGCGCCGGCCACGGCCAACACCATTGCCAGGTTCGCCCACGGCCTGGCGGATGACCTCCTGACCAACATCTACCTGGCGGCCACCTGCCTCGTGCTGGTGGCCCCAGCCATGGACGCGGACATGTACCGCCACCCGGCGGTCCAGGAGAATCTGGAGACCCTGCGGCGCCGCGGGGTGCATATCGTGGGCCCTGCCAGCGGCGAATTGGCGTCCGGCATCGTGGGCCCCGGGCGCCTCAGCGAGCCCGAGGAGATCGTTGCCGCGGCCGAGGCGCTGCTGCTGGCGCCGCAGGACCTGGCGGGGCGGACGGTGCTGGTGACGGCGGGGCCCACCCAGGAGCCGGTGGATCCCGTGCGGTTCCTCTCCAACCGGTCATCCGGACGCATGGGCTTCGCGGTGGCCGAGGCCGCGCGGGACCGCGGCGCCCGCGTGATCCTGGTGGCCGGCCCCACGGAGATCGCGCCGCCCTCCGGCGTGGAGGTCGTGCACGTCGGCACGGCGGAGGAAATGCGGGCGGCGGTGCTGGACCGGTTCGACGGGACCGCCGTGGTCGTCAAGGCGGCCGCCGTGGCGGACTACTGCCCCGCCCAGCCGCGCGGCCGGAAGATCAAGAAGCAGGAGGCCACCCTGCGCCTGGACCTGGAGCCCACCCCGGACATCCTGGGGGAGCTGGGCCGGCGGAAGAAAGGGCAGATCCTGGTGGGCTTCGCCGCCGAGACGGATGACGTGGTGGCCAACGCGCGGGACAAGCTGGCCAAGAAGAACCTGGACCTCATCGTGGCCAACGACGTGGGCGCGCCCGACTCGGGCTTCGGCGTGGACACGAACCGCGTGACCGTCCTGGACCGCGCCGGCGCGGCCGAGACGCTGCCGCTGCTCTCCAAGCGCGAGGTGGCCGACCGCATCCTGGATCGCGTCGTGGCACTGCTGAACCGCCAAGGCGCCAAGGACGCCAAGGGGGACGGAGGGCGGAACGCGTGACCGACACGAGGGACGAACTTCGACAGGTGGCGCAGGACCTACGCGAGCAGCTCGAAGCGCAGCTCACCCTCGGGATCGGGGCGCTACCCCGGCCCCCGGAACCGGCCTTCGTGCCGCCGATCCCCGCGGGCCCGGCCACCCCGCCGGGCATGCCCGCGTTCACGACGCTGGACGAGGTGCGCGAGCACCTGGGGGACTGCACGCGCTGCAAGCTGCACACGGGCCGGAAGACCATCGTCTTCGGCGTGGGAAGCCCGAAGGCCGACCTGGTGTTTGTGGGCGAGGGGCCGGGGGCGGAGGAGGACGTCCAGGGCATCCCTTTCGTGGGGCGGGCCGGCCAGCTCCTGACCAAGATCATCGAGGCCATGCAGATGCGCCGCGAGGACGTCTACATCTGCAACATCATCAAGTGCCGCCCCCCGGGAAACCGCAACCCCGAGCCCGACGAGATCGCCGCCTGCGAGCCGTTCCTCAAGGCCCAGCTCGCCGCGCTCCAGCCCAAGGTCATCTGCTGCCTGGGCACCTTCGCCGCCCAGACGCTGCTGCGCACCAAGGAGTCCATCTCGCGCCTCCGGGGCCGCTTCCAGAGCTACGAGGGCATCCCCCTCCTCCCCACCTTCCACCCCGCCTACCTCCTCCGCAACCCCCACGAGAAGCGCACCGTCTGGGAAGACATGAAGCTCCTCCAGAAGGAATACCTGCGCCTTACCGGTCGTCCGTAGCGACGGACCGGATGTGGGATTGCCGGCGCGCCGCTGATGCCCTCACGCAACAAGGTTCTGGAGCGGATCTTGCGCGGGGCCTCCGATGCGAACATCCCGTTCGCAGGGATGTGCCCTCTCCTGCGCAGGCTGGCGTTCGAGGGGGCAGAGTGATGCGATATGAGGTGCTCCTTTACTGGAGCGAGGAAGACCGGGCATTCATCGCCGAGGTTCCGGAGTTGCCAGGGTGCGCGGCAGACGGACCGACCTATCGAAAGGCGCTGGCCAATGTAGAGGTAGTCATGAGGGAATGGATGGCAACGGCGAAGGAGCTGGGGCGGCCAATTCCTGAGCCCAAGGGGCGCCTGGTCTTTGCCTGACCGATCTGGAGCGCAGGAACGCGTGGTCTGGGGGCGGACATGTCCATCGCTGAACCCATGCGGGAGATCGAGTGGATTAATGCCGTCCGGCGCCGAGCAGTCCTCGTCCCGCGGCGTCCACCCGTGGGGGTTCGTTGTCCCATCTGCCATTCTGTGCTCCAGGTCTTGACTTCCCACGGTCGCTTGAGCTTTCCCACTATCGTCTTGGATGGTCTCTCCTCCACGCTCTATGCCTGCCTGAAAGACCGCCTCCTCTGGATCCATGAGGTCGGGGGCATAGCCAACGTCGATAGCTGGCTTGGCCCCGTCCCAGCAGAGGCGAACGACCTGGTCGGGTCGAGCGAAGGATCCTCGGAAACACATCCAGGGCAGGGTTGAGGAAGCGATCGTGCCCCCGGTAGGCCAATCAGCCGCCGAGCTACCACAAGCCCAACAGACCATTCCTGCCGCTGGGGGCGAACCGGCCAGCCCATTCGCCGCGTACGCCGAGGTGGCGGTGCCGCTGCCCATCGAGACGCCGCTAACGTACGCGCTGCCCGAAGCGTTGCGCGAGGCGGCGGCGCCCGGCAAGCGGGCGCTCGTACCGGTGGGCGCGCGCGTGGTCACCGGGATGATCGTCGGGCTGGCCGAGGCGGCGGGGCGGGACGCGCTGCGGCCGGTGCAGGAGATCCTGGATCCGGAACCGTTGCTGGACGCGCACCTGCTGGAGCTCACGGCGTGGACGGCGGAGCAGTACATGGCCCCCTGGGGCTTGACCATCCGCGCAGCGCTGCCGCCCGGGATGGACGCGGGCACGCGCCTGGTGGCCGTGGCCTACGCCGACCCGGCGCCGGAGGAAGTGGCGGCGCTCGAACCCGCCGAGCTGTCGCTCTGGCAGGCGCTCCAGCCGGCCGGTCTTGCCGACGTGCGGGCCCTCGGCCGCCGCTTCGGCGAGGAGGCGGCGCGGGTCGCCCTCCGTGGCCTCGGGCGGCGCGGCCTCGTGGCGGTACAGCCGGAGCTGCGCGCGCCGCGGGTCAAGCCGCGCATGGAGGGGGTGTGCGTCCTGGCTGACAGGGCCGCGGGCGAGGCGCAGCTCCCCGCTCTGGAAAAGCGCGCGCCCCAGCAGGCCGCCCTGCTCGCCCGCCTGCTGGAGGCGGGCTCCATGACGCGCCAGGCGGCCGACGCGCTGGCCGGGTCGGGCGCCGTGCGCGGGCTGCAGACCAAGGGTCTCCTCCGGCTCGAGCAGGTGGAGGCGCCCCGCCGCCCCTATGCCGCGCCAGCCGCGCCCGATCCCGGCCCCCTGGCCCCCACCTCGGCCCAGGCGGCCGCGCTGGAGCGGATCGCGGCGGCGCTGGACGGCGGCGGGTTCCACCGGCTACTCCTCCACGGCATCACCGGATCGGGCAAGACCGAGGTGTACCTCCAGGCCATCGCCCGCGTCCTGGCCGCCGGGCGCACGGCGCTGATGCTGGTGCCCGAGATCGCCCTCACGCCGCTCACCGTGGCCCGCTTCCGGGCGCGGTTCGGGGACGACGTGGCGGTGCTCCACAGCGCCCTGAGCCCCGGCGAGCGGATGGACGAGTGGCTGCGCATCCGGCGCGGGGGCGCCCGCATCGCGGTGGGCGCCCGGTCGGCCGTGTTCGCGCCCCTGCCCCGCCTGGGCCTCGTCGTGGTGGACGAGGAGCACGATCCCTCCTACAAGCAGGAGGAGGTGCCCCGCTACCACGCGCGGGAGGTGGCGGCGCGGCGGGGCGAGCTGCTGGGCATCCCGGTGCTCCTGGGCTCGGCCACGCCGTCCCTGGAGAGCTACCACGAGGCCCGCCGGGGCCGGGCGACCCTCCTCGCCCTGCCCCACCGGATCGAGACGCGCCCGCTCCCGGCGGTGACGCTGGTGGACATGCGGTACGAGCGCGCCACGGGTCCCTACCCCTTCCTCTCGCCCCGCCTGCGCCGTGCCATCCAGGACCGGCTGGACCGCGGGGAGCAGACGCTCCTCTTCCTGAATCGCCGCGGCTTCTCCAGCCTCCTGACGTGCCGCGCCTGCGGCCACACCGTCACCTGCCCGCGATGCAGCGTCTCCCTCACCTACCACGCCGCCGCCCAGCAACTGCGCTGCCACTACTGCGGGGCGCGGCGCCGCCCGCCCGACCTCTGCCCGGGCTGCGGGGGCAGGGCGCTGCGCTTCCTGGGCATCGGCACCCAGCAGGTGGAGCAGGCCGTGCGCGCCCTCTTCCCCGGCGCCGCCGTGGCCCGCATGGACCGGGACACTACCCGGGGGCACCGCGATTTCGAGGTGCTCCTGGACCGCGTGGCGCGGCGCGACGTGCAGGTACTGGTGGGGACCCAGATGATCGGCAAGGGCCACGATTTCCCGGGCATCACCCTGGTGGGCGTCATCTCCGCCGATATCTCCCTGAACCTGCCCGACTTCCGCGCCACCGAGCGCACCTTCGCCCTCCTCACGCAGGTGATCGGGCGCGCCGGGCGCGGGGGGAGCCTGGGCGAGGCCGTCGTGCAGACCTACTGCCCGGACCACTACGCCCTCCAGGCCGTGGTCTCGGGGGACTACCCCCCGGTCTTCGCGGCCGAGATCTCCCAGCGGGAGAGCCTGGGGCTGCCGCCCTTCACCGCCCTGGTCCACCTCCTGGTCACCGCACCCACGGAGGCGGCGGCCGAGGCCGGAGCCACCGCCCTGGCCGCCTCGTTGCGGCTCACCACGCCGGGACCCGACTTCCGGACGGAGGGGCCGGCCCCCGCCCCTCTGGCCCGTCTCCGGGGGCGCTTCCGGTGGCAGGTCCTGGCCTTCGGGCCCCATCCGGCCGCCCTCCGAAGCTGGGTGCGGGGTGGGGTGGCCACCAGCCGCCCGGGCGAGGCCGGCCGGCAGGCGCAGGTGCACGTGGACCCGGACCCGGCCAATCTCTGCTAAACGCTCCCGCCGGGGAAGCCGTGGAAGCCGCCTCTGCCTGGGGGTGGCCCGAGGCCCGGGATCACCCGGGATTGCGAAGCCTGCGCCTTTCGGGTACTCTGTAGCCCACTGGCGGTTCGCGGGCCGGACGGGGACCCATGGCGGACGAGCAGACGGCCTCCCCACAAGTCATCCAGCGCCCCCGCGCTGAGCCGTCCCTTCCCCCCGCCGCCGGCGCCCAGCTCAAGCTGCTGGAGGACGTCCTGGTGGCGCTGCGCCGGGCCACCAAGGACATCGCCTTCTATCCCTCCGGCCATCCCGCCCTCCAGGCGTCCCTGGAACGCGTCACCGCCCAGATCCGGAAAACCCTCGAGTTCGAGGACCCGCTCACCTTCACCATCACCAAGGACGCCATCGCCCACGGCCTCGGCGTCGTGGGCAAGGCCAACGCCACCGTCAAGGCCTTCGCGGCCGAACTCTTCCTGACCCAGGTCCGCAAGGTCCACATCGGAAGCGGGTTCACCCTGGACGACCTGACGGCCTTCCTCGGTCTGGCGACCATGGACCCGAAGAAGGTCCTCATGGCGGGCGGTCCCGAGGCCGTCCTGACCGCCGCCCGGGCCGTCAACATCCAGGTGAACACGCTGCGGTTCCGGCTCGTCGGCGGGGATTCGCCGGAGGAGGGCGGGGTCGGCGCCCAGAGCGGCGGCAAGGACATGGTGGATGCCCTGGCCCCGGCCCAGGGCGAGGAGATGCGGGAGGGCCCGACGCAGAGCCCCGGCACCCCGGGGGCCGACACGGGCGAGATCGTCGGCGGGAACCTGAAGGGCGTGGACCTGCTCATGCAGGCGGCCAACGCCGCCGTGTTGATCGAAGAGGAATCGCTCACCCTGGAGGAGCTCCTGGCCCGCCTGGAGGCCGCCGACGAGATGGAGTATCCCAAGGTGGCACGGCGCCTGGATTCGGTGGCGCGCAACGCCATGCAGCAGGGCGAGACCGAGTCATTCCTGCGCGTCATGGAGGCCATCGCGCGCCACCGGGACGATCTTGACCGGCCGGAG
>Ga0214473_10010626_pt1 | contig 10813 bp, 8 predicted proteins | sample RVTome_7_FD_203509 | JGI IMG/M metagenome (GOLD analysis project Ga0214473, IMG submission 203509) | Soil microbial communities from uranium-contaminated site in the Upper Colorado River Basin, Wyoming, United States - RVT98D197 | ecosystem: Environmental > Terrestrial > Soil > Contaminated >... | reverse complement strand
CGAAGTGGCGGACCGGATCAGCATGGGGGAACTGGATACGCCCATTCGCACGAAGGCGAGTGGAGAGGTTGGCATTCTCGCCGAATCGATCCAGAGGATGCAGACCAGTGTCAAAGCCGCCATTGAGCGGTTACAGAAAAGAAGAGAGACCCGAGAGGTTCGGGAGAATCACCCTCCTCAGCGGGAGACGAGAGAACCCCGGGCTTAACAGTCTGCCAAGAAAGGCGTTTTTCAGAAGCCTGCTAAGGAGAGAGGGGCGAGGGGGAGACTATGATACTTCCAAAAGGAGAAGTCAGGCATCAGAATCTGCTCACGAGCTATACGGATTTTCCCGCACTTTTGTCAACCCTGAGATCGGAAGGTTTTAACGGGGTCGTCGAACTCGATTTTCCCGATAGCAAGGGAGCTCTTTTCATCGACTCGGGAGAGGTGATCAATGGAGAGTTGAATCCCGGAGATGAGTCCAGACGAATGGTTGGACACGAGGCCATCCGATCTCTCCTGGTTCTCGCAAAGCAAAAGGATGGAGTTCTCAACATCTACCGGCTGTCTCCCGAGCGAGTTGCCACAGTGGCGGGCAATCTCCGTCATGAGGCTCTCTTCAAAGGGCTTTCAACGGATTTTACCCGTTTGGACGGACTCCTCATCAAGCTGAAGGAAGAGAAACACAATGGTTTTTTAGAGGTTTTTTCGAAACAGAACCAGGCCATGGGCGTCCTTTTCCTGGAGGGGGGAGAACCGGTTGAGTTGTTTACCTCTTCGGATACGGGAGATTCCGGCTTTACTCGAAAATCAATCCTGAGTTTTGTTGAGAATGCCATCAAAGAGGGGGCCATCCTGAACGTCTATCGAAGCCAGAAGGACGGCAATCAGGGCGAGGCGCTTTCGATGGAAGTCAAAGAGCGGGCAAAAGAACCCTTGAATGAGATCACTCCGGTCCTTCAGGAGATTCTGCTCAAGTCAGAAAAGCTGGTGGATCTTGGTTCCGGGAAAAAAGGGACCTTTCACAAGGCATTCACACAATCCCTGTTAAAGAAGGCGGAGGAGTACCCTTTTCTCGATCCCTTCAGCAAAGAGTTCAGGTATGAAGACGGAGTGGTCCATTTCTCAGGAGAGGCCGAAGGGAGAATCTTTGCCAAAGGCGTGGGGGACTGCTTGCGGGCGACCCTTTCTCAAGTGTTGAAAGAATTGCCCAAAAACAAGATGCTTGGATTGAAATTGCGAACAGAGATCGAATCCTCGCTGGAGCGCCACCAGGAAACACTGCAACGGATGGGTATCGACATTTCCGTCTCGTCTTTCATTCAGTAAATCGGCGGGTCCTCTAAAACCTTCTGTCCTAACCCGAATGTCGTTCCATTTCTTACTTTGTAAGAGCGGGCAAAATCAGAGCGAGTTTAGGAAAAGCCATCAGTATGGCAGTGTTGATCAATATTGCTGCGAGGAACGGAAATATTCCCTTGAAAATCGTCTCCAGAGGAATCGTCGGGGCGATCCCCTTAATGACGTAGACATTGACTCCTACAGGCGGAGTGATGACTCCCATCTCGCTCACCAGGACGATGATGACTCCAAACCATATGGGATCGAACCCGAGGCGGACGACCACGGGATAGATGACCGGGACGGTGAGAACAACCAGGGCCATGGCATCCATGAAGCAGCCCCCTACAAGATAAATCAGGACGATCACTCCGATGATCGCCGTGGGCGGTAACGGGAGCCCTCCTACCCAATCCGCGAGAATAAAAGGGATGGTGGAGACAGCCATAAAATGGCCGAATACGGTGGCGCCGGCAATTACGGAGAGAATCATGCAGGAGGTCCTCAATCCATCCTTGGTGGACTCCCTGAATACGCGCCAGTTGAGCTCCTGTCTCACCAGACCGATCGCCAGCGCGCCCGCTGCGCCGATGCCTCCGGCCTGAGTAGGCGTAAACCAGCCGAAGAACAACCCTCCTATAACCAGGCCAAATAGAATCAACGCCTCAATAATTCCGGCAAGGGCTATTCCCTTCTGTCTGATATTTGTAGAGGCGCCGGCCGGAGCACAGGACGGGTCGCGCCAGCAAATCAGACCCACCACGATCACGAATAGAAAAGCCAGGATGATTCCAGGGATAATACCCGCCACAAAAAGCTTACTGATCGACTGCTCCGTGAGGATTCCATAGACAAGAAAGATCGTGCTCGGGGGAATGAGGATTCCAAGCGTACCCGCACTGGCAACACAGCCCGCGGCCAGGGTATCGTTATAGTGGTACCTTTTCATTTCAGGGAGCGCGATCTTTCCTATGGTGGCTGCCGTAGCGGACGTGGACCCGCAGATGGAAGCAAAAAAACCACAGGCGACGACGGTGGCCATCGTCAGCCCTCCGCGCAGACTCCCCAGAATCGTATAAGCGGCGTCAAAAAGTCTTTTGCCGATCCCTGATGCAAAGGCAAAGGAGCCCATGAGGATAAACATCGGGATCGCACTCAAAGGGAAGTTGGAGAACTGTTCGAAGAAGTCCCGGGCCAGAAGTTTGAGGCCTGCGTTGAAAGAACTCAAATAGGAAAAGCCAATAAATCCCACAAAAGCCATGGCAAAGGCGACCGGCATTTTGATGAGGAAGAGGAAGATGAGCAACACGATTCCAATGACACCGACGTTAACGGGATCCATGATCGAACACCTCAGCTAAGGATTTAAGGACTTCCACCAGGAAAGCCAGGCAGACCGGAATGGAACAAAAGGCGATGAGGTAAGCGAAGGGGTAAAAAGGCAAGTGTGAAGTTGAGCCGATTTCCCCCGCTCTATAAAGGGAGTGGCCATAGAGATAGCTTTGCCAGAGGAGCAGAATAAAAAGAATCAAGGAGAGAAAAGAACTGATACTGCTGACCGCGGCCCGGAAACGCTTTGGAAATCGATCGAGAATAAATTCTACCCGTATATGTCGGCCAATCACAAGGGTAAAGGCGAGGGCAGGAGCGATCGCGACAATTTGAGAAAAACTGATGATTTCAACGGAACCAGGAAAAGGCCAGGTTAAAAGCTTCGCCCCCACCACATCCGCAAAGTTGACAAGAAACATCAGGATGAATCCAATGAATCCAAGCCATTCAAGAGAACGACCGAATGACTTCGTAAACTTATCCAGTTGATTTAGCCCGTTCTCAAATTTCATCCTCTTTCCCCTCAAGAACATTCCTCCCCCGAAAGAGACTGTGTCGCAAGTCCATTCATGGTTCGACAGAGCCTGTCCTGAGCGGACCGTTCATCCCTTCGAGAGCCTCAGGGCGAACGGTGAGTCGAAGGACTCACCACGAACGGAAGACGGCCCATTAGAAATCAATTACTTAGCCGTTCGCCCTGAGCCTGTCGAAGCGCGAATTACGACACAGCCTCCAAAGGGGAGGAATACCAAGAATATAACAACGTTATTTTATCCGAACCTCTGCCGGACCCGTAGAGGATTTGACTCCCGACTCCTTCTGTTTCTTGGTCCAGTACTCCGTCCGCATCCGCGCAAAATTAATCAGTTCCCTGGTGTCTTTTTCCTTGAAACCTGCGGCGACCATGGCCTTTACGTATTTGTCAAGAACGGGCTCAACCGCTTTCTTCCATTTGGTCATCTCATCACGCGGCAGCTCGATGAACTTCAGCCCCTTTTCGACGCCAAGCTGCTTGCCATCGATATCTACTTCATTCCACATGGCAGCCAATTTTTCTTCGAACGGATACTCATTGAAGATCTTCTGAATATTCGGGGGCAGTTTATCCCACGCGTCTTTGTTCATAACCAGATAGAAGGTGTAAACCTGACCGATGGGCCAGCATTCCGTTACATACTTTGTGACCTCGGCCAGTCTGAAAGCGCGAAGGGTCTCCATCGGAATCATCAAGCCATCAATAACCTTCTTTTGCAACGCCTCATAGGATTCCGGCATTGGGATGGATCGCGCTGTTGCGCCCAGTGCGGTCACCACCTCAGCGATCAACCCGAGACCTCTCATGGTCATCCCTTTCATGTCTTCCATCTTATAGACGGGCTTGGTTGTCGAGAGGACCACGTTGACGGGACTGGTATGCATAGAGAGCATATGAATCTTATCCCATTCCTTAGGTTTGAATTCCCTGAAAAAGTCGTTGGCTACATGATTTGCCACCCATGCATTGGGAAGGCCAAGAGGAAGGTCGAGAGCCTCGGTCATCCGGAAACGACCATAGGTATAACTAATATTGGAAAAACCTATGTCTGCAATCCCTTCCACGACCCCGTCATAGATCTTTGGCGCCGACAACAAGGTCCCGGCGGGAAAGTAGCGGATCTTCAATTGACCGCCGGAGCGAGCCTCAAGATCTTTGATGATCTCCTCGCCGATTTTCGATTGGCGGGCGGGTATGGGGAAATAGTTGGCGAACTTCAATTCTACGGCTCCAAAGACGATCGAGGGCGCCGATAGGACGATTAAGGCCAGACAGATGAAGACCACTTTACTTTTCATAGCATTCCCACCTCCTGCTTGAGATTTTTGGAACTATCCCTCCTGAAATCTCTTCTATGGCTTTGTTGGACCATTCACCTCCTTTCAACCCTGAAGGGAATCCGATTCCCCGGGCCTTGTTTCTTTCCTGGATAACGAATGAGGAATTCCACCTTTTTTGAATTAAAAGGAGAGGCTGGGGCCTCATCCGCCGGGGAAGAGCAAAAGTCAATGATCTCTTTTGGAAAGGGGTTCACGCCACTGAACGCCATTGATTCCTATGACTTACAGGGGTTCGATTAAGGTGAATTGGCGACCATAATAAATCATCCGTTGGCCGAAGTCAAGAAAAAAGTTGAAGGAATATCCTTGGAAGGTGGTTCACGCCACTGAACGCCATCGATTCCTTTGACTTGCAGGGTTCTATTTGAGTGAACTGGCGACTATATCAAATCATCCATTACCCGGAGTCAAGAAAATATTTAAAGGATTTCACGTGTTCTGCTGGCCGTTGAAATAATGTTTTTCCTGTGTTTTTTTCGGCGTCTTCGCCTGGATCCTCCAAACTCTCCCGGCCACCAGGGCAGCATATCAGAGGGCATGGCGCGACGGAGCAGACTGGGAACCTTCTCCTTTTTGGCCTCTGCCTCAAGGCAATAGAGAAAGGCGGCTTCCTGAAAATATTTTTTCATTCTCAGCCGTTTGGGAAGGGTCCCACGGTCAATCGACCTCGTGATGTAGGACTGGGCGACCAGGATCTGAGCGGCCATCTCTTTTGTGCCTTTCGGGAAAGAGTAGGGCGCGAGGAACTGGTGAACGACAAGCCGGATGGTCTGAGCCAGATAGATGATTCGCTCTTTTTCTCCGAGAAACGGATGCTCCGGTAAGGCAGACCGAAGATGCGAGGTTACGAGGAGAGCGGCGAGGATGGATTCGGGGACGTTTTTGTCCATTTTTATCAATTGATCAACAAGACCGAACAGGGAAAGGGAAAAGTGGATCTCTCTTGCCCTGAAAGGGTTCCGGTCTCCGAAAGCGCGCAGAAAGTCCGGAAAAATGGAAAAGAGGAGGCCTGTCCGGATCATGAGATCAAGAGAGGGGCGGGCAGCCCCCTCTCTCAGGTCCCGGAGGAACTCGTCCCGAACCCGGGAGGGAGAACAGGTTTTTATCTTCTCCCGGTTCCTGAGAATGGCCTCATACGTCTGCGCCTCAATGGCGAATCCGGTCCGGCTTGCATGGCGGATCACCCGGATCATCCGGACGGGGTCCTGCTGATATCGTTCGTCCGGGTCCCCAATGGATCGAATGATCCCCCCTTCGAGGTCGGCCATCCCCCCGACATAATCGATAATGCAAAAATCTCCGATGTTGTAGAAGAGGCCGTTAATCGTGATATCCCGGCGGAGGGCGTCCTCCTCGGGGGTTCCGAAGCTGTCCGTGCGGATGATTTCTCCTTCCTCCGTCTCTTTTTCTTCGTACTCCGATCGGCTCCGGAAGGTGGAGACCTCGACAACCTTCCCGCCTTTAAAAAAGACGTGAACAAGGCGAAAACGGCGGCCGATAATCCGGCTGTTTCGGAAAAGGCCGGTGACTTCATGAGGATGGGCATTGGTGGCTACATCGAAGTCTTTCGGGACCTTTCCCAAGAGCAGATCCCGCACACTTCCTCCTACCAGGTAGGCCAGAAATCCGTGATGACGAAGCCGGTAAAGGACCTTCAGCGCCTCTTCATCGATCCTCTTTCTTGAAAGGGGGTGTTGCGCTCTTGGAATAACGAGAGGGGGCGTATTTAGAAGGTCGTCACTGAAGCCGTAGAGATGCTCGCCCATGGGATGTATGTTTTCCCCATCCCCCTCCCGTGGTCGGGTCTAATCGACCTGCCCCCCCCTTGTTCGCGGCGCTAAGCGCCTGCCCGCAGCTCCAACGCTGCGGGGGGAGAATGGGGGCGGGGTTAGATGGCTTATGTGTCTCAGTAGCAATAACCTAATTCGTAAAAAGATGTCAAATGGAGAACGGGGGGAACCTTTGTGACGAGAGCAATCCCGTGGAAGGCTTCCCTGAGCGAATGTTTTTCAATCATCAATCGCCAATCTGAAATCTGAAATTAGGTAACTGTTTAGCCAAATTGACGCGCCCGTGCAGCCGGACCTGAGCCTGCCGCTCTTCAAGGCTTCGAATGGCGCTTTTTGGAACGGAGATGAAACGGGTGGCTCTTACCTGAATCAATCTCCCGATCGGGACGAACGCCGGTGACTATTTGCCAAAAGGTGCGCCACGAAGCCTTTCCGAACGGCACGCCCAGGTCCGTCATATGATTTTGTGCCTGATTTGGCTAAACAGTTACCAAATTAGAATGACAGGGCCGAGATGACCCCGTGGCACCGGCAAGCGGTGCTGATCAGGATAATCTGACCGGGGGTCTTTTTCCTCTCGATCTCCTCAAAAAGATCCAGTACCTTCTCTGCCTTGAATCCTCCCACTCCTAATCCGAGCTGTTCACTCCGGATGGCTTTTGACCGAAAAGGCCCGCGAAGGTCTCTCATTAATTGATAAAGAGGCTTTGGTCGTCTTTCTCCGGTGACGGTGCAGTATCGGGAAGGTTCCGGACATTCTTCAGGGCAGGTGAAGTTGGCGATGCTTACGTACAGATCCCCTGTTTTTCCGGTCATAGGATTGGGAAGCCAGGGAAGGGGAGGGACCCTGCATCTCTTCCAGCCCGCCCTCTGCAATCGGGACAGAATGAATTCAAAGGCAAGATGAAAAGGAACTGCCGGGATGACGTAAGCCTCTCGATCTTCCGGAAGGAATCGGTGGAGGAAGGAACGCCCTTCTCCGACATAGGTCTCTACCGGGAAGGCGGCTATTTTTCCAAGCGCTTTCTTATTCTTATCCACGACCCTGATCTTTGAGGCAGGGTCCTTTCTCAGGAGCTTCTCGACAGCCAGACGTCCAAAATGTCCACATCCAACGACGAGGTATCGGTTCATACGATGATCTATATCCCGTGTTGAAGAAGTTGGTCTGAAATCTTGGCTGCTGTATCTTTTAATAGAGAAACCAACCGGGATTGTTTGTGGTGCTTCGATCTGTAGACGGGCATGGTGATCACAACGGCCGCCACCGGTTTTTTCTCATGGTTAAAAACGGGCGCGCCCAGGGTGTGCACATCGATGTTAAATTCACCGGATGCCAGGGCGACCCCTTTTTTCCGTATTTCTTTGAGACTTTTTTTCAGTACCTCAGGATCCGTGATGGTCCTTGGGGTGTGGCGATGCAGCTTGGGCTTCAGAATGCTGTTCACTGCGCTCGAAGGAGAGAAGGCCAAGATGGCTTTGGCCCCCGGGGATACATGAGCAGGAATCATTGTTCCTACCTTGGGGAAAATTCCCACCACGTGGGGCCCGTTTGCTCTATAAACTAACATGGCATTACTTCCTGCCATCACTTCTAACACAGCGCTTTCCCCAACCGAGTCTCGTAAGGAATCAATATAGGGTCCCGCAATAGACGCCAGTTGCGAACCCATATGTACGTATGCGGATCTTCCGACATCAAGAGCTGAATTCCCCAGCACATATTTATTTCCAGCCGCATTTTTCTGGACGAAACCATGTTTTGACAGGATATGCAACAGCCGACTCGTGGTTGGTTTGGTGAAACCTAACTCCTCACTTAGTTCACCAGTCGCCATACCTTTCTCCTGGTGCGCTAAAACCAGGAGGATTTTCAGAACCTTTTCTGCAGAGTTAAGATTCTTTTCCATTTTACAGCCTGCTCATAGAGATATTGTTTTTGGAAATTCATCTTGTATGTTGTTGTGTTTTTATTGGTTTTCAATCCTCAATCCTCAATCAACAATCCTATGCCCCCTCTGTTTTCCCGGATTTATTTCTTGCTGAGGCTGTCTCGCAGCTCTCGTTTGAGAATCTTCCCCGCCTTATCTGTTGGAAGGCTATTGAGAAACACTACGGATTTCGGCCGCTTAAAGCCTGCGAGTTTGTCAGCGCAGTAATTCAGGACCTCTTCTTCCGTACAAGGGGTGCTTGCCACGACGCAGGCAACCACCTTTTCGCCCCAGTGCTCGTCGGGAATACCCACAACCGCGACCTCCGCGAGCTTCGAGAAACCTCTGAGAACGTCCTCTATTTCGGCAGGATAGACATTGATGCCACCCGATTTGATCATGTCCTTCTTCCGGCCTTCCAGATAGATATACCCATTTTCATCTTTGCGCGCCAGATCACCGGTAAAATATCGTCCGTCACGGAGAACCTCGCGTGTTTGCTCCGGCTGGTTCCAGTAACCAGAAAAAAGTCCGGGGGAGCTGATCACCATCTCGCCGATATCGCCGCGGGGAAGAGGGTTCCCGTCGTCATCAACGCAATCTACGCGGGAAAGCATCGACTCGCGACCGATGGACTTGAAGACATAACTCAACCCGGGATCTTCAAACGCCCTGTCAATCTCACAGGGGCTGCAAAAGGTCACTGAGCCGCCTGTCTCCGTAGATCCATAAGCGTTCCAGAACTGGCCCTGGAAAGACTTCACCTTCCTCAGCCTCCGAATACCCTCCCGAGCGTCGCGCGTGGCGCTGGTAGCCCATAGATACCGGATACTGCCAAGATCGTATTTGTCCAGATCAGGCCGCGTGACGAGACGGTCGAAGGTCGATTCGATAACAAAGGTTAATGAGATGCGTTCCCGCTCGATGGTTTCGAGCAGCTCGATTTCGTCAAATTTCGGCAACAGTACGGTTGGAATGCCCCGGAGCACTTGTGTGTGCAGCATATCCGCGCCCAAGCTCAGGTTGAGGGGTGTAAAAATCAGAGCCCGGTCGTCTTCACGATGAGGGAGATGAGCCAATAAACCCAGATTACTGGTCATTTTTGACCCGTGTTGCAGCATGCAACCCTTGGGGCGCCCCGTAGTGCCGCTGGTGTGGAAGATCGCGTAGATTGAATCGGGATTAACTTTGATTCGAGGTTCCGCATCTGATGACCTTCCTATCAGCTCGTTGTAGTCAACCTTGAAGGGATGGTCATCTCCAACCCCCATCACCACACCGACCGATTTCAATTCTTCCCGGACCTCTTCCACAAGACCCGCATGCGGGGCGCCGACGACTAGCATGCTCGCTTCGACATTGTTGGCAATGTGAGCGATCTCACGGCCAACGGACCGCGGCATGATGGGGACGGATACGCAACCCATCTTCGCAATGGCGTAATAGAGCTCAACAATCTCCTTACAGTTATTGAGTAAAAAAGCCACTCTGCTTCCGGGCCGCAGTCCCAACCCGACTAAACCGTTCGCCAGGCGATTCACACGCCGATTCAACTCAGCCCAGGTGATCCGCTCTTTTTCCCATATCAGGCCTTCGTGATCGGGAATGCGGCGGGCATTGTTCGTTACCATATCTCCGATTAACATCATCGCTACCTCCGTTTTTCAATCGGTGTTCGTTGGTCTCAAGGTTCGATTGCACATCCGCCCCATCAGCGAATCCTGTTTGGAAGCCAGGTGGCGAGTTGGGGGAAGATCATAACAAGAATCAAGGCTATCAGGAGACAAATAACAAATGGGATGCAGGCCTTGACGATTTCTTCAAATCGATCTTTCGTCGCCCCCGCGAGGACAAAGAGGTTCATTCCCACGGGAGGAGTAAGCATGGCCACTTCCATGTTGATATTGAAAATAATGTAATACCATATCCCGTCAAACCCGAAGTTCTTGACAACGGGATAGAAGATGGGCACGGTAATCAGGAGAATTGAAATCGGGTCGAGAAAACAGCCGAAAACAAAAAGCAATAACATCACCAGAATGATGAAAAACCAGGGAGAGATTGAGGCATTCGCTATGGCCGTTGCAAGACCCTGAGGCGCCTCCACTAAGACCAGCGCGGCGCTCATGACATTTGCTGCAAAGGTGATCGAATAGACCATCGTCGACGTTTTGAGCAAACCGATCAGTGCCTGGGAGAATGTCCTGGGAGTGACTCCTCGCGTGACAAAAGCGATGATGACAGCGTAAACCAGCAGCTGGGCTGCCGATTCGGTCGGAGTGGCAATTCCCGAATAGATCCCGACGATGACGATGACAGGAACAAAAAATACAGGAACTGCATTCCAAAAAGCACTCAGTCTCTGTTTAAGGGGGATTCCTTTTTCGCTGATATCACTGTCATACCGGAGGTCTCCCCAACACTTGACAATAATATAACCTGCAAAGCAAGCGGCAATAAGGAGACCCGGTATGATTCCGGAGATCAGGAGGGCGCCCACGGAAAGGCCGGTGATTTCCGCAAAGATGATGGCGGCAATGCTCGGAGGAATCATGGGGCCCA